>Ga0315294_10001487_pt1 | contig 25533 bp, 17 predicted proteins | sample YL17G13_40_MG_FD_203626 | JGI IMG/M metagenome (GOLD analysis project Ga0315294, IMG submission 203626) | Sediment microbial communities from Yellowstone Lake, YNP, Wyoming, USA - YL17G13_40 | ecosystem: Environmental > Aquatic > Freshwater > Lake > Sediment | place: USA: Wyoming | collected... | reverse complement strand
GACAGGCCGTTCCCAGCTCAGCTATACGTTCGATGGGACGGTTTGTGAATTCCTCCACGAATTTTTTGACATTCAGACAATTACCTGCGAGACTCGCAAATTCCTCCACGGATAACCCGTGCTGCGGCAACTCCGTGCCTTCCCAGGCAGACCGCATCAGGGAAAGAGGCCGAGCGGATCGCTCGTTACCTTGCGGACGGTGCGCGCGTCAAGGCGTTCCACGCCGGGGTTGTCTGCGACCCTGTCGCAGTAGTCGGAGCGGTTGTACTCCAGTATGATCTCCATCGGCTTCGTGGGAACGAACGGCCTGGCCTTGCCGATCAACGCGATTGACTTCCCGGCCGCCTCACGTATGCGTGCTCGCGCTTCGTCGCTCTCGACCAGCTCTGCACGGTTGCGCCTGATCGCCTGCTTCACGACGGCCGTCTCCACCGGATTGAAGAACTGACGTGCCTCCGCGCAGGCGGCTTCGTCTCCGCTCACCATCAGCACGGGAACTCCAAAGTTGCCCGCCACGAGGGCCCACTGGGCCAGCTCTCCCATGCGCCGGCCGTTCATCGAGTAGTCATGCCAGGTGGTCGAGTTCTGCGTGTGGTCCAGGAAGCCATTCTGCGTACCTGCCATGGCATGGGCGCCGATGAAGATAGTTCCCGAATAGCTCTCATCAAGGCCGGCCCACCATTTGCTGTCGGCTCGGGTATCTATCTGCGCGCGCTTGTCCAGCAGCGCATATAGTGGCTAGTACTTGCTTGCGTAAGTCCGCATTCCGTGTAGGGGAGGCCCTCAGCGGCCTCCCGGAGATCGGGCGACCGCAGAGGGTCGCCCCTACGATATGACGTGGATTTCCGCAACTTGGCACTAGAAGGATGGCTGCCAATGCCGGTGTCAGTTTCATCGGTCCCTCCCCTGTCAGGTCTGCTGAGCTAGTGCCCGTGCAACTTGTATGGCCTAGCATCCCAGGAATGAATTCCTGGGCTACCCTCGAGCAAAACCCTCCGGGTTACGGTCCTTTTAGTCCGGGAGGACTTTGCCCGGGCGTAGCCCAGGGTTTTCAACCCTGGGCCGGAGTGCACCGTATTAAGTTGCAGAGGCACTAGCCCAGGGTTTTGAACCCTGGGTGCCCACTTAGCTCCTCTCCAGCCCAGGGTTTTTCCCGCCGGAGCGGTCCCGCTTCCAGCGGGATCCCGAAGTAAGCGGGAGATCCCGCACTCGGGAGAACCCTGGGCGGGAGCGCGGCGTATTAAGTTGCATACGCACTAGTATATCATAACCGGACGGTCGCTGCCGATTCCTTTGCAGGACGTGGCGTGCTCCGGCTGGAAGGTATTCCGACCCCCGGGCTATAATGAGAGATGCGTACCGCGAAGGAAAGGCATCGGAGGAGAGCATGTCGGCGACAATCGTAAAGACGACCTGGCTGTTGGGTCTTGTCGGGCTTATCTGCGTGAGCACCGCCCGCGAGAGTACGGCGGGAACTGTGCAGCTCACGAAAGAAGGGAAGACTCAGTGGCGGATCTTCCTGCCCGCTCAGGCTGGAATCGTCGAGCGCTCCGCCCGCGACGAACTGGAGAAGTACATAGAGCAGATGTCCGGAGCGCGGCTCACTGACACCGACCAGCCCGACAAGCCCCGCACGATCCGCTTGGGATTGCGCAAGGAGCTGGGACCGAGTGAAGATCTGCCTGATTCGAAGCCGGGGCATGACGGGTACAGCATATCGGTTTCGTCAGACTCAATCGTGATCGCAGGAGATAACCCTCGGGGCGTGCTGTACGGCGTCTACGACCTGCTCGAACGGATGGGATGCAGGTGGTACCACCCGAAGCTCGATCCCAAGGACCCCGATGTCGTGCCGAAGAACCCGGACCTGTCGCTTCCACTCGGCAAGTGGTCGGAGTCCACGCGAATCGAGGATCGAGTCTACTGGATCAGCGGCCTGGCGTTCAAGATCGTCCCGGAGCATGCGATACCACAGCTCGACTGGGCAGCGAAGAACCGGTTCAATACCCTGAGCTGGCAGTGCGTTGTGGAGCTCATAGACAAGCACCTGGAAGAGATGAAGGCGAGCGGCATCTGCGACGAAATGGCTAAGCGCGGGCTGATGCTTCACGGCCCCGGCCACTCGTTCCCCTATTTCCTTTCCACTGAGAAGTATTTCGAGAAGCATCCGGAGTGGTTCGGCTTCCGGGATGGGAAGCGGCAGCCGCACGGCGGCGTCTGGCCCGCGACGAACTACTGCATGAGCAATGCGCAGGCCAACGAGGAGTTCATCAGGAATGTGGAGGCGTTCGTGAAGAAGTACCCGCAGATCGAGCGCCTGGACCTTCTTCCCATTGACGGCGGATGGCCCTGCGAGTGCGAGCAGTGCCTCAAGAGCACGCCCACAGACCTGCTCGTAGATCTGTTCAACAAGCTGTCCGATCGGCTGGAGAAGGCAGCGCCGGATGTGATCCTCGATACGGTGCCGGGCTACGGTCAGATGGAGCAGCCGCCCAGGAACGTTTTCCCGAACGGCAAGTGGCAGGGCCTCTATGCCCACTGGGGGCGAAATCATGCCGAGAGTTACAGCGACCCTCAGTACGGACGGCGGGCGAACATGCTCGTCTGGGGCTCGTACTTCAAGCGTTTCTGGATTTGCTCTTACTATGCCGCCGCCTCGCACAACCCCTTCACCGGGCCGCCGTACCTGCACGCGATCGAAGGCGACACGAAGTACATGGTCGAGCACGACGTGACGGGGGCGCTGGTGCTCGAGTATCCGTTCGGATTCTGGTGGAACAACTCGTTCAACATCCGACTAGGCGCCATCTACCCGTACTACTACCCGAAGCGCGATCCCCGGTCCGAGCTGCGCAATTACGCACTGCATTACTACGGCCCGAAGGCCGGCCCGCTGCTGGCGGAGTATTACGAGATGGTCGGGAGCAACGAAAACCTGGAGAAGACGTACCGCGCCAGCCGGGGTGAGGCCGAGGAGTGGGACCTGATCTGGCTCAGGGAGATGCGCACGATGATCGCTCGGGCTGCTCAGCTCGCGGCGGACGACCCGGTTTACTGCTACAGGGTTTCGAAGCTGGCGCACGGCATGGACATGCTGATACACCTCGGCTCATCCAGACTGAAGGTCATCGAGATTGAAAGGGCTGTGGCGGACGTCAAGGAAGGCCGAATGGAAAGGGCAGAGGTGGAGAAGAAGATCGCCGATGCCCGCGCCATGATCGCCGACCTTCTGTCGCACGCCGGGAAACTCGCCGCGATGGACAACGGCGTGATTGACGGCGGCGAGTTCAGCGGCTGGATCATCAGTCGGACGTTCACTGGACCGCTGGATCAGGCAGAGAAAGCACTCTCGGAGGTCAAGGCAGAATGAGGCTCGACCGGAGGCCCTATTCCGCGCCGACGACTTCTTTGTGCTCGGCGGCGTTGATCCGCGTCCGGCCCGCGCTTTCTCCCAGGTCCTTTGGCCTCTCCGGCGGAGGAGGGGGCGGGTTCGTGGGGTGCATGTAAAGCCGGAACCAGTGCTCGGCGTACATCTTGACGACATCCGGCGGCAGGTTGTGTCCGAAGCCCTCGTAGATGACCAGCCGCAGTCGGTGGGGATCGCTCTCGTAGTATGGCCTGGCCGCTTCCACGAATGACCGCGCGGTTTTCGGGTCAACGACGAGATCGTTCCCTCCGCTGACCATCAGCACCGCCGTCGGGAACATCTTGTCCACGTGAAGGATCGGGTCGTACTTCTTCAGCAGCTCCTCGGTCTCGGGCCAGAGTTCCTTCGTCTCGCCCTGCCAGAGCTTATTCGCGTGCCAGGTCTCGAACCACCGGCGGTACGCGCCAGTGCTGACAAATGCCACGACAGCGGCCAAGCGGGGACCCTGAGTGGCAACCGACAGCCCCGGGATGCCGGTGGAGGAGCTGCCAATCCAGCCGATCTTTGCAGGATCAACGTCACCCCGCGCGATCAGATAGTCAATCACCCGCTTCGTGTCGCCGCAAGCTCGATGGCCGCCGAGGACATAGCCATGGGCGAAGCGCTGATCGAAGAAGAGCCACTGCGGTCGGCGAGCGGGATCCGGATCGGGCGGGTGCGCCACTGTGAAGGCTGCGAGCATGTACCCCTCGTCCACCAGGCCGGTGCTCCAAGGAGGCAGTTTGTCCGCATCCAGCGATCCGAGCATGAGGATCACGGGATGCTTTTCCACGGTCCCCGCCCGATATGCCATCTGAATGGTGGCTTCAGGGCCGCCCTGTTTGAGGACGACGGTTTCGAAGTTCAGCCCATCTTTCTCCGAAGCCACCGTACCGGCGCAATGTCCTGCCAGTCCGAAAACGATGATCAGACCGGCCGCCAACACAGTCATCTTTCGCATTTCCAGTCCTCCTCGCATACCGACGTGCTCCCGGGCAGGGAGCACTTCTCAATCCTGGGTCGTTCCGCCGCTGTATCCGACCCCGGACCTCAGGCCGAGGTAGAATCCTTCTCCCTGCTCAAGCGAACTGCGGCCGGACTCCTTGAAATGATGCCGAACCGCGACGCGGAGCACCTGAGGGTTGCCGAATGAAACACCGGGCGAACAGCCGGGGTCCGCGACCTGCAGCGAGTACTCGGGCCGCGACTCAAACGGCATCTCGGCCGCTGCCTCGCGCCGGGTGATCTCCTCGCGTGTGTGCACGGAGAGAATGCGAGCGGCAGTGCCGTCCACTTCCACACTGATGTCATCGGGAGAAAGCTCCGGACCGACTGATTTGAGGGAACCGGGCTTCTTCCCTTGCCCAAAGAGCGCGTTGACGATTGCGACGGACATCGGGATGAAGTCCACCTTGAGGCCACCGTAACCACGCCAGGCATGCAGCTCGTAGAGTTCGATCTGCCCCACGCGCATATCGAGTGCGAGGTCATCCTGCGGTCGGTAATCGTAGACCCAACACTGAAGAGTACTCTTGCCGTACCCCGCATCGGCAGCCAGCAGCGACGGAATATGCCTGTCCGGCAGCCAGAGGTCATACCTCCCAGCGCGGTCCGTGGGCGCGGCTACTCCCTGCACGCCGTTCGCACATACGACAGCCTCGATCGGCTTGCCGTCGAAATCCGTGACCCTGCCTGACAGGCGATATACTCGCAGGCCGGTCGTCTCTTCGAAGCGATATGAGTCCTGCCGAGCCCATACGTGTACAGTCCAAGCATTGGAGAGCGGATCACCCAATTCCCATGACTTGTGGATGCGTCCGTCTTGCGAGGCGGCAGTCGCTTCGAGCGAGATCAGCTTGTCCTGACCCTCGCCGAACACAGTCGCGCCTATCTGCCAGGAACCGCCGCGGGGCAGGTCCCGGAACTCAACGGCCAGCACAGGAAACGCCTTGACCGGAATCTCGACCCCTGCGACGGGATTCCGGAAGGTCCTGTGCCAGCGTGGGTTATTGGACAAATAAGCCCTTGCCTGTGGATACCGCATATCGCCAATGTCACCGTCCTCCGGTTTCGCCATTCTTTTCCCCTTTACGGTGCATTCCGTGCCGGCATCGAGCGCACTTACTCCACATGCGCCGACCAGGCCGGCACCCGCCGCCAGTCTAAGAAACGTTCTTCGATCAATCTCCGCACGGTCGGACATGGCTGTGAGTTCTCGCAAGAGTCTATTCATGCTGCCCCATCGATCCGATGGGACGCGTACGTCCCTGCTGTTATTCATTGCTCACGGTCATGATACCTTCCGAGCAGCGCGAGGACCCGGGCTGACCAGTCGTGCTGCCGACTCTGCTTTCTCCGCCAGTTCTCGGACAGCGGCAGGCTGGCCGACCAGTCGGATCGGGGGCCGAAATCCCAGAATCCCCATTCATTTCTCTGCGCCCACAGCCAGTCTATCACATCCCCGGCGAGCTTCCTCCAACTCGGAAAGGCTGAGAGCAGTTCGTGCGAGGCGAACCAGCGATCCAGTGGTCCGCGTGCCAGGGGAGGAGGCACGCGCGATGGTGTTGCGTCCAGGTAGCCGATGCCCTCCTCCTTATGCCATACCCAGGTCACAAGCGCCCTCTCAGTCTCCACGGGCAACTGTGCCGTGCGTGACCCGAGGAGACACACAGCGTATCGGTTGGTAAGCACGAGGTAGCTGCTCTTGACGGAGGCGCCGGTAAGCTCGCGGTGGACGTGGATCTCCGCTTCCGGGTCATACTCACCCGATTCGAACGTGCGCTCTGCGATGGACACCCAGAGGTGCCATGCCTCGTCGAGCGCAGGCAGGTCCGGCTCGATTTGAGCGAGGGTTGCCGCAGCAAACAGCCGCACGCCGGTCGCCCACCTGTCGTTTTTCTCGGCACCGTCCCGGCACTCGCCGGTTTCGAGAACACCGGTGAGGTATCGAGAGGCCCTCCGGAGCACCGGATGGCCCGCGTCCAGGCCCAGGGCAATTGCCCGCCCGACGCCTACTTCAGTCGTGGGGATGCTCTGTTTCGCCCTTGTGTCCATCGTGTGGAGCCGTCCCCAGCTTCCATCGCTCCACTGCTCGACTTCAAGCTCCTGAACCCAGCGGCTGTTCGACAGGTCCCTGCGAGCCTGCACCACCTCGAGGCTGTCAATCGGCTTTCGGAGGACGCCGCGCAGGAGACAGAAGCGGACGACCGGATCGGGGTCGTCGGCGAGAATCTGTGCCGCTGCGTCTTCGATCGGCTGTGGTTCTTTCATTTGCTTCATACGTGCTACTTCGTACCGAAAGTGATGCGTTGCACCGCCCTTTGCCAGACCCATCACTTATCTTCCCTCGATGCCGAGGCGTGAGAGCGCCGGGCGTGCAGGGTCAGGTCTGTCCAGTCTTTCAGATCAGCGCTCTGTCCGCATCGAACGATCTTCAATAAGTATGACCGACCTTTTGCGAGAAAGGTTTGCGCGGAGATGCAGGGAGTGATTCCCTCTTCGAGCGGCATGGTCAGTCTGCTCGGCCCTGCAGGACCTTCCTTCGCGTGTTCCGAAGCCAGGTCTCGGTCTTCGGAAAGTCGTCGTATCCCTTGATGGGTGAGAGCATGGGATCATCGGGTGTGATACCGCCGCTCTGGAGCAGGGCATAGTCGCGCAGGGATTCAGCGAACACCTCCCAGCGGATCGAATCGAGCGGGCCATCCTTGCCGGGGTAGACCACGAACGGGTCGCCGTAGGGGATGAAGGGCCACTCGCCCATCGCCTGCTCTACGAACGGATCAATCGGCTCGGGCGTGCATCCCCTGTACCAGTAGTTGTACCCCCAGTGCATGAATCCGGCGGCGCCGAGGCGGTAGAACAGCCATCCCGACATGCGAATCTTGACCAGTGGGGTGTCGAGAAGGCGGTTGAGCCACGGGCCACGCGGCCCGCAGCAGTAGTAGACGCAGTGCGGAATTCCCTCTTCGCGGAACGAGGAAGCCGCCCCCAGCCCGGCGATCGGCATCTCGCACAGGCCCTCCTTGTAGAAGCGAACGTCGCTCAGTCCGTCCATGGCACGAATCCACGGCGCGATCTCCCGAACCATGCCCTTTCCCTTCCGGTAGTTTGCCAGGTGCTCGTCGCTGTGGGGCTCGTCAGACATCTGGATGTAGGTCCGCTCCAGCAGCCCCTCCTTCTTGAGGAACTCGCGCAATCTCGGCAGGTACTGGGACAGGAAGTTCCGATAGACCGGCGCAGTTGCTTCCGTCTCCCTGGGCCAGAGGAGCGAGTTCGGGTCCTGATTGCTGAGGTAGACGCGCGCGGCGTGCTTCGCGCCCCACTGGGTAAACAGGTGCGAGAAGAGAAAATGGTCCGCGCCGAACGACTTCGCCATGCGAATCCAGCGCCGGACATCGGTGAAGTCGAACCGGTACCCTCCACGCCTCAGCACGGAAACCTTGAGCAACTGCTGGGGCCGGTGCTCGCCGTTGATCGGCGGCGTGAGATGCGGCACGAACATCGTGTTGTTTTCATGGCCCAGGTAGTCGGTCATGTAGGGCTTCACGACGTCCCAGAACCGCTTCTCGTACGGCTCGACCTTGTACCGGTCGCAGAGCGCATCCGCGTAGAACCAGTGGCCGACCAGGAAATCCCGGCGCGGCTGGATCGTGAACGGCTGCACGTCAATGACCGCGGTCAGGTTTCGCCTTTCGTTCTTCCCGGTCTTGACCGTAAGGCGCACCTTCCGCGGCCCAGGCTCGATGTCAGGCGGAACGGTGAGCGTCACCCAGAACGAGTGAGACTCTCCCGGGCCGAGGGTCACGGCGCTCTCCGGATAAAGGGGCTCGGGAACGCAGCCGGGGATGTGCTCGATGCCCTCGATTTCGTCACGGGACGTCCCGGTGTTCAGATGAGGCTGGGAGACGTAACCGACCCGGCGGAGTTGAACCTGCACGTCGTCCGGCGACTCTGCGGAGACCTCGGCGCTCGCTTCCTGTTCCAAGCTCGGATTCCGCAGGCAGACCTGGAAGGAGAGCCGATCATTGCGCGCGGCAAGCACCGTCATGACCTTCCGCGTTCCAGCGGGCGTTCTCGGGTACACACGCCTCAACGAGCTCTCCAGCCAGCATTGGATGCCGCTCATATCCCCTCCCCGACTTCCTCAAAGCGCCGTTCTGCCGGACTAGTGCCAAGTTGCGGAAATCCACGTCATATCGTAGGGGCGACCCTCTGCGGTCGCCCGATCTCCGGGAGGCCGCTGAGGGCCTCCCCTACACGGAATGCGGACTTACGCAAGCAAGTACTAGGGAGCAGGCATGATCACCGGCTCCTTCTCGCCTGCCTCGACCATCCGGCGCTTCAACGTGTCCGACAGCTTTCGCCTGACCTCAGCAAGGTCCGAATCGCGGACCAGGTTCTTCCTCTCGTGCGGGTCGTTCTCCAGGTCGTAGAGATAGTCCTCGACGTAGACATCGCTGCCCGGATCGGTCGAGCCGCGCTTGTCGGGCGCGCTCACGGAATACTTCCATTTCTTCGTGCGAACGGCCCGACCCACGTGACTCTCGCTGATCTGGACGAACACTTCCTCCGGCCAGTCGTCCGCCTTGCCCTGGACGAGGCCTTGAAGAGGCCGCCCGCGCATGTAGGCCGGAGCTTTCACGCCCGCGGCCGAGAGAATGGTCGGCGGAATGTCAATAAGGCTCGCGAGATCGTGGATCACCCTGCCGCCCCGGAATCCCGGCCCGCACGCGATCATCGGAATGCGGATGGACGCATCGTGGCACGAACGCTTATACTCGGCATTTCGCGTTCTGAAGTGCGAGCCGTGATCGCTGGCATAGAAGACCAGCGTGTTCTCGGCCAGCCCCAGCTTCTGCAACTCCTCACGTATGCGTCCGAGGTTGGAATCAAGGCTGTTGATGCAGCCGAGGTAGTCCGGGTAGTTCTCCCGCCAGTCGCCTTCCGTGCCTACGAGGTCGCCGGGGACCTTGTAGTCCTTGAACCGTTCCTGCGATCCGCGCGGACCTTCGTAGCGATTGTGGTCATTCTGATGATGCGGCTCGATGTAGGAAAGGAAGAGGAAGAAGGGCCTCTCCATCGCGCGAGTCCGCAGGTACTCGACGGCATAGTCGGTAAGGCAGTCAACTCGATACCGATCCTTCGGGAACTCGACCTTCTCCATGTCGGCGTTGAACATGTGCCCATCATAGCTGTGTGAGGTGAATTCCAGCACATCCGAAGCCAGCCAGTAGTCCTTGTAGCCGCCGCGGCGTTCCGGAGGTACCCCCCGGTCTCGGTAATTATCCGGCCCGTCTTTTGGACCGGTGGAGGCTAGGTGCCACTTTCCGATATAGCCGACCTCGTAGCCGGCGTCGGAGAGGTGATGCGCGATCGTTTTCTCCGAGGTTGGGAGCGCGCGGTTGTTCGTGAAGCAGCCGATCTCCGCGGGGTACTTTCCCGTCTGAAGCGCCGCACGCGCCGGACCGCAGACCGGCTGGCATGTGAACGCATATTCGAAACGCACGCCCTCCGAGGCCATGCGGTCGAGATTCGGGGTGATGTTCATCTCCTGCCCATAGCACCCCACGGTGTCCCAGCGCTGCTGGTCGCTGAAGACAAAAACCACGTTCGGTTTGCCCGCGTCGACACGCATCGGACCGGCCTTGCCGAAGTACGGATAGCGGTCCCAGCGGTCATCGTTCGGGTTCAGCGCTCTGGGATCGGCAGTCGCCTTCATCCACCGGTCCAGCTCAGCGCGCATCCTGCGCCTGGCCCCGCCATATTCGGGTCGGTCGGCAACGTTGTCGAGCTGCCACGGATCCTTCGAGAGATCGTAAAGCTCTTCTTCGGGACGCTTCGCACACGCAAGCTGGAAGAAACGCGAGATCCCCTCCTCATCCCGTCTGTCGAGAATCAGGCTCTTGCTCGGAGACCCGTCTATGTCGCCGAACGGCCCCACTGCCATGTGCATCTCCGGGTCACCGGCAGGCCACCGATCCGGCTGCGGGTTGCGGATGTACAGGAACTCATCGGTGCGGACGGCGCGGCACGGATAGCTCAAGTTCCCCTTGCGAGCATTCGCATGCCGCTCGCGCTCCGTGAACACCTTGTTGCGGCGAACCGACTTCCCCGTGGTGAGAAGATCGAGGAAGCTGCGCCCGGTCATGTCCGGCGGAGGCTTCAGTCCCGCAGCTTCCAGAAAAGTCGGCGCGAAGTCGGTGAAACCGACAAAGCCGTCAACCCGTCGGCCGCCCTTCACTTTTCCAGGCCAGCGGAGGGCCAGCGGCATGCGGGTGCCGGCATCGTAGAGGTTCGCCTTCGCCCCTGGGAACGGCATGCCGTTGTCGCTTGTTACGACCACGAGCGTGTTGTCAGCACGGCCGGAAGCCTCGAGGAGCTCGAGCAACTCCCCGACCTGCCGATCGAACTGCTGAACCTCCTCATAGTAGTCAAGGATATCGCGGCGGACCTCCGGCGTATCCGGCAGGAACGGCGGAACCACCGCGTCATCGGGATTCATCCCGGCCTCCAGTCCGCTTCCCTGCTCATAGGGCCTGTGCGGATTTGTGCTGCCGAACCAGAAGCAGAACGGCTTATCCTCGGGGACGCGGTCGAGGAACTCCTTGAAGCTCTTGAATCCGGGCCCCGCCGGATTCCGGGTGCGGCCACTGCCCTCGAGGCTGCCGGGGCCCCAGCCCTTGCCGGTGCATCCGACGAAGTATCCCGCCGCCTCCAAAAGGTCCGGGTAGACCTTAAACTTCTCACGGAGGATGCTGTGGAGGTTGCCGCCCTCCTCAAGCCTGTGGATCGCCTGGCCGGTAAGAATCGCTCCACGCGAAGCCGTGCAGGTGGGCGCAGAGCAGAATGCGTGCGAGAACAGGACTCCCTCGGCTGCGACACGGTCGAACACAGGCGTCTTCACGACCTTGTCGCCATAGACGCCGGCATGCAGCCAGGACCAGTCATCCGCGATGGCAAAGAGGATATTCGGCCGCTCAGCCGCCTTGTCTGCCGGGGATACCGCGTCCGACGGCAAAGCGGCGTAACTGCTCAGGGCAAGTCCGGCCGAGACGGCGCCTGCTTTCCTGATGAATTCACGCCGCGTGATGCTCTGGTCTGCGCTCATAGCCTTTACCTCCGTGTTGAGCCGAAACGACTACGGGAACGGCACGATGCTTCAAGCCGCTCTACCCCATGGGCTCTAGGTGCATTGGATCGAGTATATGTAAGCGGCCGTGCGGATGTCAAGGCGGAGGCCCGCATCCAGAGTGATCGCCATCATTGATGGCGGGTACCGGACACCTCCCCCGGCTCCGCCGGCCCCTTCTTCTAAAGGAGGGGAGTTCCCCACGCTAGCCACCTTCGACAAGGGAGACATCCCGCAAGCTGTCCCCCTTGCGAAGGGGGACCATAGGGGGTTCGAGTCTTCTCCGTCCGGAGCCGTGACTGCCAAGCGGGCAGGTTATTTTACTTCGCCGGGATTTGGTGATAAACTAGGGGTGTGGCGCGTACTTCCGTCGGCGCTTTTCCGCAGGGAAAGTCATGCGCCGGAACACAATGTGCATATTGCCTCCACGAAGCACCGGAGGAGGCCGATAATCTTACTGATCTGCCGCGCCCATCACAAGGGTTGATCCGTTATGATAGATAAACCTACCCCCAAGAAGCTTAGAGAGAAGCTTGTTCGTGCGCTCAAGGCCAAGGCCGTCTTGAGAGAGAGAAGCAAGCAGCTCGAGCAGCACATAGACGACTTTCGGAGTCGCGAGGGTACGATGAACCATATCGCGTCGGAGCTGCTCGAACGACAGCGCGAACTTAACTACATGCTCCACCGCGCAAGCTCAGTGCTTCACCAGCTCCAGGACACCAATCTGGCGCTGTCCGCCGAGTTCACGCACCTCGTAAAGGAACTGCCGCTGCCGAAAGACTCGGACCGCGACGAGACGATCGCCAGGGTGAACGAACTGTTCAAGAAGACCCACGACCTGGCCGGCGAGATCCAGGACGAGATATTCCGCAAGGCGGCGGAACCCGAGCCTCCGGCGCCGCCGACGGGTGAATCTGCGAACGTCTCATCGGCGGGCGCATGGCCTTTCACGTCTGAGCCGCAGGCCGAGGCTCCCGATCCTGAGCCAGCAGCACAAGAGCAGTGTGACCTCGAAAGCGAGGGAGTCTGCGACACCGAGGTCCAGGCGCCGGCCGAAGCTTCGGTTGGGGCCGAGGGAGAGGACGCCGAGGTCGTGGAAGCTCATGCACCCGCACCGGAGGATCCTGAGCGAGACGAATCCATCAAGCAGTTGTTCCGCAACCTTCAATCCGTCGAGCTCGACCCGGCGAAATGGGGTCCGGACGGCAGAGCCCGGGAGCCCGCGCGGAAGCCGGGACTGCTTTCAAGGCTACTCTGGTGGCGCAGGAGAAAGGCCGAAACAGCGCCGGGCAATGACGCGGACGAAGCGGAGTCTCCATCCGCGGTGGACGAAGCGTCCGCGCGAAGCACGGAATACCCGGACCAAGAATAGCAGCCGCTTTTCCCCAGTTGCCACAAGACCCACAATCGGCTTGCGCGTCTGCACGCGCCAGCCTTCCCCGGTTAGCACACCTTTCCTTCGACGGCTTGACGTCCAAATCCGTGAGCTCTCAGCCAACGCACCTCATCGCCCTCTGGATGCACGATCCCGAAAAGGGGAAGTAACCGGCGGCGTCTAATCTAATCCTGTCAAGCGCAGGCAAGTACCTCGAAAGCGAGGCGTGGGCAGGAGGAGAAATGGCAAATCGAGTTTACGGCGACAGAGAAATGGGACTGCTGGGCGAGGTGATTTCCTCGGGCAATCTCGGCGCGCTGGGAGGCCAATTCACCCCCAGATTCGAGGAAGAGTTCGCAAAGATGATGGGCACGAAGTACGCGGTGGCGATGAACTGCGCGATGAGCGTGCTGCATGCCTCGGTGATCAGCGCGGATGCCGGCGCCGGTGCGGAGGTGATCTGCGATCCGGTCTTCGTCTTCGGCGCGCTGGCCGCTCTCTACAACAACGCGATACCCACGTTTGCCGACATAGAACCGGACTCGCTTAACATGGATCCCGACAAGCTGGAGGCCGCGATAACCGAGCGGACCAGAGCCGTGATCGTCACTCACGCTTGGGGACTGCCAGCGCAGATGGATCGCATCGTCGAGATCGCGCACCGGCACAACTTGATCGTGATCGAGGACTGCGCGCACGCGATCCTGGCCGCGTACAAGGGCCGTTACACCGGAAGCTGGGGGGATATCGGCTCCTTCAGCTTCCAGGCGAGCAAGCAGATGTCCCTGGGTGATGCGGGCATGGCGACGACCGACGACGAGGAACTCTCGAAGAAACTCGATCTGAACGCCGGAGCGCCGACTTTCCTTTCCGTCGCGCACGGAATGCACTACAACTACCGCATCAACGAGCTGACCGCCGCGGTGGGCATAGCGCAGTTGGAGAGACTTCACGAGCTGATTGGAGGCCTGCAGACGAATGCCAGATACTACGACGAGGCTGTAGCCGGCTGCGAGTGGCTGAAGCTTCAATCCGCTCCCGATGCCGTATCCACCTACCATTTCTGGGTCGCGAACTTCCGAGGAGAGGAGCAGGGGCTCAGCCTGGACGAGTTCAGCAAAGCGCTCAAGGACTCCGGCGCCGGTCTGTCGCTGGGATACACCGGGGTGCCATCCTATCAGCAGCCTGTCATCAAAGACAGGCTGGCGCACGCCTTCCACTGCGGGCATTACAAGCAGAAGATCGAATATCCCGACGGCCTCTGCCCCATCGCCGAGAAGGCCATTCCGAGGATGCTCCTGGCATACACGCTTCAGCCGGAGGACCAGGCGAAGTCGTCGGCGGAGAAGCTGCACAAGCTCATCGCCGAACTGGAAGGCAGTTAGGCAGCTTCCGGAATTGACTCTCTAGGAGAGATCGGGTAAAGGCCGGAGGCGCCCTCACCCCGGCCTTCGGCCGTTCCCTCTCCCGCTCGCGGGAGAGGGAACTGATGGCCTGACGTCCGCCCGCGGGAGCCCCGGGGTCAACCCCGGGGCTAGCATTTGGAGAAAGCCCCGTGAACGGGGCTCGGACTACCATCACCATCCCAGGAGCCCGGTTCACCGGGCTTTCCGATGTCAAGGCAGACCGGTCCTTGAGGGCCGGGCGTGCAGATTGCGCTAATCCCGGCTCGGGAGGACCCTCGCCCTCCCGATGTCCGGGCAGACCGGGGGATTTTCGGATGCGGATATCCGTGAATGGAGCGCGTGATGGCACTACTGAAAGCAGGCTATGTGATCGATGAAGCACGAAGGGATGAACTCAACGCCCAGGGCAGGAACTACTGGTGGGTCTACATCGAGGAGATCCTGAACCGCCTCGGCCTGACCGCCGTCCGAATCCACGCCGCAGACCTCGCGGGCAGACTCTCAGACTTGTCCCTCCTGTTTCTGGGCGGCACCGACGCACGGCCGTTCGCGTCCGATCTGGACCTCTGGGCGAGATCGGGCGGAGTCTTAATCGGGTGCGGCATCGAAGGCCTGGACGATCTGTTCGGGAACGAGTTTGTCAGTCACATCCCTCAACCCGCCGGCGAGTTCTCAATCGCCGGAGAAATGCACTTGAAGGATACGGATTTCACCAGGGGAATTCACTCTCCCCTGTATCCCGAGAGTCCCCTCCTCATTGCCTCGGACGTCCGGCTCGTTGACCCTGTGGATTCCTCGACGCTTGCGGTCGCTGAGAACCATGCGGCAATAACCGCGCGGAGACACGGCAGCGGCTGGGCCTTCTATCTCGGCTTTGACCTCGCACAGACGTTCTGGGTGATACAGCAGGGCAGGCCGGTAGACGCCGACTACGACGGCGACGGCTATCTGCGAACAGGGGACGCCATAGTCATCGGGGATCGTGAGCCGGAGATCGCCTACACGGACGAGCTTCTCTTCCTGCTTCAGAACATGGTGAGCGTGCATCCGATCCCCTTGATTCATCAGATTCCGCCGGACGGGGACACTATCCCCGACTTCCTGCTTTTCTACGGCGGCGATGACGAAGGCAGTGTCGGCATTCAAGTCCCCGCCGCGGAGTTCATGGCGAGCAGACGTCTGCCGTACCACATCAACTGCATGCAGCTCGACTGCAAGTTCGGGGTCGGCGAGGCGGAGATCGAGCGGATGTCAGCCCTGGGAACCGAGTTGTCACCTCACTACAACTTCATAAACGGATTCAAGCATCCGACCGGCTTTACACGGGCCGACGTGGAGAAGCAGACAAGGGCGTTCGTGGAGCATTTCGGCAGGCTGCCCGTCTGCTCCAACTTCCACTGGTGCCGGTGGACTGGCTGGGCCGAGCCCGCGCTGTGGCTGAGCGAACATGGGATAAGGGCCGACAACTCCTACGCCCACCGGCAGTTGACCGTGCTGAATCCGGTGAACTCCATGGGTTTCGCGTTCGGCACGTCCTATCCCTTCCACTTCTACGCCGATCACAGGTCGGGCAACCGGCGGCTTGATGTGGTGGAGCTGCCGATCGTGGCGTATGAAGTAGGTTACACGCCGGACCAGACCGATTTCGACATACTGGAACGGGCCATTCTCCTGGCCGCGCACTACCAGTCAACGATGAACTTCTTCTACCACCCTGTCTACATCGCCAATCTCGGCACCTGCCGGAGCGCGATTGACAGGCTCCTGTCCCTCACTAAGGAATCGGGCATCTCGGCGCTACACTCGGCCCCGGACGCTGTCGCACGATGGTGGGAGAATCGAAGCTGCACAAGGATCGAGGACGTCAGGATGAACGACAACGGGCTTGCCTTCGTCGCCCGAACGCCATCGCCGTCCGGCTTCATTGCAAAGATCCCCCTGCAGTCTACTGAGGCTCCAAGCACCACTCTCCCACACAGAGTTGTGGAGAAGTTCGGTCACCGATGGCTCCTGCTCGCCGTGCCTCCGGGGGAGACAGCGGTGGAGCTGGGAGTGAGGCCGGGCTAGTGCCTCTGCAACCTAATACGCCGCACTCCGGCCCAGGGTTGCCCCGACTGCGGGAAAAACACCTGGGCTGCACGCGGGCAAAGTCCTAACGGAGTGGGATCATCCCAATCCGCTTCAGCGGATTTCGCGCCTGTGTAGCCCAGGAATTCATTCCTGGGCGTAGCTGAATCGGCGATGCGCGCACCCAGGGTTCGAAACCCTGGGCTAGTCGAGTGCAAAGTCCTGCCGGACTGAAAGTACCGTAACCCGAAGGGTTTTGCTCGAGGGCAGCCCAGGAATTCATTCCTGGGGATTCTAGGCCATACAAGCTGCATGGGCACTAGATCACGCCGTTGTCCCCGATATTCGGATCGGCAAAGAAGTTGTCGCGCAGAACAGACGGCATGGAGACTTCCAGGATGAGGGCGGGACCGATTCCCGTGAAGGAGTGTCCCGTGCCGGGCGGCATCGCCAGCAAGTCACCCTCCCCCATGGCCCGCTCATCTTCGCCGATCTTCATGCGGATCTTTCCTTTCACGACGAAGAAGGTTTCGTGCTTGATGCGATGATGGTGGTACGGGCAAGTCTGACCGTCGAAAACGAACAGAAACTTCCCGCAATAACCGTGCTCAGTCTCGTTCGCTATCCAGAACTCGGTCTCCCCGATCTCCATGAACCGGTGCAGACCGAAATGGAGCGGCAGCGGCTTCACTTCCGGCATCGTCAAGCTCCATGTCGCGATCTGCTCTCGAATGGCTGTCAGCGCCCGGTCCCGCTCCGGCCCCTGCAACTCCACATCGTTGTAGCTGCCCATCATTCACTCCCCGAACCTGCACTGCCAATGAACACAGCATACCTTCCGATTACTCTGCTGTCAACGGCCGGCTTCGGAAGCCGTCTTCTATCCCTCGTCGAACACGGGATGCCTTGACACTACGCCAGGCTGGTGCTATCTTCATTCACAAGGCACGATGCGACGAACGGCTCCGAAGGGCCCACGCAGGCCACCGGTGAAATGAACCAGGAAGCTGCGTCGCGAAGCGCGGCCGGGAATCAGGCGAATGTCGCTTTATCTGACTTTTGACATCGGAACAACCGGTCTGAAAACTGCACTCACCTCCGGTGAAGGGCGCATGCTCGCAGTGCACACGGTGGAGTACACACCGAACGCACCAAGCGCGGACCGCGCGGAGATGTCGCCGCAGACCTACTGGGACGCCGCGGTCGCGGGCACGCGCGCCGTCTTCACAAGCTCCGGCGCAAGTCCATCAGGTCTTGCAGCAATTGGCTTCAGTTCGCAGGGACAAACCTTCATCCCCGTTGACAGTGCAGGTCGCCCGCTTCACGATGCCATCGTCTGGGTGGATAACCGGGCCCAGGAGATTGCGGATTCCTGGGAGGCTGATTGGCTATCGCGCGATGAGTTCCGCCGCATCACCGGCTATCCGTGGCTGTGCGCCCAGTTGACGGTCTTCAAGATCGCCTGGCTGGCTCGCCATGAGCCTGAGGCGCATCGCGCCTGGAAGTTCCTCTGCCTGCCGGACTACCTCATATACCGGCTGACAGGAGAAGTTGCTACCGACCGAGTCGTCGCGCTGGCGAGCGGAATGTATGACATGCAAACCGGAGGCTGGGCGACGCGGTTGATCGGAAAGGCGGGGATCTCCGCGGAGCAGTTGCCCGTGCTGCTCGAACCGGGTACGGTAGTGGGTCGTGTGACGGCCCGGTCGGCTGAGGAATTCGGCATCCCAGAGGGCGTTCCGGTATGCGTCGGAGCTCACGATCAGGTAGCTGCGTCGCTGGGCGCAGGCAACGTACACCCGGGGATAGCGACAGAAACCACCGGGACCGCTCTGGCGGTGGTGGCAACCACCGAAGACCCGCTGGATGATACGAGATTCTGCATCGGTCGGCACGTCATGGCCGACAGATACTATGCTCTCTCGTTCGCCAATACCTCGGCGATTGTGTTAAAGTGGTTTCGCGACATGTGTTCGGCCGCGGAGGATTACGATGCGTTCCTGGCCGGAGCTCAGGATGTGCCTCAGGGCTGCGAAGGCTTGACTGTCGTGCCCCATTTCGCGGGCACGGGCACTCCGACGTTCAACCCGCACGCCCGAGGGGCCTTCGTGGGGCTGACACTCGGGCATACCCGGTCGCATCTGGCGCGAGCGATCATGGAATCGTGTGCCTGCATTCTCAAGGAATGTCTTGAGCCGCTCCACGATCACGAGCTGCATATCAGCAGCATACGCTCGCTCGGCGGCGCAGCGCGGAGCGACCTCTGGCTGCAGATCAAGGCAGACATGCTCGGCATCCCGGTGGAGCGGCCCGCATGCCCGGATGCCGCCTCCCTCGGTGCAGCAATGCTGGCGGCTGCCGCTATCGGGCAGTTCGAAACTGTCGAAGAAGCATCCGAGGCATGGTACCGTCCAGGCCGCGTCTTCGAGCCGGACACGTCACGGTTCGACGTGTACCGCCAAGTCTACGAACGGTATCGGACTATCTACGAGCGCCTTTACGGAATTCAGGAGGAATGATGGATACACTCGGCGTCGGCATCATCGGTTTCGGGTTCATCGGCAAGGTCCACGCCTACGGCTATCTGAACATGCCGCTGTTCTACGATCCCGTGCCGGTGCGGACGAAGCTCGTCGGAGTAGCGACCTCCCGTGAGGAGACAGCCCGTAAGGCGGCCGAGCAAGGCGGCTTCGGGTTCGGCACCGCCGACTGGCGCGAGCTCGTCGCACGAGACGACATTCGGATCATCAACATCTGTTCGCCGAACAGCCGGCACGCGGAACAGCTTCTGGCCGCAATGGCAGCGGGGAAACACATCTACTGCGATAAGCCGCTGGTGGTTGGCGACGAAGACATGGCCCGCGTGGAGAAAGCTCTGCAAGGTTACCACGGCATCGGGCAGATGACCTTCAACTATCGCTTTTTCCCGGCTACCCTCAGGGCAAAGCAGCTCATCGAAGAGGGATTCGTGGGGAATGTGACCGGCTTCCGTGCGGCGTACCTGCACTCGGGCAGCGTGGACCCGGCCAAACCGATGGGATGGAAGCAGCTCAAGTCCGAAGGCGGCGGCGTGCTGCAGGACCTCGGCTCGCACGTCGTGGACCTCATGGACTACTTCATCGGGCCGTTCGACAGTGTCCTCGCCGAGACGCGCATTCTGTACCCGGAGCGGCCGAACCAGCGGGGCGAGATCGTTCCTGTGGAAGCCGACGACCAGGCGCTCATGCTGATCCGATTGGCCAACGGGGCCGTCGGCGCGCTGGAGGCCTCGAAGATCGCGACCGGCACGGAGGACGAGCTGCGCTTCGAGATTCACGGCGATAAGGGCGCGCTCCGGTTCAACCTGATGGATCCCAACTACCTGGAGGCCTACGATCTCCGGGATCCCGAGTCGCCCATAGGGGGAACACGCGGCTGGCGTAGGATCGCTACCGTGCGGCGATACGAGAAACCGGCGGGCTTCCCCGGCCCGAAGTTCAGCATCGGCTGGATGCGCGCGCACGTGCACTGCCTGTACAACTTCCTGGAAGCCATAGCGACCGGTCGGCCGGCCGAACCTTCCCTGCATCGTGGACTGTACGTGCAGAGAATGCTGGCGGCCGCCGAGAGATCAGTACGGACCCGCACATGGGAGCCCGTGCCCAGACAGTAACTCATGCGGAAGCGAGAGGAACTTGCCATGTCGTACCTGTTTCGCGACCAATCGTGGATGCAGATCCGAGAACACGTCGAGAAGCAGTCCCTCTTAATCCTGCCGATCGGCACTACGGAAGAGCACGGCCCGCATCTGCCGGTGGACACGGATGCTCGAATCGCTGAGACGTACGGGCAGCGGCTGGCGGAGGCACTGTCCCCGGATATCCCCGTGCTCCTGATGGACACCATCCGATACGGCTACTCCATGAAGGTCATGCAGCAGTGGCCGGGAACGATTGTGGTGCGCAGCCGGGTGTTCATGGACATGGTCTTCGATATCTGCCGCTCGGTTCTCGACATGGGATTCGGCAAGCTGGCGATTCTTGACTGTCACGGCCACCACAGCGGGCTGCTGAACACGGTCTCCCGCGAGCTGTGCGACGCGTGCGATAAGGCGGTTGCGATCGTCAGCCCGGCCGCTCTCTCGCGCGATGAGTTCAATGCCGTTCGCAGGTCCTCCCAGGGAGGAGCTATTCATGCCGGCGAGTGGGAGACCTCCCTTCTCCTGCATATCAGCCCGAAGGTGGTAGATATGTCGAAGGCAAGCGACGCAGACGTCATGCGCTATCATTCCGATTTCGTGGCGGGCGATAACTTCATGGGCTGCCAGCGCGTCACCTGGTCCACGTGGTACCTGCAGCAGAGCGAAACGGGCGTATACGGCGACCCGACGGCTGCCACCGCCGAGACCGGCAAGATCATCCTCGACGCGGCAACAGCCAATGGAGCACGCTTTCTGAAGGAGTACTGGGAGAAGCGGTGAGGCAGAACGGCGCTTAACCCCGGCCCCGAGACCGGTAGTACTTCAGCCCCTCGATCAAGGTTTCGATATTCTCCCACGGCACGCCGGGAGCAATCGAGCTGGACGCGCCCAGGAACAGGCCCGTGCTGGGACCGTTTTCCACGAGCCACGACAGTTCGCGCCGCACATCGGCCGGACGACCCGCGGGCAGAGTACAGGTAACGGACACGCCGGCGATAATGATGAGGCCGTCCCCATCTCTCGTTTTCATCGAGCATATCTTCGGGTAGTCCATGCCGTCCTCGTACTGAAACCCCTGGAAGCCGCTGACCCCGACATCCAGCAGTCGGGGAACCATCTCCATCAGATTGCCGTCGCAGTGCCAGATCAGGCGGACGCCGGCCTTCACCACAGGCTCGATGCATCTGGCGAAATGGGGAAACCAGATCTCGTCGAGGCTCGCAATTCTCACAAGCGTGCCCCGTGAATCCGCCATGTCGTGATCGAGTCTGAATAGAGGCGGCAGGTCTCCTTCGACATACGCACGGGCCGCTGCACGGTTGTTGAGCAGCGCCAGATCAGCCTGGAGCGAGAAGTGCTTTTCCATCACCTCCGGGTAGAGAGCGTACGCGGAGAAGTAGTTGACGTAGCCGTAGGTGCTGTAAGCGAAGCCCGGAAAGCTCATAAACCCGTGGCCGCTCTTCAGGATGGTGGGCCCGATCCTCCCCTGGAGGGCCTTCTCGCTCTCGACGATCTCCTTCGCACGCGCATCTTTATCGAAGTTCAAGGCTGCCGCGCGCAGCCTCGGGAACACGAATTTCTCCATGTGCTCCGCGACGGCTTCCGGAGAATCTACGACCATCCCATCGAGCACGACCTGGGCGGCGCCGGTGGTGGCTCCAGGCTGAGCGCCGATGAATCCCCGGCTGCCCATGGTCAGAGGATTCTCCCATAGGCATTGATCGAGCAGGCACGTGCCGGCATTGCGCTGCATAGCCAGGTACGTTTCCTCGGGATGCAGCCTGTATTCTCCGGGATGCACGCCGGCGATGCGCTCTATGTACTCATGCTCCATGATGTGCAGGAGCCAGCTCGGTATGCTCTTGACCGGCTTCCGGAGAATGGTGTCGAGTGCGAGCTGTGCGCTATCTGTGAGCTCGGTGAGCATTGCGATTCACCCCTCTGTCGCCAGAGGATCAGAACACGAGTACGAGGGAGAACAGTCGGATGCTCAGGAGCTCAATCCTTCAGTCCGTACTGCTTCGCCGCCGACCCCGCGGCCACGCCCTTCTTCACAACGTCGCACAGCGCCCTCTGGAACGCGGCCGGATCAGGAACCTGGATGGCGTTCCGGCCGAAGACGACGCCCCTGCCGCCGTTCCGGACGATCCTTTCGGCGAGCTCGAGCGCCTGTATCTGCTTCGGCATCTTCTCCGCGCCGAGGCCCAGTATCGGGATGGGACACGATTCGGTCACCTCGCTGAACTTGTGCGTGTAGAAAGTCTTGATCAGATCCGCGCCGAGCTCAGCCACTATGCGACACGAGCGATATACCAGCTCATGCATCTCTTCCTTGGAGAGCTTGTTCGAGTGGGCCGGGAAGAACTCGCCCACAACGGGTATGCCAAGCCGCTTCGCCTCGTTCGCGAGCTTGCAGAACAACTCCACGTTCGCGGCATCCCGGGCCTCGCTTCCCGTCTTGAGCGTCAGCGAAACGAGCACGATCTCCGCGCCGGCTGCAACGGCATCCCCGACGCTCATTGCCTGTACGGTATCGGCGTCGTTGTAGTCCCAGTGAAAGGCATACACGGTGCTCCAGTTGACGCGCACAATTGCCATCGGCGCGCCCTTGTAGTTGAACGCATGACCGCAGTGGCCGATCATCCCCGGCGAGAGAAGGACCGCCGAGACCCCGGGGTCTATTCTCCTGACGACCTCCGGCAGGTCTATCATCCCCGGCAGAGGCCCGTCGAACTCCCCGTGGTCAACTGCAATCACGACTGCGTTCTCGCCGTTCGAGAAAAGCCTGTTCAGCCTGATCTCTTTTCCGGTCAATGTTCCACTCCTTCCTCCGCTTTGCTCTCGTAGGTGGGCAGCAGCGCCTCGTAAGAGCGCAGGTATCGTCGGTAGAGGCGCTCCTCCAGCTCGACGTCACCGGCAACCGGCACGAAACTGCGCACACACTGCGCGCCTCTCCACTGAGTCGAAGCATCCTGCGCCGCCAGCTTCGCCGCGCCGTAGCAGGCAGACTCGACACATTCCGAAATCTCCACCGGCCGGTTCAAGACGTTCGCGATTATCTGAGGCCAGGTCTCGCTCCTGCCGGCGCCGCCCACCATGCGAACGGACTCGATCCGACCGCAGAGCGTCTCCGCCGCCTCCAGATTGCGCCGCGCTTCGCAGGCAATCCCCCGCATGAGTGCGACCCGGATATCCTCCTGCGTGTGGGACATCGTGAGGCCGAGCAGACTTCCCTTTGACTCCTGCCGCCAGTCGGGAGAAAGCCCGCCGTAGAGGTGGGGAATGAAGATGAGCGGCTCCGACTGACTCTCGGCTCCTCCGGCGGTGTTCCCGAGCGTCCGATGCAGCCAATCATAGGCAGAGCCGCCGGTGAACGGAAGCACCAAACCCCATTCCGAAGCAGCGGTGTGACAGCAGATACAGAGGCGCTCCGCTTCGTCCAGCACGGGAGACGCCGAGACGGAGTAGAGCACCCAGGCCGTTCCGCACGAGAGGACGCTTCGCCCGGCCGCGCTTGCCCCGGCTCCGTGAGCAGCGGCTGCCTGGTCGAAAGCGCCGGCCACCAACCTGACGCGCGGCCCGACATGCAGTTCCGCCGCTGCTTCCGGCAGCAGCTCGCCGATCACCGCGCCGGACTCCATTATGATCGGCAGGACGTCATCAGGTACACCGAGCACGCGGAGCACATCGGCAGACCAGGTCCGCCTCGCCGGCGAGAACAGCGGCGTCCAGGAAGCGCTCGGTATGTCGGCGGCAAAGTCTCCACACAGCCGCTTGGCCAGAAAATCCGCGACCCAGCAGAAGCGGGCATTCTCTTGCCTGAGGTCCGGCGCGTTCCGGGCGATCCAGCGAATCTTGCAGGCGGAGCTCAGGGGGGTCAGCGGCTGGCCGGTTTCCCCATACCAGAATGAGGCGCCTGTCTCGGCCAGCAGCTCCCGGCACTCCGCCTCCGCGCGGCCGTCCATCCAGCTCAGCGCCGGAGCCACCGGCGATCCAAGCTCGTCGGTAATAATCAGGGTATCGCCCTGGGTGCTCATCGCGAGAGCCGCGATATCGTCTGCGCTGTATCCCTTCTCTATGCAATCCCGAACGCAGCGATTAACGACATCCACCAGGCCGCGCCAGTAGTCCTCCGGATCCTGCTCGGCCCATCCCTGCCGTGGATGGGCCATGGGATAGGGATGCTGCGCAAGTGCCAGAGTCTCGCCGTCGTCGCCGACAGCAAGACACTTGGCGGAGGTCGTCCCGATGTCTATGCCAAGGTATATGGAGCTCATACTCTATCCCAGCACTGCTACATCCCAGCCCATTATCTCGCCGAAGCGAACCAGATCCGCCGTCAGTTCGCCGTAAACGAGCGCGGAGTGATGCGTGCCTCCGAGGCGGCTGTACTCCTCCAGGAAGTCGGGAACGGCCATCCGCGGGCGGAACCATCCGCGGATCGAATCGGCCATCCTGTCCTCGCCCTCGACATCCAGCATCGTCACCGGGGCGACAATCAGCGTGAAGGTATCCTGCGGGCCGGGAGCGACGTTCACGAGAACGGCGTTTCCGCCCCGGAATCTGCCGACCGCAAGCACCGGGGCGTCCGCGTCAACCCAGGGCATCTCCTTCGCCACCAGAACCGCTTGGCCGTCTACCAGGTTGACGTTCATCTCGCCCATGTGACTGATATAGATGCTGTCGTTCTCCCAGTCGGGACAGAACATCTCGGCGAAGGTCGTGTCCGGATATGTGGAAGCCAGCGCACCCACCAGTGCGGCAGTGAGCACGTCGCCTTCACCGGCGTATCCCTGTCCGCGTGCCATGGCCTTGCTCGCCTCCAGGAACGGCACGGTCGGCAGGCCGGTGGAGCGCTTGATGTCCTCGAAGTTCATCGTGAACGCCGTGAGCTTTTCTTTCTCCACCCACCGGCGCACCGCAAGGCACGTGCGGGTGGTAGTCCGATGCGCGCTCTCGTCGAGACCTTCAACTGCGAACCTCGCACGGTCTGCGGCCATCTCCGACTCGACCTCAGCGTCGTGTTCGGCCGGCAGAAGCGAGCGAAGCATCGCGAAATCGCATGGCACGGTCTCGACGCCGATAGCCGCGCGCAAGACGTGCCCCGGGACCGCGAAATCGCCCATGCCTGGGAACGAACGGCCGATCACGCCGACGCGTGCGGTTCGCATTCGTCCGGCCACGACGGCCGCGCGCGCCCAGGCCGCGACCCGGTCGAGTACGTCGGACTTGTCCCAATGGCCGGCCTCGATCTCGAAAGGCTTGCCGCTGCGGATCAGAAGGTTGCAGAGGTCCTGGACACCGTGGATGCCGTGATTGAACATCAACTCCGCGGAGTCCTGTTGAGGGCCGTAGCCATAAGTGGGCGTGGTATCCAGGATGATCACAGGCAGCTTCGTCCTGGACAGCGCCTCGGCCGATTCCAGGGAAGGTGAATAGGCGAGATGGAGGGTAACGATGCAGTCTACCTTC
>Ga0315294_10001486_pt1 | contig 25535 bp, 18 predicted proteins | sample YL17G13_40_MG_FD_203626 | JGI IMG/M metagenome (GOLD analysis project Ga0315294, IMG submission 203626) | Sediment microbial communities from Yellowstone Lake, YNP, Wyoming, USA - YL17G13_40 | ecosystem: Environmental > Aquatic > Freshwater > Lake > Sediment | place: USA: Wyoming | collected... | reverse complement strand
AAAACCCGCTCTAATTACCATCAACAAAAAATGCCACAGATAAACATTATCGCAATAAAACAAATAAATCCTCAGAAAATCTGTGGCGATGGAAGCAACTGATTATCAGTAATATATCCAATTATTTTGGGGTCGCTGTCCCCTTCTCTGCCTTAAGGCTGTTAAGCTTTTTGGCAAGACGGGATTTCTTCCGGGCAGCGGTCCTCTTGTGCATAGTGCTGGTGGAGGCAATCTTGTCCAGCTTCTGGGCAACGAGCCGATACTGTTCGCCGGCCGCCTTTAAATCACCACTGCTCAGGGTAGCCTCGAGATGTTTGATTTGCGTCTTTATCTGACTCTTGCGGGCGCGGTTTATCACCCTTCTTTTTTCGTTCTGTCTTACTCTCTTTTTAGCCGATAACGAATGTGCCACTGTTTTCTCCTAATAAGCTACTGTAATTTTATCCGTAGACACTAAAAACCAATATTCTACCGCGATGGCGGCAGTTTACTTCTTAAATTATCCACTCGCTTTCCGACATCCTTGTATGCAAAGTCAAGCTGGGCGATTTTACGATAAATCTCCAGCGCCTTGCCGGACTCGCCCTGCTCTTCATAAACTCTGGAAAGATTATACCGCAATTCCTTTGCCACGTCATCATCTTTTAATTCATAAGACTCTATCGCCTGGGTGAAAACATCGAACGCATCCGTAAGCCAGCCCTTCAGGAAAAAACACAATCCCACTTTATTCATCGCAGAAATCTTGTTTCTGGGGTCTCTTTGCGCCTCCTGAAACAGCGGTATCGCCTCATCGTATCTTTTATTCGCAAGCAATCGAAGCCCATATTCGTACTTGACCTGCAAATCGGTTGGGTAATTCTGCACACAAAGCCGATAATGCTCAAGCTCAAACCCATTTAGCTGCGCCGACAATTCCGAAAGTTTTGCCCTGGCCTCTGCATCCTCCGGCCCGGCCTCAAGAACGACCTGAACATTTCTTGCCCGGCGCCTGAGCTGTTTCATCTTTACCTGGTCGGCACGCTGCTTAAAACTAAAATCGCTTCTGGCCTTATAAGCATTTTCCAAAATCGCTATCGCCTCATCCTCAGCCTTTTCATCTTCCATATCCGACAAGGCATCCGCCAGCCTCAATATATTTCTGGGGACGTTCGGGGCTTCTGCCAGCGTCTTGCGGGCATCCTCAACCGCTGATACGGTATAAGCCTCCGTTTTGACAACGCTTTCCTGTGACTGAAGTTTTTCCTGAAATTCGCGGTCTTTGACCGACTCTCTAAAATCACCTTGCTGGTCGTATTTGCCTTTTGAAACTGTCAGTTCCGCCGACAGCCTTTGATGCTCATCCTGCAATGCCTTGTCCTTTGGCTTGAGGTTGACCGCAAACTGCGACGCTACAACCGCCCTGTCCAACTGCCCGATGGCCTCGTAGCTATCCTTCAGCAAAACATACATCTGCAATGAAGGCTTTTCCGCAGCAGTGTTCGCCTGAAACAGCAAATCCGCAATCCATTGTGCCGTCTTTTTGTAATCGCCGGCCAGTGCAGCGGTCAATATCGCCTCCGCATATTGCAGATTATCAGGGTCTTTCGCGAAAAGCCGCTCGGCGTTAAGCATTCGCTCCAATGGCGTCACCCCTCGCATAAACCTTATCTTGTCCATCATCGAGGGCTTCTTCCCGCCCCGAACCTGCCTGACCAACGCCATCTCTCGCAGCTTCGCGTGACCCTCTAACATCTCGTCCGGCGTCAGCCGCAACCCTTCCATATACAAATCAATGGCGTAATCGAAGTTATTCGTCTTGGCGACCTCCCTGGCTCGGTCGAAGAACCGCCACGCCCGCTCTACCCTTTGCTCATCTGCCTTTTCTATCTCTTCTTCGTGCATAACTGTCGGCCAAATCACCGCTTCCGAAGCCCTTACGATTCAGTTTATCGTAATCTTCAGTTAAAATTTGTCAACGAATAAATACTTGTGCAAATCGGCCATATCCTATAAAATGCCAAACTATGATGTCGGCCCTTGAAAAATACGACCCGCAAATCTGCGAGCTCATAAGGCAGGAAAAAGCCCGGCAGAGCGGCTCTATCCGGCTTATCCCCTCCGAAAATTACGTCTCCGCAGCCGTTATGACCGCCACAGGTAGCTGCCTTACCAACAGGTATTCCGAAGGCTATCCCGGCAAACGCTACTACGAAGGCCAGCAGGTAACTGACCTCATCGAAACGGTCGCAAGAGACCGGGCAAAGAAAATATTCAAGGCCCAGCACGCAAACGTCCAGCCTTACTCAGGCTCGGTGGCTAACCTCGCTGCGTATTTCGCTCTGGCAAAACCCGGCGATACCATTATGGGCCTTGCACTTCCTCACGGCGGGCACCTCACGCACGGCTGGAACGTAAGCATCACAGGAAAAATCTTCAATTCAGTTCAATACACCGTCAATCCGCAGACAGGCAAGTTAGACTACGACCAGATTAGAGAGCTTGCAAAACAACACAAACCGAAGATTATTATTTCCGGCGCAACCGCTTATCCGAGAAAGATTGACTTTGAGGCATTCGGGCAGATTGCGAAGGAAGTCGGTGCATATCACGTAAGCGATATTGCACATATCGCAGGACTTGTTGTGGCAGGCGTTCATCAAAGCCCTGTGCCGTATGCCGACATTGTTTCGACAACAACGCACAAAACCCTGCGCGGCCCAAGAGGCGGTATGCTTTTGAGCAAGGCTGAGTATGCAGCAAATGTGGATAAGGCCGTCTTCCCCGGCCTGCAGGGCGGCCCGCATATGCACACCATAACCGGAATCGCCGTAGCGCTGGCCGAGGCTGACACGCCTGAATTTATCGCCTACGCCAATCAGATTGTCAAAAATGCAAAAGTGCTGGCCGAAAAGCTGCTCGAATACGGCTTCAATCTCGTCTCCGGCGGAACTGATAATCATTTAATCTTAATCGACCTGAGAAATAAAAACATACCCGGCAAAAAATTGGCAAAGGCCCTCGACAGGGCCCGCATCGTTACAAATTATAACACTATACCCAATGACCCTGCCCCGCCATTTAACCCAAGCGGACTGCGGATAGGCACCCCCGCCGTCACCACAAGAGGAATGAAAGAAGAACAGGCTGCGCAAATCGCAGCGTTCATAAATAAGGTCGCTCAAAATATTGACAATGAATCGGTAATCGAAGAAGTGGGAAAGGAAGTCTTGCTGCTCTGTTCGCTATTTCCAGTCCCTGAACACTTCATCATTAATCCGTGTCTAAGAAATTTTTGACTGGATAACAGGATAATCTTGTTAATCCTGTCTAAAAAAAGTATTGGTCGGTTTGACTGAAATTAAATAATGCTGCCTGAAAATCAAAAATTGAAAACCGCGGTGCTCGGCCTTAACGAGGCAGGTAAAGAACTGCTCGAAGCAGCAGCCGGTATTGATTATTTTCAGGTACAGGCTGTTGCAGACAAAGATACCGAGACAGTTGAAAAAATCGCAAAGCAATATAACTGCACCGGCTATGACGATTACCGCCAGTTTGTGTCGGCAAATCAGTTTGACTGCCTGCTGGTGGCAGCTCCGATTCACACCTGCAATGAATACCTGCGAACGGCAATCAAAAAAAAGTTCAACATCTTAAAAACTGCGCCGCCGGCAAGAAATTTTGAAGAGGCTGTCGAATTTGTCCGCCTTGCCGAAGGAGAAAATATAAAATTTGCCGTTGCCAACCCGGCCCGGTTCGCCCAAAGCTTCCTCGCACTCCGGCAGTTTCTGCAGGAAAATCAGGCAGGGCAGCCTTTTCTTATAACCGCTGTTTGTAATGCCGGCGACCAGCCGCATCCCGCCTGGCAAACCGACCCGAAACTGGCCGGCGGCGGCGTCCTACTGCACAACTGCTACCAGATACTCGACCAGATAATGTGGAATTTCACCACCCCGCAGCAGATTTATTCTTTAAATACCAACCAGGCAACAGACAGACAGCAAAGGCTTTATTTAACTGAAGACACCGCCGTGACAACAATGAAGTTCACAGACACCCTTTTCGGCAGCCTGATTGCAAATAAAACGGCCGGCCCAGCCGAAGAGCTTTTGCAGGTGCACAGTAAAGACAAAATCCTGACGGTAAGTTATGGTTCGTTTATTATCAGCGACCATCTCGGAAAAATTATAGAGCAGCAGACTTACAGAGACAATTCGCAATCCCGGACAGCCGATTGCCTGAAAAATTTTGCCTTAAGTGTATTATTGCCCGATAAAAACAGGCTTTGCAGCAGCGGGGCGGAAAATCTCAAAGATATGGCCGTTCTCGAAGCCGCCTATCTCTCGGCCCGGACCGGTATGCCGGAAGAACCGGCCAAAATCCTGCAAATGGCTAATATTGAGCCTGCAAATATTTTGCAGATTAATAAATCAAATATTTGACATATGACACAATAGCTGATAAACTATTGCCCTATATTCGTTAACAATATTTTTGTTCAATTATTCCTGGAGGTTCTTTTATGGAACAAAGCAAGAAAAAACAGATTATGATAGGAGTTATTGTTGCCTGCATCGTGCTGGCTGTCGCAATAACAATTATAAGAAGCTCTGAGAAATCGGGCATTGACAGTGTCAGCGACAGCGAGAAGGTATGGGTTAAATGCAGTAACCCAGAATGCAATGCTGAATATCAGTTAGGAACCAAAGAATATTTTAAATCAGTCCAAGCCAATCTGGACCCTAATGCTGCTGCAAGAACGCCGGCATTGACCTGCCAAAAATGTGGAAAACTAAGTGTTTACAAGGCCACTAAATGCGAAAAATGCGGAAAAATCTTCTTCCCCGGCGTTGCCAGCAGACAATTCATAGACAAATGCTCCGAGTGCGGCTATAGCAAACTGGAAGAGTTAAAGAAAAAAGCAAGCGGCAAATAAGCCGATAATTGACCTGCTGCGCCAAGTGCGCAGCACGGCGAGATAAAAAACCAGAATAATGAAGCCGCCCTGCATCCAAAATGCGGATGGAGGGCGGTTTTTTGTTAAGATGGGCTGAATTTGGGGATTGTGGGGGCGGGGAAAATTTTTCGTGTTTTGTCTCGAATTAGCGCCAATTGTCTCGAATTGCTCTCGAAATAGCGCCGAATGGTGCGCCAAATTGCTTGAATTGTGCTGCCTGTTTTTCATAAGTAATTGTTTACCAAAGAGTTAGGTGTTTGCGACGGGCAGATAAAAAATCCTAAATCCGAATATCTAAATCCTAAGCAAATTCTAATGGCCGAAATTTTAATGACCAAAACAAATATTTCATAATGCACACTTTGTTCCCAATATGGGGATATAGAGTCTCCCCATAATTGGGCGGAGATGCGCATTTGGGTTGAAAAAAGCTCACCACGAAGAACACGAAGAAAAGTCGTAAGGCATTATGAATTAAGGATTAAAGAAAGTTGAAAAATTTCTGCGATTTTGGGATTTTTTTATTACCCCCTTGCATGTTTGATTGAAAAGTGAAGTAGTTCATCGTTCGTTGTTCGTAGCAAAAAATAATTTAACCACGAATGAACACGAAGAGACACGAAGAAAAATAAAAGTTCAGACACGGATTTACACGGTTTTTTAGACAGGATTAACGGGATATTTCAAAGCCACAGAGCAAGAGGACACATCCCTGCCTACAGCTTGCAGGGACAGGAAGAATTTTTAATTCATTGCAACCACGGATTGACACGGATTAACACGGATTTTTTTCGGCCAGCAGGGTGTACTTCGGCAGGTCTTTTCTCGATGTAAACATCTGCGAAAACCCTGCCTGCGTCCACCGGTCATCTTACGATGACCCGCAAATGGCTTTGCGGCTGGCCGAAAATGGGGATTTACTATGATTTATTGTTGGAGGAAAATTGCGGTTTATTTGTTGGAAATTGGGCGATTTTGGGGGAAAAATTGGTGTGCAAAAAGGAAATGGACCGATTAAAATGAAAAATAGTAAAAGAAACATAGGGTAGGTTTTTTTGAGAGAAGAGAATGATCAAGATAATACCAACATACATAGGTATCTGTATTGGAACAGTTTTGACGTTAACTCTATTCAGAGCATATTCTTCCGCATATACAGAAGGCGTTTATTTTCCACCGTGGTTTTTTTATTTTTTTGAGGGTATAGTCTGTATATTTCAAATATCAATTTTAATGTTTTTAACAAGCCTTTTTGCAAAAAGATATAATTTAAGTTTTTTTACATCCCCTTACTATAATTTTGGAATAGGCATGATGTTTTCGCTGATATATCTTCTGGTAGTACACCTTATACCAATTAAACCTGGGTTTTTTGATAGCGTTTGGTTTATTTTAGTTGTGCTTCCAGTGATAATTTTTGTACCGCTTTTGTACATGGATTATTTGTTGCTGTACAAGTGGAAAAGGGAATAATGCGGAGATAACTATGGAGCATCGTAATTCAAATTCTCCAGGCTCCAAACTGTTATTATGTACCTTGTACGCTGACTGTCCTGAAATGGCGAAGCGGCTAATAGAGTAAGGGGTTAAATGCGGAAGGCCTGTATATTGCGGGTGTTGGGAAGGGGGATGGTTCCCCCTTAGACCCTCTCGTAGAAGAAGTGAAGGTTTTTTAGTGAGGAAAGATATGACGGTAATGGAGCAGGTCAAACGTGTGTGTTTTGGCGTAGATATTAAAAGCAGAGAGGGACTGCACCGGAAGGTAATGAGTGAGTTAGAAAAATTATTTATCAAAGGCGGATACATTGTTTGTCGGGAGTACCCAATTCGCTTTGACTCGATAGCCAGGAAAAGCAGAGAGCGAATTTCCAGAAACGGTTACGTGGATATGGCGGCGATTAAAGATGGTCGGCGGATTGCGATAGAATTCGACAGCGGGGTCAATTTGAAATTCAAAAGTATTGAAAAGCTTTTCCAGATAGTCGCTGATTTGCGTATCGGGATTTTTCGGGGGAGGTCGGAGTCGCTGGATTTTAGCGTTGAGCGGATAAAAGAGTCAGCGAAGGATTTTAATTTAGCAAACAAAGATTTCTGGCTTATCAGTTTGTTCGAGAATAAGATTTATAAGCTGACGTTAGGTTGAGCGAAAAATTGTCAAAAATAGGTATAATGCTTATTGTTTAACAGCGGGGGTATAGTACTATAAAGGAAAAATGTAATGCTAATCTGGAAAGGAGAATAATAATGAAAAAGCTGATAATTATCTTTTTGGGTCTGCTGGTTCTGGTAATGGCGGGGTGCGCGACTGTGCCGGAAAAAGCGGAAGGTAAGGCAGTTCTTTCGGCGGAGGTGCAGGAGGCAATAGCGGTGTTTAAGGCGAGAGACTCATCAATTGACCGATTTTTCGCGCAGTCATACGGGTATGCGGTGTTTCCGAAGGTGTTCAAGGGAGGGTTCTTTTTCGGCGGGGCGTTCGGCAGAGGTGAAGTGTTCGAGCAGGGCAGGTTGGTCGGCTACAGCAGTTTGTCGCAGGCGACGCTTGGATTTTCCTTCGGCGGAGAATACTTCAGGGAAATCGTGTTCTTCTGGCAGAAACCCGACTTAGAAAGGTTCAAGACGGAAAAGTATACTTTTGCTGCACAGGCGACGGGGGTTGCGCTTTCGGAAGGGGTGGCGGCGAAGGCTGATTACAAGGAGGGTATGGCGGTGTTTATTATGACGGACAAGGGCCTGATGGTGGATGCATCTTTAGGCGGTCAAAAGTTCAAATATGTTTCTGCTGGGCCATAGAAAATCGAAAACCCCCGGTAAAGCCCTTTGATAAACTCGGGGTAAGCCGGGGGTCAATGTTCCGCCTTACTTTTTCGGAGTTTCGGTCTGTGCGGTCTGAAGCTTGTCTAACAGTTTTATAAGCGAATTAGCAGCAGGTGCGTTTGCCTGGTCGGCGGCTGCCTGATTCAGGGGAGCGGCGGCCTTGTCGAGTTCACCGATGCCAAGCTGATGATAGCCAAGCAGAAGCTGGAGGTTAGTATCCTGGCTGTTCTGGTTTGCCGACGTGTTGAGGGTGTCGATTTGTTTGATGAGGTCGTCGTCGGTGGAATAGAGGCCGCGAGGATAAAAGACGCCTTCAGTTTCAGGATTGACCTTAGCCAAAGCCTCACGAAGCGATTGTGCGGCCTGGGTGTAATTTCCTGCGGCAAACAAGGTCTGCGAATAAGCAAAGGGCAGAACTTTATCCTGGGGTGCGAGCTGTCTTGCGAGGGCAAATTTCTGCGCGGCGGTGTTGTAATCGCCATCGCCGAACGCCTTTACGCCTTCATCGAAGTAATTGTCGGCAGAAGTTGCGGGGGCCGGCGGTTTGGCCTGCTGCTGGGCATTGGTGAGAGCGGTCTGGTCGACCGGCTGGTTGTCATAGCTGCCGATGGTCGGCTGGCCCGTGCTGCTGTTGTAGTAATTGTAGGTGTAATAGTTGTAAGTGTCGCTGCTGCCAGATTGATAAGGGACAGGGTTGTAGCCATACCAATAATACGGGGAGCAGCCATACCAGTAATATCGCATATAATCGTAATCATAAGGCCAGTATCCGCAGGGGTTGACGAAGAGGTATCCGCGATGATAATACGGATAGACGGGGCAGAATGAGCGCCACGGCCCGAAGCTGAAATCGAGGAAGAAGAAAAAGTCCGGGCTGACTATTTGGTGATGGCGAAAATGATGCCGGTCAAAGAAGACGAAATCGTTTCGAGTGGCGAAAATAGAGTGGTCGCCTCTTCTGTCCCTATCCCTGTCGCCGAAATGTCTATCGCCTGAACGTCTGTCATCGCCGAAGTGCCTGTCGCCTCTTGATTCTGCGGTTCTTTGCGACCTTATGCTATCGACAATCCTGATGTTGTCATTCTCGCGTCTTGAATCTGGCCGCCATTGACTGCGGTCACCTCTATCGGTTTTTGCAAATGTGTTCTCGTTCCGGTCCTGGTGCCGGAATTGATGTCCCGTCGCAGAGGTCATCTGTGCATCAGGGGTGGTTATAGTTCTGGTGGTCTGCGCATCCGGGGTGGTTACTGTTTTTGTGAAGCTCTGATTCGTTGACCTGTCATCAGCAGGCGGTGTTTTTGCCGAAATTCTGTTGCCGGTAAAATCACGTTTAGCCCTGATATTTTCGAATGTTCTTTGCTCTGTTTGGGCGGGAGTGCTATCGTTGAATCTTTCATTGTGTACGTTCCTGTTTTCCTGTACGCGGGTGTTATTTCTCTCACTCCTCATATCGGGTTTGCTGAAGTTAAATTCTCTGCCGGCAGGCCTGTCTGAGTTTTGCCGATTTTCATATCCGAGCCAGTGTCTCGGTTCGGGAATTGTCGGCTGATTCGATGTGTTTCTTTCCGCCCTGCCGTCGTTATGTTTTTCGGCACGTTCTGCGGACTGCATACGAGGGCTGCCGTCCCTTCCTCTGCCCCCTCGTTCCCTCGAGCTTTCCTTGCTCCAGGCCGGCTGTGCAAGCAAAATCAAAGCCAGCATAACGGGAAACATTGCCATATATTTTTTATATTTAACCAACATAATTTTCCGCCTTTCTATGCTATTTTTAAGGCCCGCCCTGGCGGGCACCGTTATTATTTATCAATACTCCATTATTACTGGTCTCCTTAATACCAAGACGTTTGTCAAAGAATTTTATTGCCCGGCTCAGAATATTGAGCAAGACCTCTTTTTCGCCGTCAGTAACATCGATTGCCTCAAACAGTGCTGCAAATCGCTCATCTCGCTGTTTGTTAAAAACTTCTATTGTTTCTCTACCCTTGTCTGTTAATCCGATAATTGTGGTTCTCTGGTTTTCAGGGCTGATGGTTTTTGTAACCATTTTTTTATCGCGCCATAGTCTGGTTATTGTGCTGGATATGGTGCTGTCGCTTGCGCCGCCATCTGCTGCTGAAATCTGCGAGACCATCATTTCGCCCTTTTCGTGGAGCAATTCGAGTATCAACAGCTCCCGTTCACTTAAATTCTCACCATCCAGTTGCTCTTCCTGGCTTGCCTTAAAAAGCCTCATTCTGAACGTCAAATCGCGAATTCCTTTTGCCATTTCTTTTGGCATAATAACCTCCTTTGGCCTTTAGCCTTTCCTGTCAATAATATATACGCTTCTATAATAGAATAGTTCCTTTGTTAGAAATATTCAACAAAAAAATATTTCAAAAAGTAAAATTTTCAGAAAAGTTTAGGTTCAAAGTGCCAAGTTGAGGGAGGTTAAAACGATGTTGGCGGATAAAAGTGCGTTTTTAGTGTAAAAAACAGCCCCGTCGGATAAACGGGGCTGGTTAATCGCTGGTTGTTGGTCGCCAGACGATAACATCTCATCGCACGTATTTCGTAAAGGTAAAATACCCTTTTCGGTGCAAGGCGGGTATTTATTCTATAACGTGGATGTTTTTCTTTTTGCACATATCCTTTAAGATTTTGGGCCAGACGGTTGCGCTTACCTCGCCGAGATGAGCTTTTTTGAGCAGAGACATAAAGGTTCGCGATTGGCCGATTCCGCCGCCGATACTCAGAGGAAGCTCGTTGTTGATAATGCCCTGATGGTAGGGCATTTTTAGGAAGTGCAACTGGTTTGTCATTTCGAGCTGTTTTTTTAGGGTTTCTGCGTTGACGCGGATTCCCATAGAGGTCAGCTCGTGGCGGCGTTTGGTGATGGGGTTCCAGACGAGGATGTCGCCATTCAGGCCGTGCATAGGCCGGCCATCTTCGGAGGTGGTTTCAGTTACCCAGTCATCGTAGTCGGCGGCCCTTAGTTCGTGCGGGTAGCCGTCTTTCAATGTCCAGCCGATGCCAATAATAAAGACGGCGGGGTATTTCTGGACGAGTAAGGTTTCTCGCTGTTTTCGCGGGAGTTCCGGGTACATATCGAGGATGTCTTCAGCGTGGATGAACTTAAGCTCATCAGGCAGGTCGGGGTATTTTTTGGTTTTGAGTTTTGGGAAGAGTTTCTGGACGTGTATTTCAGCGCCTTTTATGACCTTCCAGAGTTTTTCGACGACCTGCCGGAGGAATTTGAGGTTTCGCTGCTCTTTAGTGATGGCCAATTCCCAGTCCCACTGGTCGACGTAGGCGCTGTGGTCGTGGTCGAGGAAGTAATCCTTTCTGACGGCACGCATATCGGTTACGAGGCCTTCGCCGATTTTCATACCGAACTGCTTGAGAGCGGTGCGTTTCCACTTGGTAGCGGCCTGGACAACCTGGGCGTCGATTGGGTGTTTGTCGTAGTCGTTTGAGATGTGAAACTGGATGGGTGTGCGCGAGCCATCGCGGTCGAGAAGGTCGTTTACGCCGCTTTCGACGTCGACGATGAGAGGGACTGTAACGCGAATGAGATTCAGCTCTTTGCAAAGGTTGGCTTCAATGTAGTCTTTGGCGGCGTAGGTTGCGTTCTGGGTCTCCTTTGGAGAGAGCAGGGAACTGTAATCGTTCGGGATGATTTTTTCGAGCTCGGCATAATCACCAATTCCCGGGCCTGCGAGGTCAGCTTTTTTGTCTGCCATTTTGTTATCTCCTAAATACATTGTAAAACGAATTTTAATGCGAGGGAAACTGCTGCGAGTATTTTTGACCCGGCAGAGTGCCCACATCGCTACGGGTCGGCGTGTTCGGCCGTAAAACGCTATGGCTGCATCTGGTCATACAGGTGCGGGGATATCTTACGAAAAGCGGCGAAAATGTCAAGATAAATTTAATGAGGTTGGCGGTTTAAAAAGGTGTTGACGGGTGGGGGGCAGTGCATAGAATGAAGGCCGATTTGCGGAGTCAGGAAGGTATTTTGGCTGATTAAATGCGTTAAGGGAGCGGTTTTGAGCAAGGTCAAGGTCATCAGGAATTATATCGGGGGCAAATGGAAAGAGGCGGAATGTTCCGGCCTGCTGGATGTTGAAAACCCCAGCACAGGCGAGGTAATTGCGCGGGTGCCGCTGTCGACGGAGAAGGAGGTCGGCAGGGCGGCTGAGGCGGCGAGTGCGGCTTTTGCGGAGTGGAGCCGAATGCCGGTCGCCAGGCGGGTGAGTTATCTTTTTGCGCTGAGGAATCTTCTTCGTGAGAACGAGGAGAAAATAAGCAGGGTGCTGGTTGCAGAGATGGGCAAGTCGCTGCCTGATGCAAGGGCGGAGATGAAACGGACGTTCGAGAATATCGAGGTTGCGTGCGGGATGCCGATACTGCAGCAGGGAGAGAAAGTAATAGGTTGCTCGCAGGGGATTGACGGAGAGGTGATACGGGCGCCGCTGGGGGTGTTCGGGATGATAGCGCCGTTTAATTTTCCGGCGATGGCGCCGTTCTGGTTTATACCTTATGCGATAGGGACGGGCAATACGTTTGTCATCAAGCCATCGGAGTTAGTGCCGATGACGATGGAGCTGATAACCGAATATATAGACCAGACGGGTTTGCCTGCGGGGGTGTTTAATCTTGTGAACGGGGACAAGGGGGCGGCGTCGGCGCTTATTGATAATCCGAAGGTGTGCGGGGTATCTTTTGTGGGCAGGAGCGAGACCTGCCGAGTGATAGCACAGAAATGTGCGGCAGGCAATAAGAGGTATCAGGCGATGGGAAGCGCGAAGAACCATCTTGTGGTGATGCCGGACTATTACAAGATAGATGAACTGATTCGGAATATGAGCACTTCGTGCTACGGGTGCGCGGGGCAGAGATGTATGGCTGCTGCTGCGATTGTTGTGATTGGCGAGAAGATGTACCAGACGATTTGCGAGAAGTTTATTGAGGAATCGAGGAGGATTATCGCGGCCAATCCGCTGGACCCGAAAGTTTCAGAAGAGCCGATTCTGATGGGGCCGGTTATTTCGGGCAGGGCGAGGAAGTTTATCTGCGATATGATAGAAACAGGGGTGCGGGAAGGCGCCCGGCTGGCGCTTGACGGGCGAGATATAAAAGTGCGCGGGTGCGAGAAGGGGTATTTTGTGGGGCCGACGGTGTTTACCGATGTTAAGCCGGGGATGGAAATCCACAAGACGGAGATTTTCGGGCCGGTGGTGGTGATGCTGAAGGCTGAGAGTTTAGATGAAGCGATAGAGATTATCAATAATCATCAGTATGCCAATGCTGCCTCGATTTATACACAGAACGGGTACTATGCGAGGAAATTCAAGCTGGAAGCACAGTGCGGGATGATAGGGGTGAATGTGGGGATACCGGCGCCGGTGGCGTATCTGCCTTTCGGGGGTATGAGAAGCTCGATGATGAGCGATATAAAGATGCAGGGCAGGGCGGCGATTAGTTTCTTCACGCAGGACAAGATTGTTACCGAACGATACTGGGAAGAGGACTGAGAGGAGTTTGTATGGAGTGTGATAATGCGTTCCAGATGGCGACGTCGAATATCCGCTACGGGCCGGGCGTTACGGCGGAGATTGGTATGGAGCTGGCGGATATGGGGGTGCGAAACGTAATGGTTGTAACCGACCGGAAACTTGCCAAACTGAAGCCGGTGGCGACTGTGCTGGAGTCGCTTGAGGCTGAAAAGATAAGGTATGAATTATTCGATAAGGTTCGAATCGAGCCGACCGACGAGTCGTTCAGGGAGGCGATAGAGTTTGCCGGTTCGGGGAAGTTCGAGGGATTTGTGGCGGTAGGGGGCGGTTCGGTTATAGACACGGCGAAGGCGGCAAATCTTTACAGCAGCTACCCTGCGGATTTTCTCGATTATGTCAATGCGCCAATCGGCAAAGGCAAACCCATACCCGGGCAGGTCAAACCATTAATAGCGGTGCCTACGACGGCCGGCACAGGGAGCGAGACGACAGGGGTGGCGATTTTCGATTTGATGAAGATGCATGCGAAGACGGGTATTGCCAGCCATCGCCTGAAGCCGACAATCGGGTTGATTGACCCCGACAATACGAGGACGATGCCGGCAGAGGTTGCGGCGTCGACAGGGGTGGATGTGCTGACGCACGCCATCGAGTCTTACACGGCGTTGCCGTTCAATCGGCGGCCGAAGCCTGAGCGTCCGATTTTGCGGCCTGCATACCAGGGCTCGAATCCAATCAGTGACATCTGGTCGCTGCACGCACTGAAGATGGTGGCGGAATTTCTGCCGCGTGCGGTTGAGGACACGACCGATGACGAGGCGCGCGGTATGATGATGCTGGCGGCGTCTTATGCAGGTATCGGGTTCGGCAATGCCGGCGTTCACCTTGCCCACGGGATGTCTTATCCTGTTTCGGGGATGGTGCGCAAATATAAGCCTGATGGGTACGATGTGGACCATCCGATAATTCCACACGGGATGTCGGTGGTACTGAATGCTCCCGCTGTTTTCCGGTTTACGGCGCCGGCGTGGCCTGAGCGTCACCTTACTGCGGCGGCGGCACTCGGGGCCGACATAAGCGGCGTTAAGCCAGCGGACGCAGGCAAGATTCTGAGTGACCGCGTTATCTATTTTATGCGAAGGCTCAATATTCCCAGCGGCCTGGCGGCGGTGGGCTACACAAGCAGCGATATTCCTGCGCTGGTGAAGGGGACAGTGCCGCAGCATCGGGTGACGAAACTGTCGCCGCGGCCGGCAAACGAGGAGGATTTGCATAAACTTTTTGAAGACGCTATGGTTTATTGGTAATCAGACGGCGTAGCGCCCGGGGGCAACTGAGGCTGAGGGTTTATTTTTCGTGATAAGGCTGACCCGTTTTGTAAAGCTGAAGGCGGGTTCGGAGGTCTTCGGCCAGTTTTTTGTTGTCGGTAGTTTCGGCCAATTTCGTTGCCTTCTCAGCGATTTCAACGGCTTCTTTGAATCTGCCGGCAGCGGCATAAGCGGCAGCGAGGGTGTCAAGAAGTGCCGGCTGATTAAAGTCGGTCATTTTACAGGCCCGCAGCGCCATCGTTAGGGCTTGCTGATAATCGGCGATGTTTGGGTCGGCCTGAGCGACCTTGAACCAGGCCAAATTGTTGATGAGGCCGACAGAATTAGGCTCAAATTCCAGCGCTTTGCTCCAATACCGGGCGGCTTCTGCGAAATTGCGCTGCCGGTTAAATATTGTGCCGAGGTTTTTGTATATTTCCGGCTGGCTGGGATTGAGTTTTAATGAGCGTTCGTAGCAGGTAACGGCATCTTTCGGTCTGTCGGCCTGAGCATAGGCAGCGGCGAGCGTGTTGTGTATTTCAGGCCAATCGGGTCTTAATTGCTGGTTTTTTTTGAGGTATTTTATCGCCTCATCGAATTTGCCCTGCTGTTGAAGCGCGCGGCCGAGGTTGTAATAAGCATCGGCGTAGGAGGGTTTAATTTCTACGGCTTTACGAAAATAGCTGATTGCCTCATCAGGCTTGTTTTGCTGCAGGAATATGCTGGCGAGGTTATTGTGAGCCTCGGGGTCTTTAGGGCGAAGCCTGATGGCTTCAAGGTAATGTTTGGTCGCCTTGTCCAGATTGTTTTGCAGTTGATAGACGTGGGCGAGATTGTAGTGCATAATCGAATTATTTTCGGTTACGGCGAGCGTATGCTCGTACAGAGTGATGCTGTTCTGCCAATAGCGTGTTTGTATTCGGGTGCAGATTAACAGCACAAGGAGGATTGCTGGTGCTGCGATTGCGAGAGCAAGTTTTCGATATTTCCAGTTTTGGAGGAGTTCTGCGGCGCCCCAGGCGACCATAATGAAAATCCCAATCGAGGGGACATAGGTATAACGGTCGGCCATAGTCTGGCTGCCTACCTGAACGAGACCGATGACGGGGACCAGTGTCCCCAGATACCAGAGCCAGCCGACAGTCAGGCAGCGGTGTCGGCGGGTGAGAAAGATTATAACGGCTGTTATGACCGCAAGAGCAAGCAATGCGATTAAAGGCTGCGGGGAAGACAGGCCGATACGCTGATAGGGATACAGGACGCCGAGATGAGCAGGGTATATTATTTTTCCAATGTAAGCTGTATAAGCGACCAAGGCGTTGGCGAAGCGATTTTCCGGTGACAGTTTTTCCAAAGACAAGACTGCACCGCCGCCTCGCTGGGCGATGAAAGTGATAATGCTGGATGCTGCTGAAAGGACAAAAAGCGGCAGTTTTTCAAGCAGCGTATAGCGGATAGCGGATAGCGGATAGTAAGTCAATCGCTTCAGCGGCCAGTAGTCGAGCAGCAATAGTACAAACGGTAATGTTACCAGCATTGGTTTGGCCATAAGGCCCATTGCAAACAAAATCAGTGTCCCTATATACCAGGTTAAGTTATGTCGTCTTACGTAACGCAGATACGCTGCCATCGTCAGCAGCCAAAATAAGGTGCTTAAAACGTCTTTACGTTCTGCGACCCAGGCGACCGATTCGACGTGCAGCGGATGCAGTGCGAATAAGGCGGCGACAAATGCGCTTTGCCATAGCGCGCCGGTCATATCTTTCAGGACCCAAAACAGCAATAATGTATTTGTGGTGTGAAATAATAAGTTAACGAGGTGATGCCATTTGGGGTCAAGGCCGAACAGTTGACAATCGAGCATATGCGACAGCCAGGTCAGGGGGTGCCAGTTGGCGGCATCTTTTGCGGTGAAGGCCCAACGGACGTTATAGAGTGTAAGGCCGGCTTTGGCGTGTTGATTCTGGGTGACATAAACTGTGTCATCGTATTCTATAAAGTCGTTGCGGCGCACCTGCTCAAAGGCGATAAAAGTGGTTATCGCCAGCAGGAGATAAATCAAGAGAACGTGAAATTTGTCCGGCAATTTGTTCATCGTATTCGGTAAGGAAGTATGTTACCGTCAAGATTTGCAGGTTGCAAGGCTTCTGACAGAAATGATGAAGATGCGACAGGTTATTTCAGGTTTTCGAGCACAAGGACGTCGGGATGCAAGGTCGGGGTTGGCTGTGTCTTTACGGGCTGGAATAGAATGCAACTTTTTGGTAAACTATCCGGTATGGACAAGGATTTGAAAAATAAGACGCTCGAAGAGCTTGAGCAGATAGTTGCGGAGCTGGGTCAGAAAGAATATACAGCGAAGTATATTTTTTCGTTCATTCATTCCAAGGATGTGAATGATATTCAGCAGATTACGCCGCTGAGCAAAGAATTCCGAAGCAGGCTGATTGAGGATGGTTTTTATGTTTCGCAGTTAAAGGCAGTTCGGGAGGCAGCAGACCCCGATGGCACAATAAAATATGTTTTTCAACTCCTTCGACCGGGCCCAGGACAAGTGCCTGACGGCAACTATATCGAATCGGTATTGTTGTTCGACGGCAGGAGGAGGACGTTATGTGTTTCCACGCAGGCAGGTTGTGCTATGGACTGCCTGTTTTGCGCTACGGGGAAATTAAAGTTCAGGCGGAATCTGACGGCTGCGGAGATAGTTGACCAGGTGAACGCCGTTGCAAGCGGCAAATGTGAAATCAGCAACGTGGTGTATATGGGGATGGGAGAGCCGCTAAATAATTATGAGCAGGTAATCAGGTCGCTGCGGATACTGAATCATCCGGCGGGGAAAAATTTCGGTTTGCGGCATCTGACTATAAGCACCTGCGGGATAGCTCCAGCGATTGAAAGGCTTGCGGATGAGGACATTCACCCCCGGCTGGCTATATCTTTGAATGCTCCTGCCGATTCGATACGGACGAAACTAATGCCGATTAACGCCAGGTATCCGCTTGATGTGCTGCTGAAGGCGGTGAAGGTCTATCAGGCGAAGACGAGACTTCGAGTTACTTTCGAATATGTGCTGATAAAGGGCATAAACGATACGGCTCTGCACGCCCGGATGCTAATCAAACGGTTGAGGGGTATCAAATGCAATGTGAACCTGATTGAGTATAATCCGCACGGCGGGTGTAAATTTGCCGGGAGCGGCGAGGAGGCGATAAGGCGGTTTGCGAAAGTTTTGGAACAGGGGGACGTAGAAACAACGGTTCGGCTGCGGATGGGACGCCAGATAAAGGCTGCGTGCGGGCAATTGGGTGCCGACTGGGTGAACGGCTTGCCGAGGCTTTTAAATCCTGCATAGGCAAAGGGTCACTATACCATCGGGACGGGAAATTTTGTGGATAATCTGGCGCTGGGGGTCGGAGATGTCGATTTCGCCGGGCCGAATTATAAGCAGGACCCGGCCTGCGAGGTATTGTTCTTCGGGAGGATTAAAGTGGTCCTTGTACATAAAATACATTTTGCCATAACGGGTATAATAATCGAATTCACCCTTAGTGTAAAAGTCCTTAGGTTCATTGAACCAGCGATTGGGGTCGTAGTTGAGTGCGACGAGGGAGACAACATACGGCATATTGAGGTCTTCGGTAGTGCAAAATACGGCGTCGAAATCATCGAAGCGGGGCTTGAGCCATTTGCAGGCATCAACGAAGTCTGTATGATAATAGAGGAAGATTTCCGGTCGGCGATTGAATTCGCCGTAGAAATGATAAAAGAAACGCATATTAAGTCCGACGATAGCGGAGGCGAATAGTATTATTGTGGTCAGTGCCAAATTGCGGTTTTGTTTGGATAGCCAATTAGCTATGTTAATGACGCCGACAGCAGACAATAGAATAAGGCCGCAAAGTCCCGGTGCACTGCGAAGGGAATGGATGCTTAGGATGTTCCAGCCGAAACAGTCACCAACCGGATAAGCCAGAACGAAGGCAAGAACGATTCTGTGTGAGAGTGATGACTTAAATTTTCTAGTCAACCCTGCCAAGCCTACGAGCATCAGTGGCAATTCGTACCAATGGAACTGACCTCCGACTGGGGGGCCTTGTATTACAAAATGGTCTCCTTTTATAAACATAAAATCCGGGCCGAAATGCTGGATATAGCGGGGGATGATGTTTGTAACGGACTCCCATAACGTGGCGGAGCCGACCCAATGAGGCTGATGTGAGATATGACGTCCGATACCTTCCGGATGGAAGACGTGCTGATAAGCCAGCGGGCCGAAAGCAGCAGCGAATGTTATGATGAAAGCACTTATGGCCAAGATACCTTTTCTGGTTTTCAGGGTTTGCAGCCAATTTGACAGGGTAAACAGGACTATTGCTAAAAGAAAACCCGGTATAAACAAACGAACCGCTTGGTATCCATAACACGCTGTGCCTGCCAAGGCACCGCCAACGGCGGCGATAACCGGACGTAGCGTGATTGTTTTGTTGTTACTAATCGGCAAACCTGCCCAGAGCATCAGGGCCAGCGGCGCCAGTCCCAAAAGGGGATTTATGGAAGCTTCGTGTCCCCAGCGGCTTTGCTGAAGGTGCCAGGGGTTTAGTGTCAATATCGCGGCGGCAGCAAGGCCTGTGGGAGTGTCGAACAGTCGCTTGGCGACGAAATAAATCATCCAGATAGTAAATATACCACCGAGAGCCCCCGGTAAACGCGTTGTAAATGCGTTCATTCCACCAAGTGCTTGAAACGGGATGAGCAAATATATGTAAAGTATCGGACTGTTGTCACCAAGGCCGCGAGTGTAGAAGATTGGCCAGGAGACGCCGGCAGGGTCTTTTCCAGTTTTGATAAGGCATTGAGCCGTCCAGGCATTTTGGGCTTCATCCTGGTTTAGGCCGGGTGGGGAGATTTGGCCTAATTTAAACAATCGCAGGGATGCCGCCAGCAGCAGGATAAGCAATAGAATTATCCATTGCCGATTCGTTGTTCGCTGCTGGTCGCTTGTTGGTTGTATTTCGTAGGTCATAGACAAATTCCTGCCCGCGGCGGGCGGGGTCAGGGTTTTGGCTGTTTATAAAGTTCAAGTCTTTTGAGGATTTCGGCGGCGAGTTTATCTTTTTTACTGTCGCGGGCGAACTGCAGAGCGGTTTGTGCGGCTGTTATAGCCTTGTCGGTCTGGCCGGCGGCGAAATAGGCGGCGGCGAGCGTGTTGAGAACGACCGCATTTTTGTGTTCTGTCAGTTCGGCTGCGCGTTCAGCGAGGGTAACAGCCTCGGCGGGGTTTCTTGAAGCTGGGTCGGGATGGTTGGCGAGAATCCAGGCTGTTTCGTTGAGGGGCAGCAGCCAGTCGGGTCTTAGTTCCAGCGATTTGCGAAAGTGTACCAGGGCTTCATTGAGTTTTCTGTTTGACCTGTTTGACTCTAATACGGTTCCGAGGTTGTAGTGAATGTCGGGGCTGTCGGGTTTGAGCCGCAGCGCTTCGTAGAGGTGGCCAACCGCCTCATCAAATTTACCCAAAGCACCCAATGCGGTGCTGATGTTGCTGTGTGCCTGTGCGGAGTAAGGGTCAAATTTAAGCACCTGGCGGTAATGCTTAACGGCCTCTTCAAATTTGCGCTGCGATTCAAGTATGTTGGCAAGGTTATTGTGAGCTTCGATGAAGTCGGGTTTGATTTGGACGGCCTTAAGGTAGCAGTCAGCGGCCTCGTCCGTCCGGCCTTTTGATAAGAGGGCGTTGCCGAGGTTATAATAACCTCTGGCGAAATCGGGTTTGAATTTTACGGCCTCGCGATAATTTTCTATGGCTTCATCGATTTTGCCCTGTTTTTCCAGCACGTTGCCGAGATTGTTGCGCACGTGATGGATTGCACCGCCTACTATTTTTGTTTTATCGTTTGGTCCCCGATTTTTATATGCCAGGAGCAATTGTTCAGTTTCGGCCTTCAACGCTTTTTCATAGTGAATGACGGCCTGGTCGAATTTACCTTTGTCTCTGAGGGTATTGCCGAGATTGTAGTGTGCGTCAATGTCGTTGGGGTCGCGCAAAAGGGTTTCGTTATATTGATTGATGGCCTCATCGATTTTGCCGTCTGCCGCCAGGGCAACGCCCAGCATTTCGTGAAGGCTTGATGCTTCAGGTGTGAGGTTTACCATATAATCGTAAAGGCTGACCATATCACGCCAGTGGGTGAGGTATCGGCGGGTGGCGGTGGATTCGGCACAAGCCAACAGCAGGATTACTGCCGCTGTTATTCTGCAAAGAGTTGAAAATTTATTATTGCAGAGCCAGACCAAAAAGGACGCTATTATCATCAGCAGACCTATCGACGGCAGGTAGGCAAACTTGTCTGAGGCGATGACGTTGCTGAAGCCTATAATCTGCATTGTCGGCAGGATTGCTGCGAAGAAAATTAACCAGCCGGTCAGGGCTGCGCGTGTGCGGCGCAGTGAAATCGCCAGCAGTAAAAACAGTATGATTGTCCCTATGACGCCTGCCAGCACCATCGGCTGCGACAAATTCAACGGTTTGGGAAACGGGTAGTGCGACGACAGGTTTACCGGCCAGATTATTTTATAAAGATAGAAAATTATGTTGTGGCAGAGGACCAGGATGATGCGCATGGGGCCGAACTCGCTCGGCATTGTCGAGCCGCCGGTGCGGGTCTGCGAGACAACGGTTATAATTGCAGAGATACCGCCAAGTGCGAAGAACGGCACTTTTTCCAGAATCGCCTTCCAGCTTAATCTTCGCAGCGGCCAATAATCCAGCAGCAGCATTACAAGAGGTAAGGGTGTGCTGGTGGGTTTTGACATAAGGGCCAGAAGATATGCGATGAGACTGCCGATGTAAAGCAGAACTGTCTTGCGTTGTGCGTGATGCGTCGTGCGTGAATAAACATAAAAAATCAGCGACCATAATGAAAAGAAGGCGGCGAGGAGTGTCTTTCGTTCGCCGACCCAGGGGATGGGTTCGACTGTCATAGGATGCACGCCGAAAAGAAGCCCGACTCCCGCTGCCACCCATATTTGGCCAAACAATAAATAAAGCAGGACGATTATCAGTGCGGTGTTTGCGACGTGGAATATAAGGCTGGTGCGGTGAAAGGGCATAAGATTGTTTTCACGCCCGCCGAGCGAGTAATCGAGCATCAGCGAAATCATCGCCATCGGCTGATAGTAGCCGCCTACCGTTGAAGGTTCGAGAACTTCGGTGAGGAATCTTTTGGCGGAATACCAGCTCGGATTTTGGACGAGCATATTGTCGATAAGGTACACATTATCGTCAAAAGAAAATGCTTTGGCTGACAGTGCAGGCCAATGAACGGCCAGAACGATGATGCAAACAGCGGTAATCAGTATTAGCGGCACGGCGGGTCTTGTCTTGTCTTCATTAGCTGAAAGCCCGTGCGACTTTAAGTGTTTTTTTTCTATGTGTTTACGTGGATGAGGTTTACTCATATTTATGTATGTTACAATCAAGGCGGTTTTCAGGCAAGAGCGTATTTTTTGGTTGTAAGATTGGCGGTCAATTGTAATAATAATCCTTCTGGTAAGTGTCTTAAAAACGGTTATTTGCTGCCCGGCGAAAAGCTATGGGCAAGAAAGGGTATTGAATATGTGGCGGAGCTTAAAGCAGGTATTATTCATAGCAGCGGTGCTGGGTTGTTTTGGCCAGTCCGTATGTTCCGGCGGGCTTTTCGATACGTCCAGTAAGTTTGTTATCGTGAAGAATGAAAAGCCTAATGCGACCATTGTAATAGGCGAAAAGGCTTCCGAGAATGAGAAGTTTGTGGCCAATGAGCTACAAAACTATATAAGAAAGATTTCCGGTGCGGTGCTTATCATAAAGAGAGATTACGACAGATTGTCGGGGAATCTGATTGCTATCGGGCGGAATAAGGTCAATGAAAAGGCTCTGCCGGGAGTTGATACGCTCGATAGAGAGGGGTTTCGAATCAAGACGGACGGGAGTATTCTGACTTTGGCCGGTAAAGACGATGCGGGAACGCAGTTTGCTGTTTATACGTTTTTGGAGAAGTATCTGGGGGTCAGGTGGTTCTGGCCGGGCGAACTGGGCGAGGTGGTTCCTCAGATGAGGAACATCGAGGTGGGCAAGATAGATGATACCGAGCAACCCGATTTCAAATGGCGAAACCGGGGGCCTGGAGGTGCGCTTTGGGGCGCCAAGACCGGCCCGACCGAGATGCACGCAAGGGAACTTGTTCTGGGAATAACGTCTGAACATCAAAAAGAAGTGCAATTGTGGGAGAAGCGGAACAAGTGGGGCGGTATGAAGATATACGGCGGGCACGCGCTTGGGGAGATTTTTCCGCCTGAACGGTATGGGAGTACACATCCGGAATATTATGCGATGATAAACGGCAAAAGGGCTGTTCCTGACGAAGATTATGATTATAAGCACGAGGGGCAGGTGTGCACGGGCAACCCGGAGGTGGTAAAGATTACCGTTGAATGGGTAAGGAATTTTTTTGAGGAGCATCCCGATTATGACGGCGTTCATATAACTATGAATGACGGCGGAGGGTTCTGCGAATGCGAGAAGTGCAGGGCTTTGGATTCGGGCGAGGTAATTAAAAGAGCGGGAATCGATGCGGAGGAGATGAAAAAGAGGCCCGGCAAATATAGCGTTATAAGCGACAGGATTTTTACCTTTGTTAATCAGGTGGCTGAAGAGGTGCAGAAGACACATCCGGGCAAATATGTTGTTTCGATGGCATATTCGAGGTATATCACACCGCCAAAGAATATCAAGCTCAATCCTTTTGTTATTCCGCAATATTGTTTGTGGAGCGCTTATAAACATTCAAATGCCGAACTTAAAAAAGAGCACGAAGAAATAGCGGCGGGATGGGCGAAGGCTTCAAAGAAAGCGGCTATTTATGAATATTATATAAACGGTTCGTGGCCGGGACTGCACCGGCTTTTTGTGCCGTACCTGGCGGATTCAATCCGGTATCTGCATAAGCAGGGGATTGACCTTTTTCAAACACAGGCGGGTGATGAATTCGGTATCAACGGCATAAATTACTACGTGGCCGGCAAACTGCTGTGGGACACATCGCTCGACGAAAAAAAGATACTCGATGATTTTTATCAGAAGGCGTTCGGCAGGGCGGGGGAGTCTGTCAGAAAGTTTCATAACCGGCTTGGTGATTTGTGGAAATCGGCTACGGAGGAAGGCGGCGATGTAAGCTGCAATTCTATTAGAGACACGCGATTGCCTGATGTTTATACCCAGCCGATATTGCAGGCCTGTAAAGATGATTTGGATGCGGCGGACATTGCCGCAGACAATGATTTGATTCGCAAGAGGATTGAGTTTTACAGAAAAGGATTGCGTTATACGGAACTGACCGTTGCAGGGACAAAATCGGCGAAGAAAATAGTTGATATTGTGCAGGCATCGAGGAAATTAAAGTCGCTGGGCATCAATCTTTTTCTGGTGAGCGATGCGGCTAAAAATGAAGATACCAAAAATCTTATGGCCGAGGCTGTTGCAGCCTGGCAGGAGAGAGACGGGCTTGTTGAGGAGCTGAAAAATGATTATGTGCTTGCCTATTTTTGGGTGAGATATAATGAGATTTCGCGGGAAGATTTTTATCCGTATGAAAACCTTAAGGAATTGTCAAAAATCCTAAATCCGAAATAGTCATCATTTTGACCGCAAAGGCAGGATGTATTTTTCTCGAAAAAGGAACTGGCTTGGCTCATTTTTGGGGGTAGGTTTAGCTTTATTTTTTTATTCTGTCGCAGCGGCGGCTCAAACTCCCAAAATAGACACGATTCTTTACGGGGCATCTTACTATTATGAGTATATGCCCTACGAAAGGCTCGAAAAAGACATTCAGATGATGAAAGAAGCGGGGATTAACTTTGTTCGAGTGGGAGAATCGACCTGGAGCAGCTTTGAGCCACGTGAAGGGGAGTTCGAGTTTGCCTGGATGGAAAGGGTGCTGGACAATCTTCACAAGGCCGGCATCAAGGTTGTTCTGGGGACGCCCACCTATTCGATACCGCCGTGGCTTTATCGAAAGCATCCTGAGATATTGGTTACAAAGCTCGGCGGAGAGAAAAGCTTTTACGGCCCCCGGCAAAATATGGATATAACTAATCCTGCGTATCTTTTCTATGCCGAAAGAATTATCCGCAGGATTGTTTCTCATTTCAAAGACCATCCTGCGATTATCGGGTACCAGATTGACAACGAAACAGCCTCCTACGGAACAGCGGGGAGAAATGTTTTCCTGAGTTTTTCGGATTACCTGAAGAAGAAGTTCAAAACGACCGATGAATTAAACAAGGCCTGGGGACTTGCTTACTGGGGACAATTGGTGAGTGATTGGGACGATTTACCGCCGCCTGATGGAACTGTCAATCCCTGTTATCAGCTTGAGTGGCAGCGATACCAGTTGAAGATTGTTACGGATTTTCTTGCCTGGCAGGCGGCCATCGTCAATGAGTATAAACGTCCCGGCCAGTTTATTACGCACGATTTTGTTGGAGGCGTGCGAAGCGATGTAGACCAGTTTGAGGTCGCAAAATGTCTCGATATTGTCAGCACAAATCCCTATTTTCCCGTCCAGGACAAGTTCGATGGTTCTCAGATAGCACTGACGGGTGATATTTGCCGTTCTTTGAAGCAGGGGAACTACCTTGTTACAGAGACCAACGCCCAAACGGTATCGGGTGATTCGAAGCAACCTATCTCGCAACAGCAGTTTCCGCCTTATGATGGGCAGGTCCGTCTGGCTGCTTACAGTCACATTTCCAGCGGGGCCAATATGGTTGCTTATTGGCACTGGCATTCCCTGCATTACGGAAAGGAGACTTACTGGAAGGGGGTGCTTTCCCACGATTTGGAGGCCAACAGGGTATATGATGAAGTAAAACGGACTGCTTCCGAATTAAAGAGCATCGGGCCAAAGCTGGTAAATCTTAAAAAGAAGAATAAAGTTGCAA
>Ga0315294_10001485_pt1 | contig 25536 bp, 30 predicted proteins | sample YL17G13_40_MG_FD_203626 | JGI IMG/M metagenome (GOLD analysis project Ga0315294, IMG submission 203626) | Sediment microbial communities from Yellowstone Lake, YNP, Wyoming, USA - YL17G13_40 | ecosystem: Environmental > Aquatic > Freshwater > Lake > Sediment | place: USA: Wyoming | collected... | reverse complement strand
CAGACCAAAATCAAGGATTTGAACGCATACGACTTGGAGCATGCCGACCGGATCATTATGGGCACGGCACGGAGTATGGGAATCGAAGTGGTCGATTAAAGTAGTTCGTAGTTGGAAGAAGAACAACGCTAACCACGGCGCCACAGTGGGAGCGAAAACAGAACCGTAAATTTCGCGAGGACTAAACGATGAGGAAACGAAGCAAACGGTATCAAAACGACGCCAAAAAGGCTGTTGCGGAGCCACAACCGCTTCCACAGGCGGTCAAAAAACTCAAGTCTTTCGCGTCAACAAAATTTGATCAGACGGTCGATATCGCGATGTACCTTGGTATCGATACCAAACAGGCCGACCAGGCGATTCGGGGTGCGATTAGTTTTCCTCACGGCATCGGCAGGGCCCGTCGGGTCATCGCCTTCTGTGAAGAAACCGACGCCGCCGCTGCCAAAGCGGCCGGTGCGATTGAAGCCGGCGTGGACGACCTGATAAAAAAAATCAGCGATGGCTGGGTGGATTTCGATGTGGCGATTGCTTCGCCGAAAATTATGGGCAAGGTCGGCAAGCTCGGTAAGATGCTGGGCCCGCAAGGTAAAATGCCTTCTCCGAAAAACGGCACGGTAACAACGGATGTGGTCACGGCAGTCAGGGAATTTGCGGCCGGCAAGGTGGAATTCCGCAACGACACTGGCGGCAATGTCCACGCGGTGGTCGGCAAACTCAGCTTTGACGAAAACAAATTGGCCGAAAACATCGCGGCGTTCATTGATCATATTAAGAGGATGAAGCCGTCGTCAGTCAAGGGTACGTATATCAGGAAAATCTGCCTGTCGGCGACGATGAGTCCCGGTGTCCAGTTGGATGTGTCGAATTTGTAGGCTGGAACGGCCTCGAAGGGCCTTTTGATAACGAGGTGAATGTATGAGTTATTACGTAAAGGGATTGGTTCAAAAGGAATATGAAAAGCGATTTGCCGGCGTCAATTCCTTTTTGATTATGCAAACTATCGGTATCAACGGGATTGACAATAACGTCATTCGCGGTGCGTTAAAGAACAAAGGCATTCGGATGATGGTGGTCAAAAACAGTTTGATACGTAAGGCGATGGAGAGTCTTGGCCATCCCGCCGCGGCCCGCTTGTTCGAGGCCGGCCCTTGTACGGTGGTTTTTGGCGGCGACAGTATTGTAGATATAGCCAAGGAAATGGACGGCTGGATTCGCAAGAAGAAAGTGATGACGATTCGAGGGGCGTATGTAGAGGGACAGGTTCTGGACAGCGGGGCCGCGGAGTCGCTGGCAAAGATGCCCACGCGAGCCGAACTGCAGAGTTGGATTGTGGGTATCGCTATGGCTCCCGGCGACAGGATTGTCGGTGCGATGCTGGGTCCCGGCGGTGTTGTCGCGGGTTGTCTGAAAAGTTTGATCGAAAAGAAAGAAAAAGAAGCAGCATAGAAAAGTTAAAAGTTAAAATCCAAAAGTTAAAATTGTGGACAGTCCTTCGGACTGGCTAAATAAACATTGTGGTTGTTGAGGTTGTCCCGCAGATGAGCGGGTTAAAAGGAACGGCGGAGTTCCGACTACCTCGAAACCCAGAAATGATGAGGAGTAACAAAGCATGTCGCGTGAGTTTAGTGCATCGATTAAGGAACTGGGGGACAAAATTGTCGGTTTAACACTGATGCAGGCCAAGGAACTGGCGGATTATTTGAAAGAGACTTATGGAATCGAACCAGCCGCCGGCGGCGCGGTGATGGTTGCAGCGGCGGCGGGCGGCGCGGCCGAGGCCCCGCCGGCGGAAAAGACCAGCTTTACGGTGGTTCTCAAGAATGCCGGCGACAAGAAAATTCAGGTTATCAAAGAAGTTCGTGCGATGACCAGTCTGGGTCTCAAGGAAGCCAAAGATCTGGTGGAGGGTGCACCGAAACCGGTCAAAGAAAATGTCAGTAAAGACGAGGCCGAGGCCGCCAAGAAACAGCTGGAAGACGCTGGTGCGACCGTCGAACTCCAGTAATTTTCGGCGGTTTTTGCGGTTCGAAAGGCCCACAAGGCAAGGATGAAGTTTTCCTTTGGAATGGTTTTTGGAACCGGATAAGAACGATACAATCAAATTCAGAGAAGTTCTGCAACAGGCGGACGGCCTCGGAAGGGCGCTGCGCCTGAAAGGGGACTTTTTCTTTTTGGGGCTTAAGCAAGAATGACATTTCCGCGCGACGCGGGAGAATGAAAAAGGTATATGGCCTAAACGGAGAGTTGTCGAATGATGTCGTTGAACATTCAGAATTTCGGCAAAATCGGAGATGCGGTTGAGATCCCGGACCTCATCGAGGTCCAAATCAAAAGCTACGCCCGCTTTCTGCAGCAGGACAAACCCTGGGATCGTCGGAGCAATGACGGGCTGGAGGCGTTGTTCCGCGAGGTATTCCCGATTGTCAGTTATGACAAGACGATGGAACTGGAATATCTCGGCTATGAACTGGAACCGCCGCGATATTCGATTGAGCAATGCCGAGAACTTCGGCTGACCCACGGGCATCCGCTGAAGGTGCATTGCAGACTCAAACGCAAGGATATGGAGGACATTGCCGAGCAGGCGATTTATCTGGGCGAAATCCCGGTGATGATCGGCGGCGGCGAATTTATTATCAACGGCGCCGAGCGTGTCATTGTCAACCAGCTTCACCGCAGTCCGGGCGTCGATTTTGTCATCGACAGCAAGGACGGCGACCGGATTCTGCACGGCGCCAGGATTATCCCCGAACGGGGAAGCTGGATTGAGATGTCCGTGACGCGCAAGGACGTGCTGGTCATTCGCATTGATCAGTCCAGCAAGATTCCCGCTACGGCATTTCTGCGGGCGATGTCCCCCGATTACGGGCGAACGGACGTTTTACTGCGGCTGTTCTATCCGACACAAACGGTCAAGACGAAGAAACTGGAGCCCACGATGTGGGCGGTCGGACCGATTGTGGATACGGAGACCGGCGAGATTCTGGTGGATGCCGGGGCACAATTAGGCGACGCGGTAACGAAGATTCAGGCCAGCGGTTTGGACAGCGTGGAAGTCATTGCGGAAGTGCCGGACCCATTGGTAATGAATACCATTTCCGAAGACAGTTGTGAAGGGCATAAAGAGGCGCTGATGAAAATTTATGCCCGTCTGCGTCCGGGCAATCCCGCCAATCTGGACAAGGCCAAGCTTCTGTTCGCGGAGAAATTTTACGATATCAACCGCTATCGCCTCGGCGCTGTGGGACGATTCCGTCTGAACCGTAAATTCGGCCTCAACGTCAAGGAAGACGAGATGTCGCTTCGTCCGGAGGATTTTCTGAATACGATGAAATACATTCTTCAGTTGCGGAACAACCAGGGCGAACTGGACGATATTGACCATTTGGGCAACCGTCGTCTGCGCACCATTGACGAACTGGCCGCGGGAGAAATCCGCAAGGGTTTGCTCAAACTGCGGCGGACGGTGCAGGAGCGGATGAGCTCCAGGACAATGGAAGAAGTTGCCCGCATCGCCGACCTGGTCAACAGCAAGAGTGTATCGTCCAGTATTGAATTTTTCTTCGGTCGGGGCGAATTGAGCCAGGTGGTGGATCAAACCAACGCGCTAAGTCAACTGACGCACGAGCGTCGATTGAGCGCGTTAGGTCCGGGCGGTTTGAACCGCAAACGCGCTGGCTTTGAGGTTCGCGACGTTCATATCAGCCACTACGGTCGTGTCTGTCCGATTGAAACGCCCGAAGGTACCAACATCGGCCTGATTGTGTCGCTGGGCATTTTTGCCAAAGTGGATAAGTATGGCTTTCTGGTCACGCCGTACCGGAAAGTAAAGAACAAGAAGGTCTCCGATGAGATTGAATATCTGCGGGCTGATGAGGAAATGCGGGCCGTTTTCGCTCCGCCCAGTATGGTGAATCCGAAAACGCATACACTGCATGAAGGGTTGGTTCTGGCCCGCAAAAACGGCGAACTAACCCAAGTGGACAGCGCGGAAGTGCAGTATGTTGACGTGTCGCCCAAGCAAATGGTGGGCGTCTCGACGGCGTTGATTCCGTTCCTCGAACACGACGACGCCAACCGCGCCCTGATGGGGTCGAATATGCAGCGTCAGTCGGTGCCGCTGTTAAAAGCGGAAATTCCGCTGGTCTGCACGGGAATGGAAGAGCCGGTGGCCCGGAATTCGAGTATGGTGGTTCGCGCCAACACCTCCGGCACAGTCACCGCGGTCGATGCCAACCGAATCGTTATTAACGGTACGGACGAGTATCTGCTGTTAAAATTCCAGGGGCTTAACGAACGGACCTGCCTGAATCAAAAGCCGATTGTTCAATTGGGACAGAAGGTCAAAAAAGGACAGATTATCGCCGACGGCGGCGCCACGTGCGACGGCGTGTTGGCTTTGGGACGTAACGTACTGGTGGCGTTTGTGGCGTTTGACGGCTACAACTTTGAGGACGCAATTTTGATCAGCGAACGGCTGGTCAAAGACGACGTGTTTACCAGTATTCATATCGACGAGTTCAGCGTGGAGGTTCGCGAGACGAAACTGGGACGCGAGGAATTCACCCGCGATATTCCCAACGTCAGCGAAAAGGCGCTTCGCAATCTCGACGAAAACGGCGTGGTTCGTGAAGGAACGCGGGTGGCGCCGGGCGATGTTCTGGTGGGTAAAGTCTCGCCCAAGAGCAAGACGGAACTGACGCCGGAGGAAAAACTGCTGCATGCCATTTTCGGCCGGGCCGGCGAAGACGTCAAAAACGATTCACTGGAAATCCCCAGCGGCCATGAGGGCGTGGTCATCAAAACCCGCCGATTTATGCGCAAAGGCGCCGGAACGGAAGAACAGCGCAAGGCCTATACGGATCAGATTCGTCGCTTTGAACGTGATATGGTCGCCAGGGAATGCGCCCTGTTCAAGGAAATGATGGCCAGGATTCATGAGGAACTGGACATTGAAGTCGTGGACCCGAACACGCGTCAGAAAGTCGGCGCCAGCGACGATACGGATGTCCTTTATGAACAGATTGAGACCTTTGACATCAACTGGGTCAAACCCGCCGCCCAGCGTGAACCGGCGCAAAAAATCGTGTCGAAGTACCGGCCAAAACTGGAACAAATCCAGAACGAAAAGAAACGCGAGTTGGAACGAATGAAGCACGGCGATGAGCTTCCCAGCGGCGTGCTGGAAATGGTCAAGGTCTATGTTGCCGCCAAGCGAACGCTGTCGGTGGGCGACAAAATGGCCGGTCGCCACGGAAACAAGGGCGTCATCGCCAAGATTCTGCCCCAGGAGGATATGCCCTTTCTTGAAGACGGTACGCCGGTGGATGTTTGTCTGAACCCGCTGGGCGTGCCGAGCCGTATGAACGTCGGCCAGATTCTGGAAACCCATCTCGGCTGGGCGGCCAAAGTGCTTGGGTTCTGCGCGGTTACGCCGGTCTTTGACGGCGCCACGGAAGAAGATATCATCGAGGTCATCGGAGATGCCAACCAGCATGTCCAAAGCCGAATGAAGGAATTGGAAGAGAAAAAACAGATTCCGCCGGCGGATGAGTTGTTCACACAAGTGCCTACGGACAGCCTCAAAGCCCGCATTTACGACGGACGCACGGGCGAACCGTTCGATCAGAATGTGACCATTGGCCATATCTATATAATGAAGCTGCATCATTTGGTGGACGACAAGATTCACGCCCGCTCGACGGGGCCGTACAGTCTGATTACGCAGCAGCCGTTGGGCGGCAAGGCCCGCACCGGCGGTCAGCGGTTCGGCGAAATGGAAGTCTGGGCGCTGGAAGCCTACGGTGCGGCCTATACGCTGCAGGAACTGCTGACGGTCAAGAGCGACGACATCGAAGGTCGCACCAAGATTTACGAGTCAATGGTCAAAGGCACCAATGTGCTCGAGGCTGGCACGCCGATTTCCTTTGACGTGCTGTGTAATGAAATCCGCGGACTGGGCTTAAATATCCAATTGGAAAAGAAACGCGTGGGAGTGCCGCAGTTATAAAAACAAGGGCGGAAATACAGGCGGGTGTGAGCGGAAAGTCGTTACGAAGTGGAATAACAGGGACATTCAATAGGAGTCAGTCCTGCTATGGCAGAGTCGATTTACGATCGGATCAATGATTACGGTTCGGTAAGAATTTCGCTGGCTGGTCCGAATGATATTCGCAGCTGGTCGTTCGGCGAAGTGAAAAAGCCGGAAACGATTAACTATCGAACCTATCGGCCGGAAAAGGATGGTCTGTTCTGCGAACGGATTTTCGGGCCGGAACGCGACTGGGAATGCGGCTGCGGCAAATACAAGGGAACCAAATTCAAGGGCATTATCTGCGACCGCTGCGGGGTGAAAGTGACGCACAGCCGCGTCCGCCGCAAACGGATGGGACACATCAACCTCGCGGCGCCGGTGGTGCATATCTGGTTCTTCAAGGCGATGCCCAGCCGATTGAGCACCCTGCTGGGGATGAAGACGACGGATATTGAAAAAATCGTCTATTTCCAGGATTACGTGATGACCGATCCGGGCCAAAGCCCGCTGAAACTGCGTCAACTGCTGACTGAAGACGAATACCGAGATTCCATCGAGAAATATGGTCCGTGTTTCAAGGCCTCGATGGGCGCCGAGGCGATCAAGGAACTCCTCGGTAAACAGGACCTTAACGCCTTGTCGGTGGAACTGAAAACCCAGATTACCGAGACCACCAGCAAACAGAAAATCAAAGATTTGAGCAAGCGTTTGAAACTGATTAACAGCCTTCGCGGCAGCGAAAACAAGGCGGAATGGATGATTCAGGACGTGATTCCGGTGATTCCGCCGGATTTGCGGCCGCTGGTGATGCTGGAAAGCGGCAACTTTGCCACCAGCGACCTGAACGACTTGTATCGGCGCATCATTAACCGCAACAACCGTCTGAAAAAACTAATTGACCTGAACGCGCCGGAAGTGATTATCCGCAATGAAAAGCGCATGCTGCAGCAGGCGGTGGATTCGCTGTTTGACAATGGACGGTGTCGTCGGCCCGTGCTGGGCAGCAACAACCGGCCGCTCAAGAGTCTGACGGATATGATTAAAGGCAAACAGGGCCGCTTCCGCGAGAATCTGCTGGGCAAACGTGTGGACTACTCGGCCCGTTCGGTGATTGTGGTCGGGCCGCACCTGAAACTCAACCAGTGTGGTCTGCCCAAGCGTATTGCGTTGGAACTGTTCCAACCGTTTATTATCCGTAGGCTTAAGGACCGCGGCTACGCCGATACCATCAAAAGCGCCAAACGAATGCTGGAACGGCGGGAAGAATACGTCTGGGATATTCTGGAAGAAGTGATTCATCAGCACCCCGTTATGCTGAACCGCGCCCCGACGCTGCACCGTATGGGTATTCAGGCGTTTGAACCGGTTCTGGTGGAAGGCAACGCGATTATGCTGCATCCGCTGGTCTGTCACGGCTTTAACGCCGACTTTGACGGCGACCAGATGGCGGTACACCTGCCGCTGAGTATCGAAGCGCAGGTCGAAGCCCATACCCTGATTCTGTCAACCAACAACATTTTTTCTCCGGCCAACGGTTTGCCAATGCTGGGGCCGTCGCAGGATATGGTGCTGGGCAACTTCTATATTACCCATATCGCCGACAAACAAGAGGGCGAGGGAATGATTTTCCGCGATATGGCCGAGGCGATTACAGCTTTGGATATGCGCAAGGTCGGCGTTCACGCTCGTGTCAAAGTGCGTCTGCCCGAAGGCAAAAAAATCGTCGGCGAAAGCGGCCCGGAAAAAGGCCCGGTCGTCCAGACGACGCCCGGCCGATGTCTGTTCAACGATATTCTGGATTCGCGGATGCCGTTCTATAATATGACGCTCGACAAAAAACGCCTGGGCGTCGTGGTGCAGGACTGTTGGGATTACGCCGGGGCCAAGGCGACGCTTGACCTGCTGGATAATATGAAGGAGCTGGGTTTTAAGCGTGCGACTCTGTCGGGAATGAGCTTTGGGCTTCTGGACCTGCGGATTCCGCCGGAAAAACCGGCCATTATCGAAGCGACCCAGAAGAAGGTCGATAAAATTATGAAAAACTTCCAGATAGGCATTCTGACGGAAGGCGAACGGTATAATCAGATTATCGACATCTGGACACACGCCCGCGTGGCGGTGACCAACGCGATGATGAACGCGATGAAAAACGACACGCGCGACGGTGTTCCGTATCTGAATCCGATATGGGTGATGCGTCATTCCGGGGCTCGCGGCAGTATCGACCAGATTCAGCAGTTGGCCGGGATGCGAGCCTTGATGGCCAAACCGAGCGGCGAAATTATCGAAACGCCTATTAAAGCAAACTTCCGCGAAGGCCTCAACGTGCTGGAGTATTTCAGTTCGACCCACGGCGCCCGCAAAGGACTGGCGGATACGGCGCTGAAAACCGCGGATTCAGGGTATCTGACGCGAAAACTGGCCGACGTGGCACAGAATGTGATGATCAGCGAACAGAACTGCGGTACGCTGCAGGGTATTACCAAGAGTACGGTCTATAAAGGCGAAACGGTCGATGTGGAGCTGAAGAATTTGATTATCGGCCGCACGGCCCGCGACAATATCCGCAACCCGATCACCGATGAAATGATCGTTCGGGAGAACGAGGTCATTACTCCCGAAACGGCGGAGAAGATTAAACAGCTCGGCCTGGATGCAATTCGCGTGCGAAGTCCCCTGACCTGCGAATCCAAGTCAGGCATTTGCGCTAAGTGCTATGGATGGGACCTTAGTACAAGCAACTTGGCTGAGGAAGGCATGGCCGTCGGTATTGTCGCGGCTCAGTCTATTGGAGAACCGGGCACTCAGTTGACCATGAGAACTTTCCACACCGGCGGTATCGCTGCGGTGTCCCTCATTGAGACGGACCAAAAGGCAACTCGCGATGGGACTGTCAAATTCATGGAAAGTTTACGCTGCGTGGATGAACCGAGTAATGCTTCCGATGGCTTCCAAGATCAAAAAGGTCAAAAGTTCCATAAAGATGTTCTTACACAAAAGGAAGATACCAGCAGTTCGCGTAAGGTGACATCAAATCGTATCGCATTAAGCAGAAACGGTGAATTGCAGCTAATTGACGATAAAGGACGAGAACTCGATAGATTCAAAGTTCCTTACGGTGCTGTCGTTCAAGTTTTGGATGACAAAACGGTAAAGAAGGGACAGAGGCTGTTTTCTTGGGACCCGCACCGTGTATCCATTCTTGCCGAGGTGACCGGCCTTGTCCGTTTGGTGGATGTGATTGAAGGCGAAACCATGCGTGTCGAGGAAGAACGCAAAGGCCAGCGGGGCAGACCCGTGGTCATTGAACACAAGGGCGACAAACACCCGCAGATGATTATTGAAGACGCCGAAGGCAAGATTCTGGACGTTCACTATCTGCCGGCCAAGGCCCGTATTGAAGTGGATGAGGGCCAGCGGGTTGTGGCCGGAGCGTTATTGGCCCGTTTGCCTCGCGGCGGCGGCGGTACGCAGGACATCACCGGCGGTCTGCCGCGTGTGACGGAGATTTTTGAAGCCCGAAAACCGAAAGACCCGGCGGCAATGGGGGAAATTTCCGGTGTGGTCGAACTCAAGAGCGACAAACGCCGCGGCAAAATGACTATTATTATCCGCAACGAAAGCGGTATGGAAAAGGAACACCATGTGCCGCGAGACAGACACTTGAACTTCCATACCGGCGACCGCGTCGAGGCCGGCGACGCCCTGACCGATGGGCCGCTGGTGCCGCACGATATTCTTCGCATTAAAGGCGAAGAAGCCCTGCAGCGGTATTTGCTTCGGGAAATTCAGAATGTCTATCGCGTTCAAAGCGTGACCATCAATGATAAGCACATTGAAATTATTCTGTCGCGGATGATGAATAAAGTCGAAATTGAATCCGTCGGCGACAGCCAGTTTCTGCCCGGAGAAGTGATCGATAAGGTTGGATTCCGCAGGGCCAACACGGAACTGTCCAGCAGTCTGCGGATTGCCGAACCGGGCGATACGGATCTGAAAGTCGGACAATTGGTGACCAAAGAACAGCTCGAAGCGGCCAATGAAAAGGTGGAGGCCCTGGCGGGAACGCCGGCCAAAGGTAAAAAGCCGCGTCCGGCAACCGCAACGGCACTGCTGTTGGGCATTACCAAGGCTTCACTGCAGTCGAACAGCTTTATTTCGGCGGCCAGCTTCCAGGAAACCACAAAAGTCTTGACGGAAGCGGCACTGGCGGGTAGAATCGACGATTTACTTGGTCTGAAGGAAAACGTGATTTTGGGTCATCTGATCCCCGCCGGTACGGCATTTAAACGGTATCTGGACGCCAAAGTCAAGCATATGGGTGAACCTCCGGTTCCTAAGCAGCTTGAGGAATTGCGGCAGGCCAAAGAGGCTGAAGCCGCAGCCGACAAGGCGGTCAAGGTGGCGCTGGGTCTGGAATAAAACCCGGGGAAATGAACGTAACTTGTTGATATGAAAATGTTTAACAGAGGCTTGGAGAATTTATGCCGACCATTAATCAGTTAGTACGCAATAAACGTAAAAGCAAAAGCAAAAAACGCATTTCCGATATCAGCGGTTCTCCGCAGAAACGGGGCGTGTGTCTGATTGTTCGCACACAAACGCCCAAAAAGCCCAACTCGGCGTTGCGGAAAATCGCCCGTGTGCGGTTAACTAACGGCACGGAAGTAACCTGCTATATTCCGGGTATCGACCACAACCTGCAGGAACACAGTACCGTGACGATTCGCGGCGGTCGTGTCCGCGACCTGCCTGGCGTGCGATATCACATTATTCGTGGAACACTGGATACCGCCGGTGTCACGGGGCGCAAGCAGGGTCGCAGCAAGTACGGAGCTAAAAAGTCTTAATCCGTGACGGCCTGATTTCGGCCGGGCAGTGAATTTGTTTTCCACAGGCAATTCAATCAGAAAAAGCAAAAAACAGAGCAAGGTGTTCGAATGGGAAGAAAAAAGTTCGTAGAAGCCGACCGTCGGTTTTTAATGCCGGACCACAAGTATCAGAGCAAACTGGTAGCCAAATTCATCAATTGTATGATGTGGGACGGCAAGAAGAGCCGGGCGCAAGACGTGTTTTATGAGGCGATGGACACGATTTCCAAACAGATTTCGGATACCCCTCCGATCGAAGTGTTTGAAACGGCCGTGGGAAACGTCAAACCGGCACTGGAAGTCCGCAGCAAACGCGTCGGCGGCGCCAGCTATCAGGTTCCGATGCAGGTCCGCCCCAAGCGGCAGCAGTCGCTGGCATTTCGCTGGATTTTGGCTGCGGCCCGCGGCAAGAAAGGCAAACCGATGGCCGAGCGGCTCGCCTCTGAACTGCTGGACGCCTTCAAAAAAGAAGGCGCCGCAATGACCACACGCGAAAACGTTCATCGTATGGCGGAAGCCAACAAGGCCTTCGCTCATTTCGCCTGGTAAGAATTGTTTTTAAGCTGCCACGGATTGTGTTTTTCAAAACCGTGGCAGTTTTTTTTCTATAGGCAGCCGGGCTTGTTACGACAGGTTAAGCAATCGTCAAAACTTTAACGAGCGGAACTGTTTTTGTTAGTAGTGCCCTTTCTAAAAAGCAAGTGTCGTTTTTTGTCATTCCGGGCTTGACCCGGAATCCAGCAATTTCGACTGGATTCTGGCTTTCGCCAGAATGACAAAAGTGAAGTTTTTTTATTTGAAACGGCAGTAGGAAAGTGAAATTGGAGTGATAAGGCGGCGAATAACGCCGGGTTTTATGGCGGAAAATTTATCCAAAGTACGCAACATCGGCATTATGGCGCATATCGACGCGGGCAAGACCACCGTCTCGGAGCGTATTTTATACTTCACCGGCAAGACCTACAAAATGGGCGAAGTACACGATGGGACCGCTGTGATGGATTATCTGGAGGAAGAACAACAGCGGGGCATTACCATTACCTCGGCGGCGACCAAGTGCCCGTGGAATGGATACGATATCAACCTGATTGACACTCCCGGCCATGTGGATTTCACCGCAGAGGTGGAACGGTCGCTGCGTGTTTTAGATGGAGCGGTAGCAGTCTTTGACGCCTCGGAAGGCGTGCAGGCGCAGTCGGAGACGGTCTGGCGGCAGGGACAGAAATATCACTTATCCTGTCTTTGTTTTATTAACAAGATGGACAAAATCGGCGCCGATTTTGAGATGTGTATGCGCAGCATTTGCGACAAGCTGTTGGCCCATCCGGTCGCCGTGCAGATTCCCATCGGCGCCGAATCCGGTTTCCAAGGACTGATTGATTTAATTACAATGAAGGCGGTCTATTATCGGCCGGAAGAAATCGGTGCCAGCTTTTGGGAGGAGAAAGTTCCGGCAGAACTGAAAGCCGCCGCGCGGCAGTGGCGTCATGATATGGTCGAGGCCGCGGCGGAATTCGACGAAGAGCTGATGGATCTTTATGTTCATGACCGGCCGATTCCGGAAGAAGTCGTTCGGCGTGGTATCCGCAAAGGAACGCTGGCCAATAAACTTCATCCGGTTCTGGTCGGCTCGGCACTGAGGAATATAGGAGTGCGTCGGCTGCTGGATGCGGTGGTGGACTATCTGCCGTCGCCTATAGATAAGCCGGCGATAACGGGTCTTGCGCCGACGGCTCATAACAAGAAGGTCAATGTGGTTTGTGACCCCGCTAAGCCGCTGGTGGCGCTGGCGTTTAAAATTACCGGCGACAAACACGGCGATTTGTATTTCCTGCGGATTTATCAGGGAACACTGTCGAGGGGAACACGGGTTCTGAATACCAATCGCAGTGTCAAGGAAAATATTACGCGGCTTTTTCAGATGCACGCCGACAATCGGCAGATTATCGATTCCGCCTCAGCCGGCGACATTGTGGCGGTTCTGGGGCTCAAGGGCACACTGACGGGCGATACCCTGTGCGATACGCGACATCCGGTAGTGCTGGAAAGCATTACGTTCCCGGACACCGTCATCAGTATGTCGATTGAGCCGGTCTCGGCGGCGGAACGCAGTAAACTTGGCGAGGCGCTGGCGACGCTGCGCAAGGAAGACCCGACGTTCAAATCCAAATTCGATGCAGAAACAGGCCAGACGATTATCAGCGGAATGGGCGAACTGCACCTGGAAATTCTGCAAAATAAGCTGATTCGGGATATGGGCGTCAATGTTCGCATCGGCAAACCGCGCGTGGCGTACAAAGAGGCGATCAGCCAGTTGGCCGACGGAGAAGGCAAATTCATCCGGCAGACGGGCGGACGGGGACAATACGGACATGTGGTGATTCGGATTGAACCGCTGTTCACTGAAGACGGACATTACGCCAGAGAAAATGAATTTGTCAATGCGGTTATCGGCGGTTCGGTTCCGAAGGAATATATTCCGGCGGTGGAACACGGCATTCTGGAAGGCCTGACCAGCGGAGTGCTGTCGGGTTACCCGGTAATCGGAGTCAAAGTGACGCTGACAGATGGTTCTTTCCATACAGTGGATTCGTCGGAACTGGCGTTTGAACAAGCCGGCAATATCGCCGTGCGGGATTTACTACCCAAAGCCGGACCGATTCTTCTGGAACCGGTGATGCGGGTTCAGGTGATTGTGCCGGAAAATTATTTCGGCGCAGTGCAGGGCAATCTGATTTCCCGCCGCGGCGAAATTACCGATTCGCATGTCCATGGCGGCGTGCGGGTCATTGATGCCAAAGTGCCGCTGGCGGAAATGTTTGGTTATGCCGGCCAGCTTCGCGGCGCAACAGCAGGCCGGGGAATCTTTACGATGGAACCGCTCAGCTACGAAAAGGCTCCGGACCAGATTTCTGAAAAAATTCTTTCGGGAGGCTATTGACAAGGGAAATGTCGGTGTAGTATATTCTCATTTTTCCAGCCGAGCGAGCACGGCAAATAAGGATTGCGTGCGTGTCGAGTTGGGCTGTTCATCTCAGAATGAGATTTCATGGACGGCAGAAAAGACCTGTTGGGTCGTTTTGCCAAAGCCGTGCGGGATAAGGAGTTAGGAAAAGACTTTGAATCCGGCCAACGGCTTTCGGAATGTCGGGATGTCCGAAAAGGAGTCATCCATAATAAGGTAAGGCGAATCTGAAGCCTTTCCTGCCTTGATTGAAAGCGAATAAATTTACTCCGGCGGACAACCGGTGGAGAAGTTGTCTTTTGGCCGGAGAGGCGTGTATTTTTGTTTTTTGCTTGTTTTTGAAGGGTTAAATGGGTATGTTCGTGGCTCTCCTGTTTGGGTATGTAGATACCAAAGGTACAGAATAAGGGTTGACCATGACGGAAACCGAACGCATCAGAATCAGAATGGAAGCATACGACCATCGGGCTCTGGACAGTTCCGCCAAGGAAATTGTGGAGCAGGCCCGCCGTACCAACGCGCGCGTCAGCGGACCGATTCCGCTGCCGACACGCATCGAGCGATATACGGTTCTCCGCAGTCCGCATATTGACAAAAAATCGCGTGAACAGTTTGAAATGCGCACGCATAAGCGTCTGATTGATATCTATGATGCCAATACCCGCACGGTCGAAGCCTTAAACCGGCTGGTCGTTCCTGCGGGCGTTTTTGTTAAAATCAAGGCATAGGCCGATAATATCGAGGCGGACAATGCTGTTTATACGATGAGCGAAGATTAAATCGCGAGAAAGACTCCAGGGATATACGGAATATGATGTTGTTGGGTAAAAAGATAGGGATGACGCAGGTGTATGACCAGGCCGGTCGGATGACCACCGTCACCGTGCTTCAGGCCGGTCCCTGTACGGTGATGCAGGTCAAGACGCCTGAAAAAGACGGCTATATCGCACTGCAACTGGGCTTTGACGACAAGAAGGCCTGCCGGATACTCAAGCCCGAAGAAGGACATGCCAAAAAGGCCAACGCCACTGCCAAGCGTTTTGTCCGCGAATGGCGGCTGAAGGGTACGGAAGAGGCGAAATATAACGCCGGCGATACGATGGACGTGAGTTTGTTTGCGGACATAAAATATGTCGATGTTGCCGGTATCAGCAAAGGCAAAGGATACCAGGGCGTGATGAAACGGCATCATTTTGGCGGTTTTCCCGCCTCGCACGGAACGGAGCGTAAACACCGTGCCGGAGGGTCCATCGCCAGTCACGCCACCAACCGCGGTAACAGTGGTAAGATCAAGAAGGGTAAACGGATGGCCGGTCACATGGGTGCGGTTCGGGTAACCGCCCGCAATCACAGGCTGGTTTCGATTGATCCGGAAAATCATCTGCTGGTGGTCAAAGGCAATGTGCCGGGACCCAACGGCGGATATGTGGAAATTCGCACGGCCAAAACCAAGAAGTAATTTCGCGACTCGTTGCAATGGGAATGAAAATGATAGATGTTGCGGTATATAATCGGCAGGGTAAGGAAATTGAGAGCCTGAAAGTGGATGAAAGCATATTCGGCGGCGTGATACGTCATGCCCTGATTAAGCAGGCTGTCGTGATGTATCAGGCCAACAAACGGACTGGCACGGCGGCCACCAAGAATAAAAGCATGGTCGAAGGCTCTACCCGTAAGCTGTATAAACAAAAAGGTACCGGAAACGCCCGTATGGGTCAGGTTCGTACACCTATCCGCAAAGGTGGCGGCGTGACATTTGCCAAGGCCCTTCGCGATTTTTCCCGTGCGATGCCGAAAAAACAGCGCCGGCTGGCCTGCGATTCGGCGATTCTGGCCAAACTGCAAGGCGGCAATGTGGTTGTGGTGGATGAGCTGAACTTCGCGGCGCCAAAAACCAGGGAATTCGCCGAGGTACTGAAAAATCTTAAGATTGACCGCAGTTGTTTAGTGGCGGTTAGGGGACGCGATGAAAACCTGTATAAATCCGCGCGAAACGTTCCGAAAGTCGGCCTGATGCAGGTGGCGGAACTGAACGCCGGAGATGTTTGTGCCCGCCGGAAAATGCTGTTCACCAAAGAAGCGTTTCTGACGCTGCTGAACCGGGGAACGCAAAACTAAACTGGCGCAAGGGGCGACGATAATGAACGAATACAGCATAATCATTCGACCGATTGTGACCGAGCAGGGAATGCACCTGGCCAACACGAAGAACGCCTATTCCTTCGAGGTCCGCCGGAACGCCAACAAGATGCAGATTCGCGACGCGGTGGAAAAGCTGTACAACGTCAAGGTACTGGATGTTCGCACGGCCAACGTCAAAGGCAAACTCCGCCGGCGCGGGCGTTCCTTTGGAAGAATGGCGAGCTGGAAAAAGGCGGTTGTCGCGCTGCATAAGGACAATCATATTGATTTGTTCTAAGAATATATAGGCGGGAAATCCAAAAAGGATTCATAACTCATGGCCATTAAAATTTACAGACCCACCAGTCCCGGACGGCGAAACGCCTCGGTGATTGATTACAAGACGGTGTTGACCACGACTCTGCCGGAAAAGAGTCTGTGCAAACGGATTAAAAAGACCGGCGGGCGAAATCATCACGGTATGACTACGGTACGATTCCGCGGCGGCGGAGCCAGGAGACTTTATCGAGTCATCGATTTTAAGCGGGACAAAGACGGCGTCCAGGCCAAAGTGGCGACCGTCGAATACGATCCGAATCGCAACTGTTTTATCTCGCTGTTGCACTATGCCGACGGTGAGAAGCGGTATATTCTGGCGCCGGAAGGCATTCAGGTCGGCCAAGTCGTGGAAAGCGGCCCGGAGGTGGAGCCGAAGGCAGGCAATGCTCTTCCGTTGTACGCCATTCCGGTTAGTGTGGGAATTCATAATATCGAAATGAACGCCGGGCAGGGCGGCAAGCTGGTTCGCACCGCCGGCGGCGTGGCCCGGCTGATGGCCAAGGAAGGTGACTGGGCGACGGTCATTCTGCCCAGTGGCGAAATGAGAATCGTCCGCAGGGAATGCCGGGCGACTGTCGGTCGGCTCAGTAATTCGGATTATCAAAATGTCAGCATCGGCAAAGCCGGGCGGAAACGCCACATGGGGTTTCGTCCGCACGTTCGCGGCAAGGCCCAGAACCCGGTGTCGCATCCGATGGGCGGCGGCGAAGGACGGGCCAACGGCGGCCGTCATCCGTGTTCCCCGACGGGGGTGCTGGCCAAAGGCGGCAAAACTCGAAATCCGAGGAAGGTCAGCAACTCGAAAATTATCCGCCGACGAAAGAATCATCGCGGCATTCAGTTGGTGATATAAGGAATGGAAAGAGAGAAGTTTCCGCAGTCAGGTTGAGGATAATGTATGGGACGCTCGCAGAAAAAAGGGCCTTATGTGGATGAGAAGCTGTTTTTGAAGGTTCAAAAACAGCTTCAAAGCGGCAGAAAAGAGCCGATTAAAACCTGGGCCCGCGCCTGCACGATTGTACCGGAATTTGTCGGTTATACCTTTATGGTGCATAACGGCAAAATGTTCCACAAGGTGTTTGTCACGGAAGATATGGTCGGCCATAAGCTGGGCGAGTTTTCGATGACCCGTACCTTCCGCGGCCATTCCGGCAGTAAGGCGGAAGCGAAAACAGCCTGACGGAGACCGGAAGAAATAAGGATTTCTCAACCGCGGAAATCAGCGGGATTTGAAGGTAAATAATAATGTTGAGTGCGAAGAAATTTTTCAAGGCGGCAAAACGAAAAGGCGTGAGCGTTCAGGCTCTGGCCGAGCATTTGGTGCGAGGCGGAATGGATCGAGATTCGGCCCTGACAGCGGTAAGGAACTGGCAAAAGGGTTTGTTGACCCCGGCCCCCGCCAAGAAAGACGTGGAACACCTGGCCGGTGCGCTGGGCGTGGAGGTCTCTGAAATTTCCGAATGGAAGTCTATTTATCGTTATGCTCCGATGTCGCCGCGCAAGGCTCGGCTGGTGACCCAGTTGATTACCGGCCGTGATGTGCAGGATGCGCTGGATATTTTGAAATTTACCCCCAAGCGTGCCGCCGAGGCGGTTCGCAAGACTCTCAAGGCCGCGATTGCCGATGCGGATGAGCAGGAAGCGGATGTGGAGAATCTGTATGTGTTCGAGGCCCGCGTGGACGGAGCCGGCAGACGCATTGCAACCAAAACCTGGCGAGCCAAAGACCGCGGACGGGCGCACCCGATTCGCAAAGAAGCCAGCCATATTCATATAACCGTGACGGAATTTTAATTGCTTGAGACAGGGTTGATATGGGTCAAAAAACATCGCCAATCGGGTTCAGAACGGGAATTACGCTGGGCTGGCAGAGTACTTGGTTTGCCCCCAAGGCCAACTACGGCGAGTTTCTTATTGAAGACAACCGCATTCGAGAATTTATCGATGCGAAATTTAACCGGCAGCCTCCTTACGCAGCGGTGGCCAAAACGGAGATTGCCCGGACCCGCAATGAAGTGAAAGTAACATTGCATACGGCCCGGCCGGGTATGGTCATCGGCCCCCGCGGCGCGGAAGTGGATAAACTGCGGGAGGAGCTGGAAAGCCTTATTGACCGCAAGGTCAATATCAATGTGATTGAAATTAAAGAGCCGTCGCTGGACAGCAAATTGGTAGCCGAGGGTATCGCCGAGCAGTTGAAGAAACGCGCGGCGTTTCGCCGGGTAATGAAAATGGCCTGCGAAAACACGCTGAATGCCGGAGCCAGGGGAGTCAAGATTCTTATCAGCGGTCGTCTGGGCGGGGCGGAAATCGCCCGCAGAGAATGTCAGAAGAGGGGTTCCGTTCCACTGCAGACGCTGGAAGCCAACGTGGATTACGGCACCGCCACGGCGGTGACAACCTACGGCTGCATCGGCATCAAGGTGTGGATTTACAAGGGCAGGTTCGGCGAAGAAATCGCCGTTGTGCCCGGTAAACCCCGCCGGCCTGCGCGAGGCAAAGGACATCGGTCCCGCCGGGAAACGGCCCATGGCCGTGTCGCACCGAGCCATGCTGAGGGAGGCGAGGCGGCTGAAAACCGTGATGGAACCAATACCGCCGAAACCAACAACTAAATGGAAGTGTTCGAACGAGGGAAGTGAATTATGGCGTTAATGCCAAAACGAGTTAAATACCGCAAACAGCAGCGAGGCCGAATGCGCGGCAACGCGTGTCGGTGCAATTACGTGGCTTTTGGCGAATACGGACTGCAGGCGCTAGAGAGAAGCTGGATTACCGGCAGACAGATTGAGGCGGGCCGCGTGGCGGCGACGCACTTTCTGCACCGGGAAGGCAAAGTGTATATTCGGATTTTCCCGAACCACTCTTATACCGCCAAACCGTTGGAAACCCGTATGGGTAAAGGCAAGGCGGAAGTGGAAGGCTGGGTGGCCCGCGTCAAGCCCGGAACGGTGATGTTTGAAATCGGCGGCGTCGATGAGCATGTGGCCAAACTGGCGCTGTCCCGCGTGGCGCATAAGATGCCAATCAAATGCCGTTTGGTCACGCGCCGACATACGGTCGGATAAACAGGGAACGGATATGAAACCTTCGGAAATTCGAGACCTGCGCAGCGATGAGCGGCATGAAAAATTGCAGGAACTGAATAAGAAACTGTATGAATTGCGTTGTCAGGCTGTGACGGAAAATCTTTCCAATCGACACGCGATTCGAAATATCCGCAGAGATATCGCCCGGATCAGGACGATGATGCGCGAGGATGAACTCAAGGGCTGATAAACCAATATGGAAAACAAGACAGTGAAAACCCAGCGTGCCGTAGTGGTCGGCAAAAGCAGCGACAAGACTGTGAAAGTGCAGATTAATTACCTGATACGTCATCCAAAATACGGCAAATATCTTCGCCGGCGGACGCGGCTTGCAGTACACGATCCCCAAAATATAGCCGGTGTGGGCGATGTGGTGGAAATTACCGGATGCAGACCGATCAGCAAAACCAAAAGCTGGCGTCTGGTGAATGTGGTTCAAAAAGCAGTTGTTGAAGAGTAAAGGGACAGTCGTGATACAACAGGAAACCATGCTGGAAATTGCCGACAACAGCGGCGTAAAGGAAGCGCAGTGTATTCGTGTGCTGGGCAAGAGCAGCGCTCGGCTGGGCAAATACACCCGTGTAACGGCCACAATTGGGGATATTATCTGCGTGGCCATCAAGAAATATCTGCCCAGTTGTCAGTTGGACCGCAAAAAAGTGTATAAATGTGTGGTGGTGCGGACCAAGTTTCCGGTTCGTCGTCCCGACGGCAGCTATGTGCGATTTGACAGCAACGCGGCGGTCATCATCGACGCAGAAATGAATCCCATTGGGACGCGCATCTTCGGCGCAGTTCCGCGGGAATTGCGCGACAGGAATTTTATGAAGATTATTTCGCTGGCCAGCGAAGTGGTCTAAGGCCGGTCCGAAGCAGGATAACCCGATATGGCAATGCATGTGAAAAAAGGCGATACGGTACAGGTAATTTCCGGCGACAGCAAAGGCGTAACCGCCAAGGTGCTGCGGGTAATTCCGGATGAAAATCGCGTGGTGGTGGAAGGCATCAATCTGGCGTATAAGCATGTTCGTCCTTCGCGGAAAAGTCCGCAGGGCGGCCGAATTCGGATTGAAAAACCCGTTCACCTGAGCAATGTTCTGCCGGTCAGTCCCAAAAGCGGCAAGGGCGTTCGTGTTCGATTTGAGACGGACAGCAAAGGCATCAAGAAACGCATCGGCGCCGACGGCGCGGAAATCGGCGTCGTGACCAAAGCAACTAAAAAGAAGTAGCGTGAGGAATTTGGATTCATGGCTCGCTTGAAAGACTTATATAAGAGCAAAATCGCCCCGGCGATGAAAGAGAAATACGGGTACAGTAACAGTATGGCGGTGCCGCGGCTGCAAAAGATCGTGGTGTCGATGGGAGTGGGCAAGGCCGTTGTGGACAAGAAGTTTATGGAACTGGCCGCCAAAGATCTGACCACCATCACGGGGCAAAAGCCGCTGGTCTGCAAGGCCAAAAAAAGCGTCTCGAACTTTAAAGTGCGTCAGGGTGATAAGACCGGCCTGAAGGTAACGCTGCGCCGGGAAAGAATGTATGAATTTCTGGATCGCCTGATTAACCTGGCGATTCCCCGCGTCAAGGACTTTCGCGGTCTGGACCCCCGCGGTTTCGACGGCAGGGGCAATTATTCGATGGGCCTGGACGAACAGAGCGTGTTTCCGGAAATCGACCCGGCCAGGATCGAGCATCAGCAGGGAATGAATATCACGTTTGTAACCGACGCGCAGACTAACGACGAAGGCCGCCAGTTGCTGCAGATGTTCGGAATGCCTTTTAAATCGTAAGCGGCAGGAACAGGAAATCAGGATACCCAGCGGGTATTTCGATAAATCGGGATTGCCGCGAGGGTGGCCGTAGATGTGTTGAAAAAGGCACATCGCCGCGACCTAAGTAGATAATTTATTTTGGAAAGTAATAGAATATGTCAACCAAGGCGCTGGAAAACAAGGCAGCCAAAAAACCGAAATACCGGAGTCGCGCCTATACCCGCTGTCAGATTTGCGGGCGTGCAAGAGCGGTGTATCGCAAGTTTAAACTCTGCCGGATTTGCTTTAGAAAAATGGCCAACGAAGGCAAAATCCCGGGTGTCAGGAAAGCCAGTTGGTAAAACTCAGATCAAAGTGAAAAACGTTTTGGAGCGGAATGAATGAGTTTGAGTGATCCCATAGCGGATATGCTGACCCGGATTCGCAACGCCGGCCGTGTTGACAAGCGGGAAGTCACAGTTCGGTCTTCCAAGGTCTGCCAGGGGGTGGCCGCGGTACTGAAAGAAGAAGGTTTCATCGCTGATTTTGACCGTATCGACGACGGCAAACAAGGGCTGTTGCGGATTCGCTTGAAATATGCGCCGGCCGGCGAGCATATTATCAGTGAGATTAAACGCACCAGCACCCCCGGTCGGCGGATGTACTGCGGCGTGGACGACCTGCCCAGAGTGATGGGCGGGTTGGGGATTTCGATTCTTTCCACCAGCAAAGGGATATTGAGTGATAGACAATGCCGTAAGGGAAATATCGGTGGTGAATTGATTTGCACGGTGAGCTAAATGAGTCGCATAGGAAAAAAACCAATTGTCATACCGTCCGGCGTCAAAGTAGAACAGCAGGGTCAGGCTGTGAAAGCGACCGGCCCGAAAGGGACGCTGGAAATGAAATGTCACCCGGCGATCACGGTGAAAGTCGATGACGGCCGAATCGTGGTGGACAATGCGGAGCCGAATGACCGCATAAAAAGGGCCATGCACGGTACAACGCGGGCGTTGCTGAATAATATGATTCTCGGCGTCAGCCAAGGATTCCAGCGGGAGATGCGGATTTTCGGAACCGGTTATAACGTCAAGGAACAGGGCGGCAAGCTGATTCTGACCGTTGGGTATTGCGATTCAGTTTCGCTGCCGATTCCCAAGGGAGTGAAGGTGGAAATCAAGAATCCCGCAACCAAGGGCAATGAAGTGCCTGCGGTATTTTCCATTTCCAGTGCGGACAAGCATATTCTGGGGCAGTTCGCGGCCAATATTCGCCGCGTTCGTCCTCCTGAGCCGTACCAGGGCAAGGGAATTCGGTATGCCGATGAACATGTCGTTCGCAAGGAAGGCAAGGCGTTTGCTTCCGGTTCCGGTGCATAATCGGCGGACTCGGCGATGGGATTGCACTGGACAGGCTGCTTGAGGAAATAAACAGGATAAGCGCAATTATGTTAAAGGAAAGAATACAACAGGCCCGAATGCGTCGGAACTGGCGTTCGCGGCGGAAGGTTTTTGGAACGCCCGAACGGCCCCGGCTGGTGGTCTTTCGTTCCGCCCGGCATATCTACGCCCAGATTATTGATGACGCGGCCGGGGTGACGCTGGCTTCGGCCGGTACCACAGCCAAAGGCGTCAAAGAGAATCTGAAAAAAACGGGTAACAAGAAAGCGGCCGAGGCGATTGGCGCGGCGCTGGCCAAACGAGCGCTGGAAGTCGGTATCAAGGCGGTGTGTTTCGACCGCAACGGCTACAAATATCATGGCCGGATTAAATCGCTGGCCGACGCGGCCCGCAAAACCGGGCTGGTGTTGTAAACGGTGGAAGCAATTGCGAAACCATAGACAGATTTTTGAAACGGAGACTCAAGTTGGCTGAGGAAACAATCCGAACGGAAATGTATGACGAGCAGCTGCTGGAAGACACAGTGGTGAAAATCTATCGCAACGCCAAGGTGGTCAAGGGCGGAAGACGTTTCAGCTTCGCGGCGCTGGTGGTCGTGGGCGATCGTAAAGGGATGGTGGGTTACGGCTACGGCAAGGCCAATGAAGTTCCCCCGGCCGTGGAAAAAGCGATCAAGGATGCCAAAAAGAATCTGAAACGGATTACCCTTGTCAACGATACCCTGCCCCATGAAGTTCGCGGCAAGTGCCGGGCGACGGATATCATTATGCTTCCGGCCGGCGCGGGAACGGGCGTCATCGCCGGCGCCAGCGCCCGGGCGATGCTGGAATTGGCCGGGGTGCGGAATGTGCTGACTAAAGTGTACGGCAGCCGTTCGCCCAAGAACGTGGTCAAAGCCGTGATGGACGGGCTGCTGAAATTGCGTAACAGGGAAGCTGCGGAGGCACTTCGCGGCGTACAGATTGAAGCTTAAAAAAGGACGTAAGTGCGATGTATATACATGAAATTACATCTGTTGCCGGGGCGTATAAAAAACGCAAACGGATAGGGCGCGGTAAAGGAAGCGGCCACGGGAAGACCTGCGGCCGCGGCCATAAGGGTGCCCTCAGTCGGTCGGGCTGCTCGATTCCACTGACATACGAGGGCGGCCAGATGCCGCTGTTTCGGCGTCTGCCCAAGCGGGGATTCAGCAATGTCAATTTTGCCGTCCGTTATGAGGTGGTGAACGTATCACAGTTGGATCGCATTTTTGCCGACGGAACCGATGTGGGGTTGGCGGAACTGGTCGGGGCCGGGCTGGTGGACAGCCTGAACAATCGGGTCAAAATTTTGGGCGACGGCGATTTGACCAAAAGACTTATAGTCTCAGCCCATAAATTCAGCAAAAGCGCCGAACAGAAAATTTCCGGCTGCGGCGGAACGGTCAAAATCGTAGCCTGAAAACCATCACAGAAAAGGATTTTTAGATGCTTGGAACGTTTGTCAATATCTTCAAAATACCGGACTTAAGAAACAAGATTTTGTTCACGGCGGCGCTGCTGTGCATTTACAGAATCGGCTTCTATATTTCCGTTCCGGGATTTAATCAGGAAGCCATCGCAGCGCAAAGTCCTATGAAGGGTTCCGAATCTCCGTTCAGCCGGGCGGCCGATTATCTGGAGATGTTCACCGGCGGAACGCTGAGCCGGAGCAGTTTGTTCGGCCTGGGGATTATGCCCTACATTTCGGCGTCCATTATCCTGATGTTACTGGGCGAAGTCGTTCCGTCGCTGCGGAAATTACGGCAGGAAGGCGCGACCGGCTATAAAAAGATTCAGGAATATACGCGGTATTTGACCGTGCCGCTTTGTATGCTGCAGGCGATGATGTATATGCGCATGACAGCGATGGGTGGTTTTACTTATCCGGGGATGTTTGTTCAGGCCATGTTGATGGGTGTGATTGGAATGACGGCCGGTACCATATTCCTGATGTGGCTGGGTGAACAAATCGACGAGTACGGCATCGGCAACGGCATCAGCCTTTTGATTATGGCCGGCATTCTGGCCCGGATGCCCAAAGCGATGATGGATGTCTGGCGCAATACCGAATTTCAGGTGGGGGCCTCGGCGGGCAAGTATGGGCCGGGAACGCTGATATTCCTCACCGCGGCGTTTATTTTTGTCGTGGCAGGCACGATTTTGATTACGCAGGGACAGCGGAGAATCCCCATTCAGCAGGCCAAACAGATGCGCGGCACTCGAGCCTACGGCGGACAGCGGCACTATCTGCCGCTACGGGTCAATCACGGCGGCGTGATGCCCATCATTTTCGCGTCCAGCTTGATGATTTTCCCGTCGGTGATTACCGGCTGGTGCAAAAACGCCTTTCCGGTGTCGCGCGCTGTGGCGGTGATTGACGAGGCGTTTCGCCCGATGGCTTATACGTACAACGTGCTGTATATCGTGATGATTTTTGTGTTTGCTTTTTTCTGGACGACGGTGCAGTTCCAGCCCAAAGATATGGCCAAAAACCTGCGCGACCGCGGCAGTTTCATCCCCGGTCTTCGTCCGGGACAGCGTACCGCCGAATACCTGGAAACGGTGATGATTCGCATCACGTTTTTTGGCGCGGCGTTTCTGGCGTTCATCGCCGTGGTTCCCAGTCTGGTGACCGGATTGGTCGGCGTGAACTATGTGGTTTCGTCCTATCTGGGCGGGACGGGCTTGTTGATTGTGGTGAGCGTTTCGTTGGATTTAATCCAGCGGATTGAGGCCAATCTGCTGATGCGTAATTATGAAGGTTTTTCCGAAGCGGGTAAAATCAAAGGAGCCTTCCGGTGAGATTAATACTGCTTGGGCCGCCCGGCGCCGGCAAAGGCACCCAGTGCAAACGCATCGTTGAGAAATATCAGATTGCGCATCTGTCCAGTGGGGATATCCTGCGGACTGAACGGGCCGCCGGTACCGACCTGGGCAAAAAAGCGC
>Ga0315294_10001484_pt1 | contig 25547 bp, 22 predicted proteins | sample YL17G13_40_MG_FD_203626 | JGI IMG/M metagenome (GOLD analysis project Ga0315294, IMG submission 203626) | Sediment microbial communities from Yellowstone Lake, YNP, Wyoming, USA - YL17G13_40 | ecosystem: Environmental > Aquatic > Freshwater > Lake > Sediment | place: USA: Wyoming | collected... | reverse complement strand
TCCCCGGCAGAGGAAAGCCCGGGGTGCGGACCTGCGGTTCAACCTGGAGATCTCTCTGGAAGAAGCGGCTTGGGGTTCGGAGCAAAAGATTCAATTCACCCGCAAGTCGGTTTGTCCGGTTTGCCGGGGAAGCCGTTGCGCGCCCGGGACTCAACCGACGGTCTGCCCCTATTGCGAGGGCACGGGTTCCCTGCGGGGCCAGCGCGGTTTTTTCATCGTGGAAACCACCTGCGAGCGCTGTAAGGGAGAGGGAGAGTACATTCCCCGGCCCTGCCCACGGTGCAGAGGGGCGGGGGTTTTGAAAATCCCCCAGGCCTTCAAAATCAGCACCCCCCCGGGAGCCGATAACGGAACCCGCCTCCGCCTGGCGGGCGAGGGGGAAATGGGCCGGAACGGAGGGCCTGCGGGGGACCTCTACGTCATCCTTTCAATCCGGAGACATCCCGTGTTCACCCGCTCGGGCAATGATTTAACCTGCGAGATTCCCGTCGAACTGTCCCTGGCCTTCAAGGGAACGGAAGTGGAAGCCCCGACTCTAAAAGAGCCGGTGCGGATCAAGATTCCGCCCAAAACCCCTCCCGGGAAAATTTTTATCCTGAAGGGAATGGGGATGCCGGCCCTGCAGGGAAGGGGAAGGGGAGACCTGAAAGTCCAGATCCGGGTGGAGGCTCCCAGCCGGCCCGGCAAGAAGGAGCGGGAGATGATGGAGGAATTATCCCGTCAGGGCAGGAAAGGAAAGATGGGGCAAGAGGAAGCATCCTTTCCGCGTTCCGCGAAGTAGATACCGTCCTGGCCTGGTCTTTTCCCCGCCTCAGTCTGATTTTCCTTCCGCAGGCGTTTCCTTTTTTTCCTCTTCTTCCGGTTCCTCTTTTTTCTTTTTGCCCAGGAATTTGGCCATCCAAATCGAGCCTTCGTACATGAGAATGAGGGGCCCGGCCAGCAGCAGCTGGGAGACCAGGTCCGGCGGGGTGAGGATGGCTGCGGCCACGAAGATGAGCAGGATCGCATATTTGCGGTTCCGGGCCAGGAAAGAGGAGGAAACGACACCCATCCGGGAAAGGAAGAAAACCAGGGCCGGCCACTGGAAGAGAAGACCGAAGGCCAGCAGGAGTTCGATGGTGAAGGTGAGGTACTCCCGGATGGAAGGCATGGGGCGGATTTCATCGGTGGCAAAGCTGAGAAAAAAACGGAAGATGACCGGGAAGACGATAAAATAGCAGAAAGCGGCGCCGAGGAGGAAAAAAAAGGAAGAGACAAAAAGGTAGGGAAGGATGTATTTCTTTTCCCTCCGGTACAGCCCCGGGGAGATGAAAGCCCAGACCTGGTAGAGGATGAAAGGGGAACAGAAAAAGACTCCCGCCAGGATAGCGGCCTTGAAGTAGGTAAAGAAAGCCTCGGGGACGGCGGTGAAGACCAGGGAACTGCCGGGGGGCATGGTTTTCACCAGGGGCCGCATCAGGATTTCGACGATTTCTTTAATATAGGCATAGCAGACGGCAAAGGCGATGCCGATCGTGACGAAGGAATAGATCAGCCTTTTCCGCAACTCCTCCAGGTGGGCGGAAAGGGGAAGCTTTTTATCCGATGTTTCGGATGGATTCTTTGGCGGCGACAGGTTGGTTCTCTTCCTTCTGCGGGGGAGTGTTCTGTGCTGAGGCTTCGGCCGGCTGGCTGTTTTCCTGGACCTGGATGACCTCGTGCTTCCCTCGCTCCACATCCTCCAGGAAAGACTCCGGCGTCGGCAGCGGATTGGCCGGGGGGGCCTCCGGCTCGGCCGGGGGAGGAGCCGGGGGTTCAGCCTGCGGGGGAACCTCTGATTTATAGGGCTCTTCGTTCAGATCGACCTTCAGGTCGCTTTCGATGCTGGTTTTCAGCTCGTCGCTGGCTTTCTTGAATTCGGCCAGACCCTTCCCCAGGGACTTGGCCAGGTCAGGAAGCTTCCGGGGGCCAAATACGATCAGGGCGACGATGAGGATGATGACCAGTTCAGGAAGGCCGATGCCGAACATCTCGAGCTCACTTTCATCCCCAGAATAGAAAGTTTTCGGGGGGGTGTCAATAATAAAAAAAGTTCGGGGTTCGTAGGGGCGACCCGCCGGGTCGCCCGTACGGAGTTCGGAGTCACAAACGTGTCTGGTTTAGGGTGCCGGCTCCGGCAATCGGGGAATTCTTCATGGCATGGGAAATTATCAAAATCTCCGTATCCGCCGGGGATGAAGAAAGAAATTGAACCGCTGAGCACGCAGAGACCGCAGAGCAAACAAATTGGAATGCTGGAATGATGGAATATCAAAATCATTGGAATATTGGAATAATGGTATCAATTTAGCCGTTTGAAAATCATATCAAAGCCATATCGATTAGGATACCCATCGCTGAAATCCCCCCCAACCCCCCTTTGCAAAGGGGGGGCAGGGGGATTTCTGGTGAATCTTTTCAAAAGGTCAAAGTTATCTTTTTCAAAGAGCAAAAGGGTTACGAATAATGGAATGTTGGGTTTAAGCATTTTGGTTTTTACCCATTGTTCCATTCTTCCACTATTCCATTATTCCTTTTTTAAATTCTCTGCGTGCTCTGCGACCTCTGCGGTTAAGTTTTTTTTATATTCCGCAATCGATCAAGAAACACTTGACAGATAAGGGAAAATTGATTTAATGGGTAATAAAAACGGGAAGGGAAAAATCTCCATGGGAATCGATGTTCTTCTCCGTACCGAATTCAAAGAGATCCCGGTTCTTCACCGGGGAAAGGTCCGGGACATTTACGACCTGGGAAAGCATCTGCTGATTGTGGCCACGGACCGGATCTCCGCCTTCGATGTCGTCCTGCCCAACGGGATTCCCCACAAAGGCCGGGTCCTCAGCCAGATATCGGCCCATTGGTTCAAGACCCTGGAAGATATCGTCACCCATCATATGGTAACCACCGAGCTGGAAGGATTCCCCGGAATCCCCCAGGCCGTGGCCGAAAAATTACGCGGCCGGGCCATGGTGGTGAAGAAGGCCAAGTCCTTGCCCGTGGAATGCATCGTCCGGGGGTACCTATCCGGCTCCGGTTGGAATGAGTACCAGGAGAAGGGATCAGTCAGCGGGATTCCTCTCCCGCCCGGGTTGAAGGAATCCCAAAAATTGCCGGCCCCTCTGTTTACCCCTTCCACCAAGGCTGAAGCGGGAGTCCACGATGAGAATATCGACTTCGCCGCGGCCACCCAGAAGCTCGGGAAGAAATTAGCCGAAGAGGTTCGCTCGGCGAGCCTGCAAATATACCAGAAGGCGGCGGCCATGGCGGAGAAGAAGGGGATCATCATCGCCGACACCAAATTCGAATTCGGCCTGGGGGAGGGGGGAAAATTGATCCTCATCGACGAAGCGCTGACCCCGGACTCCTCCCGGTTTTGGCCCGCGGACGGTTACGCTCCCGGAGGAGTGCAGAAGAGCTTTGACAAGCAGTTTGTCCGGGACTACCTGCTCTCCATCCGCTGGGACAAAAAGCCGCCCGCGCCGAATCTGCCCGCCGAAGTCATCCGGAGGACTTCGGAGAAATATATTGAGGCTTTTGAGCGGTTGACGGGAAAGAAATTGGAACCCTAACCCGCAAAAAATAAATTCCAAATTCCAATCCCGCGAAACGCGGGACCAAATTTCAAATAAACATCAAAATACGATTTCCAATTTCCCAAACAAGATGAACTCGTAAAAAGTTTCTAGGATCGTCACCCCGGCGAAAGCCGGGGTCCAGAACATCGGGAAATGACTGGATTCCGGCTTTCGCCGGAATGACGCAATGTATGGAATTTCGACTTTTTACGAGATCATCAAACAAGATACAACCCTTTTGGGATGCGGAGTTCAGGATTGGAATTTGAAATTTCGGCCATTGGATATTATTTGGGATTTGGCGCTTGGGATTTGGTGCTTCATCCTGTGAGGCAAAAGAATTCCTAACCCGGCATAGCCGGAACCAAACAGAATGTTGTAGGGGCGGCCCTACGTGGCCGCCCGCAGGATGGGCAACCACGCAGGGTTGCGCCTACAATTTGTGACCAATTTGGCGTCAATTTAATGGTAAGGGACTATGCTTTTTCCGCGACCAGCCGCGGAAAAGGTGGCCCTGCAGCCAACATCCGTAGGGGCGGTTCGCGAACCGCCCTTACACCGGCCTCACAAAGTAAATATTTCATTCATACAAACATGTTGGTATTAATGAGGCGCTAAGCGCCTAATTGAAGATACAGGAAATACAGAACCCGCAAAAACGGAGCGAAGAGATATGGCTAAGACCGGGATCGTGAAAGATGACCGTTATATGGACCATGCCGCCGATGGTTACCATCCGGAGTCTCACCAGCGCCTGGAGGTGCTCTACCAGATGCTGCAGGAGCCGGGCATGAAGGGAAATTATGTGGAGATACCCCCGCGCCTGGCCACCCAGGAGGAGCTGGAGTTGATCCACATGCCGAACTACATCAGCCTGGTGGCCTCCACCGCGGGCCGCTCCATGACCATGCTGGACCCGGATACGTACGCCTGCGCGAAATCCTATGAAACCGCTCGATTGGCGGCCGGCGGGACGCTGGCCGCGGTGGACAAAGTCGTGAGCGGGGAGGTGGACAATGCTTTTGCCTTTGTCCGTCCGCCCGGTCACCATGCCGAGACCAACCGGGCCATGGGGTTCTGCCTCTTCAACAACGCGGCCATCGCCGCCAGTTACGCCCTGGCCACGCACAAACTCAAGAAAGCGCTGATCATCGATTGGGACCTCCACCATGGCAACGGAACGCAGCATTCCTTCTATGAGCGATCCGAGGTCCTCTATTTTTCCACTCATCAGTACCCCTATTATCCCGGGACCGGGTTTTTCACCGAGACCGGAAGCGGCGCCGGAAAGGGGTTCACCGTCAATGTGCCCCTGAAGGCGGGCCCCGGAGACGCGGAGTATTTCCTGATTTTCGAAGAGATCCTGGAGCCCATCGCCTTGGAGTTCAAGCCGGACATCGTATTCGTTTCCGCCGGGTTTGATATTTATTCCCAGGATCCCCTGGGGGGCATGCAGGTCACGGCCCAGGGTTTCGGCAACCTGGCCAAGGTCATCCTGGAATTCGCCCAGCAAACCGGCAAGGGCCGAGTGATTTTTGTCCTCGAGGGAGGATACCACCTGGAGGGGCTGCGGGATTCGGCGCGGGAAGTTCTGAAGACCCTGCGCGGGGAGGTCCTGGCCCGGGGCCGGGACGAGGAAGTGCGAAAACATGCGGACCATCGACTGATCGATCCGGTCATCAAAAAAGTGAAAGAAGCCCAGAAGCCCTACTGGAAAATCGGTTGAAAGGAGAAGGAAGTGAGGCTAGCCACGTATCGGAAAGGAAAAGCAGCCCGCCTGGGAATCGTCTGGGGGGACAAAGTGATCGACTACAACACCGGCGCCCGGCTGATGTCCCCCAAAGGCCAAGGGGCCGCAAAGGCTTTTTCGGACGTGGATCTGAGAGGCTTTCTGTCCCGGGGAGCTTCCGCCATCCGGATGGCCAAGAAAGTTGAAGCCTGGGTTGGAAAGCAATCCGCAGGGAAGTCCCGGTCTTCCCTGAAGAGCTGGGTGTTTGACCTGGCCAAGGTCAAGTTGCTCCCGCCCCTGAACAATCCCCCCAAGATCCTGTGCCTGGCGAGAAATTATGCCAGCCATATCCGCGAGGTTTCCGAGGTGGATCCGTTACCCGAAGATATTCTGGTCTTCATGAAACCGGGGACGGCCATTATCAGGCCGGGCGATCCGGTGGTCATCCCCCCGGAATGCCGGCTCCTGGACCACGAGGTCGAGCTGGCTTTGGTGGTGGGGAAAAGAGGGCGTAACATCCCCGAAGAGAAAGCCATGGAACACCTGGCCGGATACACCATCCTGAACGACATCTCCGACCGGGAATACCGCCGGATGAAAAATCCCCCCCATCCTGTGAACTGGTTTTTCATGAAAGCCCAGGATACCTTTGCTCCCCTGGGTCCTTTCCTGGTCGGAAAAGAAGAGATCCAAGACCCCCATACCCTCCGGTTGCGGTTGTGGGTGAACGGAGAGCTTCGCCAGGACAGCGCCCGGGAGGAGATGATCTTCAAGGTCCCGGCGATCCTTTCGCGCATTTCCCGCTTCGTCACCCTTGAACCCGGGGATATCATCGGCACGGGGACCCCGACCGGAACTTCTTTCGGAACGCAAAAGTATTTAAAAAGAGGGGATGTGGTGGAATGCGAAATCGAAGGGATCGGCCGGCTGCGGAACGTCATCCGGGTGGAAGAACCGGTATATCGGACACGGTAGGAAGGAAGGAATCCTTCTTCCTGCCTCCTCCGGAGGAAGAAAGAAAATCCGAAACTATTTAGCCACAGAGGACACAGCGCAGCGGAGCCGGGACTAAAAGACGATGAACCGCAGAGCACGCAGAGATCGCAGAGCTATATTAAAAAAATCAAGATATGGATAACGACCAAAGATCTGGGCGACTCCCAAACGTTTTCCCTATGAACATCCGTCCTCCCAGAAATCCCCCCTTCGCCCCCCTTTGAAAAAGGGGGGTGGGGGGGATTTCAGAGGCAAGTTGCCTAGGGAAAAATTTCCTTACATCCTTTAGAGATTCTGAACATGAGCAGTGCAGAGATCACAGAGAAGATATATAGGCTACGAATTAGAATAGCTTTTCAACGCTCAAACCACAACTCGGCTGTTCGTATTTCTCTTTTTTTCTTTTGGCCCTGAAACCTCTGTGGCCTCTGGGCCCTCTGTGGCAAAGGCTTTTGAGATTCTGGTCTTTAAGGGGGGATGAACAATCCATGGGTCCGGTGAAAGTCCGGTTTCTGGGAACCGGCGACGCAGTCGGGAGCGGAGGACGCCTCCAGACGTGCATCCAGGTTCAGGCGGGGGATCAGAATTTTCTGATCGATTGCGGGGCCACGTCGCTCACGGCTATGAAACGATTGGGGGTGGATCCCGCCTCGATTGACCTGATTCTGGTTTCTCATTTACACGGGGATCATTTTGGGGGGATCCCTTTCTTCGTGATGGATGCTCAGTTCGGACGGCGGGTCAAGCCGCTTCAGGTGGCCGGTCCTCCGGGGATCGAGGCCCGGGTCAAGGAGGCCCTGGAGGTGTTTTTCCCCGGGTCCTCGCAGACTCAGCGAAAATTCGAAACCCGCTTCGTCGAGCTTCCGGAGGGAAGGGATACTTCCCTGGGTGCGCTGGCCGTGAGGCCCTATGGAGTCGTCCATCCGAGCGGATCCGTTTCCTATGCCTTGCGGGTCAAAGTCGGAGGGAAGATCATCGCCTACTCGGGAGATACCGAATGGACAGACTCCCTGCTGGAGGCCGCCCGCGGGGCAGACCTCTTTATCTGCGAAGCTTATTTTTTCCGCAAAAAGATCAAATACCATCTGGATTATGAAACCATCCTGAGCCATCGCTCACAGCTCGACTGCCGTCGAATGATCCTGACCCACATGAACCAGGATATGTTGGATCGACTCAAGGAGTCGGACCTGGAATGGGCGGAGGACGGCGGGGAAATCATATTGGAAGGGCTTGCTTAAGCAACCCCAGAAAGCCAACCGGGAGTGATGCCGGGAGAAAAAACGATCCAGAGAGAGGGAGAAAGATGAAAGGGAAACAGGAATTATGGATGCAGGAGGGCGGATGGTGGACCAGTCTGTTGAATTATTTGCCGGCGGTTCGAAGGAATTTTTCCCTTCCCGGCAGAGTGATCATTCATGACGCCACGCTGCGGGATGGAGAGCAGACTCCCGGCGTGGTTTTCCGGAAGGAAGAAAAGGTGGCCATGGCCAAGGCCCTGGACGCGATCGGGGTGGACCGGATTGAGGCCGGCATGCCGGCGGTTTCTCCCGAAGATATGGAGGCGGTCGGGGAGATTGTGAAGCTAAAATTGAAGGCTAAAATCATGGTTTTTTCCCGGGCCATGCCCGCGGACATCGACAACGCGGTCAAATGCGGAGTTTGGGGGGTTGTCCTGGAAGTGCCGAGCGGTGTGCCCCGGCTGAAATACCAGTACAACTGGACCCAGGAAGAGGTGATCGAACGGAGCATCGAAGCCATCCGCTACGCCAAGGAAAAAGGCCTGTATGTCTGTTTCTTCCCCTTCGATGGGTCCCGGGCGGAAATTTCCTTCTACCGAAAACTGGTTCGCGAAGTGACGAAAAAATCCCGGCCCGACTCCATCACCCTGGTCGATACGACCGGGTGTATATTGCCGGCAGCGGTGAAATATTGGGTGCGGGAGGTAAAGAAAATCGCCGACCTCCCCGTGGAAATCCACACCCACAACGATTTCGGGATGTCCGCGGCCAGCACGCTGGCGGCGGTAGAAGCCGGAGCCGAAGCGGTCCACGTGTGCGTCAACGGGCTGGGGGAGAGGTGCGGAAATGCCGCGCTGGAGGAGATTGTGGTCGATCTTCGGACTCTCCTGGGCATCCCCCTGGATCACATCCGGTTTGACCGCCTGCCGGAATTATGCCGCATGGTCGGGGATTATGCGGGAGTCAGAACGGCGGACAACAAGCCGATCGTGGGTGCCCTTGCCTTCACCCGGGAAAGCGGGATGGGAATGGACGTGTTCCGCAAAGAGCCGAGGGTGGCCTTTGCCGTTCACCCCGAATTTGTAGGCCGAAGGCTGGATCTGGTGCTGGGAAAAAAGAGCGGCCGCCCTTCCATCAAGATGAAATTGGAGGAACTCGGGGTTCAGGCCAGCGACGAGCAGATCGCTGAACTCCTGGTAAAGGTGAAACAGAAAGGAACGGAGAAAAAAGGTTTCCTTTCGGATGATGAATTCAAGGCCATCCTCCGGGAGACCTTGAAGTAGGAAGAAGGGCCGGAGAGATTTCAAGTTTAAGGGCAGAGAGGAATCCGTCTTCCGTGGGCGTCTCCCTTCCTGGATCCATCCCTCCGGGGGTCACTTTACGGCATGACCTCCGGCCCGACGACATGGGCGCAATCATCGGCCTTCACGGGATGATTTACGCTCAGGAATACGGGTTTGACCACACTCCACCTCTACCAATCTTCCGGGTTTATAAAAACAGGAGAAAAGCTCCATCCCCTCTGGGGAAAAATGATCCAGGAGGAATGCTACGAACTGGATCTGACGGAGAGATAAACTTGGGTTTCCAGCCGGCAACGCTCAAGGAGGCTGGAAATATCGTCCAAAAGTGTCAAGATTTCTTTCACCCCTTTAAAAAAGTTAACAGCGGCGGCGTCCTAACAGAAAAAATAATAATAAAAATCAACAGCTTATATTGCATAAAAAAATTTTATAGGCGGCATAGGGCTTGCATGATTTAAATGGGCCTCCTGGGGAATGACAATCATGTGCGCCGGGTTTATATTTATACAGGTGTGGGCGATTTTTTGATATAGAAACTTTACCGGATTGTTTTCCTCAGGAGTGAGGATCAGCGAAAGAGGCTGGAAGAAGGGCCGGAGGATGGATAAAACCTTAGGACAGATTCTGGTCGAAAAAAACATCATAACCCAGACTCAGCTGGAACTGGCCCTGCGGAGGCAGAAGCAGCTGAAAGGGAAATATCTGGGACAGATCCTGACGGAGATGGGGCTGGTGTCTCAGGAAAAAATCAGTAAAGTTCTGGATACCCACAGCAAGCGGAAGCGGATCGGGGAGATTCTCCTCGACCTGCAGATCATTACTCCCCAGCAATTGGAGAATGCCCTTCAGAAACAAAAGGAATTTCAAAAGAAGGGAACCCGGAAACCCCTGGGGATGGTTGTCATGGAGATGGGCTACACCGATTATAACAATTATCTACGGGCGCTTTCCCGGCATTTCAATATGCCCATCGTCTCCCTGGAGACCTTTTACCCCAACCCTGCCCTGCAGAAGGCCCTGGGAGAAAAATATGCCATGAGAAACAGGATTGTGGTGTTGGAGAACTCCCCGGCGCGAATCAAGCTGGCTCTGGCCGAGCCGACCCACTATAACATCGAGGAAATCCGGAACGCCGTGCCGTTCGGCAAAAGCGTGGAGTTTTATCTGGCGAACCCCTATGAAGTGGACTCCTGCCTGCGCAAGAAATTCGACCCCTTCTCCATGACCCGGTACCGGTAACCCCCTTCCGGGTTTTGGCGGGGATCTCTTACCCCTCCTCCCCGTCGAGATCATGCCCGCCCCGTGCTATAATGATCCGACTCCATGCGGCCAAAGGTTTAATCCGTATTTCTTCGGGACGGGAAGTGGGAATACTTCTAATCCATCCACCGGTTACCAAGCCTTGTGAACCTCCGGCGGGGATTGCCAGACTCCTCGGCGCTCTCCGGATGCACGGGATCAAAGGCACGGCTCTGGACATGAGCCTGGAGGGGACCCTGAACCTGGTTCAAGGGGTCCGGGAGCCGGCCGATACCTGGACCCGCCGGGCGATTCGCAACCTACCCCGGCATCTCGCTTCTTTAAGAAGCGAATCCGGTTATCGTCATTTCTCCCGCTACCAGCGGGCCGTTCTGGACATGAACCGTCTGATCCAGGCGGCCGGAAACGCCCGAGGGGTGAACCTCAGCCTGGCCAACTGCCAGCACCCGAATTTATCTCCGGTAAAGTCTCTTGACCTGGCCCGGGCGGCGGAAAAACCCGAAGAAAACCCTTTCTATCCTTACTTCTCCCGTCGGCTGCGCCAGGTCCTGGAAAGCGAGAGCTTCGGCACGGTGGGGTTTTCCCTGAATTACCTGAACCAGGCCGTCTCCACCTTCGCCATGGCGGGCTTCTTGCGGAAAAATATCCCTTCCCTCAAAATCGCCCTCGGGGGAGGATTGGTCACCTCCTGGGTGCGAAGGCCGGGGTGGCAAAATCCTTTTGCCGGGCTCGTGGATTTCCTGGCGGCCGGTCCGGGAGAGGTTCCGCTGCTGTCTTTCCTGGGGGTCGCCCCTTCGTGGGACAAAATGAACGGCCTGCCCGACTATGACCCTTTCCCCACCGCCGATTACCTTTCCCCCGGTTGGGTCCTTCCCTACAGCGCCTCCAGCGGGTGTTATTGGCATCAATGTATCTTCTGCCCGGAGAAAGCCGAAGGAAACCCTTATCAGCCCTCCGCCCCCGACCGGGTGATTCAGGATTTGAAACTTCTGACGGAAAAGAAGAGGCCGGTTTTGATCCACCTCCTGGACAACGCCCTCTCGCCCGGGCTTCTGAGAAAGCTCGCCGGCCGGGGATTCGACGTGCCCTGGTATGGGTTCGCCCGGATCACCGAGCACCTGGCGGATCTTGATTTCTGCCTGGCCTTGAAGAAGTCCGGCTGCGTGATGCTTCAGCTGGGACTGGAATCCGGAGACCAGGGGGTGCTCGATCGGCTGCAGAAGGGAATTGATCTGCGGGTCGCTTCCCGGGTGCTGAAAAACCTGAAAAAGGCGGGGATCGCCGCTTACCTTTATCTGCTTTTCGGAACCCCGGCCGAAAGTGAAACCGAGGCCCGCAGGACCTTGGATTTCACGGTCGCCCATAGCGGGGAAATCGGTTTTCTGAACCTGGCCGTCTTCAACCTTCCGGCCTATGGAGAGGAAGCCCGGAGACTGGCGACCCATGAGTTTTACGGAGGCGACCTTTCGCTCTACTCCAGTTTCGCCCATCCCCGGGGATGGAACCGCGACGCCGTGCGATCCTTTCTGGATAAGGAATTCAAGAGACACCCGTCCCTTGCTCCCATCATCCAGCGAGACCCGCCGATCTTTACTTCCAACCACGCCGCTTTTTTTGTTGAATCCATTCAAACCACCGACGGGTAGGCTTTGTTCGAAAAGTACGTGATGGATCGCTTTCCAGGAGTTATTCACAGATTGGCAGAGCCCCAACCAGGAGTCAGGATTTTCCCTAAGACCACGGCCCTGCCGGAAATCCCCCCTGCCCCCCTTTATGAAAGGGGGGTTGGGGGGGGATTTCAGAGACGGATTGGCCAAACAAGATTTCCTGGCAAATTTCAAAATATTTCATTTTAACCGCCCATGCGAAGAATCACGCACCTTTCGAACAAAGCCGACGGGTAAGAAAGGAACTTGTGGGCGCCCGCTTTTCTCTGGTATAGTTTTTTCCAACCGGAGCCCATCCACCGGCTGAGCGGCAGCTCGCTTGCGGGGATCATCCCGAAAACGAAATCGGGAAGAAGAAACCGCCCCGGCAGGAAGAAGGCCAAGGGGGACGGAAAGCGCACCGGAAAAGGAAAGGAGAAACCCATGGCGAAAAGACATCCCCTGAAGATCACGGTGATCAAGAAACTGAGTTCCAAAGAGGTCTATGGGCATCCCCTGCCCGAAGTTTCCGAGACCATGGCGGCCTACTGCGACCGCCTGGAAACGGGACAGGAATTCCAGGTCGACGAATCCGGCGCCATGCCGGCCGGGTTCTGCACCTGGGCCTGGCATGACATCTATCCCGCGGTCACCAGCCTCCGCTTCGGCGGAAACTTCCCCTGGATGAAGAAAGAGGGGATGACCATTTCCTGCTGCAGCGACGGGGCCCGGCCGGTCTTTTTCAGGATTGAAAGGGTGGGGTAGAGACAGTTCGGATCAATTTAGTTCGGAGTTCGGAGTAAGAGCGTTAAGAGGTGAGAGTTGGCGGGGAAAGGGGGTTTTACTCCGAACTAAATTGCTCCGAACTATATAGAACGACAAAAATAAGGTGACATCGCGATGTGTCCGACATCTTCAGAAATCCCCCCTTGCCCCCCTTTAAAAAAGGGGGGATGGGGGGATTTCTGGCTCGTATGGGCTTGATTCAAAATGCTGCCTTTGATCATGTCAACTTATTTTGGCCGTTCCCTATAAATTACTATTACCTCCGAACCGATGGGGAAGGGGCCTTCTTTCTCAGCAGCATGTAAATGGCCAGAATGGCCGCGGCGATTCCGATGGCCTGGGAGGTGGATAGAGTCTGAGGAATGACCCAGCCCCGGGGATCATCGCGGAAAAACTCCGCGAAGAACCGCATGACAGAGTAAAAAAGCAGGTAAAACCAGAAGAGTTTGCCCTGGAATCGTTCTTTTTTCCGCATGACCATCAGGATGGCGAAGATTACGAAATCGCCCGCGGATTCGTACACCTGGGTCGGATGGAGAGCGATCCCCCGGGGAGCCAAAGATTCGGGGTCGGTGAAAGTGACGGCCCACGGAGCCTCCGTGGGTAACCCGTAGCATCAGCCGGCGGAGAAGCACCCCAGCCTCCCGATGGCCTGGCCCAGGGGAATGGCAGGGGCGACGATATCCGCCAGCTGGCGAAAATTCAAATGATGCTTCCGCACGTACCAGAGGCCGACGAGGAAGGCAAAGATTAACCCCCCGTAAAAAACCAGTCCTCCCCTCCAGAACCGGACGATGTCCACCGGATTGTCCCGAAACTCCTCCCAGCTGGTGATCACGTAAAAAACCCGGGAGCCGATCAGCGCCGCAAGAAGGACATAGAAGTTCAGGTCCATCATCACATTGGGATCGAGCCCGACTCGCCGGGCTTCGCGCAAGGTGAGCATTACCGCCAGAAAGAATCCCACGGCCAGGAGGAAACCGTAGGTGTGGAGGGTGAATTCGCCGATTTTAAGCAGAATAGGATACATATAGTTAAGTTCGGAGTAATGTAGTTCGGAGTGACCTGTTCCTGGTTCCTAGTTGCTGGTTACTCGTTATTGGAAGCCGGAATGACGGTGTGCCCGGAACGAGTAACGAGTAACGAGTAACCAGTAACGGGTCTTTCTTATTTTCATCCGAAAGTTAAAGATCCTTTGCGCAGCATCTGGATGAAGAGAATGACCACCCCGATGGATATGGCCGAATCGGCCACGTTGAACGCCGGCCAGTGAACATCATACCAGTGGAGATCGATAAAGTCTATCACCTCGCCCAGGCGCAGGCGGTCGATGAGGTTCCCGATGGCCCCTCCCAGGATCAGAGACAGGCTCGCCAGCAGCGTTTTCTGCTGTGGCCGAAGTCCCCGGATCAGGTAAACGATGCACCCGATGGCCACGGAGGAAATGAGTGCGAAGAAAACAATCCGCAGGCTGGAACGGGCGCCTGCCAGAAAGCCGAAGGCAGCGCCGGTGTTCCGCAAATAGGTCAGGCTGGCAAAATTCGGGATGATATCGATCGATTGGTGCATCGTCATGGTGTTGTCCACCAGGACCTTGGTGACTTGATCCAGAACCAGGACCGCTCCGCTGATGAGACCTGCCAGAGTGTATTTGGGGCTCACGATTTCCCTTCTGCCTGAATGGCGGCGATGGCGCTCTGACACCGGGGACAGATCGGGGAGAGACCGGCTCCTTCTCCCACCTTCGGATCATAGACCCAGCACCGCGGGCATTTTTGGCCGCCGGCCCGGGAAACCAGGACCTGGAGGCCTTCGATCTCTTTGGACTGCTGGGCGCCGGGGGGCGCGGTCGGAGACAGCCGAACCTCCGAGACAATGAAGAAATCCTTCAGATGGGCTTCGTTTTCCCGCAAGAAGGAGAGGAGCTTCTCCGGGGCATTCAGGGTCACGGAAGCTTCCAGGGAGTTTCCGATCAACTTGCCCTGCCGGGCGGCTTCCAGGATCTTCGAGACTTCGGTCCGCACCTTGAGGAGAAGCTCGAAGCGTTCCTCCAGCTTGGAGTCGAGAAACTGAGACTCCACTTCCGGGAACAGGGTGAAATGCACGCTTTCCGCCTTTTCCTTCGCTCCCGGGATCCGCTCCCAGACCTCCTCGGCGGTGAAAGAAAGGATGACCGACATGAGACGAACCAGGGCGTCCAGGATCTTGTACAGGGCGGTCTGAGCGGCCCGGCGCTGGGGAGAGTTCGCCGGTGATGTGTACAGGCGGTCTTTCAGGATATCCAGGTACAAGGCGCTCAGGTCCACGGAGCAGAAGTTATGAATTCCGTGGAAGACCACGTGGAATTCAAAATTCTCATAGGCTTCGCGCAGGCGGGAGGTCAATTTCTGCAGGCGCAGGAGAATCCAGCGGTCCAAATCCTGGAGCTGCGAATCCCGGACGGAATCCTTCTCCGGGTTAAAATCGTGCAGGTTTCCCAGGAGGAACCGGCAGGTGTTGCGGATTCTCCGGTAGGCGTCGGAGAGGCGGGAGAGAATCTCCTCCGAGATGCGGATGTCGTCCCGGTAGTCCTCGGCCGCCACCCAGAGGCGGAGGACCTCGGCGCCGTACCGCTTGATGACCTCATCCGGAACGATCACGTTCCCCAGGGATTTGGACATTTTTCTCCCTTCCCCGTCCACCACGAACCCGTGGGTAAGGACCGAGTGGTAGGGGGCCTGTCCGCGGGTTCCCACCGAGGCCAGAAGGGAGCTGTGGAACCATCCCCGGTGCTGATCGCTTCCCTCGAGGTACATGTCGGCGGGGGATTTCAGGTTGGGCCTTTTTTCGCAGACCGCCGCGTAGCTCACTCCGGAATCGAACCAGACATCCAGGATATCGGTCTCCTTCCTGAATTCTTCGCCCTTGCATTTCGGGCAACGGGTCCCCGGGGGAAGGAGTTCCTTCACCGAAAGGTCGAACCAGGCGTCGGCTCCTCTTTTTTCGAAGAGTCTGGACACGTGCTCGACCAGGGGCTCTTCGGTCAGCACCTCCCCGCAGGACACGCAGGCGAAGGCCACGATGGGGACGCCCCAGGCCCGCTGGCGGGAGATGCACCAGTCGGGGCGGTTCTGGACCATGCCGTAGATCCGGTCATGGCCCCAGTGGGGGATCCATTTTACTTTGTCGATGGACTCCAGCGCCTTCCGGCGCAGCCCGTTCTTCTCCATGGAGATGAACCACTGCTCCGTGGCCCGGAAGATGATGGGGTTCTTGGAGCGCCAGCAGTTGGGGTACTGGTGGGTGTAGATCTCGCTGTGGATCAGCGCGCCCACTTCCTGGAGCTTTTGGATGACCGCGCCGTTGGCGTCAAAAACATACTGCCCCGCAAAAAACTTCACCTCCGGCGTAAATCTTCCCTGGTCGTCGACGGGGGAATAGATGGGAAGGTTGTACTCCAGCCCGGACTCATAGTCTTCCTGGCCGTGGCCGGGAGCGGTATGAACACAGCCGGTGCCCGTATCCAGGGTGATGTAAGTGGCCAGGATGAGCAGGGATTCCCGGTCCAGGAAAGGATGGCGGCACTTCAAGCCCTCCGTTTCTTGGCCGGAGAATTTTTCCAGAACCTGGTACTGCTTCTTCTTGGCCTGGGCCATGACCTGCTCCAGGAGCGCTTCGGCCAAGATCCATACTTCTCCATCCGTCTCCGCCGCCACGTACTTATAGGCGGGGTGAAAGGCAATGGCCAGGTTGGCCGGAATGGTCCAGGGGGTGGTGGTCCAGATCAGGACGAACACCTTCTTGTTTTTGAGCGCCGGGAAGCGTTCTCCGAAATCGGAGACGGCCGGGAACTTGACGGTGATGGAAGGCGACTTATGGTCCTCGTATTCCACTTCGGCTTCCGCCAGGGCGGTCTGGCAGGTGGCGCACCAGTAGACCGGTTTCTTCCCCCGGTACACGGAACCTTTGCCCACGAACCGGCCAAACTCCCGGGCAATGGTGGCCTCGTAATCATAGCTCATGGTGAGGTAAGGGTTCTCCCACTCCCCCATGACGCCCAGCCGTTTGAACTCCTCCCTCTGGATGTCGATGAACCGGGTAGCAAATTCCCGGCATAGTTTCCTTTTTTCGGAAATGGAATAGGAGCCTTTTTTGCTTCCCAGGCTCTTGTCCACCTCGTGCTCGATGGGCAGTCCGTGGCAGTCCCAGCCGGGAACATACTCCCCGTTGAACCCGGCCATGTTCCTGGACTTCACGATGAGGTCTTTGAGGATCTTGTTCAAAGCGGTCCCGATGTGGATGTGCCCGTTGGCGTAAGGGGGGCCGTCGTGCAGGATGTATTTGGGGCGATCCTTGGAAATCTCCCGCAGCTTCTGATAGATCTTTCCTTCTTCCCATTTTTTCAGAATCTCCGGTTCGAGCTTGGGAAGATTGGCTTTCATGGGGAAAGAGGTTTTCGGCAGATTCAAAGTGTCTTTATAGTCCATTTTTTCCTCGGAACAAGAAATAGACCCCGCTTCCCAGGGACTATGAAATTCGCAACCCTTGATTATTTATCAGGATCATAATTTTCTATCACAGGAAAGGCCGCGGCACAAGAAAAAAGAAGGTTCCATCCCCCCCGGGCGGGGATTGATTCGCGTGTCCCGCCCCCGAAGGCTATTTCCCCCCGTTGTTTTATTGCGGTTGTTTTTGCCCCGGTGTTATAATTCAACCCAATTCATTCAGGTGCCAGTTTCGATTCAATCGAACGCTTTTTTCACTCCTTCATGGGATGATTTTTTATCCAGGATTGATCCTCTATGAAGAAAAGGGTGCATTCTGCGTCCGGAGTCTCGATTTTTTGAAAAGGGTATCGAATTCCAAATTCCGCTTAATCCTATGACTAGAAGGAGGACAAGATGGCAAACAAGGGGATTGATTGGTCTTCTCTTTGGAAAAAGGACGAGTGGCTCGCGGTCTGGATCGGTTTCCTGATCATTGTCCTCACCCTGGCGGGCCTCAAGCTGAGCAATGTAAATTTCCGGTGGACCACGGACGGGGAGTTTGCCGCTTTTGCGGGCGAACAAATTCCGTTGGTGGACAAGCTGATCAAGGAGGCGGGAGACAAGGGGGAAGAGGGATTGGCAGCCCAAGCGACCGCCTTGAAAGCCGCGATGCAATCCGGGAACCGGAAAGCGGTCGGCGATGCCATCAAAAAAATGGATGAAGCTGTCAAAACCGCTAAAGATGAAGGACTGAAAAAGAAGGTCCCTTCATTGGTTCGACCGATCAACAGCCAAGCCGGACGCCTTCTGGATAAAGTATTTTCGGGAAGCAACATCATGGCGGCGTTTTATATCCTGGTTTTATTCTGGATCCTGGCCACCATCGGGGCCTCCCTGATGAAACTGGAGGTGGGTAAGTTCATCGCCGGATTCCCGGTGATCTTCATCATCGCCTTCATCGCCCAGTTCCTGGCCGGGAATTACACCATCCTCTATTACGGATTAGAGTATGTCCTCTGGTGCCTCCTGATCGGCTTGATCATCAGCAACGTCTTCCGAACCCCCAAATGGCTCCTGGCCGCCGCGCGGACGGAGTATTTCATCAAGGTCGGACTGGTCATTCTCGGATCGGGGATCCTTTTCGGGGAGATCGTCCAGGCGGGCGGTTACGGGATCATCCAGGGCATTCTGGTCGTGGCCGTGGTCTGGTACGCCTGCTACTGGCTCGCCCGGAAGCTGAAGGTGGATGCGGAATTCTCCGCGATCCTGGCGAGCGGGGTTTCCATCTGCGGTGTTTCCGCGGCCATTGCCACGGCCGGGGCGGTGAAGGGCGATCCGAAAAAACTGAGTTACGTGACTTCCATCGTCCTGGTCTGCGCCGTGCCCATGATGGTCATCATGCCCTGGATCATCAAGGCCACCGATATGAATCATCTGGTGGGCGGCGCCTGGTTGGGCGGGACGCTGGACACCAGCGGCTCGGTGGTGGCCGCGGGCGCCCTGGTGAGCGAAGCGGCCATGAAGATCGGGGTCATCGTCAAGATGTCCCAGAACGTGCTGATCGGGTTTGCCGCTTTCATCCTGGCCATTGTGTGGACCTTTAAAAAGGCGGCGCCGGGGGACAAACCCGGGGCCATCGAAATCTGGTTCCGCTTCCCCAAATTCGTCCTCGGTTTCATGATCGCTTCTCTCATCTTCTCCTTCCTCCTGGATCCCAAAACGGTGGACGCGGTGAAAGGCCAACTGGGACATCTGCGGACCTGGTGGTTTGCCCTGGCCTTTACCTGCATCGGTTTGGAAACCCGTTTTGCCGATCTGTTCAAGATGGGGGGAGGGAGGCCGGCGCTCGCTTTCCTGGGGGCGCAGGCCTTCAACGTCATCTGGACGCTCCTCCTGGCCTATCTCATCTTCGGCGGGGTGCTTCTGCCGGCTCCGAAATTCTGATGTCATCGGAGGGGTGAAATATGGGGGCTCGTCTCCGGACGATGCCCCCTTCGCTTATGGGGTTTCCGGAAGAACGCCCCTTCGGCCGGGAGGAAATCCCGGGAGCCGGAAAACTGAAAAAGCCATTGATTTTTCCGGAAGGTGGGTTAAACTTTTCTAGGGAATTTTCAAATCCGGAAGGAATCTAATCATTGGAAGGGTGGTCATGGCCAAAGAAAGAATTTCGAAACTGTTGTTCTGGTTTTCGGCATTGGCGATCTTCGGAGGATGGGCATGGATTTCCCCGGTCCTAGCCGCCGACGGAATCGACATGGGGTTTCTCGGAAAAATTGAGTTCACCTGGGATTTCTGCGTCGGCTTTCTCAGTATCGTCCTCATCGACCTGGTCCTGGCGGGGGACAATGCGGTGGTCATTGCCCTGGCAGTCAAAAGCCTCCATGGAAAGCAGAGGCGAACCGGGATCATCTTTGGAGCCGGGGTGGCGGTGGCCTTGCGGGTGGTCCTCACCTTCTTTGTGGCCCAGCTTCTGCAGATCAGCTTCGTTAAATTACTCGGGGGAATGTTAATCCTGTGGATCGCCGTAAAGCTCTTCATCGAAGGCGCCCCGGAGGACAAATTCCAGAAGGAAGCGACGACCTTCTGGCAGGCCATTCGCGTCATCGTGATCGCCGACCTGATCATGAGTACGGACAACATCCTGGCCGTGGCCGGGGCCTGCAAGGGAAATTTCTTCCTCCTCCTCTTCGGCCTAGCCCTGAGCATCCCCTTCGTGGTCTTCACCAGCTCCCTCCTATCCCTGCTCATGGATAAATACCCGATCATCGTATGGATCGGGGCCGCGGTCCTGGGCCGGGTCGGCGGGGAGATGATCATCACCGACCCCTGGATTGTGGAAAAAATCAACCCCAGCAAGGGGCTCCAGATTGCGTGCGAGATCATCGGGGCCGTCGGGGTTCTCGCCGTGGCGAAATTGTACATGCGCTGGAAGATCTCCAAGCAGGAGAATTCCAGGGTGAAAGGAACCGAACCGGCGGAATAAAGGAACGATCCATTGCCAATCCCAGGGGTGGAAATTGGCTTTTTCATCCTTGGGATTTTTTTCTGCCTTCAGGGATTGTATTCTGGAATCCTTAAAAACCGTTAAAAACTCCTTGACTGATAAAAATTCGTGAACCATAATAAAATAAGGTTTTAAAAGGGAATTTTTTGATTTTTTTAATCCTTTAAAGCAATGGCCATCCGGATTTCGAAAGGTCTTTTTATCGGTTAAAAGGTTCGGCTAAGATACTTTAAGGAGATGTGGTCTTGCAAGGGAAAACAGCCAGGACCACCCTCTTCTCGACACCTCGGGTCAATCTGAATTGAATTGACCGTTGCTCATACCCTCTAGGGGAAATCGCCGAAATTCAAGGATTCAGAAAGATGGGAGGCCGCTGAAACTCTCCTGCGAGACCCCTTTAAGCGAAAAGGGGAGGGGATCTGGGAAAGGGATGAATTTTTTTTGGGCCATGACCGATTCAAATAAACACGGAGGAAAGAGATGGCGAAACCAAAAACTCCACTGTTGGACGAACTGGAGAAGGGGAAATGGCCAAGCTTCGTGAAAGACATGAAGCAGGCAGCCGAGAAGAAGCCCATGGCCGCGGACCTCATGAACCAGCTCGAGCTTTCCTACAAGGAAAAGATCGGGCACTGGAAGCACGGCGGGATCGTGGGAGTCAAGGGCTACGGCGGCGGGGTCATCGGGCGCTACTCGGACCGCCCGGACCTGTTCCCCGGAGTCGCACATTTTCACACCATGCGGGTGAACCATCCCACCGGATGGTTCTACACCACCAAGACCCTGCGGTCCCTGTGTGATGTGTGGGACAAGCACGGCAGCGGGCTGACCAACATGCACGGGTCCACGGGAGACATTATTCTCCTGGGAACCAAGACGGAAAACCTGCAGCCCTGCTTCGACGACCTGAGCGACGCGGGGTTCGACCTGGGGGGATCGGGTTCGGCCCTTAGAACCCCCAGCGCCTGCGTGGGTCCGGCCCGCTGCGAATGGGCCTGCATCGACAGCCTGGATATCTGCTATAACCTCACCATGCACTTCCAGGACCAGATTCACCGCCCCATGTTTCCCTACAAATTCAAGATTAAAACCTCGGCCTGCTCCAATGACTGCGTGGCGGCTATCGCCCGGGCCGACCTCTCCATCATCGGGACCTGGAAGGGCAAGATCCAGGTCGATCCGAAAGAAGTCCAGGCCTGCGCCAAGTCCGGGTTGAACATTCAGGAAGAAGTCGTAGGTCTTTGCCCGACGAAATGCATGAAGTGGGATGAAAAGGCCCAGTCCTTGACCATCGAAGATGCCGACTGCAACCGCTGCATGCACTGCATCAACCTCATGCCCAAGGCCCTGCGCCAGGGCAAGGAGAAGGGAGCCACCCTCTTGATCGGCGGCAAAGCGCCCATCCTGCAGGGCGCGCTGCTTTCCACGGTCTTTGTTCCCTTCATGAAGTTGGAACCGCCGTACAGTGAATTGAAGGAGCTGATCGCCAAGATCCTCGACTGGTGGGACGAAAACGGAAAATCCCGCGAGAGGATCGGGGAGTTGATCAACCGGGTGGGGATGCGGACCTTCCTCAAGGTTATCGGCCTGAAGCCGGTGCCCCAGATGGTGAAAAATCCGAGGTCCAACCCCTACGTATTCTTCTGGCCGGAAGAAATCAAGAAGGGAGGAAAATAACCATGGCCAAGACCGACATCGGACCCCCGGACTATAAAAAAATGCTGCCCCCCGTGATTCAGAAGAATTACGGCAAGTGGAAGTACCACGAAATCCTCAAGCCCGGCGTGCTGAAACACGTGGCCGAATCGGGAGAGGAACTCTACAGCGTAAGAGCGGGCTCGGCCCGGCTGCTGAGCACCGACCATATCCGGGAGATCTGTGACATCGCCGAGAAATACTGCGGGGGCTATCTCCGCTTCACCAGCCGGCACAACATCGAGTTCCTGCTTGCGGATAAGAGCCAGTTGGAACCGCTCCTCGCCGAGCTGAAAAAGAAAAGCTATCCGGTCGGCGGAACCGGACATTCGGTGACCAACATCGTCCACACCCAGGGCTGGGTCCACTGCCACACCCCGGCCACCGATGCTTCGGGCCCGGTGAAGGCGGTCATGGATGAGCTGATCGGATACTTCGAGTCCATGACCCTTCCCGCCCACGTGCGGATCGCCCTGGCCTGCTGCCTGAACATGTGCGGCGCCGTGCACTGCTCGGACATCGCCATCCTGGGAATCCACCGGACCGTTCCCAAGCCCGACCACAACCGGATTCCCAACGTGTGCGAGATTCCCACGACCGTGGCGTCCTGCCCCACCGGGGCCATCCGTCCGGATCCCAAGACCAAGAGTGTGGTCATCAACGAAGAAAAATGCATGTACTGCGGCAACTGCTACACCGTCTGCCCGGCCCTGCCTTTGGCGGACCCGGAAAACGATGGAATCTCCATCTGGGTCGGCGGGAAGGTGTCCAACGCGCGGAGCGCCCCCATGTTCTCCAAGCTGGTCGTTCCCTTCCTGCCCAACAATCCGCCGCGATGGCCGGAGACCGTGGAAGCGGTGAAGAAGATCGTGGAAATCTACGCGAAAAATGCCCGGAAACACGAGCGCATCGGGGAGTGGATCGAGAGGATCGGTTGGGAAAGGTTCTTCGGGCTGACCGGGTTTGAGTTCACCGACAAGCACATCGATGATTTCACCCTGGCGCCGAGCACCTTCCGCACCACCACCCAGTTCAAGTGGGGTTGATCATGAGCGCCGAAACGAAAGCCAAGGTTCTGGAATGGTTCCAGGAAAAATCCAAGGGGGAAAAGAAGAAGTTCTACATCAAGGACGTGGTCAAGGGTCTCCCCGCGGAGGACCGCCACGCCATACAGGATGTGGTGAAGGAACTCCTGGACGAAGAGACCCTGAAGTACTGGTCCAGCGGCAGCACGACCTACCTCATGCTGGCCGAATATTTCCCCAAAGAAGAATAGCCTGCGGCCATGGCCGGGTATCTTCCTCGGTTGGTCACGGCGGCATTGCGGGGGGGAGCGGGAAAGACTACGCTCTCCCTCGGCATGATTGCCGCCTGGAAGGGACTCGGCCGAAACGTGGCCGCCTTCAAGAAGGGGCCGGATTTCATCGATTCGGCCTGGCTGTCGCTGGCCGCGCAGAGACCCTGCCGAAACCTGGATACCTTCCTCCTGGGGCCCAAGAAAGTCCAGCAGTCCTTCGGGCGGAATGCCGAATCCCGGGGGATTTCCCTGATCGAAGGAAACCGGGGGCTCTACGACGGAATGGATTCACGGGGCACCCAGTCCACGGCGGAGCTGGCCAAACTGCTCCAAGCGCCCGTGGTCCTCATCCTGGACTGCACCAAGGTGACCCGGACCCTGGCGGCCATGGTCCTGGGATGCCAGAGGATGGACCCCGAAGTGGACATCCGGGGAGTGGTTCTGAACCAGGTGGCTCGCAGCCGCCAGGAGAAAATTCTCCGGGCGTCCATCGACGAAACCTGTGACCTTCCGGTCCTGGGGGCCGTGCCCAGGATGGATGATTTTCCGTTTCCCGAAAGGCATCTGGGCTTGATGCCTCCCCAGGAACACCAATGGGTCTCCCGGGCTCTGGAGAGAGCGGCGGAAGTCGCCGAAAAATATCTGGACCTGGAACAGCTCTGGAAAATTGGGGAAAGCGCTTCCCCCTTCCGCTGGGAACCGGAAGAAGAGAGAGGTGAGCTAAAGGCCGCGGCAGACCGACCGGCGATCGGGATCCTGAGAGATTCGGCCTTCCAGTTCTATTACCCGGAGAATCTCCAGGCGCTCGCGGACCGGGGAGCCCATCTGGTGGAAGTAAGCGCGGTCCGGGAAAGGAAATTGCCGGCGCTCGATGCCCTGTACATCGGCGGAGGATTCCCCGAGACTCACGCCGAGCAGCTGGCGGACAACCTCTCTTTTAGACAGTCTTTGCGGGATGCGATCGAGAACGGGTTGCCGGTTTATGCGGAGTGCGGAGGGCTGATGTACCTGGGAAAGAGCCTGACCGTGGACACCCGCACTTTTCCCCTGGCAGGAGCATTGCCGATGACCTTTTCCATGGAAAAGAGGCCCCAGGGGCACGGCTACACTCTTTTGGAAGTGGAGAGGGAGAACCCCTTTTACGCCGTCGGGCGGGTTCTGAAAGGCCATGAGTTTCATTATTCCCGGGTCCTTTCTTTGGAGGAAGGCCGGGTTCATTTTGCCTTCCGGGTCAAAAGGGGCATGGGGATAAAGGCGAAGAAAGACGGCCTCTGCCACAAGAATGTGCTGGCCACCTATTCTCATATCCACGCCCTGGGTTGCGAAGAGTGGGCGGACGGGCTGATTCGAAAAGCCATGGAGAGCCGGCCCGGATATACCCTTGCGGCGGTCTGATATGGAAGATCTAAGAGTGGCCGCAGCGGTCATGCGCTCCGCCGCGGGAAAAAAAGCGGAGAACCTGGCCAGGATGGAAATCCTGGTGCGGGAAGCGGCCCGCAGGGGAGCGCAGGCGGTCTGCTTTCCGGAAATGAATGTCAGTGGCTACGGGCTCAGGCAGGAGATGGGATCTTTTGCCGAACCTATCCCCGGCCCTTCAACGGAAGCCGTGCTGAAAATGGCCGGGCAATATAATGTCGTAATCCTGGCCGGGCTGGCCGAAAAGGCGGCGAAGGATGAATTTTTCATCAGTCATTTTGCCGCCGGGCCGGAAGGGTTGATCGGAGTTTACCGGAAGATTCACCTGGGACCCCCGGAAGAAGGAATTTTTCAAGCCGGGGCAGAGTGTCCGGCTTTTTCCTTTGACAAGGCTCGGTTCGGAATCCACCTCTGTTTCGACGGGCACTTTCCCGAGCTCAGCACCCTGCTGGCTCTGAATGGAGCCGAGGTGATCTTCATCCCCCATGCCTCTCCGCGGGAATCTTCAGCGGAGAAAAAGGCACGGTGGCTGCGATATCTCCCGGCGCGGGCCTACGATAACAGCGTTTTCCTGGTGGCCTGTAACCTTCTGGGAGAGAACGAGTCCGGACTGGCTTTTTCCGGCGGCGCTCTAATCCTGGATCCGAAAGGAGAAATCCTGGCCGAGAGCCAGGGCGGGGGAGAGGAAATCATCCTCGCTGAGCTCAAGAGCGATACGCTCCGTAGCGTGCGAGAGAATTCGAAGGGATTCTTTTTGGGCCGAAGGCGGCCGGAAATATACAACAAACTGCTATAGAGCATGGAGCATGGGTATCAATTTAGCCGTTTGAAAACCATATCAAAGCCATACCGATTAGGATACCCATCGCTGAAATCCCCCCCAACCCCCCTTTGCAAAGGGGGGGAGGGGGGATTTCTGGTGAATCTTTTCAAAAGGTCAAAGTTACCTTTTTCAAAGAGCTAAAGTGTTACGAGCATGGAGAAAAAACATTTATCCGCTTCTTATTCAGAATCAGCATTGTCCGGTTAGGAAATTGCTTTCAAAATATGGGTAAGGAAATGTCAGCATTGTCCGGTTAGGAAATTGCTTTCAAAATATGGGTAAGGAAAT
>Ga0315294_10001482_pt1 | contig 25552 bp, 16 predicted proteins | sample YL17G13_40_MG_FD_203626 | JGI IMG/M metagenome (GOLD analysis project Ga0315294, IMG submission 203626) | Sediment microbial communities from Yellowstone Lake, YNP, Wyoming, USA - YL17G13_40 | ecosystem: Environmental > Aquatic > Freshwater > Lake > Sediment | place: USA: Wyoming | collected... | reverse complement strand
GCGCTGGCTGGCGAACCTGCGCTTGCGCTGCCTGCTCTCCACCCACGCGCGCAGCACCAACCCCGAATCGCTCCCCGGCCTGCGCCTGGCCCCCTACGAAGTCTACATCGGTGAGCTGGTCTCCTAGTGCGGACACGGAAAACCCGGATTACACGGCAGGGTGATTCCGTGTATTCCGTGTTTTCCGTGTCCCATCAGGGACGTTTGAGCAGCCGCACGAGGCCTGATTGCAGGGCACGGATCCGGCAGCAGGTAAGATCAATACCGTGTATTCCGTGTTTTCCGTGTCCCATCAGGGACGTTTCAGCAGCAGCACGAAGCCGGACTGCGGGGGCAGGTTCAGGGTGTAGGTGGAAGCGGAGCTGGGCGGCAGGGGCTGGTTGGCCAGCAGATCGGTCACCGTCCAGGGGCCCGCGGGCAGCGAGCTGGCGCCCAGGTCGAGCATGGCCGGCGCCGGCTCCCGGGACAGGTTGAGCACCACCAGCAGGTGCGAGTCGGCGTCCTGACGCAGGTAGGCCAGCACCTGCGGTGCGCCAGAGCCCGCGCTGACGCGCTCGTAGCCGCCGCGACGCAGCGCCGCGTACGTCTGGCGCAGGCGGATCAAGCGCCGGTAGTGGCTGAGCAGCGAGCCCGCGTCCGCCGTCTGCTCCTCCACCGAGACGCCGTCGTGCGGGCGGTTGTTGCGATCCGCCGGGCGGAACCAGGTGGTCATGCCGGCGCCGGTCTCCCCGGCGTACCAGTCCAGCGGCTCCAGGGCGTAGTTCTCCGCGTTGGGCTGGCCCGCGCGCGGGCCGCCCGCCATGCCGAGTTCCTCTCCATAGTAGAGCAGGGGCGTGCCCGGCAGCGTCAGCAACAGCGTGGCTGCCAGCCGCGCGCCCTGCACCGCGCTTATCACGCGCGGCGTGTCGTGGCGGTTGAGGAAGCCCACGCTCCCCGCGCCCCACGGGTACAGCGTGGCGCTCTGCCGCAGCGCCGCGTCGATGCGCCCGGGCGCGTCGACGCCATCCCCGTCGCCCGCCCACGCCGCGTACAGCGGCCCGTCCAGTGCCGCGTCGAACTGCCCCTGCAGGTAGCCCGCGATCTGCGTCGCGTCGCCGCGCACGTCACCCAGCAGCCAGAAGTCGGGCCGCAGCGCTTTGGACTGTGCGCGCAGCCGCCCCCAGAAGGCGTGCGGCAGGCCCTGCGCGTCCACGCAGCGGTAGCCGTCCACGCCATCGGTATAGTCGCCGTCCGCGTTGGGGTCCATCCAGTAGCGCGCCAGGCGCAGCGCGTACTCCTGCACCCCCTGCGCCTCGCCGTTCAGCGCGGGCAGGGCGGGGTTGTCGTCAAACCCCTTGTGGCGCGTGTGGGGCGCGTCGCGCCAGACGAACCAATCCCCGTAGACCGAGTAGAGGTTCTTGAAGGCGTGCTGGAAGAACGGCTGCTGCTCCGAGACGTAACTCATGACATAATCCAGAACCAGGTGCATCCCGCGCCGGTGGCACTCTTCCGCCAGCCGGGTCAGGTCTTGGCGCGTGCCGTACGCGGGGCGGATCGTGAAATGGTCCAGCGTGTCAAATCCGGCCTGGCTGCTGGCCGTGAAGATCGGCAGCAGGCACAGCACGTCCACGCCCAGGTCGTCCGTCGTGGCCGGGTTGCCATCGTTGAGGTAGTCCAGCCTCTGGATCAGCCCGGGCAGGTCGCCCACGCCGTCGCCGTTGGAATCGTAGAAGCTGGCCACGCACAGCTCGTAGGCCACCGCGTCGCGCGCCCAGGCGGGCGCCCCGACGCCCGGCGCGGGCGTGGGCGTGGAGTTGAAGGGAGGGTAGCGCGGAGTGGGCGTCGCCAGCGCAGGGGCGTCAGAGGGCCTGACGGCGGGCGTTAACTGCGGCGCCCCTGCCGAGGGCTGGCACGTGACCAGCGTCACGGCGAGTGCCAGCGCGATGCAGGCCAGAGCGGGTTGGCGTTGCCAGCGTGTCACGGCGCATCCTCGTTGATCACAACGTGCCGGCCCGTGCGGGTCGGGTCGGGGGATGCCCTGATTGTACGGTCGAATCGAACGCAGGGCAAACCGGCAACGGATGGGCACGCGCTAGAGCTGGAACGCCCCCAAACGCCTGCCGGCTTCGGCCAGCTTCTCGTCGGCATTCTCAAAGTCGCCCCGCTGTCCTGGGGGCAGAAGCCTCGCCACCTGGCACATGGCCAACTTCGTCAGGTCGATCAGGCAGTCCGACCTGTCAAAGTCGCCCAGTTCGCCCGCTTCGAGCGGAGCGATGGGCTCTCCGAACCTGACCTTGACGATCTTCAGCTTGCCCTTTTCCTGCCTGGTCACCAGCGCCATGGGCACGAGCGGAATGCCCTTTTTGAGCGAGAACAGCGCCGCGCCGGTGCGCAAGTCCTCTTCCAGCAGGCCATTGCCCCTGGTTCTGCCCGTAATGGAGAGCCACAGCAGGCTTCCGGGCCCGTCCAGATGCGCCAGAATGCCCCTCAAGACCTTGGAATCCAGCCTGTACACGCCGTCTTCCGTCTTCTGCACGGGAAAGACGAACCTGGCGATGCCCAGCGCCCGCAACAGCGCGTTGGCCTGTGTGACCACCTCCGGCCTGGAGATCGCCTTCAGGCGGATCTTCTCTCCCGGCAAACGGCAGCCGACTTTGATCACGGCCCGCATGGCGCTCGGGACGGACGGATAGTTGCTGACCAGGATGGCCTTGTGGCCCTCACGCAGGCAGGCGGGGATGCGCTCCACCTGCATGCCCCCGATGGCCAGGTCCACCACCTTGCGCACCCCTCTGCCGCGCTCCAGCAACACCAGGGAATCCAAGCGGGCATCCATGCCCGCAGAGACGTGTCTTCTAACCAATACCGAAATCGCCTCCATGTGCCGCAACCCCTTCTGGTCGATGTTCTTCGCCCCCGCTCGTTTCAGCCTGGGCGAACTTGCGAAGCCTAGCCGACCACCCGACCCGCGTTCGAGCCTTGCCAAAAGCCTGGAATGAATCCTCTCGCACGTTGAGGAAAGACTCGACATCGATCAGGGGGCCGCACCGCCCATGAGGTCTACGCGCACCTGCGCAATATGCATCATAACACCGAGGGACGCAGAGGGTTACTCTGCGAGGGAGCATCAAGAAGAGACCTTTAGGGCCTTCGATTCAGACCCCGAGTGCCCTGCCGTCCGCAGGCAACCACGTCGCTCTCTTTCCACCAGGCTCGAAACCGCCTGCGCACGCTGCAACCCGTTCACCGCAAGGCTTCGCCCTACGCCTGAAAGGCGCGCAGATAGGCTTCAGGGTTGGTCAAGTCGGCCAGCACATCCCTGACCCGCCCTAGACTAGAGACCTGGATGCGGCCCGCCCTGATCTGTTCTTTCAACTGCGAGAGGCTCATGGTTGTGCTGGCGTAGAGCCGAGCCATGTTCTCATAGAACTCTCTTGCGGGCAGCCTGGTCGGAAGGACGCTGTGCAAAAAGTCAAAGAGCTCATAGTTGCGCGTCGTAAGCTCGCTGAGTTTCTGCGCGAAGAACTGGGTCCCGGGCAGTGGAGTCAACACAGTGAACTGGGGAAAGTTGATCTTGAGCTTTCGTACGTACTCGATCAGGGCGTCAAAGTCGGGCCGTCTCCACTTGGGATCGACGATGAAGGCGCCCCAGATGTCCACTCCGTTGGCCTGCATGATGTGCGCCGCCTCCTCATTGACGCGCACGGAACACTTCTTGTTGAGCTCGCCCAACTCCTCCTGCCGGAACTTCTCAAAGCCCACCAGGATCGTCGAGAGCCCGATCTTCGACCACTTCTCAATAAGGTCAGGGTGCCTCACGATACTATCGCTTCTGGCCTGTATCCAGAATTTGGCCTTGATGCCGGCCGCCTTGATGAGTTCACAGATCTTCTCGGCTCGTGGCAGGTTCTGAAAGAAGTTGTCGTCAACGAAAGCGACCACGTCACCCGTAATGCCTTCCAGTTCCGTCAACACTCGCTGCGGGGACTTGACCCGACACGTGCGCCGGTGAAAGGCCCAGACGGAGCAGAAGTTGCAGCGGTAGGGGCAGCCCCTGGCAGTCTCGACGGGGTAGGGCGAAGACCAGAACCGGAAGTAGTAATCCTTTCGATACTGGTCCACAAGATGTCGGGCCGGCAGCAGTGACTCATCGAGCCTGATCTGGGGCCTGGGCTCGGTGCACACCTGTGCACCGCCCTGCCGATGGATGATCCCTGCCACGTGGCGGTAGTCGAGCCCGTTGGAGACGGCGCTGACCAGTTCGGGAAAGGTCGCCTCACCTTCGCCCACCACGATGGCATCGACGTCCGCGCAGTCCAAGTCCTGAGGGCAAAGAGTGGCGTGGTAGCCGCCGGCGACGGTAAAGATGCTGGGATTCCAGGCCTTGACTTCCCGACAGACGGACAGCATGTGGGGCACGTTGGTAGTGTAGCCGGTCACCCCCACCAGATCCGGGCCAAAGACCTCCAGAGTGCGCTTCAGGTCAGGGTCGATGCGCAGGTCCAGGATCTTGACCTGATGATCCGGGATGGTAGCAGCGAGGATCTCCAGCGCCAGGGGTTCAGGGCGAGCCAGCCTGGTAAAGCCCACCAGGCTTGCGGGATCCTGCGGTTGGACCAACAATACTTTCACTTCTCCTCCTCCACATTTGAGACTACGCCGACCGGCTCAGGTTCGAGCCCTGCCAACAACCCAGATTGGGCCGTGTGGCATGCTGGGGATGAACTGGACATTGATCAGGGGGGGCTGCACTGCCCGCGGGGTCTCCACGCACCAGTACGATGTACATGGTAACACCGAGTGCTTGAGGTAGTTGCTCTGGCGCAAGACCTTGGGGGTCTTCAGTTCAGACCCCACAGGTCGAGATGGGGGGACCAGGTCGGAGGAAATGCGCGTATTGCGTCAAATGCAAGTGTTACCGAAAGGCACTCCTGCTGCGAAGGTTCACCATTGACTCACTGATAGGTGATCACCAATCGGGGCCGCTGGCTGACGGGGTCGCTCTCGTTGCTGGCAAAGTAGAACATTCCCGTGAGGTTCGGTCTCCTGCACCTGCACAGGACTGCACCCCGCACGCAGACGCGCTTCGTATTGCGTCAGTCGATCACAGCGTGCCGGGCCCTGTCTCGCGGGCGGGGGAAGCCCTGATCGGACGGGCGAATCGGGTGGAGAGCAAACGGGCAACGGATCGGAAGGGACGAACGGATGAGTGCCGGCGGCTCAGAGCGGGGCGAGGCGCAGCCGGCGAAGGGCTGCTGGTGCGCATAGTGCCCAGGACCAACGTTGGGTACTGCCTGCCCTATTGAGCAGACGTTTGGGCCTGAGCGATGCAATCCTCCAGAACGAGTACATGCAGCTCCCGCACACGTACGAGCTGCCGATCATTGGTGAGGAAGCTGTCACAGCCAGCCATGAGGGCAACCGCTACTTGTATGGAGTCAGTCAGCGACAGATTGTATCTTGCCCTTAGCTCCGCTGCGCGTGCAGCGGCGTTCTGCTCGATGGGCACGAAGATGGTATTGCCGCCATGAACAATCAAGTCCCCGAAATCCCTGGCCAGCTTGGTCTTCCTGAGCCGGATCGGCACCACCAAGCACTCGGCTAATGTAATGGGGGACGTTACTGCAGTCAATGCTTCTCTATCGATGCGGTCGAACACCTCGCATAGGAGGGCAGCGTAGCGGTCATTCTATTCCACGTAGTAGATGATGGGAGCTGTGTCTAGGAACACACGCCGCACTCGACCGAGCCATACGTCGATCGTCATGATCCTGGTTCCGAGAAACGTGCACGTTGCCCATCGGCAGCCTGGCGCGCGCGAGTCACCCACGCCTGCGCGTCCTCACCCACCAGGGGCTGCGGCGCCTTGCCCCGGATCTCGCGCCATTTTCTGCGCGTCGCGGTAGGCGGAGCGGTCCGTCTAGCCAACTCCACAAGATGGGACGCGAGGCGCAGTTGCTCATCTGGCGTAAGTACATCCGCTTTGCGCATCAATTCCTCGAGCACTGTAGTTGACACCTTGCACCTCCGAATCGGCAGCACCGACGTCACAACCGGCACACCTGGCGCTGCCAGTACACAATCATACCTCAAGCTCAGGCCGGATGCAAAACGCGGTTGGATTCTCGGGAATCGAGCCGCCTTGCACGGGGCGCTGGCTTCGCGGCGCGCTCCAGACGGGCCGCGCGGAACCTTCGCGAGGGTTCACCGTCCACTCACTGGTAGGTGATCACCAACCGGGGCCGCTGGCTGACGGGATCGGTCTCGTTGCTGGCAAAGTAGAACATTGCTGTGTCGGTGGGCCCGGCGCCCCGTAGCAAGACGCCGTGATTCTCCAGGCTGCCGTTTGTCCACCCCTGCACCGCGTCGGTCAGGTCCAGACTGTACCATTTCCGGGCGCCGCTGGTCGTAACGCGGCTCTCCGGCGCAGAGGAACGATCCAGGTTGAGACCGTTGCAGCCCGGCGCGGCCCAGCGCGACGTGCGGGTGGCCTGCTCCCAGGTTGCCTCGCAAAGGCTGGTGTACGTCAGGACCCGATAGGCCTCGATGGTCGTGTTCACCCCGCCCCAGCCCGTAGCGTAGACCTGCAGGGTGGCGTGGGTGACCCTGGCGGTCGCGGGAAGGGTGTATGGTAACACGAACCGCAGCAGCGCCGAGTTCTGCTGCCTGTAGCCGACCTGGAACTGGTTCCGGGCGCAGTAGTTCGTGGTCGCGGCGTAGCGATACAGGTAGGTGTCGTCACTGTACTCGTAGCCCTCGGCGCCGTACTGCAGCGTCACCGTAGTCTCGGGCGGTGGAGGCGTGGCCGTGGGCGTGACGGTGGGCGTGGGCGCCGGCGTGCGCGTGGCCCGCGGTAGGCCGGACAGACAGTAGGCGACCACGAGCCTGGGGCGTTGGCTCAGCACGCTCGACTGGTTGCTGGCCAAGTAGCACAGGCTGGTGGAGGAGGCCGAGGCTCCGCGCAAGAGCACGCCGTTGTTCGCCAGGCTGCCGTTGACCCAGGCCTGCACCAGGCTCGTCAGAGTTAGGCTGTACCCCCGGCGCGGACCGCGGACGGTGACGCTGTCTTCCGGCAGGGCTGCGCGGTCGCTGCCCAGGCCGTTGCAGCCTGGAACGGCCCAGTTGCTCCCGCTCTGCGCCTGGTTCCAGGTGGCCTGACAGAGATTGACGCTGCGCAGCACGCGGAAAGCGTCGATGGAGAGGTCGGATCCGCCCCACCCCGTGGCGTAGAGTTGCAGGGTGGCAGCGCTGACGACTGCGTTCTCTGGAATCGCAGAGAGGTCAAACCGCAGCAGCGCCGAGTGCTGTTGCTTGTAGCCCAGCTCGAGCTGGCCCTCTTGGCAGTAGTTGCTGCTGGGCGCGTACTTGAAGATGCGCGCGTCCTCGCTGCCCGTGTAGCCCTCGGCGCCGTATTGCAGCGCGGCGCCGTTCTGAATGGCATAGACGTATCCGTCGTCCGAGCCAAAGTAGAGCATGCAGCCGGGGCCAATGGCGGGCGACGAGAAGATGCCGCCGCCGGTCTTGTAGCGCCAGCTCAACGTGCCGTCCGAGTTGAGCGCGTATAGATAGGTGTCCTCCGATCCTACGTAGACCGTGCCGTCGGCCCCGATGGCGGGGGAGGAATCAACGGCGCTGTCGGCCTTGAAGGCCCACAGCAGACCGTCATTCTCCGACGCGGCCGGGTCCCAGGCGGCGACGTGGCCAGTCCTCCCAGGGAAGCCGGTGCCGCGATCGTCCACGCCAAAGTAGATGGTGCCGTCGGCCCCGATGGCCGGGGACGACGTGACGTCAGCGCCATAGGTGACACCACCCAGACAGCGCGCGAAGGAGCCATCCGGCCTGAACTGGATGAGACAGCCCTTGTACTCGCAGCCGACCCAGATGTAGCCATCCGCGGCTACGGCGGGTGAGGAGAGGATGTCCGTGCTGACCATCCACTCTAGCCACTTGAGACTGCCGTCAGGGTTCATGGCCAGGAGTTCCCCGGTGGGCGTGCCCACATAGACGGTGCCATCCGGGGCGATGGCGGGCGAAGAGTCGCCGCTCGGGCGCGGAGGCGTGGTGCTGAGATCGTGGCGCCATTTTAAGGTGCCATCCGGATGGATGGCGTAGAGGTACGGGCTTTCGTCCTCGGAGGTGCAGTCCGACCCAACGTAGACGGTGCCGTCGGCGCCAATCGCCGGCGAGGAGCGCACGCTGCCGACCGTGGCGTACCGCCACTTGAGGCTGCCAGCGCGGTTCAGCGCGTACAGGTGGCCGTCGTCGGAGCCAAAGTAGAGCGTGCCGTCGGCGGCGACGGCGGGCGAGGAGTGGATGGGGCCGCCCGTGGCATAGCGCCAGGCGAGAGACCCGTTGGCGTTGAGGGCATACAGGCGGCCGTCGTATGAGCCGACGTAGATCGTGCCGTCGGCAGCGATGGCGGGCGAGGATTTGACCGCGCCGCCGGTGGCGTAGCGCCACTTGAGCAACGGCGACATGGGCCCGAGCAGCGGGCTACGACCCGTGTGTTGCACGTCGTGATGGAACATCGGCCACGGCGCGTCCGCGAGTTGGGAACGGGTGCGGCTCGCGCCTGCGGCGGGGAGCAGGGCGGCGAGGAAGACGAACGCAGCGACCGCCAAGAGCATCCTGGATCTCATCTTGCACCTCCTGGTACATACCGGTCCAGGCCGCCCCACGCCGGCCGGGGAGCGGTCGAGGCGGCCTTCTGTGGCCGCAAGCACGAGCGCCAGCCGTGGTGCGCTGCCGTGCCGAGGCCTGCGTACAAGGGAGGAAGTGCGTTTGGAGTGGGGTGTGGGTCATTACGGTCCCGCGGGCGCAGCGCTGCCCTGCGTCTGTGCTGCCATCCATTATAGCACGGGAGGCGCGTTCCGTCCAATCACCGCGCCCGCACCTGCCGTGGGACAGGGAGGCGCAGCGCGTCCCACCCGCCGCCGCGCGCCACCTGCAGGCCCACCGCCCACCTCGTCTGCGCGAGGCGAACGGCAAGGGGCTATGCTACTTCGCCCCCAAACTGAACCACGCCCCACCCGCAGCGTCTGATTGACATTCCCGCCAGTGCGACATATAATCCCGGGCGAACGAACGGATGGCCGCACCAGGCCTGCCGTGCGGGTACTGGTTAGCCACCCTGTTGAGAGGAGGTATAGGGCCATGCGCTTGCATCATTACCAGTTCGACCGCATTACCCTCGATCCGAATCAGTGTTTCGGGAAGCCCTGCATCCGTGGCATGCGGATGCCGGTCGCCTCGATTCTCAGCTACCTGAGCTCTGGCATGAGCATCGACCAGGTTCTTGAAGAGTGGCCTGAGCTGGAGCGCGAGGACATCTATCAGGCCCTGGGCTACGCTTCCTGGGCTATGGAGGAACGGGTTCTGCCTGTCGCTGAGGCGGCCGCATGAGATTCCTGCTCAACATGAACGTGCCCCGTGGGCTCGGTAGGCGTCTGACGGAGTCAGGTCATGTCTACCGCCACGTCGGCGACATTGGTATGGCTCGGGCCAGAGACAGTGCTATCGTGGAAAAAGCCAGGGAAAGCGGCGAGGTCATCGTGACACACGATCTGGACTACGGCTACCTGCTGGCCTTTTCGGGACAGCAGTCCCCCTCCGTGATCATACTTCGACTCCACAACACACATCCAGACAACCTGTTTCGCCGCATCATGAGCGCGTGGCCGGAGATCGAGGGACCTCTCACACAAGGCGCGATCGTTTCTCTCGAAGATGCCACCGTGCGTGTGCGACGTCTTCCCATGCAGCGCGAGGAGTGACGCGCTGGCGTGCAGGTGCCCGACCCCCGCATCGTCGCGCTGCCCCTCTCCTCGGTGCTGCTGACAAGGTCAGGAGGGGCCGACGCACTGCCTACGACCCACTACCCATCACCCACTACACCCCACCCGCAGGGTCTGATTGACATCCTGCCCAATTGAACATATAATGGGGCAGCAGTGCTTTGGTCATGCTTGTGTGCAGGCTGCCGTTCGCTGGTGATCGGAGCGCATCTCATGGCCCCCATGCGCGAAAGCCCGAACCGAGTCTTCCTTCGTCGCCTGACGCTGCTGCGCCGCTTGGTGTGACACGTACTGTCTTGTCGCAGCAGAAGTTTCGTTGCGGAGCGCGTCAGTGAGTTGGGCGATACGTATCTTCGCGACGCCGTCTGACCTCCACGATGGTGACGACATGCTCAGCGTCATCAATGTGGTAGACTACGCGCCAGCCGCCAATGCGGATGCGCCAACCATCGAGTCCACGCAGTTTGCGGCACCCTGGCGGCCGGGGATCATTTTCCAGACCCAGGATGGCTTCGCTGACACGACGGAAATCCGGTTCGTGGATGCGGGCGAACTGCCGCTGGGTTTTGTGATCGAGAAGCTCAACGCGATACCTGGCCATCGGATGCCTCGCGCCGCTGCAGGTATTCGCGGAAGTCCTGTCGCTTCTGACGAGGAGTCCGGACGGAGGCCTGTTGCAGGCGTGCGGCCAGGTCGGCGTCCTGGCTGTCGGCTTCGTCGTCCAGCAAGTCGAGATAACGGTCATACTCCTCAAGCGTCAGGAGAACGGCCACGGGTTGGCCTTGAGTGCCCACCACGTAGTGGGCCCCCTGCTCACGCAGGGCGCGTGCTGCATCCTTGTTCGAGGGCTTGGTCATACGGGTTTCTCCCTTTGCCACAAGTGGCGGAACCAGGATGAACCCATTGTAGCCGCCAAGTGCGGGAAGTGCAAACGAGGTGCGGTTGGGCACAGGGCTTTTCTCAAGTCGCCCTGACGAGCCCCCGATCTGTCATTCTGAGCACTCTGTCATTCTGAGCGTAGCGAAGAATCTCGTCGCAACGACAGAAGCGTGGCTCAGTATCGCAGAGATGCCTCACTTCGTTCAGCCCTGGCCTGAGGCGCCAGGACGAAGGCATGACAGAAAAACGGACTTAAGAAAAGCCCTGGCCTGCACCTGCCGTGGGACAGGGAGGCGCAGCGCCTCCCGCCCGCCGCCGCGCGTGTCCTATCCGTCCCGGACACGGAAGACACAGAAAACACGGCTGGCCGTCACCCGCAGCGTCTGATTGACATCCCGCCCAGCAGGCTGCCGTTCGCTGGTGATCGGAGCGCATCTCATGGCCCCCATGCGCGAAAGCCCGAAGCGAGCCTTCCTTCGTCGCCTGACGCTGCTGCGCCGCTTGCAGCGCTTGTGCCTATCCTGGCCAGCGCGCCCGCCGCTCTCTGGGCTCGACTGGAGCGTTCGGCTGTCCAGAATGGCCACCCGTGGCTGCGGCGTGCGGCCCTCGATCTCACGCATCAGCATGCGCAGGTCGCGAACCATGTCCTCGAACACGCCAGCCTTCCGCCAGCGCTGCATTTGCTGATACACCGTATGCCACGGCGGCAGGTCGTTGGCCATCATGCGCCACTGCACACCGGTGCGCACGATGTGGCGCTTGGAGGCCACGATGTGGCGCTTGGAGGCCACGACGTGGCGCTTGGAGGCCACGATGTGGCGCTTGGAGGCCACGATGTAGCGCAGGCCATTGAACACCTCGCGCAGGGAGTGCTCCCGCTGTGCGGCGTCTTCCGTCATCAGGGTCAGGTAGGGCGCCACAAACGCTCATTCGTCGTCGCTTACGTCACTCAGAGAGGCTTTTCGCGTCATGCCCTGAGTATGCTGTACTCAGGCCTGAAAGTGCATAACAGACTCTAGGCAAAGCGTGTTGGAGGGGATAGTCCTGGACAAGTCCGAAGGGTGTCCAGTTCTAGGGGTTCACTAGACCCTCACCGTGTTGCTCGTCCCACTTCTCCAGCACCAGGCTCCGCGTCCGATACTCCCCGTAGCGCTTGATTTCCTTCTTCTTCAGCACGCGGAACGTCTCGCCTGGGAAGTCCTGGCCGTACACGTCTTTGGGATCCAGAATGTAGCGCAGCTCATCGCGGGTGAGACCGTAGAGGCGAGCGTAGTACGCGTCCAGTTCTGCGCGGAGATGCGCGCGGCGCTCTTCATCCCAGCGGAACGGCTCGCCGTGATAGCCCATATCTTCCGCGAATGGTTTCAAATCCCACGCGGTGTACACCAACTCCAGCACGCGCGGCGCGATGAATTCTACATCTGTTGGCGTGTACGCGTTGGGGGGGAGGACGGGGAGTTGCGTCAAGATCGTCCAGTTGAAGTGGATGCCGCCAACCTTCTGCCGTGCTACGTAATCAAAAGCCAACGCATCTAGGTTTGCTAAGAGGAGTGCGGCATTCGCGTTTTCTGCAATACCCAGTGCAGGACACGTTCTTGATGCTCCCACACGCGGGATCGCCGTAGCGATCGAAGTTCGTTCGTTGGTCGCGTTTGATACGTCACGCCACACCAAGAGCCAATCACGGTGATAATCTGGATACTTTGCATATAGCTCTCGGACCATTTCGTTTCTTGCCAAGTATCGAGATTGGACACAAAAACCGGGGTTTTCTTTTTGTCTTGACAGAACCAGGCGTGGTCGCCCATCGTGGTAAGATTGATGATCAAGTCCTTCAAACGTGGCAAGCCGATGGTCGTATGACCAAATCATCTTGGACTCGTAGACTTCTATGTCCCAATCATCCCCTTTCTCTTCCCAAGGGAAACGTAGGTCTTGGGCAAAGTCTCCCAAATCAACAAATCGCATATAGGACACACCCCACGGATTGTCTCCTGTTCGCTCATTGACCAGCACAGGCACGCGCTCGCAAATATTACGCGTCAACTCGGCGTCTGTGCGCGTGCGGAACACGGGCATTGTGTGCGTGTTGGGATTGAATAGCGCAATTTCGTCAGTCGCAAGCTCAAAGCGCCGGTGTTCATCGCGTAAATGCTCGACGCGCGTTAGGAAGAAGGAAAACTCCCCGCGTGTTGTCACCGTGCGGCTCATAGTCAGTATGCAAAACTTGTAGCTGCGATGCACGCCTGGGAAAATCGCTTCGCGGTTCTCAAAATCAAACAGACTCGCAAGAGAATGTTTATCAATCAGATCACCAAAAAACGCCTTCGTCGTGTCGTCAGTGGCAATTCCCGTCGGCAAGATTATCCCGGTGTGCCCGTGTGTGTTTAGAAGTTTCCGTGCGTGTTCAGCAAATAGAGCGTATGTGTTGACATCGCCCGTACCTGTGAGTGGGAACCGCCCGCTTTGGCGTACGAATCTACCCATCGCTTCGGCGTCGTGCTTCGTGTCTTCGAATACGCGCGCGAGCGCAGGGTTTTTCTTCGGCAGTGCATCAATCAGTTTCTGGCGCGCGGCTTTGTTCGGTGCTGTCGCAATTAGCGGATCCCGCGCGGCAAAGAACTCTTCTTCTTGCAGTTTGATGCGCTCCCACGGTGGATTGCTCAGGTTCGCATCAAACCCGCCCTGCTTAAACACCTCTAGAAATTCCAGCTCCCAGTGGAAGAACCGCAGGCGTTCCGCCAACTCAGTGACGCCGCGCTCCAATGCAGGATTGAGCTTCTCGCCGCGCCGCAGTCGCGCCAGTTCACCCTGGGTCGGCGCAACAATTGCCGCGCCGCGCGCATCTTCCTTGACTTGCCAGAAGAATGCCGCCGTCCACAGGTCGTATTCCAGCTTCTTCCGGGCGTACTCTTCCGACGCCAGGAACTGCCGATACGCTTCGCCCTTGGCTTGCACCTGCGTCGCGGTCTCTTCGGGCATCGCGTTCACCTGCCGTGCGCGCTCGGCGGCGCGCTGCAGTAAATCGTCCGCCGTTGCCGTCGCCGTCATGTCGAACGACAACTGCCCCGCGCGCTCGGCCTTGTTGCGCTTTCTTAACGTGCTCGCTGTCGGCTTGTGGTCGCCCGTGACCGGATTGAACGCCTCGTCCGGGATTTCGCTTATGTCCAGCCCTGGCATCACGCCGATCAGGCTGTTGCCGCATTTGATGTGGTTATCGAGAAACGACAGCGGATAGCGCGGATCCTGCGCTTCCATCCACAGGTTGACTTTGCACAGCTCAACCGCCATCGGGTTGATGTCCACGCCGTAGATACAGTCACGGATCACCTCGCGCAGTGCAGCGCGCAGCGCTTCGGGCGAGGGCTCATCGTCCCCCGTGCGTATCGCGGCCAGGCGGCGCGCGATACGGCGTGCCGCCGCAATCAGAATGTGCCCACTGCCCGACGACGAATCGCACACCTTGAGCGCCAGAAGCGCCTCTTTGGGATTGGGCTTGCGGCACGCTTCGTCGAGAATGGGATCCAGCGCGGAATCGAGTAGGCACTGGATGAGTGGCGTGGGCGTGTAAAAGCTGCCCGTCGTCTTGCGCTCACTGCCGCTCACGGTCTTTAGCTCAAACGTGTGCGCGTCGCTGTGGATGATCGGATGTAGTTCGAGCAGCGATTCGTACACGCTCCCCAGTTCTTCCGATCCCAGGTTGCGGTAGTCCACGACGCGGCGTCCGCTGCGGTCCATCGTGAACGCCAGCGCACGGACCGCATCGAGCAAGTCGTGATTCACGATTTCGCACGCCCCCAGGTCGGCGACCGCCTGCGGCGAGAACAAGAATCCGCCCAGCGCCGGCAAGCCGAGTTCGGGACAACCCTGGTCGCCGTCCAGTTTCTCCATCACCAGCCGCAAGCCGTGGTAGAGGTCGGCATGCCGCGTCCCGCGCCGGCGTTCCGCGCGCGCGCGTAGTCTCGCCGTGGAATAGTATCGGCTATAGATTTCGCGCGCATTGGCCTCGGAACTGGGGTCGGACAGTAGGCCGCGATCCTCGGCGACGAAAAGGAAGATGAGCCGATAGACCAGCCGCAGGAGCTGGCGATAGTAGTCCTGCGCACCGAGCTTGCCCGCATAGAGTTTGTCCCGCAGGTCGCGGTTTGCCGGATGCGCCAGGAAACCACGCCCCAGTGCGCTGATCGCATCCTTGACCCCATCGCGCAGTTGATCGAGCGCGCGTGTCCCTTGCTCTTGCGCCGCCCGCGACCATTTTTCGAGCCAGCATTCTTCTGGACGTTCTGCCTCGACGCGCGATTGGTGGCACAGGAGCCAGAGCAGGACAAAGTCGGAGTAGATTTGCCCATCCATCATCGCCTGCAAATCAAACTCGACGTATGCCTGCCGCGTGAGCCGCGCGTTGTCGCGCAGAATCCGCAAGCGCAGACCGTTCGACACGAACGCCCACAGGTACGCATCCGAGCGATTCAGCGGCACCTGCACCAAACTGTGTGGACTGTTCCGCGCTGCACCCGCCACGCCCTTGGTGCGCGTGTCAAGGTCCACGCGGCAACCGACGAGGTGGATCGGCGTGTTCTGCCACCCGTGCGAAATCGGATACGACTGCCCCTCGACCTCAATCGCCTTGGCAGTCGCCAGTCGCCCATAGCCCAGTTCGGTGAACAACGGCAAGAGCCAGCGCTCGCGGGTTGGTGTTGTGCCTGGGTCGCCCCCGGGCAACTTGCCCGCCGCCCCGCTGAACGTGGCCCATGCGCCGAGCAGGCGATTCCACGACCGGTTGATCGCCTCGTTCAGCTTCTCACCCCTGGCGAGACGGTACGCCTCAGGCGACAGCCCCCCGATCTCGGCATCGCCATCGGCGATGCGCTGCAGCAGATCAGGCGGCAGGATCGCGCCTTCTATTCGGATGGTGGTGAAAGTGGAGTAGTGGGTGTGCATGATTGCTCTCTTATGATTGCCACTTGTCGAAATCGGACATTTGCTGTATTATGCGTGTCACAGAATAGTTCAAGCGAGATGACTATGCTACGAACGATCAGGATTTCAGAGTCAGTCTTCAATCTGCTGGATCGAGAAGCCAAACGCAGCAGCCTGTCCCCCAACCTTCTGGCAGAACGCTTGCTCGCCGAACGTTTGAACGCCGAGCAACAAGCGTGGCGGGAGCAGTTTGAGAGCCTGTTGGCGCGCGTCCACGCGCGTATGGCGCACTGTGATCCGGCCGAGATTGAAGGCGACATCACCGCCGCATCCTCGGAAGTAGAGCTGGAGCGTCGTGCCCACCGTCGTCCTAGTTGATACCAACGTCTGGGTTTCTGCCTTTATCAACCCCTTTGGTCCTCCGTCTCGATTGATTCGTTGTTGGCTGGACAATCGCTTTCGAGCCGTCGTGTCATTGCCCCTGCTCGACGAACTTGCCGATGTCTTGTCGCGCCCACGCATCACGCACAAGTACCCCATTCAATCCACCGATGTCGAGGAGTTCTTGGAGCTGCTGATCCAGCGCAGCCAAATCATCGTGCCGACTGGAGCGGTACATGAGTGCCGCGACCCCGACGACGACATCATCCTCGAGACGGCCATGCTGGGACAAGCACAATACGCAATTACGCGCGATGATGACATTAAACGCGACCTTGATCTGATTGCGCATCTCCAGGAGCACCGCGTCGCCGTGTTGAGCGTGCAGCAATTCCTCACCAAACTCGACGCAGGCGAGATCTAGCTCGCTGTCCGAAATCTCCTCATCGCACCTGCCATCGGTCTGGGTAATCGGCGTGAATCTATTCTATCGCCTGCGTCGCCCACTGATAACGAACGCGCCTACACTTTCGGCAAATACAGATACACGCCCAGCACATCGCACGGCAATTGTGGCTCAACACGGTGACTCACACCCGATTCGCGTGCGGCAATACGTACGCGGCGATGCGCGTCCAGCAGCTCTTCGCCGCGCTGCTGGGCCACCTGGTCCAGGCGCGGCCGGATGGCATCCAGGGTCTCCAGCGTCTGCCGCATAAAGTGCGTCGCCTGGTCCGCTCCGATGTTCGCATCGGGCTGCGCCAGCAGCAGTTCCTCCGCCTGCCTGCTATCCAGCCACTCCGCGTTTTGCGGCGAGCCAGCAAATGCCAGCAGTTGGCAATCTTCGGCGAGCAGCGGCGATTCGCGGACCTGGCCACCGCGCACCCGCCTCGTGATGATGTGATAGCGCAGACGCACCAGCAGGAGCGTCGTCCGGCGTTCGACCCGCTGGGTCCGAATCACCCCGCACCGCCGCGCAATGCCGCCACCCAAGGGGTCGAGCGCAGTGTCCATCACGTAACTCGCCAAGCCTTCGACGATGGGATGCGTGCGGCTCAGGTATACCTGCCCTTCCTGCACCGGCAATTCGAACCGCGCGGTTGTCTTCTCGACAGCACCGATGGTTTCGCTCAACGCGCGCGGTAGTCCCTTGAAATCAAACTGGATGACGCGGTCACCACGTTCCGTGACTGCCGCCCCGTGCGCGCGGAACCCATCGCGCGTGAATGCCTCCACATCCACGCCGGAGCCAATCACCCCTTGCACGGCGCGCAACTCGCGCGCAACCTCGTCGACCTTGATCGTCTCCTGCGCGAACATTGTGCGCGAACGCCTTTCCCGTTCGGATGCCGCATCCCAGGCGCGGAACAGCTCTTCGCGCTGCGGTTTCACAAACTCATCGAACCCCGGGAGCATCCCTTGGGCAGCGTCGGCTTTGCCACGCAAGAGCAATCCCTCAAAGATGGCTTGAATAACCTGCTCCGCGTCGAGCGGTATTGGTACCGAGATACCGAGAGAATCGCGAATGGTTTGATGCTTGCGAATCAGCACTTGGAGGACGACACCGTCAATCTGATTGTCCACGCCGTAGTAGGTCAGCGCACGAATCTTCTTGTTCGGCTGTCCGTAGCGATCCACACGTCCTTCGCGCTGTTCGTGCCGCGTTGGATTCCACGATAGGTCATAGTGCACCACTGCGTCAAAATGCTCTTGCAGGTTGATGCCTTCGCTCAGGCAATCGGTCGCCACAAGCACATGTCGTGGTGACTTGGCTAGTTGCAGCACACGTGCCTCACGCTCGTCGGGCGGCAGCGTCCCGGTAACCGCCGCAACTTCGACATCTTTCGGCAACTGTTCGCGGAGCGCTGCGGCGACGTACTCGGCGGTGGGGATAAACCGGCAGAAGACGATGGGCTTGTAGCCATCCTTGAGCATCGTCTCGACAATGGGGATCGCCTGCTCCAGTTTGGTGTCCTTTGCCCCGCTGAGCGAATCTGCCTCGCGCGCCATCTCCAACAATCGCCGCCGATTCCTCTGCTCGTCGTCTGCCTGCGCGCCAATGTCGCTGCCAGGTACGAGGTCCACACCCTCTGCTGCCTCGGCATCCAAGAGATCGAGCACAGTCCGTCGGCCCACCTCATCCGCTTCTTCGGGCGTTTCTGTGTCCGCGCTGGCCGCACGACTGCGCAGAGTCGCTGCCGCCGCTGCTGGCGATGATGCAATCGAACGCAAGAGCGCGAGCGCCGACCACCACCGCACGCGCTGACGGAACTGGCCAACCGTTGGATTGGAAACCGTCTCGCGCGCATAGCGCAGAACGCGATCAACAAATTGCTTATACTCGGGCGAAAGCCTGTACGTCACTTCGCATCCGGTTGACTCGTCACGTTCGGGGAAAGGCGTATCGGCGTCAAGGTAGTGCCGAATGTCCGCACGGCGCCGCTGTACGAAATGGGCCGCCAGTCGGCGGCGGTGACGCTCATTCTCCTTGCCACTCAGGTCATTAGGCAAATTCGCGAAATCGGGATTCAGCAACCCAAGCAGCGAACGGAAAGCTTCTTCCTTGCCGCTATGCGGTGTCGCGGTCACGAGGATGAGATGGCGATCCTTGTCCGATGCCAGACCCGCAACCAGTTGATGCCGCTGATGCCGCGAGCCTCGTCCCTCGCCCGCGTAGGAACAGGTATGCGCCTCATCCACGATCACCAGTTCTGGGCACGTTCGCAAGAATTCATCACGCCGGCGGTCCGATTTGATGAAATCGGTGGAGACGATGACGTAGGGGTGCAAGTCAAACAGTGACTGCCCGATGCGACAGTTGCGTTCGAGCCGTGTCGCCGTGCTCGGCAAGACCAGTTCCGCATCAATGTGGAATTTGTTGCGCAATTCGACCTGCCATTGCTCGGCAAGCTGCGGCGGGCACAACACCGCGAGCCGATTCACCTCACCGCGGTCTATCAACTCGCGCGCGACCAAGCACGCTTCTATAGTCTTACCCACACCGACATCGTCCGCAATGAGGATACGGACGGGATGAAGTTTGAGTGCCATCAAGAGCGGGACAAGTTGGTAGGGTCGCGGCTCGACCGCGATCCGCGCAAACGAGCGAAAGGGTCCCGCGCTAGAACGAAAGCCCAGCCGTACTGAATCGCGCAACAGGCGGCACGAGCGATAGTCGCCTGGTTGTGTGGGATCGGGCAAATCGAAAGACGCCGGCTCAACTCTTTCCAGCGGCAGGTAGATGCCCGCTACTTCATCGTCGGTTCCGCCGAGCGGACGCAAGACAAGCAAGTTGTCTTCTGATTCAGGGAGGACCACCCACTCGCGTCCGCGCGCTTTCACGAGAGCGCCAACGGCAAACCCTGCGCTGAGTGGAGCCGAAGGGGAAGTCGAAGGCTCTGTCATACGGCTCTCCCAAAGACCGACGCGAACTGCGCCATGATGTTGCCCCAATCGTCCTCCAACCCAAAGCGAATTACCATGTACCCGCGATCCTCCATGCACTCAGTCTGCGCTGTGTCGCGCGCCTGGCGCTCAGGGTACTCGTGGTGTGGGCCATCAACGTAAATCGCGGCGTGGTGTTCCGCGTACAGGAAGTCGGGACGCGTGCTGCACGCCTCGATCAGTGTTTGTGCTTTAGACGGCAAATGATGCCCCCGTTCGTCCAGATAGCGCAGCCACTTGCGTTCGAGTTCCGAATCAGTCAGGCGCATCAACCGCTGCAGATGCTCGGCGCGCGCGAGTTCCGCAGGTGCAGCGATGACGCACGCTGCTGTGAACTCCATCATCAAGTCGCGGATCGGTTTCCGGTCAAGCAGCCTATGATCGCGCTGATTGTAATAGTTCATCAAACAGTCGTAGCAGGCCGCTTCGCAATCCTCCCTTGCGCGCTCGGCGCGCCGCCGGTCGCCGCCGGTGTTGGGATCAAAGTGACACAACTCCAGCGCTTCCCTGGCGACGTTAGGGAATGCCTGTGGATCATCCATCAGTCGTCTCAAGACTCCCGCGCCGCCTTCCGCCGCTTCGTAGAACAGAATCACCCGACGATCATCTGCACGGGGCAATGGCTCGACCGCGAGTTCGTTGTCCTCCAACTGGTACTGGACTTGAATCGCACTCTTGAGGGCTGCCTGTAACGATGCCATCGCACTCGCGCCCAGCTTCTGTCCTGGCTCCAAGAGCAAAGCGTTGCGCCGATCCTCAACATACGGAATCACGCGTTCTGTCTTGGCCGACAGTGGATCGGCTTGTTCATCGTCTTCCTGATCGCTCCGCGCCCAGTAGCCGCGTTCGACGTCGAGCATAAAACCATACTGCTCCTTGTTCTTGCGCCGTCTCCAACCCAGGTTGATCCGCCAAAGGGTTGCCGAGTGTCCATAGGTCAAACGCGCGAGTACGTCATCGCCCTTGGCAATGGTTGCCACTCGATACGATGGACGTTCGCTTTGCGCAGCAAAGCGAACCGCAGTGATGATTTCGTACCCTTGCCGCATCCGCTCTTCTTCGTCTGAATTGATCTTGTCACGGCGCTTGGTTGAAACGTTCTGCAGACGGAAGAGTTGACGCAGAGGCGCGTCGAGCGGCATGCCACATTTTTCGCACAGGTCCGCAGCGCCGCTATCGTGGATGGGGTGCAGATAGCCGCACTTGCCGCACAGCTTTGCCTGCCGTGTCAGGAGGTTGTCTTCTTCGACAGGCAGAATGACTCTGTTGATGATGTACCGTGAACCTTCGTGGTAGACAATCGCACGCGGACCAAACTCGGAAATGGCGAGAAAGCGGGGACGAGACAGGAACTCCTCGCGCGTTTTCGTGCGCCGTGCCGGGATGAACGCGGAAAGCGGCAGACGGGGGAAGCTGTAGCCCGGCAGGAACCCTTCGCTCGCAAAGTAGCGGTAGCTGTAAAAGTCGGATTGCGAGACGTTCTGCACTTCGGTGAGAAGTTTCAGTTGCTCTTCGGCTTCGCGGCGCAATCGCTCCGCTTGACGCTTGTCGTCAGCGCTGCGCGCGGCATCGCGGATCACACGGTCCTGCGCTTTCGCCTGTGCCATAGCTGCACGGTACAGCCCACGCCAGCGTTCACATGCCTGCTCAAAGCGTTGAGGGACAAGCGCGAGTTCGTGATCCAGCCAGCCATCGTGGTACCAGTCCGAGGTCAGGAGTTCTTCACGGAACGTTGCCAGCACTTGCTCCGCACGAACCTTCGCCCGTCGGCGCGGACTCTGGTCTTCGATGCTGTCCCGCACGACAGTCTGCAAGGCCAGCGTCGGCTCTACACCCGAGAGATCGAGGACATCCTTCAGCGACTGACCGAGACTCAAACGTGTTTCAGCAAGCCAGATGGCGTGGACGTGCGCACGCACCAAATCCTCGTTCGCCATATCGAGCCTTGGCGGTGTAACCGCGCCGGCCACCATCCGCTCGGGACGTTTGAAGAAATACTGGTCGTGTGGACTGCCAGTGGTACAGTACGAGAACACCAGTGCGGGTTGCCCGCTGCGTCCTGCTCGTCCGCTGCGCTGGGCATAGTTCGCAGGCGTCGGCGGGATATTCCGCATGTTTACGACATTCAATTCCTTGATGTCCACGCCGAGTTCCATCGTCGGTGAGCAGTAGAGGATTGGCAGTTTGCCTTCTCGGAAGGCGACCTCACGCTGGACTCGATCCTCGTACGGAACTTGCGCGGTGTGCTCACGCGCTTCCAAGCCCACATTCTCTCCAGCGACCTCCTGGTAGAAATGTACGAAGAAGGGGTTCGTCCGCCCACCCTCGGTCGATGCACTGGGAACAACGATCGGATCGTGAAACGCACTCTTGCCGTCACCCACGACCCACAAGAGAGCGGAGGCAGGTAGTTGGTAGCCAGGCACATCCTCCTGGTCGCGCGCTTGCTCCACAATCTCCACCAATCCCGCCGCGCGCAAGCCATTCAACAAATCGGCAATGATGGCTTGCGTGTCTTCGAGCCGCAGTCTGTCTCTGTATTCGGCAAAAGTCGTGGCGCGCCGCAGGTACTGTCCGAATCCACCTCGCGCGGAGAGGAAAACATTCCCACCACGATCCTTATCGTTCTGTGAACGCGGGAAAAGAATAGTGGAGTGTTCCACCGTCTCGTTTTCGTCAATTGCCCACGGACTGACTAGGCGCTGACTGCTTTGCTGCTGAACATTCTCCTGAGAGCGCCAGTCGAGGTAGTCCACCTTGATCGCCAGCTCGCGTCGCATATAGTCGAGGAGGACTTTGGCGACTTTGCCCCGCGTTTCAGGACTTGCGGACACCAGCGCAGGGTGTCCTTTTGACCACACCTCTTCGTCGCGGCATACTTCGTCCAGTGAGAGGTACCTGATTTCCAGCAAACCGCATTGTTCCAGATTAGGTGACGTGATGCGCCAACCTCGTCGTAGGTCGCGGTACAGCCGATAGCCCAACACATTGCGCAGTGCGCGCTGCGTTTCCGCGAGCGCTTGATACTTGACCTCAGGATCGCTGGCGTAAGCTGCCAGCGGTAGGCCAAGCGCGTCGAATACTTTTTGCGGCAGCTGATCGTACGGCAATCCTTCTGCGCCCGCATCTCGTACCGCGCGGTAAAGCGCCGAACGGAGCAAGCCAATTTCGACGAAATCGTTAAAGTGCCCAGCCTGAAGCGAGGCGTCTTGGCGATTGTCGGTAAAGCTCAAGAGTTTGCGCGCCTCGTCGCGCAAATCGGGATCGGCACGCAGCCAGCGGACAGCAGACAGACTCAAGATCGTGGTTGCCGTGCTGCGTCCTTCCGACGCCAGCGAGGTGAGTTTGGCAAAGTCAGCCTTCTGGCGGGGACCGTACGAAATGCCGCAGTGTAGGCAGAAGCGAAATGGCGCGGGAATGAAATGGGCTTCCAGTCCCTGATTGGCCTCATGTCCACTGGGATCTACCCGCATCGGCTGCGGCAAGTATTTTCGGCGATCCCGGCGCACCCGCCGCGCATCACCTCCGGGAGCGTCCTCAACCCAGTCTTCAGGAACACGCTCGATGATTTGGCTCTCATCGTTGGGCCACGGCTCATCCGAACTAAAGTGCAAGAAACCGGATACGCCATCTTCGTCCGATTGATCGCCCAACTCGCGTGGGACGAAAGCCTTTTTGCCGTCACTCACGTCCACGGCTTTGACCACAAAGTACTCCTGACCACACTCGCGACAAAACGCGAGCGGCAGAAGCACTCTGTTGCGATCCCCCGGGACGAATTGCTGACCGTACACCGTGACATGTCGTATGTCTTCAGCCTCCAGTGAGGCGTAGACTGTGTCACCCCGGCTAATGAACTGATGCAGACGAAACGCAAACGCGGGGAAACCTGTTTCAGGATTCGGCTCACACTCGTATCCCGCCAGTAGGCCCTCTTGGACAGAGCGCACGCACTGTTCAACGGGAACGCCGGTCAGCCGTGCCAGTCCGCTCGCTGCCCCATTCTCGCCGGAGATGGCTTGGGGCTGAGTTCGGATGTACCGCCCACTCTCCGCTTCTTGGGTGATCCCAAACGCGCTCTCGATCCAAATCGAAAGTGGGTCTTGAACGAACCGGCCATATTCCAACGGCGGTTTGCGCTTCGGATCAGCGACCCGCTGCGTCAGCTCTTTGACGAATGCCGCATCATTCAAGTCTCTTGCCGGCGTCGCACGGCGCAGTGTCTCACCGATCACATTTTCCGGCTTTACTTCGGCACCAAAGAACTGTGAGGCGACCGTTGCCACTTCGCGCCGCTGTGCGACATAATTGCCCGCCCCCGCCAGCGTAGCCGACGTACCGATGCATTGCAGCTTGTCTGCCGCGAGAGCATCTCGCACGCGACGGACAAGCAGCGCCACATCCGCGCCCTGGCGACCGCGATAGGTGTGCAATTCATCGAGCACCAGGAATCTCAAGCCCTGCGCGGCCTCAATGAGCCTCCGCTCGCCCACACGCGTGAGAATGAGTTCGAGCATCACATAGTTGGTCAGGATAATGTCGGGGGGATTCGCGATGATCTGATTGCGTTGCTCGTCGTTCTCTTGTCCCGTGTATTTGGCAAAAGTCACTCGATCTTTGCCATCGGGAAAACCGAACTTGAGGAATTTCTCGAGCTCACCGCATTGGCTATTCGCCAAAGCATTCATAGGGTAGACGACAATCGCCTGAATGCCTCGCCCTGACCCGCGTTTAAGGACGTGGTCTACAATCGGGACAATGTACGCCAGGCTTTTGCCAGAGCCAGTGCCCGTGGTCAAGACGTAGTTGACACCGGTCTGCGCAGTACGGATCGCCTCAGACTGGTGCCGGTGCAGGCGCAGTGGTGTTCCAGTGTTACCCTGTTCTGTCTTGTCTTTTCGAAAGACCCTGCTGCACTCAGAGTGCAGTACACCCTGCTTGACCAAGTCCTCAAACCAATCGCCGGGCTCGAACGAGGGATTGAGTTGAATCAGCGGCTCGGGCCAGAGGGCACCAAGCTCCAGAGCCTGCTGAACGCACTCCTTGATCCTCTGATCGCGGATCTGGATGAAGCTCTTGATGTACGACTCGTAGTCACGAACAAGGCTGTTGCGAAACTCAAAGATGTTCATGAGATCACCTCGAAACAGAAGCGAACCTCAGGAAGCGCCATTTTCGCCATAGCACGTATGGAAAGGCAAAGCCCGCCCAACTGGTTTAACCTGGGCGGGCAATCATGCCATGCTCATGATTACTTGAGGTGCCCGCACTGGCACCTTGGGTACAAGCCCCGCTGCGGTCGGGACCGAACCAGGTTTTCTTTCTCTGTTTTGATTATACCCTTACCCGCTGATTTCTGCAATCATGCGATCCGCTTTGGACCTATCGCTACCGAAGGGGGCATAGTTGCCTCAGTGTCAAGGGGATGCCCGCCCAAGAGGGTATTGAGACCCGCGCAGGGTGACGGGTCACGGGTCTGTGCCCGAGTGCGTGACGCACTCGGTTGGGCGCGGAGTCTGTACCCGAAACCCTGAACCCGCTACTGTGCGCCAAGGCAATGCCCGCCTAATGGGGTGTTGAGACCTGGGTTACCGGCTGTCATTGACCGGACTGTGCCTGGTAGAGCAGAGCCCGGTGTCAAATGCCGCCCGAAGTGTACCAGTCATAGTCGGGTGATGGGTGACACGTTGACCGACGTTTTCCCCACGCGCGTGGGGGTGGACCGAATATAGCAGTCTTCTATATCATATTAGGTTGGTGGACAATCTAACCAAGAAACGGTATCATAGGGTATGTCAAAACAGTCGATAGACGCATCAGCGCACAGGGAAGGAGCTCCTCAATCAGAACGGTTATTTCCTGTTGAAAGGGAATATGCCCGTTGCGTTACCGCCTTGAACCGCACCGGCATTCTCACGCTTCTTCCAAAATCAGAAAGCATTGGGGTGATTGGAATAGATGGAAAAGAGTATCCAATACCAACCCAAGAACAGGTTGTAGAGCTATTTGCTCATAATAGAGAGCTTGTAGGAGAAAAAGTTCCACAAGGGTTTGATCGTTTAGAATTAACACCCATGGCAATGCCAACACCCCTTCTTATTGACCGAATGAAAGCAGCTATTCTTGAACACGCAGCAGAAGGGAAAATCTATCAA
>Ga0315294_10001481_pt1 | contig 25556 bp, 22 predicted proteins | sample YL17G13_40_MG_FD_203626 | JGI IMG/M metagenome (GOLD analysis project Ga0315294, IMG submission 203626) | Sediment microbial communities from Yellowstone Lake, YNP, Wyoming, USA - YL17G13_40 | ecosystem: Environmental > Aquatic > Freshwater > Lake > Sediment | place: USA: Wyoming | collected... | reverse complement strand
CTCGACTACCTCCGGGAGGCCATCCCGCACCTCCTCATCACCAGCCTCGGGCAGTCGAAGCGCCTGAAGGTCACGTCCTGGGAGAGGATGAAAGACCTCCTCCGCAATTCCGGGATGGACGCGGCCGCGATCTTCGAGGAGGAGGCGGGTTTCGAAGCCTGCCGCAAGGAGGGCATCGAGGCCGTTGTCCTGGGGAGCTTCGTCAAGGCGGGGGAAACGTTCGCCACGGACGTCCAGGTCCTGGACGCTTCGAGCAAGCATATCCTGAAGAGCGCCTCGGCCAAGGGGGACGGCGTCGCCAGCATCCTCAAATCCCAGATCGACGAGATCAGCCGGACGATCCGCCGCGGCATCGCGCTCCCGCCCCTCAAGATCGAGGCGCCGATCCGGAAGATCATCGACCTCACCACGAGCTCCATGGAGGCCTACAATTATTATCTGAAGGCCCGCGAAGCCTCCGAAAACTTCTTTCATGCGGACGCCAGAAAATTCGCGGAGAAAGCCGTCGCCGTCGACCCAACATTCGCCCTTGCTTACCACGTCTTGTCCATGGCAACCTCAAATCTTCTCGATTTTCCCGCCCGAGACGAGGCCCTGGAGAAAGCCAAGACTTATTCGGCCAAGGCCACCGAAAGGGAGAGGCTCTTCATTGAGGCCGGATATGCCGACACCATCGAACGGGATACCGACAAAAGGTTCCGGCTCCTGAAGGAGCTCGTCACCAAGTACCCCGATGACAGGGACTCCCACTCTGAACTTGGCCTCTTTTTCTCTTCCAAAGGCCGCTATCCAGAGGCCATCCTCGAGCTCGAAAAAGCTATCGCCATCGACCCAAGGTACGGTTTTGCCATCAATCAGGTCGGCTATGCATATGCCAGGACGGGAGATTTCGCCAAGGCGGCTCGATCGTTCGAGCGCTATGCCGAGTTGAATCCGGGGCTTCCCAATCCGGTCGATTCCATCGCCGAGATGAATCTTTTTATGGGAAACCTGGACGCGGCCGTGGCGAAATATCGGGAGGCGTTGGTTATCAAACCGGACTTCTACTCATCTTGCGCGGGATTGGCCTACGTTTACGCCCTCAAGGAAGACTATAGAGAAGCCGGGCGCTGGCTGGAGGAGTTCGTCAGAAGGGCGCCGACACCCCAGGCCAAAATGGAGGGACTCTGGCTCAAAAATTTCTATGATTATCTCCTCGGCCGGCTCGATCGCCCGCTCACAGCCTTCCTCTCTCTCCGGAGCCAGGCTGAGACATTTAAGTTTGACCTTGGCGTTTGGGTCACGGACTGGATCACGGGATTCCTCTATGCGGATAGGGGAGAATTCGACAAGTCCCGGGCGGCTTTCCAGAGTTGGGATGACTACGAAAAGGGCAATCCGTCATTGCCGGTCTTTAACGCGGCAGATCATAGTTTTAGCCGCGGCTGGACCGAACTCAAGCAAGGCCGGCTGGAGGCGGTGAGGGGCCCTCTTACAGAGATCGAGAATCTTCTCTCCGGGCTGAATACGGCCGATAGGGAGGAGATGACGTTTCGTCGGCTGCTTCTTGGCGCCGAGGCCGCCCTGGCCGGGAATTCGGTCGAACAGGCGGTCAGCCTCGGGGAGAAGATCGTGTTCGGGATCTTGCCGAACGTGAATTTGGGCATCATGGCCAAATATAACCTCCCGTTCCTGAAGGACGTCCTGGCCCGGGCCTACTGGAAAAAGGGCGATCTCGACAAGGCAGTCGCCGAATACGAGCGGCTGACGACCATCGACCCTAAGAACCGGCTCCGCATGCTCATTCCTCCGCTCTACCACTACCGGCTGGGCCGGGTTCTCGAGCAGAAGGGCGAGAAGGACAAGGCCCGCCTCCAATACGAAAAATTCCTCAAATATTGGGCGGACGCCGACCTCGGTCTGCCCGAAGTTGAGGATGCTAAGGCCCGCTTGGCCGGCTTGAAGGGCAGCTGATTCTCTCTGTCGTAAGGAGGGGAAGGCGACGGCCCTTCCTAGAACCCCCCCAGACGCTCTAAGAAGCCCGTAGAGAGGCAATAAGTGCCAGGTTGTGGTTGGTGTTGTTGGTTAGGGGGCAGTAATGTAAGCAACGGGCCTATTCCAGAAATACCGCGATGTAAGAAGAGACCGGAGCTCCATGTTGCTGCCTCGAAGGTCCGGATGGCCGAGATGATCCGCAAGGTTTATGAAGTCGACCCGTTGGTCTGCCCCCAGTGCGGGGGACGATGAAGATTATCGCTTTCATCACGGAGTATGCCGTTGTGGACCGGATTATGGCCCATCTGAAGCTGACGTTTGTGGCGGATAAGCCTCCGCCCTCCCATGTCTTCGAGCAGGTCGCGCTCATAGCGGCCGAGGAGAGCGGGAAATATTTTTGATCATATAATTTTCATTGGAAGGGAAAGTCGATCGTCTTTTAGCCGGAGCGAGAGGGGCTTTTACCCCAACATGCTCTTCCGCCGCCGCTTATTGCGGCGATTGACATCGCCGCGCGGCCGGCCATATACTTCCTACATGGTTAGGAGGGTGAATTCAGCGCCAAGGGGGCGGGAATTCAGCTCGCTCGGAAAAAGCGAATTCTTATATGTCGAAAGTGAACGAGCCACCGAAATACCTTGATAAAATGGCGGTTCGTGATGAATAATTGGGGCAAGGGTGATGGGCTAATAACCCGCTGCAGGAGGGAGCAATGCGTTTCAAGAGATCCGGAGTTTATTGGGGCAGAATTGCCCTGGCCATCTTCTTTATCATCTGTTCCGGGCGGGCCGAAACGAAACGGATTTCGCTTTTCCGGGGAGTCGATATTCCATTCGATTTCAAGTCCGGAGACATCGTTGTCAATCAAGGGAGATATGATCTCGAGATTCATCTCTCCAAGGTCGACACGAATTATCTTTATTTCCTCAAGTTCATGAGAAAAGGCAAGAATCTGTATGAGATCCCCGGCCAGAGGATAGAGTACCAGGCCCAGACCATACAAGGGCTCTCGCAGGACCCCAAGATCCCCAAAGAACCAACCATCCGGATCAAAAAGATCCCGGGCGGGAATCTCGTCGACTTCATCTTCGAATCCGGCAAAACAGGAAACATGCCCTTTGAAAAAGCGTTCTTCAGAGTGGAACAGATCCAAAAATGATCCAACGGCAGGACTCTTGACTCTGGATCATGCAATCAAGGTTCGAATCCTTGCTTCCCAGCCAGTCCCCCTCATTGAATCCCGGCCGTGAGCCGAGGATCAACCGTCGCCCGCCGCTAAAAACAGACCGACAGCCCGGCCCATTGAAAAGGGGGGCGTCCCGAAGAACGCCCCCTGTTCCAACTCCCCTTAAGCCGAACGGGCTGGGATTCGCTTTACGGCCTTACCGCAAGGCGACGTTGATGACCCGGCCCTCGGCGACGTAACGGACGCGGCCGAGGGTCTTCATAAAATCCCTCACGAGCGAGTACTCGAACAGGCCCGTCGGGATCGCCGTCAGCATGTCGGGCGGCAGCATGGCCTCGACGGTCTAGAAGACCTGCTCGTTCATGACAAGGAAGTAAACTTCGGCCGGGTCGATGGGATTCCCGTTGACGCGGACCGAGAACGGGTCGACACGGCTCAACGAGCCGAAGGGCGCGGCGGGCTTGCTCGAATCGTAGGCGAACTTCAGGCCCGACGGCTGGAGGCAAAGGTCCTGGGTCACGTCGATCATGGAGACCGAGTACTCCATGAGGCCGAGGAGGAGCTCCCTACGTTTCCCATTTCCTCCGCTGAGCGTCAACACCTGTTGACGTTTTCTAGATTGATTTCCCCGTCCGCTCCGGGACTCCTGGCGTCTTTCCATGATAGACGAGGTCATCTCCATGAAGTTGGCCCGTTTCTTGAGGCTTTTTTCCCGCTATGGCGGGAGTCTATCGTCTTTTAGCCGGTATGGGCAAGAGGAAAGATTCATGGGCTGGAGTGGCTATCTACCGCGCCGCGAAAAAAGCAATTTCCTATAATCTTTTTTATAGCTGGACGTGTAAACGAAGGCGTTCTTGACATGTCCTGAGCCCTGATTTATGTTTCCAGTGGCAAGGTGGGGAACTAAGTGCGCAGTTCGAGCCTCCGTCCTCAGGAGCACACTGTTAGAGAAGAAGGGCGGAGCCTGTAGGATCGTGCATTTTCACACGAGCTGGACAGCGGTGGGCAACTAGCGCCGGTGCCGGTCGCGTGGTCGAAAGGAGGATATCGCATGGACAGAAAGAGTATCTGGGTTCTGGCAGCAATCTTGACGTTGGTTGCCGGGTGCGCGCCTAAGGCCGACGCCCCCAAGGACGTCGCCGCGATCAAGGCGATGGCGGAGGAGTGGGACCAGGCAGAAACCGCGGGCGACGCGGCCGCATTGTCTGAACAATTCGCTGACGGCGCGGTCCGGTTGGCTCCGAACGGACCGATCCAGGTCGGCAAGGAGGCGATTCATTCGGCATTGCGGACGTACTTCGATCAATACAGCGACCAGGCGGTGAATGTCACGGAGGACGTGCGGGTTGTCGGCGATCTCGCGTTCGCGCGCGGGACTTATGCATCTAAGTCGACGCCAAAGGTCCCCGGCGCGGCGGTCGTCGACGACAAGGGGAAGTGGCTCACCGCCTACCGTCGCCAAGCGGGAGGCTCGTGGAAGATCGTCGTCGACATATGGAACACCGATATGCCTGTGGCCCAGGTGCTATCCCCCGGGAGCGCCGACGAGCAGGCGCTGCTGCAGGTCGAACGGGACTGGGCGGCGGCGTGGCAGAAGATGGACGCCACGGCTTTGGAAGGCATCCTGGCGGACGGCTTCGTGGAGAACGAGCAGGGCCAGACCACGACGAAGGCGCAGATAATTGCCGACCTGAAGGCCGGTGTCTACAAGGTGGAGTCGGTCGAGGTCAGTGACATGCGGGTGGTGGTCTTCGGAGACCATGCGGTCGCGAACGGCATCTCCACGTCGAAATACACGATGCGGGGCAAGGACGTCAGCGAGAAGACGCGGTGGACAGACGTGTTCGAGAAACGGGATGGACGTTGGCGTGCCGTTTTCACCTACAGTGTCGTGATTGGGTGACGTTCGCACGTCGCGCCGTTCGGAATCTCTCGAAAAAGTGGGGAATGAACCCTAGCGGTTCTTCGCCGGCGCCGCGGACCATCCCGAGCCGTTCCAGTAGCGGATGCCCTTGAGCAGGGCGTCCCGATAGGCCTCGTCGAGAACGCTCGCGATCCTCCCGGCCTTGACCATTTCCTCGTGTCTGACGATGTAGCCGTGACCCTAGCTGATCTGGACGCACTTGAGGTCGAATTCGAACTCATAGATCAGGTCTGTACCGGCCGTGACCCGAATCCACTTGTTCTCGGTGATGCCGATATACCTAAGCCCGTCGACGCGGTTGCCCATGGCCTCGGAGACGTCGGTATAGGGCACGGTCACGTAATAGAGCTCCGAGCCCGCCCCGAGGCCTTCGCAGGCGAATTCCCCGCTCTGGGGGGAGCTCCCGCTGATCTTGCCGGTATCGAAAACGATCAGACATCCTCCGCGATATTCGTTGTTGATGCCGCAGACGATCATCTCCTCCCGGCCGTCGCCGTCGCCGTTGATGTCCCTAATGACGAGCGCAGGGAGGATGTTCCCTTCGTCCTTGTGCATCACCTGGAAGTTTCTCCGGTAGAAATCCTCCATCAGGAGGTCTTCTATCTTCGTGTCCTTGCGCCAGAGCTCCCGCTTGTCTTTGTCCAGGACGATGAGCGTGCAGCCGTCGATTGAGAAATCGGCAGGCTGGCGCCGGACGCGGCTCGCCTTGACGATGAAAAACGCTTCGGATGTCCGAGGAGGAGCCGAAGCCCTTCCCCTCTAAGGGCTGGGCGGCCATGATCCGGAAGGTCTATGAGGTTGACCCGTTGGTCTGCCCCCAGTGCGGGGCACGATTTGACATCCGACGACGCCCCGATTTATCATTACCTATGATGGGGTGAGGCAAAATCGGCACTTGAATGCTCATTCAGCCAGCGCAGCAGAAAAGCAATTTCTTATCAATCTCAGATGACGGCGAACACGCGAGCTGGTGATCCTGTCCCGCCCTTGATGAGCATCGGGATGACATAAAGCGTGGCCCCGGCGGCGGGAAGTTTATCCAGGTTGGCGATGTTCTCCAGGGCCAGCTTGCCGGCGGCGCAGAGGACCTGGTGGACCTTGAAGTCGGTCCTCTTCCCGGCGTCGATGCTCGGCGTATCCAAGGCGATGCCTTTGATGTTTCTTTGGCTCAGGAGAAATTCCACGCTTTCCGGAGAGAACCCGGGAAAGCTGAGCTCCGGCAAGGCTGCGTCTCCCCTTTTGTCCGTCCCAAGGACCTTCTTCTTGTCAGGATAATACTTAGTGCCGATTCCCGTATACATGATGACCCAGGCGCCGTCCGGGACCCTCCCGTGCTCCCTTTCCCAGCCCTCGATGTCCGCTGTGGTCAGGCAATAATCACGGTTGCCGGCGCACTTCCCCGTCACGTCGATCCTGACGGCCGGGCCGATCCATTCTTCGATGGGGACCTGGTCCATGGTGCGTCCCTTGGCGGCAAAGTGGATGGGCGCGTCGGCATGCGTCCCGCCATGTTCGGAAGCGCCGTATTCATTGGACGCGTACCACCAGCCCCCATTGGAAACACCCCAGCCAAGTTTTTCCAACCGGAATTCCCTGGCTGTCGGCCAATAGATCGTGTTCTGGTCGTAGGCATACGTCATATCGATGACGCGGGTCCCCGGAGTTTGGCAGAGAATGAAAGGGGCCGAGGCCAATAACAAGATCATTGTGATCATAGTTATTCTTATTCTCATGTTCCCCTCCTTCGTTCGTCGATTCCTTATCTTTTGAAAAGGATTTTAACAGGTTTGGCTGGAAACCTAAAGCCGGCAAGCGACACCCGAAATTGCTGATAGGACGCGAGCCGGAATTCTGGGAGCCGTGGACCGGATTATGGCCCATCTGAAGCTGACGTTTGTGGCGGATAAGCCTCCGCTCTCCCATGTCTTCGAGCAGGTTGCGCTCACGGCGGCCGAGGAGAGCGGGGAGCATGCCTAAGCTTTCGTGATCATGGAGAGGGGGCGTCTGTGAGCTTTCGGTCTGCGCGAGAGGGCTTGCGACCCAAAGAGGAATATGAGAAGGAATTCAACGAGCACGGCCTCGACCGGATCGAGGTCCGTCGCGACAACTGAGTAAAAAAAAGGAGCGGCTGAACCAGCCGCTCCCTTCGTGGAGCCGTGTTTGCGACCCCGGACGATGCCGGGAGTCTTAGTACCGCCGGCCGCCGCCAAAACCGCCGGACCTTGAGCTGTCCGTGCGCGGTTTGGCCTCGTTGACCTTGGCCGTCCGGCCCTTCAGGTCCTTGCCGTTCAGCATGGAGATGGCCTTTTCGGCCTCGCTCCCGTTCGGCATCTCGACGAAGCCGAAGCCGCGGGACTCGCCGCTGAACTTGTCCTTGATGACGGAGGTTGTCGCCACTTCGCCGAACGCCTGGAAGACTTCCCTCAGGTCGTTCTCGTTGACGGTGTTGGGCAGGTTGCCCACGTAGATGTTCATTCTCGTCTCCTTTCGACGATGGAAAGACTCTCCCGAGCCTTCCCGGTTCTTAAAGATTCTTGAACGTCATAAAGGAGAGGAGTGTGTGACCGATCAGGGCCTCTGGCCCCTTCCTTTACTCATTCAGGTGTTGATAGCTAGGATTTCCCCTTGCTTATTAACACCCTTATTATACCACGGCTTTCGGAATATTGCCTGGTTCGGTGGATCGTTTTATTTGTAACCCGCTGATTACACCGGGCGACGAGAGCATTGCAAGTGTGCCCGCGCAGAGAATCGCGACGAATATGGTCCGGGAGATTTTCATGGGGCCTCCTCGTTTTCCGGTTTTCCGTTACCGAAGATGGTAAGTCCGGGGAGCAGGCGATGTCAAACCGCGTCCCCCGGTCAAGTTGACTTTGGCCCGGGGGGCGGCATAATGTGCTGGGAGCGGACCAGGCGGCCGGCTCCGGACCGGGACATATGACAAACAAGAGAGCACCCCTTCGTGGCACCGGATTCTCCCCGAAAGAGGTCCTGTTCGCGTCCATGACGGACTGCAACCTGAATTGCGCCCATTGTTCGGTCGAGCGGGGAAAGGCCCGGCTGCCGATACGGGCGGCCATGAAGTTCCTGCGGTCCTGCCGGAAGGCCGGCGTCGAAAGGGTCGGGTTCACCGGCGGCGAGCCGTTCCTGGACACGGAGTTCCTCTTCGCCCTGACCGAATGCGCTGTCGCGTACGGTCTCCTGTTCGGAATGGTCACCACGAACGCGGCCTGGTTCAGGAGCGCGGCGCGCCTCCGGCGGACCCTGAAGGAATTGTTCGACCGGGGTTACGACGGGTCCTTCGGCGTCAGCGTGGACGCGTTCCATGGAAAGGACCCGGCGAAGCCAGCCTTGTTCATCGCAACGGCTTCTGACATATGGAATCGGCCGGATATCGCCCGTGTCATCGCGGTCAGAGGGGCGAGGGATAAGGAAACGGATGCGGTCCTGAAGGCCTTGGCCAAGACTTTGAAGGCGAAACTTGTCACCGTCGGCGGGCATCGGGTCATCAGGAATGATTCCCTGTTCGTGCCCGTAACGACGATCGATCTGGCCCCGGTCGGCAAGGCGGAACCCCTCCTCGACCCGTGGGGCAAGGAGTGGTTCAAGGAGGACTTCTGTCGGGGACCGGGCCACGTTTTCTATGTCCTGCCCAACGGCGACGTCAAGCCCTGCTGCGGCTATGCCACGGACTCCGAACGATTGACCATCGGCGACATCCACAAGGATACGGCCGCGAAGATGCTCGAGAACGCCTCCCGGAACCCGTTCGTGTCCGCGGTCTTCGAAAGCGGATTGTCCCGAGTTCGCGCGCGCCTTGAAAGACAAGGCGTCGTTTTTCCAGGAGCGACGACGAATCCGTGTTATTTCTGCCATCATGTGTTGACCAGGGTTCCCCAAAACATCTCGGTGGTTAAGCGGTCACAATAGCAGAAAAACCAGATGCCCTCGGTGTCACTAATGTTATGGACGAGTACACGTCCTTGAATGTCCGGCCTCCGGGTGATATAAGGATTCCGAGAGCAACCAAGGAGGAATCGTGAAAAAGAACGTAATGTTACTGGCGTCACTTGTGATCCTGGCCGGACTCTGCGCGGCGCAACAGCCGAAACCCAAACTTAAAGTGTATATCTCCGCGGACATGGAGGGCGTCTGGGGAGTCGTCCATAGCGATCAGACCTCGCCCGAATCCCCCGAGTACGGGCCGGCCCGGAAATGGATGACCGACGATGTCAATGCCGTCATCGCGGGCCTTTTCGAGGCCGGCGCTACCGAGGTCGTCGTCAACGACTCGCACGGCGGCATGCGCAACATGATCGCCGACGCCCTCGATCCCAGGGCTTTCCTCATCTCCGGCTCGCCGAAGACTTTGTCCATGATGCAGGGGATCGACGGCACGTTCCAGGCCTGCCTCTTCATCGGCTACCACGCTAAGGCCGGGACCGAAGCGGCCATCCTGGACCATACGATTTCCAGTTCCGTCGTTTATTCGATACGGGTCAACGGCCGGGAAATGCCCGAGCTGGGCCTCAACGGGGCCATCGCGGGCTATTTCAACGTTCCCGTGATCATGGTCAGCGGCGACACGGCCCTGTGCGGTCAGGCGAAGTCCGTGCTGGGGACGGGAACGGTCGGTGTCGCGGTCAAGGACGCCGTCGGGAGATATGCGGCCAAAATGGTTCCCAGGGATGACGCGCGCCGGCTTCTTAAGGAAGGCGCGAAGGAAGCCCTGCTCAAGTGCGCTTCGGTGAAACCTTTCGTGGTCCAACCGCCCTGCCGCTTTGAATTGGAATTCCACACCAGCGGTCAAGCGGAGGTCGCCTGGCTCGTTCCCGGGGTCACACGGGCCGACGCGAGGACGGCCGTCTTCTCCAACGGCGATTACTTGGAAGGGTTCCGGCTTTTGCGGGCCCTGATCGCCCTGGCCTCCGGACGTTGATCTTTATTGACTCGGCCCCGGGATTCTGATTAAATCGGCCCTCATGACAGAAGGACCCAGGTGAAAAAGATCCTCGGGCTGGCCGTCATCATCGCCATCGGTTATCTTGGCTACAACCATTTCTTCAACAAGCCCATATCGCCGGATGAAAGCGATTTCCGGAGGATCGAGGATGCGTATGATTTCGCCCTGTCACGCTACGGGCAGTCTAATCGCATGTTCGCTGTGAGCGGAATGGACATCACCGCGGATATTCAGGATGTCGCCAACACGGTCGAAAGGCTTAAGAAGGAACTGGCGGACCTGAAGGGCCGTGTCGCTGATGACGAGCTCCTTCAGAAAATCGCGGGCCTGGAGTCGAAGATGGATAAGTTCCTGAGCGACAAGCGCTGATGGGATAGGGAAGGAGGACGGCATGGGAGGCTTTTTCGGGATCGCGTCGCAAGGAGACTGCATCGCCGAGCTCTATTACGGCACGGATTACCACTCGCACCTCGGGACAAAGAGGGGAGGCTTAGCGGTTAGCCGGCCCGAGGGGTTCGCCAGGGTCATCCACAACATCGAGAACTCCCAGTTCCGGTCGAAGTTCGATGACGACATCGCAGGGCTTCGCTCGCGGCTCGGGATCGGGGTCATCAGCGACACCGACGACCAGCCGCTCCTCATCCGGTCGCACCTCGGCAACTACGCCATCGTGACCGTCGGGGCGGTCAAGAACGCCGAGGCCCTGGCCACGGCGGCATTCCGGAGCCGGCGCCTTCACTTCTCGGAGATGAGCGGCGGCACGATCAACCCCACGGAGGTCGTCTCCACGCTGATCAACCAGGGCGAGACGTTCGAGGAGGGCATCCGGCTCGCCCAGGATTCGATCCAGGGGTCCTGTTCCATTCTCATCCTGACGGACAAGGGGATCTATGCGGCCCGTGACAAAAGAGGGAGAACCCCCATCGTCATCGGGCGGAAGGACGGGACCACGGCCGCGGCCATGGAGACGTGCGCTTTCCCGAACCTGGGGTTCGAGACCTTGAAATATTTGGGGCCCGGAGAGATCGACTTCATCACGGCCGACGGGTTCGAGACGCGGCATGCCCCGGAGGACGTCCTCCAGATCTGCGCGTTCCTCTGGGTCTATTACGGCTATCCGGCCTCGAGCTACGAAGGCATCAACGTCGAATCGGTCAGGAACAGGTGCGGGGCCTGCCTGGCCAGGAGGAACCCCATCTCCATCGACTTCGTGGCCGGGATCCCCGATTCGGGAGTCGGCCATGGGCTCGGATATGCCGCCGAAGCCGGGGTCCCGTTCAAACGGCCCTTTGTCAAGTACACGCCCACCTGGGCGCGAAGTTTCATGCCCCAGAACCAGGATGTCCGGGACCTTATCGCCCGGATGAAGCTCATCCCTATTAAAGAACTCATCGTTGGCAAGAAGTTCCTGTTCTGCGAAGATTCCATCGTCCGGGGGACCCAGCTCAAGGATACGGTCCAGAGGCTTTACGACGTCGGCGCTCTCGAGGTCCACATGCGCCCGGCCTGTCCGCCTCTCGTTTACGGCTGCAAGTTCCTGAATTTCTCGGTCTCCCGGTCGGAGATGGACCTGGCCGCCCGGCGCGCCATCCGGGAGATCGACGGGGAGAACGTCGAGGATTTCTTCGAATACACGAAAGCCGGCACAGACAAGTACAGGGCCATGGAAGAGAGCATCCGGAAACGCCTCAACCTGACGACGCTCAAGTACCAGCGCATGGAAGACCTGGTGGAGGCCATCGGGCTGCCCAAGAAAAAACTCTGCACGTATTGCTGGGACGGGGCCGAATAAGTTGACGTCGTTCCGGATGTTCAGACGAGCTTCCGGGCTTCCATATAGAACCGCTTCTCCCAGGCCTCGCCCATGGAGAAGGTCTTCCGGGGGAGGGCGCCGTCCAAGATGACCGTCCGGAAAAGCTGGTCCTTGTCCATCGCCGGAAGATAGAAGCCCTCGTTCCCGGGGTAACTCCCCAGCTTGATCACCGCATCCGCCCCGTGGACGTAATCGATGCTGCGGGCCCCCTTGCTCTTCAGAAAGGCGTCCAGGAAGGTCTGGAGGGTGCCGACGGGAAGATTGGAATCGGGTTCCGAGACCTCGATGACGCCATATTCGCCGCCGCGGATGACGCCGATCTTGTGGAGCCCGGCCGTGGCCGAATCCACGGCCGTCTTCATCTCTTCGAAGTTCGCGCAAGCCGAGAATGCCCAGCGGCCGCGGTAGAAGGCCTTCATCTCCTCGAGGAGATATCGGCCCGGGGCTTTTTCGAAGATGATCCGGTGGATGGGCGCGAAGTTCAGGGCGTCGTCGTGGAGGTTGACAAGTTCTACGAGGGCGTACCTCAGGGGTGAAGTTAGGACGGCCGTCTTGTTCGCGGCGGCCTCCTTGGTCTTCTCCCAGATGGTCTTGGCGGTGGCCAGAGAGTGGTTCCCGTCGCCCATCGCATAGAGAAGGACGGGGGTGCCCGGCTTCAGACCGTATTTTCTGGCGAACGAGACCGGATCGGCAAGCGCCCGGAGGGCGTCAAGGACCCCGCGCTCGAGGGCCGGGTCGTCGACCCTGTAGCCGGCGAGGCGTCCCGAGTCCATCATCAGCTCGAAATCATAGAGCTTCCGAAGCCGGTCCTTGTTCTCGGCGAGAGGCCCGATGACCCGGTTTTCCGGATCATCGATGAGGACCATGATATGCGGAAGTTCAAGGGGCGCGCCCTCCCGGATGCGGACCCGTGGCGGGATGCGCTCGAGGATGGTCCCTTCCGTCGCCCGGATGAGGCTTGCGGACCCCTTCCGGTAGTCATAGGCCTCGAGATCCAGGCAGGCCATAAGCCCCTTGCGGGTGTGATCCTCGGTCTGGCGTTCGACATAGACGAAGCCTTCGATCCTCACGAAAAGGCCTTCGTCAATGTAGTCCTTCATGTTTTTCCGGATGCCGACGATCCGCTCGTCGGGGTCCTTTTCATTCAGGTAGACCTCGGGGTAGATGATGTTCAGCGTGGAGGGGGCGTCCCCGACGATCTCGATGACGCGGTTCCAATACTCCGGTTCCGACGTGTACTGGTCGCAGGCGATGACCGCCCACCGGCTGAAGTCGCGGCCGGGTCGGGGGAGCAGGATCTCGGGTATCCCGAGACGAATCGATTCATAGGTCCTCATGATCTTTCCTTTCCAAGGGATTCTTATACAACAGAAGTCCCCATCTTTCAATCCTCAGGGACTTTAATGCCCAAAAAATTGCCGATAGGATTCTTTCTTCTCAAGCGATGACGCCGACTTCTGGTGATTCCCGGAATTCCAGGGACACGATACCAATCCCAGAGAATTGGTCCATGTCCTGGAGTTCCGACTCACCCCCTATCGGCAATTTCAGGTTTAGGAGTCCGTCTTGTCTCCCCGGTTTCGGTGTGGTATAAGCAAAAGAAATGCGACCCATGGGAACCGTGGCCAATGGCCTCATCCTCTGGCAGCAGAATTTCGAGCAGAAAGCCGGGAAGGTCCGATGACGAAGGACAAGGCCGCAGTCCTGTTCAATCCCTCAGCGGGGCGGGGAAAAGCGATGGGCATGAAAGACCGGGTCGAGGCCTGCCTTCGGGAGAACGGCGTCCCGTATGACCTGTTCGTGACCGGGAGCGAGGAAGAGCTGAGGGCCTTGGCCCGGGAGCATGCCCGGAACCGTTCGACGGTCGTCGGCGCGGGCGGCGATTCCACCTTCCACCTGATCGTGAACGAGATCGTCAAGGCGGGCGCGGTCGCAAGGTTCGGGATGATCGGTGTCGGTTCCTCCAATGATATCGACAGGGAATTCAACGTGGATTCCCTGGAAAAGGCCTGCCGGACCCTGAAGCGGGGATGGAGCCGGCGCGTGGACCTGGGATGTATCGTCCAGGGGAGCGAGACGCTCCGCTATTTCCTTGGCCAGGCCAACGTCGGGCTGGGGGCCCAGGTGAACGGATATGTGGAAGCTCTGGCCCGCCGGAAGCCGGCTCTCGGCCGGCGGCAAACGCTCGCCGGCGTCCTCGGGGTCATCAGGTCCTACCGCTCCGGGATTCTTCCGCTGTCGTTGACGATGGCCTCGGAAGCCGGAACCGTCCGCGGCGATTTCGTCGCGGCCGTCTTCAGCAACATCCGCTACTGGGCGACGGGGAAGCTGATCGCGCCCGAGGCCCTTCCCGACGACGGGAGCCTGGACGCCTGCCTCATCGGGATGTGCTCCTTCGGCCGCCTGGCCCGGATCGCGCGGCTCGCGGGAAAGGGGAGGCATGGAACGATGAAAGAGGTTCGGTTCCTGCGGTCCTCAAGCTTCGAAGTCTCCTCGGAAACGCCGTTCGAGGTCCAGACCGACGGCGAGATCATCGGCGGCGCGGAGCGTCCCGAAACGTTCGAAAGGGTCACCTTCAAGGTCCTTCCGCGGGCGTTGGACCTCGTCTGCTGACGGCGTCGTCCGCGACGATGGAATCGCGGGGGATGCCGTTGGCCGAAATCCTTCATGGTGGCCCCGTTTTCGCCTATCAAAGGAATATCAGGACCAGGAGCTCGGCGACCATTGCCGGCTTCGCCTCATCCTCGACCTCGAGAGTGTTTTCGATGGTCACGAGTATCCTGCGGAAGCCCTTCCGCGAGACCTCCTTCAGGACGGCTCTGTTCCGGACCCGGGCTCCCGTCCGGACGGGGCTGATGAAGCGGACCCGGTTGAGCCCGTAGTTGACGTAAAGCTTGGACTTCATCTGGAACAAAGGGTTCAGGCGGTGAAAATAGGGAAGGAGGGCGAGCAGCAAAAAACCTTGGGCGACCGTGCCTCCCAGCGGGCCCAGGCGCGATCTCTCCACATCGACGTGGATCCATTGCCGGTCTTCGGTGCAGTCGGCGAACGCGTCGACGCGTTCCTGCGTCACGGCCAGCCAATCCGAAACCGCGAGCTCCTTTCCGATGAGGGCCTTGAGCTTTCCGGGTGTCAAACGTTCCGTCATGTTCGGGCTCTGCATTTTATAACAACTTTCCACGAGCATGTAAAGCCGACGACCAGGACCGGTCCTTCTCAAAGCCCGGCGACTCGGGTATACTGGCTTCGTTTACAGGAGTCCAAGGAAATGCAGGACGCGAGGAGGACCCATGGCGATGTATAAGGACCTGGCGGGGAAGAGGATCGTGATCACGGGCGGCGCGAGCGGCATCGGGCTGGCGACGGCCCTGCGTTTCGTCGAAGAAGGCTCGCGTGTGGCCGTTCTGGACATCGACAGGAAGGCGCCCGATGCGGCCGTCCGGGAGAATCGCGGGATCGAAGGGGCCGTTCAGGCCGATGTGAGCGACCCCGCCCAGGTCGTGCGGGCCTTCCGTGAGACCGATGGGCTCTTCGGAGGGGTTGACGTCCTCATCGCAAACGCCGGCATCAGCATCCGGAAGGATTTCCTGGAGATCCCCGATGAACAATGGGCGCGCGTCATCCACACCAACCTCGACGGGGTATTCTATTGTGCCCGGGAGGCCGTTCGGCGGATGAAAGCCCGGGGTTCGGGTGTCGTCCTGATGACGGCCTCGACGAACGGGACCGAAGGGCACCCCTTCTATGCGGATTATAACGCCTCCAAGGCCGGGGTCATCCTGCTCGCCAAGACCATGGCCCTAGAGTTGGCGGCATTCATAAGGGTCAACGCCGTTTGCCCGGGATATGTTCTCACGCCGATGCAGAAAGCCGAGTGTACGCCGGTAACGCTCGAGGCAATGAACTTGAAGATCCCGATGAAACGCCACGCCGACCCCGCTGAGGTCGCCGCCCTGTTTGCCTTTCTGGCATCAGCCGAAGCGGCCTATATCACCGGCGCGGAGATCTGCATCGACGGAGGCGAGACAGCCGGCCTCTCCTAAATTATTGTTTTTTCCAGACAGGCACGCCGCGGCCGGGCGTCCAGGGCGCCCCGACGGCCTCCATCTCGTCCCCAAGCTTCTTCAAGTCGACCTCGATCAGGGCCCGCAGTTCTTCCAGGTACTTTCCGAACGCGTCCGCAGCGATCTCGTAGCCGCGCTTGACGGTCTCCGTAATCGGGCAGGTCGTCGAGAGCTGGGCGCTGACCCTGTCCGTGAGGGACGGGGACGAGGGTTCGGAGCGGCGCTGCAAGGTGCGGTCGCCGTAGAGCGTCCTCATCGCTTCCTGCAACCGCTTCTCCAAAGCTTTGATCCTTTCGGCGAGTTTCGGGTCGGCCTTGGGCGTCTCCATCAGGGCTTTTTTCATGAACTTGAGACTTTTGGACGCTTCCTCGGCGGCCGCCCCCGCCCCCATCATTGCCCGCTGCAGCTCGCCGGATTTCTTCTGGAAGGCGAGGAGGGCGCCGCGGTCCTTTTCCGCCAGGCCGGCGAGGCCGAGAGATTCGACCGTGAATGTCTCCGGTTTTCCGAGCGGCGTCAGGACGCCGTCGAGCTTCTTGGCCAGCGACACGGCGAACGTACCCGGAACGACAAGCGGCCCTTGGGGGTTCCGTTCCCACTCGTCTTTCTCCTTCGACTCGAGCTCGGTCGGATCGACCGCGGGATACCGCAGGTCCCAGGCGATCCTGTGAATACCTTTGCCCCCGGGGCCCGTGATCCGGCGAACGACCTGGCCGGTCTCGTCGGCGACGGTCAGGACGATCTCGGGCTTGTCCTCGGTCTCTTCCGCCCTGAGTTTTTCCCAGCCGGAGAATAAAACGGGCTTTCCGGCCTTGTCGAGTTCCTTCTCCTTCTCGCGCCGGGCCTCGGCCCCGGTCTTCAATGATTCCTTAAGGTAATACGTGAACACGGCGCCGAAAGGTGGGTTGGGCGCCAGGTAAAATGTTTCGCCCAGGCAGCCTTTCCCGCTCGTGTCCAGCGGCCGGAGCAGGATATACATCAGGGTTTTCTTAACGGGGAAGAGAATCGCTCCTTCGTCCAGCGCCTGCTCGTTGATCCGCCTCAAAGGGGAGTAGTCGTCGAGGACGAAAAAGCCCCGTCCGAACGAAGCGCCGATAAGGTCGCCTTCCCTATCCTGGACCTCAATGTCCCGGAAGGAGATCGTGGGCACGCCGCCCGTGAGCTTGACCCAGTGCTTGCCTCCGTCCACCGTCGCGAAGATCCCGAACTCGGTTCCCGCGAAGAGGAGGTCCTTCTGGAGGCTGTCCTGGGCGACCGACCAGACCAGTGTCCGATCGGGAATATCGCCGGCAATGTTCTTCCAGGTCCGACCGCCGTCGCTGCTCATCAGGAAGTAGGGTCTATAATCGCCGATCTTATGGCAATCCACGGCCGCGTAAACGGTGTCGGCGTCGTGTTTCGAGGCCTTGATCCGGTTGACGAAGAAGAAGTCCGGGACGCCCGGGACCTTGTCGATCTTCCGCCACGTCTTGCCGCCGTCTTCGGTCACCTGAATGAGACCGTCGTCGGTGCCCACGTAGATGAGGTCCTTCCGAACCGGCGACTCGCTGACCGAGGTGATCGTGCTGAACTGCGACATGGCGCCGTGGTCCCACAGCGCGTCCGGGCTCCAAGTCTTGCCCATGATTTTCTGATCCAATCGAAAAATATTGCGGGTCAGGTCGGGGCTGATCTTAGTCCAAGAGTTGCCTCGGTCATCGCTTTTCCAAAGATACTGTGAGGCGTAATAAATGCGCGCCCGGTCGTGCGGGCTGATAAGGACGGGGGAGTCCCAGTTGAAACGCAGAGGCGGTTCTCCCGGCTCCGGCTTTGGGCTGATATAGACAGCTTCTGTGCTCTTTCGGTCGTAGCGGAGGAGGTTCCCCTCCTGCCACTCGACGTACGCAATGTTGGGGTCCACGGGGTCGATGGCGCACGCATAGCCGTCGGCCCCGTAGGTGATGGTCCAATCGAAGTTGCTGATCCCATTGGCGTTAAGCGTCCTGGAGGGTCCGAGCTGGCTGCCGTTGTCCTGGGCGCCGCCGTGGACGTTGTAGAAGGGGAGGGCGTTGTCGAGGGCGAGCTTGTAAAATTGGGTGACCGGCAGGTTTTCAAAGAACCGCCACGTCTTGCCCCGGTCGCGGCTCTCATACACGCCGCCGTCGCTTCCGTTAAGCAGATGGTCAGGGTCGCCGGGGAAGAAAGCCAGGGCGTGATTATCGCCGTGCTTGTTTTTCTCCCCGACCGGCCGGAAGGCCTTTCCGCCGTCATCCGTCACCATCATCGAGGGGTCCATCTGGTAGACGCGGTCGAACGCGTTGGGGTCGGCGAAGATCTCCTGGTAATAATGAGGTCCCGTGCCGCTGCTCGTGTACGAATTGCGTTTTTCGAAGCTCTCGCCCCTGTTCGCGGAGCGATAGAACCCTTTCTCATCGGGGCCGGCTTCGATCGTGGCGTATACGATCCGCGGGTCGAAGGGAGAGACGGCCAGGCCGATCTTGCCCATGTCCCCGGACGGAAGGCCGACCGTGAGCTTCCGCCAGGTCTTTCCGGCGTCCTCGGACTTGTGGATCCCGGATTCGGGCCCCCCGCCCATGAACGAGGCCACGGAGCGCCGACGCTGGTAGGCGGCCGCATAAATGATATCGGGATTCGATGGGTCAAGTTCCACGCTCGTGACTCCCGTGTCCTTGCTGATCTCGAGGGACAGGACCCAGGTCTTGCCCCCATCACCGCTCTTGTAGAGGCCGCGTTCTCCTCCCGGCGACCAGAGCGGCCCTTCGGCCGCGACGTAGATGACGTTGGGATTCCGGGGATCGACGAGGACCCGGCCGATGTGCTCCGAATTCTTGAGGCCCATGTTCGTCCAGGTTTTCCCGCCGTTCAGGCTCTTGTAGACGCCGTCGCCGTACCCGACGTGGCGCCCGCTGACGTTCTCTCCCGTCCCGACCAAGACAACCTCCGGATTTGAGGGATCGAGGGTGAGGCAGCCGATGGAATAGGAGGCCTGGGCGTCGAAGACCGGGGTCCAGTTCATTCCCGCATTCTCCGTCTTCCAGACGCCGCCCGAGCCCGCGGCGACGTACCAGGTCGCCTTGTCCTTGGGGTGGATGACGATGTCGCTGATCCGCCCTGACATCAGGGCAGGCCCGATGTTCCGGAATTCCAGTCCGGAAAGGATATCGGATGTGATCAGGCTGGTTTTGACGGATTTGGGGCCGGGTTTGACATCCTCGGCCCAAGCTGCCATGGAAACGATGAAGATCGCGAGAAAAACCAGGATAGCGGTCTTTTTCATATCTTCCTCCTTCGAGCGGTGTTTGCGGACGCCGGAAAGAACTATTTACGCCAGACCTGAAATTAATTCAACCTCAATTTGAAGATGAGGTCTGTTGACCGGCCCAGGGCTAATCGAGTAAAATTGGGGCCATGAAAGACGGGCGCCTGTCGGGAAGCTACGAAATCATATGTCCGATCTTATTCATTTTTGCCCTGGCCTTGCCCCTCCTGTTCCTTTTCCTGCTTCCCGTCGTGGCGATCTTTGAGATCGTCCTGGTGTCCAGGGCGGCACCTCCGGGCCTCGCCTCGGTTCTCTCTTTTTGCCGTGGGCTTCTCCCGTCAAGGAGCCCGCCTCTGTCCGCCTGATCTACCCCGAGCTTTTCGGAAGACGATTCCGGCGACAGAGGAGATTCCTATGCAACATCAAGAGAAAGTCAAAACACTTGCGTTCAAGAAAGTCATCCGGCCCTTCACAAAAACAAGGGCCTTGTTCGATAAAGCGACTGGAAACCCGGTCGAGACGAATCTCGACGTTTACCGAGGGGTTGTTTCAGCGGTCAAGTTTCTAGATTTTAGAGGGCTTCCGGATCGAGAACTCAAAGTCCGGTCCGAGGCCCTTATCGCGGACTCGAGGTCCGTTCCCGACGTCAGCGATCACGGTGACATGAACGCACCCTTTCCTCCGCACGACAGGCTTATCGAGGCTTTCGCCCTCGTCCGGGAGGCGTCCCGCCGCGTTCTGCACCTCGACCCGTTCGACGCCCAGCTCATCGCCGGACTTGCCATGGCCAGCTGGAAGATCGCCGAGCTTCCGACAGGGGAGGGGAAGACCCTGGCGGCCGTCTTTCCCGCCTATTTTTACGCCCTGTCCGGAAAGGGAGTTCACGTCCTGACGTTCAACGACTACCTGGCCCGGCGCGACGCGGTCTGGATGGGTCCCATTTACGAATTTCTGGGCCTTACTGTCGGCTGTGCTCGGGAAGGCGCTCCGGCCGGAGACAAGCGTCGCGCGTACGCTTGCGATGTGACCTATGCCACCGCCAAGGAAGCCGGTTTCGACTTTCTCCGCGACGGGATCGCGTCCTCGGTCGGGGATCTCATCCATCGTCCTTTTCATATGGCGCTCGTGGACGAGGCCGATTCCATCCTCATCGACGAGGCGCGCGTGCCCCTGGTCATAGCGGGGGTGGGGGAGAAGGCGACGTGGGACGCTGGCCGGCTGGCGGGGCTCATAAAAATGTCCAGTCCCGAATGTGATTACGAGACCGACGCCGAGCATAGGAACGTCTTCCTGACGGATGAGGGGGCGGCCCGCCTCGAAACCGCCCTCGGCTGCGGCAGCCTCTATGACACGAAAAACCAACGCCTTCTGGAGGCCGTCCATTGCGCCCTTCACGCCGAGGCCCTTCTCAGGCGGGATGTGGACTACATCGTTAGCGATTCACGGATCGAGATCGTCGACGAGTTCACAGGCCGCGTCGTGGACAACCGGCACTGGCCGGACGGCCTGCAGGCTGCGGTTGAGGCGAAAGAAGGGCTTGCCCGGAAGACCGAGGGTTGTGTCCTGGGTTCGATCACGCTCCAGCATTTCTTCAGGCTCTACCCGCGCCTCTCGGGGATGACGGCGACAGCCCGGCCGGCGGCCCGGGAGTTCAAGGAGTTCTATGGGCTGAACACGGTCGTCGTCCCGCCGAACCGGCCGAGTGTCCGGGTCGACGAACCGGACAGGATCTATACGCACAGGGAAGCGAAGCGGACGGCGATCGTTGTCGAGATCGCCCGGGTCCATTCCGGGGGCAGGCCCGTTCTCGTCGGCACGGCGAGCGTCCGGGAGTCGGAGGAACTGGCAGCGGACCTGAAGACCGCCGGCATCGCGTGCGAGGTCCTCAACGCGAAAAACGACGAGCTCGAGGCCCGGATCATCGCCGGGGCCGGCAAGCCGGGCGCGGTCACCATCTCGACAAACATGGCCGGACGCGGCACGGACATCAAGCTCGGCGGCGAGGACGAACGGGAGCGCGATCGGGTCGTGGCGCTGGGAGGATTGTACGTCATCGGAACGAACCGTCATGAGAGCCTCCGGATTGACACGCAGCTGCGGGGTCGCGCCGGCCGCCAGGGCGATCCCGGATCGACGCGGTTCTTCATCAGCCTTGAAGATGATCTTTTCGAGCGCTATGGCCTTACCGGCAGGTTGTTCAAGCGGCACCGGCTCTCCCGCCAGCCGGGGGCGGTTCAGAACGGACTTGTTTCCCGGGATGTCTGGCACGCTCAACGCGTCATAGAGGGGCAGAATTTCGATATCCGCAGGTCTCTCTGGAAATATTCCGAACTCGTCGAGATGCAGAGGCGGATCATCCAGAATTGGAGACGCAGCGTCCTTGCCCAGGACGCAGACTTAGAGACGAGTTCCGGTCTGGTCCCCGAAAAAGCTCCCGCGCTGTTTGCCGATGCGGCGGCCCGGTTCGGGAAACGGCAGGCCGGGGAACTGGAAAGACGCCTGACCTTAGTTCAAATCGACGACGCTTGGTCGGACCATTTGGCCTGGGTGCAGGACACGCGCGAGAGCATCCACTTGGTGAGCTTAGGGGGGAAAAACCCACTTGGTGAATTCCAGCGGCTGGCGACCGCCGCGTTCCTGGGGATCCGGCCGAAGGTCGAAAAGGCTGTAATCACGGCCTTCCATATCCTGCTAGGGAAGGAAGGCCCCCTGGACCTCGATGCGGACGTGCTCAAGGGGCCATCTTCGACCTGGACCTACATCGTAAACGAAGACCAGTTCGGCTGGGGGATCGAGATGTTGAGCGGAAAGAACATCGGGCTTGCCGCGGGCGCCGCCCTCTACGCCGGGCCGCTTTACGTTTTTGCCTTGCTTATAAACAAATTCTCTAAGAAAAAAAGCCGCTGAGTCATCTGACCGGGCGGATACCCGCCGGCACGGCCTAAATCGTACGGTAGCCTTCCAGTTTGAGTCTCCAGGCGGCGCCGTTAAACCGACTTTTAGCCGCAGGTCATCGGATTTTCGGTTCTGAGTCCAATCCGGCTGAATATATAACTCTGGCAGGGGACGTTGTCAGCCTCAGCCCTTGGGCTTCATCAGCTGTTGAAACGGTGGAAAGTCTTGGAGCGATTCAAAATCCATCGGGTAGAAATAAAGGTCCGTATAATCGTACCCTTGTTTAATCGCCTCCCAAAGCAAATTCACAGCGCCTTCTTTATCCCCAAGAAGGGCGGCAATCCGCGCCCGCCAATAAGTAGGATTTCCAAACACATAGGGAGTTTTATTGTCTTTCATCTTTTGGGAAATTTTGAGCGCTTCTTCTCGATTCCCCTTCCGAGCGGCGATTGAACCGAGATATCCGTAATAGTTGACGCCGACCAAATTGTCGTCGGGCAACTCGCTATGCAAGCCCTCGAACAGAGCCTCGGACTCATCCCATTTATCGAGGGTATAAAATGTCCTGGCCAAATCAAAGCGGTTGACGGCAATGGCTTTTTCTGCCTGGGGGCGGCTCTCGAACCATTGAACGGTTTGATTCAGAACTTGAATCGCGGCCTCCTTATGCCCATGGGCCCTCAATTCTCTGCCGCTTTCGAACATTATTGAGCCCGGCGAATATCCGGTCTGGGGAGGCAAGGTCTTGCTTTCCTCGATGAGCTTCAGAAGGTCCTTAACCCGGCCCAAAGCTGCGAGGGCACGCGCTTCAAGTAATAACATATCCAGAGGCTGGGGATATGCCTTTCGGAGTCGGCTCGCTATCTTCAGTTCCTGTTTGTGGTTCCCGAGCACGTGGTAGGCTGTCGTCAACAAGGACCCTATTGAACCCTTATATTCTTTCCCCAAACGTTCATCAAATAGATCTATCTTACTCAGAGAATCAACGACTTCTTGGGGATAATTAATGATAAGAGCAAACGCGGCTTTATGAACGATCCCTTGTATCCTGGCAGGATACAAGGCGACAAGCTGCCCGGCTGCCCAATACGCTCCCTCATAGTCGCCACGCAATTGCGCTTGAAAATCATCAAGCATATAACGCCAATAGGCAGGAAGAGATTCCCTCGCCTTCTCGATATTGGCGAAAAGTTCCTGTGCCTTAGCAAATTGCCCTAGGTTACAATACGCAAAAGCTTCTAACTGCAAAGCCTCCTTGAAATCGGGATCCAGCGTGGCGGACCGCTGGAAGGAAGCGATAGCTTTGAGGTTATCAGCCCGGTTAAAAGCTCCACAGCCATCGAGATATTCTATATATGCATCATATTTCGGAGGTTCTCCAATAAGTACTAAGTCCTCCGTCAACCCGGGATCAAAGATCATGGCCAAGCCGCCCAACAACTTCGAGCGCAAGGTCTTAAGCGCCTGGGACGGCTCCTTGACGGGCCCGCTCACGGGTGCCAAATCGAGCAAGTTCTTGTTATTCGCGATGTCCGTGACCTTGGCGTGAAACAGGATCGTCTCTCCCTGGAGATAATACGTTCCGGAAACGATCTTCCCGGCTTTAGTTTCTTCGGCAAGAATACGAAGCCTGTTCTTAGCCTTGGCTCGGTCGGGCATGGTCTCGGCCGAGGGCAAGGGAGCGACGGAAAAGAGGCCGGCCGGGGAAAGCGCCTGGATAATCATATCGGCGGCCAGCCGGCCGACCGTATCCATCTTGGAGTCCCCCGTCTCATTTTCAAAGATGGCCACGGCGACTCGTTTGGGATCCAGATCCGTTGCTTTTTTCGGCCAGAAGATGATAGCGGCGGCGATGACCGTGATGACCGCCACGGCCGGGATGAGAAGTTTTGCGGGCCTGAACGAGACCGTGATCTGTTTCGATGTGGATGGCTTTCGTTCGGGTACAACCCGCTCGGTCGTCGGCAATCCTTTCTCGATCCGCTCGAGTTCGGCCCGCAAGTCGGCGGCGCTCTGCGGCCGATTCTTTCTGTCTTTCTCGAGGCATCTTAAAATGACGCGGCTCAGGTCGTCGGAAAGCTGTGTGTTGATCTCCTTGGGATTTTTCGGGATCTCGCTTTTATGTTTGACGCCGATCGTGAACGGCGTCTCCCCCTCGAACGGGACCCGTCCCGTCACCATCTCGTAAAGAATGACGCCCAGCGAATAGATATCCGACCGCTGGTCGATGTCTTTCCCCTCGACCTGCTCCGGAGACATGTACTCGGCCGTCCCGATCATCACGCCGGCGCCGGTGATGCTTTTACCGGAAAGCGACCGGGCGATCCCGAAGTCCATGATCCGGGCCTTGCCGTCCTCATCGACCATGATGTTCTGAGGCTTGAGGTCCCGGTGGACGACACCCAGCTTGTGCGCTTCCTCGAGGCCGTCACACACCTGCCGGGCGATCCCGATCGACTGGCCGGGGCTCAGCTGTCCGACCTTGCGGATGAGTTGCTTGAGGTCCTCACCGTGGACATATTCCATGGTAATGTATCTCGTGCCTTGATCCTCACCGAGATCGAACATCTGGCAGACATTCTTGTGCCGGATCTTCCGGGCGAGTTTGAGCTCGTTCGAGAACCGCTCGAGCGAAGTCTTATCAAGGCCGGCTTCAGGCCGGATAAGCTTCAAGGCGATCTTCTCGCCGATCTTGATGTCCTGAACTTTATATACCCGGCCCATGCCGCCATGGCCCAGCTCCTCGATCACCTGGTAGCGGCCGGCGAAGGTGGAGCCAGATGTGAGCTCGCGGACCGGTGTTTGAATTGTTTCCGTCATGACCGGAGGAGGATCGTGGGGCGGAGGGAGATGGTTTCCGCATTCACCGCAGAATCGCTGGGTCTCGGGGTTGTCGGAATGACAAGTAGGGCACTTGTTGGCCACGTTGGGTTCCCTTTCTGTAGCGGCCTAAAGATAACAGGCATCATGGGGAAAGTCAATCGAGACGGACGTGCTCAAGGGGCCATCTTCGACCTGGACCTACATCGTAAACGAAGACCAGTTCGGCTGGGGGATCGAGATGTTGAGCGGAAAGAACATCGGGCTTGCCGCGGGCGCCGCCCTCTACGCCGGGCCGCTTTACGTTTTTGCCTTGCTTATAAACAAATTCTCTAAGAAAAAAAGCCGCTGAGTCATCTGACCGGGCGGATACCCGCCGGCACGGCCTAAATCGTACGGTAGCCTTCCAGTCTGAGTCTCCAGGCGGCGCCGTTAAACCGACTTTTGGCCGCAGGTAATCGGATTTTCGATTCTATTACGTTTGGCGTGGGTTGGGAGCTTGGGCGGGATGGATTTAGTGTCAACCGTCAGTCGCTGCTGACGAGCGTGAGCCGGACCTTTCGCTCTTTGCCCTCGCGCGCGACGGTCAAGGTCACGGTGTCGCCGATCTTGTGGTTGTCGAGGGCGCTGTAGAGGTCGTCGTAGGACTTGACCTTCGTCG
>Ga0315294_10001480_pt1 | contig 25564 bp, 17 predicted proteins | sample YL17G13_40_MG_FD_203626 | JGI IMG/M metagenome (GOLD analysis project Ga0315294, IMG submission 203626) | Sediment microbial communities from Yellowstone Lake, YNP, Wyoming, USA - YL17G13_40 | ecosystem: Environmental > Aquatic > Freshwater > Lake > Sediment | place: USA: Wyoming | collected... | reverse complement strand
GCGATACCCGGAGGTCACGGGGACCATGATCTGGGAATCCACGGTCCCGTCCGGGTTGACCTTGAACCGGAGCACGACCTTGGCATCGATGCCGTCCTGCTTCGCCCAATCCGGGTAGTCGAGCGGCTCCTGGTACCGGATCCGGCGGCCCGCGCCGCCGCCTCCGGGGCCCGCGGACGCGGGCCCCTGCGGCGCGCCGCCCTCGCCGGCGCCCGTGCCCATCAGCTCGTCCCCGCTCCGCCGCGGCTTGCGGCCCACGGGCACGAAGTCCGGCGTTGCCACCGTCACCTGGCCGCGCACGGTGCCCCGGTGGACGGCCGCCGTGCCCTGGCGCCCCCCGGCCCGCGCCTTGACCTGCCCCGCGCCCTGCGGTTCCGTGCTCCCGCCCGGCCCCGGCACGAGCGTGATCTCCGTGATGCGCGGGAGCCGGCTGCCGAAGATACCGCCGCCGACGGTCAGGAGCAGGAGCACGGCGAGATGGACGACGAACGAGATTCCGATCGAGGACCGGAGGCCGAGCGGCAACCTTAATGCCACCTGATGCTACTTCCGCACGGGGACCCGGGCCATCGGTTCGGTCGCGATCGCGAGCCGCTCGGCCCCCGCCTGTTTGGCGATGTCCAGCGCGCCCACGACGATCCCGTGCGCGAGCCGGGCATCCGCCTGCACGACGACGATCTTGTTCCCGATCCTGAGCTCGCGGAGGTAGTCGCCGAGCCGGGCCTTCGGCACCTCGGTGTTGTTCACGAAGTACCGCTCGTTCGACGTGATCGCGAGGATGATGTCCCGCTCGGAAAGCGAAGGCAGGGACTGCGTCCGCGGCATCTTGATCTTGATCCCGGCCGTCATGATCAGGGGGGTGGTGACCATGAAGATGATGAGGAGCACGAGAAACACGTCCGTGAGCGGCGTGATGTTGATCTCGGCCATCGGCTCGTGGATGTCTACCGGACTACCCACTTTCATGATTCGTCTCCCCTATTTCCCGGGGGCGAGGACGTCCAGGGCCTCGCCGATGCCGAGCTCGAGCTCGATCGCGGTGCGGCGCACCACCCGGATGAAGTAGTTGTATGCCGCGACCGCGGGGATCGCGACCAGGAGCCCGGCCGCCGTGGCGACGAGGGCCTGCGCTATTCCCGACGCCACCACCGTGGCGCCGCCCGATCCCGCCGTGGCGAGGTCGCGGAACGCGTTCATGACCCCGATCACGGTGCCGAAGAGGCCGATGAACGGCGAGATCGCGCCCATGGTCGCCAGGACCGACAGGTACTTCTCCATCTCCACGGTCTGGTAGCGGGCGTGGCGCTGCAGCTGGGCCTCGAGCTCGTCCCGGCGCAGGGGCTTCTCCATGACCCGGCGGACGCCTTCCTTCAGGAGCGCGGGCAGGGGACCCGGGGTCTCGTCGCACAGCACGATGAGCGCGCCCAGGTCGTCGCCCTTCTTGTGCGTCCGGCGGAACCTCAGGAAGAACTCGTGCACGTTGATGCGGCACCGGCGGAAGTACACGAACCGTTCGATCATGACGCCGAGCGACACGATCGAGCACACGATCAGGAGCCACATCGTGGCCCCGCCCCGGCTCACCAAATCCCAGAACCCCATATCGGCGATGTTCATCCGCCCTCCTTGTAGTCAAAAGTGCCAGCCCGCACCACTGGCCTGATTATAAACTTTCAGCGGCATCGACGCGGTGCCACTGTGCCTCCGTGTAGACTGTCACCGCCCGCCGGGGCCGTACGGGACACTTGAACGTGCAGATGCCGCATCCGATGCAGAGCTTCGCGTCCACGCGCGGCCGCTTGATCCGCTTTCCGCGGACCACGACCGTCTCCAGCTTGATCGCCTTCTCCGGCACCGGGCAGTGCTCCTGGCAGACGATGCACTCCCGGTCCCCGGCCCAGGGAATGCACAGGGCGTGGTCGAACCAGGCCAGCCCGATCCGGACCTTCTGCTTGCGCTCCTCGGCGAGCGGCTCGATCGCGCGCACCGGGCACACCTGGCCGCAGAGCGTGCAGTGGTACTCGCAGTATCCGGCCTCGGGAACGAGCCGGGGCGTCCAGACGCCCTCCCAGCCGCCCTCGGTCACGCACGGCTGGAGCACGTTCGTGACGCACACCTTCATGCAGTTGCCGCACCGGATGCACCGGTCCACGAACCGGGCCTCGGGAAGCGCGCCCGGCGGCCGGATGGGCTCGGCCGGTTCCGGCGCGGTCGGAGTCCCGGGGGCCAGGACCGACGCCAGCGATCGTCCCGGACCCAGGGCCGCCGCCGCTCCCGCGACCAACTCCAGGAACTGCCCCCGCGTAACGGTGCCCGAGTGCGATGGCGCAGTTTCGGCGTCCGCCGAAACTGCGACGACCGCTCCTGCGGTCGCCGGGACCGGACGGGTAAACGAGAACGCCGTGCCGCTCACGGGGCAGTCGTAGACGCAGTCCAGGCACAGGATGCACTCGGCCGGATCGTATCTCTCCCCCTCCGCGATCGCGGCCATCCGGCAGACGTCATGGCAGGTCCCGCACTCGGAACAGCCCCGCACGACCCGGCGCAGGAACGGCCGCCGCGCGGCGAGCGCATACAAGGCGCCGAGCGGGCAGAGGACGCGGCACCAGAACCGGCGCGCGATTGCGGCCGCCAGCACGATCAGGGCGAACACGGCGAAGATCACGATCGAATGCCCGAAGAGATGGGCGTTGACCCCGAGGAGGCCTCCCTTGAGCCACCGGTAGAAGTCCAGCGGCGCGCCGTACCACCCGAACCTGGGGATGGCCCACGCGAACGCGCGATCCGTGCTCGTCACGATCGCGGGGATCAGGTTCAGGGAGACGAACCGCGCCGCGATCACGATGGGGTCGAGGACCCACGCCAGCTGGAGCCCGAAGACGGCGGCCAGGACCAGCAGGGCCAGGATCGCGTACTTGACCGGCCGCCACTCCGCCGCCGGCGGGAACACGCGGCGCCGGGACGGCCGGAGCCGCGCGGCCGCGTCACTGCAGAACCCGAGCGGGCAGACCCAGCCGCAGAAGAACCTTCCCAGCAGGGCGGTGAGTACGAGAAAGACCAGGGCAATCCACCAGTAGTCGACGACGAGCCGGCCGGCGATCGACGAGATCCCGACGATGAGCGGATCGCCCGCGAAGAGGACGTTCGGGGAGACGCCGCCCGTGAGCGGGTAGGTCGTGGACCAGAGCACGTAGACGAAGAACGCGGTCCACGCGATCTGGGACAGCCTGCGCAGGACGACGAGCGGGCGCGCCGGCATGGCCTTGGGTCCCGCCCCGGGCGGTCAGCCGCCCAGACTACGGATCCGGGCGCCTTTCAGGTCCGCGCTGCCGTAGCCGCGGGTGGACGCTTCCGCGATGTACGGGACGTTCGCGGGGCTGACCCCAGCGAAATCCGCGGCGAACGCGTCCGCGAGCACGAAGTCCGTTCCCACGATCACGGTCTTCCGCGCCGCCACGTCCTTGAGGTCTCCCCCGCTCGGCCCGTGGGCCGTGAGGACCCGGAACGCGTCGATCACGGTGAGGTCCGGCTTCAGGAACGCGGTGAGGTCCGCGAGCTTGGCGCCTATGCCCCCGTGGATCTCCCCGCGGTCGCCCAGGCACACGCCCATCAGGTTCTTCATCGAGAGCGTGAGTTCGGTCAGGTCGTGGTGCTTGAGCACGGGCACGTTGATGAGCGTGTCGCACTCGACCGCGTCCCGGAACAGGGGCCAGCCGGCCATCGGGCTCTCGGAGGCGAACTTCGCCTTGACGGCGTTCCAGTCGTCCACGAAGTAGACCTTGGCGCCCTTCTCCTCCACCGCCGCCTTGATCCCGCTGCGGTCATAGACCCGCTTCCGGTCGTTGCAGGGGCGGTCGAAGACGTTCACGCGCTTGGCCCCCGCCTCGAGGCACAGGGCGACAAGCGCGGCCATGACCGCCGGATTCGTGTTGCCCGCCTGCTCGGGCACGCGGTCCCATGCCATGTTGGGCTTCACGACGACGACGGCGCCGGGCTTCACGAACCGGCGCATCCCGCCCATGGCCTCGATCGCCTTCCGCGTGATCGCGCCGGGGTCGGAGCCCTTCGCGACCACGAGATCGTGCTTGCCCTTGGCGCCAGCCCCTTCCCGGGGTCCCGCCTCCGGCGGCTCCGCGAGCGCGCGCGCCGCAGGCAAGGCGAGGCTCGAAGCGGCCGCCGCCCGCGCGCACCGGGCCAGGAACGTCCGGCGCGAGACGCCGCGCCCCTGGAGAACCCCTTCCAGCCGGTCCAGGGCCGTCTTCAACTATGCACCTCCATCGTCAGAATGCGGCCAGCAGGCCGAGCGAGACGAATCGCCGGGGCTCCGGATAGCCGGCCCAGCGCTCGACGTCCGCGCCGTTGAGATTGTCCGCCCGCAACCGGACCTCGAGCCGGGGTTTCGGCCGCCACTTCAGCCCTAACCCGAGCGCCCAGAACGACGGGAGGTTGCCGGCCGTCGCGAGGGCCGACCGGGCGCGCGGTCCCACGACCTCGACGTCCACCCCCGCCGTGAACGCGCGCCACGTGTATTCGGCGCCGCCCTTCCCCTCCCCGCGCGCCAGGTTCGTCATCGCCCCTCCCGCGGTCGTCCCGATCGCGCGCGCGCGGACCTCGGCGAAGACGGCCAACGGCTTCCACGGCACGTGGCGCCCCGCGACCAGGAACTCGTGGACGCGCAGGGACGGCACGGCGGCGGGGGCGAAGAGCCCGCTCGACGTGGACTCGGCCCACGACCGGGCATCCCGCGTCTGCGCAAAGCGCCATGCGATCCGGACCTCGTCGCCCCGCCACCAGGACTGCCGGGCCCCCACTTCGAGATTCGCGAGCTCGCGCACGGGCACGAGCCTCCCCGAGAACACGGAATATGGGGAGGCTACCGCCTCGCGCGAGAGCCACGGCACCTGGAGCGCCGGCGCGAAGGTCGCGGTCACCTCGGGACCCAGCGGGCTGGTCCAGCCCACGCCTCCGGCGGGGCGCAGGGATCCCGCGAAGATCCCGTCGCCGAAGACGGTCTCGGCGCGGCCCCCTAGCTGGGCGCGCCAGCGGCCCGCCGGCACCCAGGCTGCCTCCAGCGTGCCGCCCAGAAGGAGATGGTCGCCGCACGCGTCCGCGAGCTCGCCCTCGACGCGGCTTACGAACCTGACCGAAAACGCGTCGTGACTCCACACGTGGAGCGACGCCGCATGCGCCGCGCCGACGGCCCCCACGCTCTCAACCGGGGTGCGCAGATGCACGATCTCGATGCGCTGTTCGGCCGAGCCGCCCGTGACCCCCCGGGACTCGTCGGCGGCGGCCCAGACCCGCGTCAGCCGTCGCATCGCGTCCGGCCGGTCCGTGTTCCGCGGCAGGTTCCGCCACTGCTCGCGCCATCCCGCGGCGCCGTGCACGAGATCGGGACTGGCCCCCAGCGACAGCCACGCGAGCCACCGCGGCGGAACTCCCATCCACGCGCCCGACACGGCCGTCCCCATGTCGAACCCGCCCGCCCGGCCCCCGGCCGGGCCCGCCAACTCGCCCCGGAGCGCCGACGCGTCGAAGTCGACTCCCACGACGGAGTGATCCGTCTGCTGGCCCACCCAGAGCGCGCCGCCGAGCCAGCCCTTCCTGCCGGCCTCCAGCTTGACGGCCGCTCCCGTGCCCGTCCGCGTCGGCGCCGCGATCGCGGCGAGCTCGCGCTGGCGCAGGGCGGTCACCGACGATTCCTCCTTCTCGAGCAGGGGCGCCTCGTGCAGGCCCTGGAGGGGAGATCCTGCCAGCGCCTCCTTTTGCGCCATGATCCGGGCGCGGTTCTCGCCGATGATGACGAGCTCGGGCAGGCGGAAGACAGGCTCCTCCACCCCCTTGACCGGCAATGCGCTCGTCCCCTCGGGCGCCTTGGCCCCCACGGTCGCGGGCGGCGGCGGCGCAGCCTCCGTGCCCGCCGGCTCCGCGCCCGCCGGATCGCCCGACTTCCCCAGCGCGAGCGCGACGGCCGGAACGCACAGGCACGCCGCCAGGATCAGCCGGCGCGGATCAGTCATGGGCTCTCTTCCTCCCGGCGGCGGGCCGGCCGGTGCGGGCCGGGTTCTTCTTCTTCGGCTTGACCGCCGGTTTCCCGGCGGGCTTCGCCTTAGGACTGGCGGGCGCGACCGAGGGCTCCTCCGATTCGGCCGCGGAGCCCAGCGCCTTCAACCGGTCGCTCGCGGCGCGGAGGAGGTCCGGCGGCGGTTTCAGCTTCACGCAATCGCGGTACATGACGCGGGCCTGCGCCGGCTTCTCCGTGGCCTCGTACCGCTGGCCGATCCCGTAGTAGGCCGTGGCCATCCACTCCGGGGTCGCGTCCTCCTTCTCGAGGACCCGCCGGAACATGTCGATCGCCTCGTCATGGCGGCCGGAGGCGGCGAGCGCGTCGGCCGCCGCGAACGCGCATTGGACCGGCCATTCGCCGCCCCGGGGAAGCCCGCTCGCCCCCTTCGTGTACTCCGCCAGCGCGCGCTCCTTGTCCGCGGCCCCCGCGGCCGCCTCCCCGAGCGCGAACGAGGCCTCGGCCGAGAGGTCGACGAACCCGCACCCCTGCACCGCCTCCAGGTGCGGGAGCGCCTCCGCCTTCGCCCCGCGGTCGCCGAGGAAGTACGCGAGCACGAGGTGCGCCTGCGCAGCCGCCCGCGCGCGCCCGAAGCCCCGGTCGAGCCGCTTGAGCGCGGCCTCCATCCCCGCCTGATCGCCCTGCTTCTTCCGGACCAGGAGCAGGTTGTACAGCGCCTCGGGAGAGCGGGGATCGGTCACGTCGGAAGCGACCTTTTCGAACAGCTCGACGGCCCCCGCGTAGTTGCCCGCCGCGTACCGCACGAGCCCGAGCCGGAACGAGGCCTCCTTCGCCAGCGAGTGCTTCGGGTACTTCTCGAGGAAGGCGGCGTAGGCGGCATCGGCCTCCGGAATCCGCCCGAGGTCCTCGAGCGCCTCCCCGCTCTTGAGCCGGGCCGAGACCGCGAGGTCGCTGTCCGGGTACTTGTCGATCAGCGTCCGGTACTGCTCGAGCGCGTCGGCCGGCTTCTTCTCCCGGCGGAAGCTCTCGGCCACCATGAGCTGAACCTCGGCCGCCAGGCTCGCCTGCGGGAACCTGGCCAGGAACTCGCGGGCCTGGACCCGCGCGGCCTCGTAGTCGCCGAGCTGGAGGTACGCCCACTGCATTCCGTAGAGGGCGTCGATGAGCCTCGGAGACCTCGGGTAACGCGCCGTGTAGTCGCGATAGGCGAGGACGGCGGGGCCGTAGGACTTGGCGTTGTACCGGCAGTCGCCGATGCGAAGATAGGCGGTCTCGGCCAGGTCGGTCGCGGAGGGCCCGGCCTCGGTCGACAGCCGGCGGAACGCCGTCTCGGCCGACGCGTATTGCTCCCGCTGGAAGAGCGTCTCGGCCGACGCCTGGAGGGCCAGCGTCGACTCGGGGGTCCCCGGCCATCGCCGCCGGAGCTGGTCCCACATCCGCCGCGCCTCGTCCGGATCCTCGGAGCGGAACGCGCACCAGCCGAGCTGGAGCTGAGCCCACCGGGCCAGATCCTCCTCGGGGCCGGCCACGACCAGCCCGTACGCCTCCCGCGCCTCCGCGTATTTCTTCTGGTTGAAAAGCGCGTCCGCGAGCCGGACCCGGGCCCGGTTCTTCATCCGGCCGTCGACGGACTCGCGCAGGGCGGTCCGGAACGCGGATTCCGCCGCTCCCCAATCGCCCGTCGCGAACCCGCACCAGCCCTGGCCGATCAACCCCTTGATCCGGGTCTCCCCCGTCGCGGCCGCCGCCGTGCGGTAGGCACGTCCGGCGCGGGCGTAGTCGCGCAGCGCGAACGACGCCTCGCCTTCCGCCACCGCGGCGTCGGATGCGGACGGGGACTTCGGGAACCGGGCGGCGAGCCCGTCGAGATGCGGGAGGGCATCCGCCGGCCGGCCGTCGAGCAGGGCCGACCAGCCCGCCCACAGCAATGCTCCATCCGCAAGCCCGGACACCGGAAGATCGGCCGCCAGGGAAACGAACTCGCGCTCGGCTTCGCGGAAGCGGCGTTCCTTGAGTAGCGTGGACGCCAGCAGGTACCGCGCGGGCGCCACGAGCTTGCCCGACGGATACTGATCGAGGAGGCCGCGGAACGCGGCCTTCGCGTCGTTGAACCTGCCGAGGGAAAGATGGATCCAGCCGCGGCTGTAGGCGGCCCACTCACCCACCTCATGCGCGGGCCAGCGGGCGCCGACATCCTTGAGCTCGAGGACCGCGTCGTCCGGCTTGCCCAGATCGAGGAGGCACAGCGCGGCGCGATAGGCCGCGAACGGCGCGGGCGGCTCCTCCGGGTAGTCCCGCACCACGGACAGGAACGTGGCGCGCGCCCGCTGGAACTGCCGCTGTCGCAGGGCGGCCCATCCCAGGCTGTACCGCAAGGGGGCCTTCGCGCGGGCATCCGGCGCCCGTGCGAGCGCCGCGTCGAAGAGGCGGTCGGCCCCCGCGAAGTCCTCGGCCCGGTACGCGCACTCGGCCTGGCCCACGAGCGCCTCCTGCGCCCGCCGGGAATCGGGTTCCGCCGCGTCCGCAGCCGCCGCATCGAAGATGGCTTTGGCTTCGGGCGTCCGGCCGGCCTGGAGCAGGACCCATCCCCGCTGCAGGGATGCCGAGGGCACGAGGGAAGGATCGAGCTTCCCCGCGAGCTCGAAGTGGGCGAGGGCCGCTTCGGTCGAGCCCTGGCTGCTCTCGATCCAGCCCAGCCGGTACGCCGCGGAGCCCTCGAGAGGGCTTCCGCGGTACCGGTCGAGCACCTCGGCGAACGCGCGGACCGCCGCCGCATCCTCCCCCAACTGCCACGCGGCCTCGCCTTCCCAGAACGCCGCCCGGTCGTCGATGGCGGTGGATCGCGACGTCGTCCGGATCCGGCGGAAGATCTCCCAGGCGGATTTCGGCAGGTGATTCGCGAGGGCTGCCAGTCCGAGCCCGAGCGTTGCCTCGGGCCGGCCGGGGCTAAGCGCCTCGTGCGCGAGCCAGTCCGCGTAGGCGGGCTCGGCGTCGTTCCCTCCCTCCAGCCGGAAGCCGGCGCGCAGGAGCGCGAGCCGCGATTCCTCGACCGGATCGGCCGCGGGAACGGCCTCGCGGAGAACCAGGACTTCGGCGGGGCGCGGAAGCCCGAGGCCCGCCAGCTCGGCGGGGGTGAATCCGACGGAAGAGGCGGGGACGGAAGCGCCGGCCCAACGCACACAGGCCAGCACGGATACTCCCGCTATCAGGCGGAGCGGGCTGTGTGATATCATGTGTCCCGGCTTTCAGGATAACAGTTTTGACCCCCCAGAGGTGCATCATGCAGGTGACCGAGCTGACCGCTGAACTCCGCGAGAAGACCGGCAAGGAAGGCGCCGCCCAGGTGCGGCGGGCCGGCGGCATTCCCGCCGTCCTCTACGGCGCGGGCGCGCCGCCGCAGCCGCTTTCCGTGAACGCGGCCGAGATCGACCGGCTTCTGAACCGCGGGGATCACCGTGTATCCCTGCTCACGCTCAAGGTGACGGGTGGCGGTGCGGAAACGACGGCCGCGGCGGTCATGAAGGCCATCCAGCGTCACCCCGTGGACGAGCGGATCACGCACATAGACTTCCTGCGCATCGACCTCTCGAAGCCGCTCGCGCTCGAGCTTCCCGTGGCCATCGAAGGCAGTTCGCCGGGGGTGAAGCTCGGCGGCGTGCTTCAGCAGATGGTCCGCCACGTCCGTGTCCGCTGTCTCCCCGACCGGATTCCGGACGGTGCCGTCGCCGACATCTCGCAGATGGAGATCGGCCACGTGCTCACCGCCGGCCAGCTCAAGCTCCCCGAAGGCGTGGAGCTCCTGACCCCGGCTTCCACTCCCCTGCTTTCCATCATCGTGGTCCACTACGAGGAGGAGAAGGCCGCGGAGCCGGAAGCGGCCGCCGCGGTGCCGGGGGCCGTTCCGGAAGCGGAGCCCACCCAGCCCGAGGTCATCGGCGAGAAGGAGCGCGAGGAGCGCCGGGCCAAGAAAGACGAAGAGAAGGGCGCGCACGCGAAGGAGAAAGCGGAGCTCAAGGAAACCAAGGCCAAGGAAGAGAAGCAGAAGAAGTGATCCGCCTGATACAGTAAAAGTGTGTCGTTCAGGTCGGGATTCCCGCTTCTCATCGTCGGCCTCGGCAATCCCGGATCCCGATACGACGGGACCCGACATAACGCGGGCGCCATGGCGATCTACCGGCTGGCCGAACTCCTCGAGACCAGGTTCCGCCGGAGCTTCCTCAAGCGCGCCTGGATCGCGAAAACTCCTCGTGCCGTTCTCGCGCGCCCGGATTCCTTCATGAACGTCTGCGGGCCCGTGGTGGCGCGGCTCGCGAAGTCGTTCGGACAGCCCCTCGTCGTCCACGACGACCTCGATCTCCCGCTCGGGGCTCTACGGTTCCGCATGAAGGGCTCGGCGGGAGGCCACAACGGCGTTGCCTCGGTCATCGCGCACCTGGGAACGCCGGACTTCCCGCGGCTCAAGATCGGGATCGGCCGGCCGGCGAGCAAGGCGGACGTCGTGGACTGGGTTCTCACCCGTTGCGAGGGGGCCGACCGGGAGACCTTCAACGGCGCGGTCGGGCGTGCGGCCGAAGCCCTCCGGTCCGCGCTGGATACGGGGTTGGACCGGGCCATGACGGAGCTCGGAACATGACGGATCCCGCTCCCGAGCGCCGCGCGCGCCGGCTGCACCTGGCGCTCCTGGCGGTGCTCGCAGCCGGGGCCGTCGTCTGGCTCTGGCGGGTCTACGGCTTCAGCCCCCTGCGCGTCGTGGAGTCGCCTCGATGACCCGGCGCCTCCTCGCCGCCTCCGTCCTCGCGCCGCTTCTCGGGGGATGCGCGGGAAGCATGAACGTCGTCCGTCCCTACTCGGCGCATCCCACCCAGGTGCTCGAGTCGGAGAACGTTCTCGTCGACGTCCAGGGGAGCGTGCGCACCACGATCAGCTGGATGTCGCCCGAGGATCTCGACGATCTTTTCCGCAAGCCGGGCAAGGGCGTGACCGAGACCGGGAACCCGTTCCTCTGCCGGCCGCCCAACGCACCGATGCGGTTCACGGTATTCCACTTCAGGATCCGGAATGAATCGGACTTCGACATCGTGGTGGACCCGGCCAAAATCCTGCTCCGGGATGCCGTGGGAACGGAGTTCCGCCCGATGACCACGAAAGCGCTTACGGACTACTGGATCGGACGCGTGGCCATCGAGCTGGGGAAGCCCCGGACCTGGACCGCCCAGATGGAGGCGATCAGCCGCCGCGAAACGAAGGAGAAGCTCAAGACCGAGACGATCTACGAAGGCGGGGTCCTGCCGACCCGGGGTGAGCACGCGGGCTATATCGCGTTCAGCGGGCTGTCGGAGCAGATTCACGGCCCTTCCACCGCCCTCTATCAGATTGCGGGATTCGTCGCCGGTGCCGGCATCGGCGGCGTCTCGTCCCGGCAGGTGGTAAGACTGGCCGGGGGCAAGCCGAACCGGGTCTGGGTCTCGCTCGGCGCCGTCGCCGGCGGCCTGCTGGGACGCTGGATCTCGACGTGGCTCATCCCCGAGCCGGACCGCCTGCTCAACCGGATGGTCCTGAACATCGAGGTGGTGACCCGTTCATCGCGTTACGGGAACCCGCTCAATCTCGCGCTCTTCGAGTACAACTTCAGCCGCAGCCGGGTCGAGCGCCTGTCCAAGGCCGAGGCCGCCGAAGACACCAGCGAGGAGTGGCGGAACCACTAGGCGTGCCGGCCGGCAGGTGCCTCCGCCGGCCTTCGAGATGCAGATTCGAGTCGATCACACTCCCGCACATGCGGGGTGAGGTGGTCAGGACTTGTCCAGATGAACCTTCAGCGAGGCTATCAATGGGGGCAGATCGGTCGTGATGATCCCCCAGAGCACCTCGACATCCACATTGTCATATCCATGGACGAGCCTGTTCCTGACGCCAACGATATCCTTCCACTGGATGTCAGGGTACCTTTCCTGTTCATCCCTTGGCACACGATTCGCCGCCTCACCAACGATTTCCACCAGATGAACGATGGCGAGATACAGCACGCGGTTCGCCTCCAACTGGGCTCTCGTCATCCCCCGCGTCAACTCGACCGCCTCGCTGGAACGGTCCAGCATGTGGCGCATCCTTACGCGGTGGTCATGCTGAGACAAAGATCTCCCTCGCAGAGGCCAGAACCGAATCCCTGAAGTACTCGCTGAGGAAGCCCGGAGTATTCAGGTCCACTTTGCGGCCCAGCATCTCCCCGAGTTCCCTCTCCAGTCCGAAGAAGGCCAATCCCGGGGTTCTTCCCTGCTCGAACTCGACGAGGATGTCGACATCGCTCGCCGGTGCAAAGTCGTCACGCAGGACCGACCCGAATAGCGCCATCCGGCGGATATAATTCCGCCGGCAGAAATCCGCTATCCGGTCTCTCGGAATGTCAATCCCCATCGCACCGACATTATACCTCCGCCTTGCGGGTGCGCAGGCGGCGCTCTCCCGGACGATCGACCGAGGACCCGGCTCCCGAGCTCGGTTCGGCACCGCCGCTCAACGTCGCCCTCTTCAAGTACAACTTCAGCCGCAACCGGGTCGAACGCCTGTCCAAGGTCGAGGCCGCCGAAGACACCAGCGAGGAGTGGCGCAACCACTAACGAGATAGAGAGGTTCAGGGCGTAACTAGCCCACCAGTTCCGCCCCGTGCACGCGCTAGCGACTCCTCAAGCATGAACCTCATGCGGCCGGTCGGACTGCGGGAAAGCGCGAACTCCAGATGGGGAATGGCTTCCCGCAGTCGTCCCATCTGAAACAGTGTGAGCCCCAAGCCTCCCCTGGCTGCCATCGAGTTCGGGAGGAGGCCGGTAATCCGCACGTATTCGCCCAGTGCCTCCCTAAGACGTCCTGCGTCTAGCGCCGTTTCTCCACGCGAAAGGACCTCATCCATACTCATGATCCACATATGCCGAAGTCCCTTCCAGCGGACCGCGGCTAGGAACACCACGAACGCTGGTTCTTGGGTGAATGGGTCGTAGAAGACGGAGACCGGCGAGATGGGGACCGGGTGGTCGTCAGTCAAAACGACATCACCGCGCCGGATCGCGGGTGCAAGGTGGAAGAATATGGTTGGGGCATTGGCATAGTCGAAGCGCGGCGTCAGGGCAATGGGTCCGTTCGCTGCCTGCGCGATGATCCACTTCGCGGTATCCGCTTGCGGCTTCAGATACCACTACGCGACAAGCGGATCCCGCGCGAACCTGACAACCAACCGGTGCGCCGTCATCCCCGCGTTGGCCACCAAGAGCGCGATCGCCAATGCCAGTCCATATCGGCCCGTCCTGCGCGCCAGGGCTGCGACGGCGACACCAGCCGCCACCGCGGCTGGCGCCAGTTGCGGAAGCCCCCGCAGAAGATTCGGCCCCTGCCTCGCAGACCACTCCGGCAGAATAGTCAGCACGGCCAATCCCGTCCAACCCCACTTCCGCCAACGCGACAGCGAACCGGACCACCACAGCGCGATCGCGCCGGCGACGATGAACACGAGCTCGATCGAACTGAATCGCGGAGCGCCCGGCGGGTAGCTCCCCCAGAATCCCCATGTCGGCGCCGTGGACCAGCAGACGGACTTCAGCCAGGCGAACACCTCCCCACCGAAAGTGTTCCGGTGCTCCGCCGCCACCTCAGCTACGCGTTGAAGACTCGCGGGCCGCCAGAGCACATACCCCGCCGCGAGGACACCCGCGCCAATCGCAATCGCGATAACGAACCACTTGCTGGGGCGTTCCTGTGGGGCCCCGTACCAGCGAACGGCGAGAAGAAGTGCGACCACGAACGGGGTAATGAGGCTTGCCGCATATCCGTACGGTGCGGCCACACACAAGACGGCGAGCCCACACCCAGCGGCCATCCCCGGCGCAGGCCGACCCAGCAAGATCCACGCGGCCAGAAGACCCTCCGTCACGCTGAAGATGCAGGGCGGAGCCATTCGGCTGTACTGAAGGTGCCAGAAGGAACCCATCAGGAAGCCTGCCGCCCCCAAGCCGGCCGCAGACCCCGCCAGCGCCCGACCAGCCAGAAATGCGATACCGACACTGAGGATACCTGCCAACGCGGCCGGTAGCCGGATCACGCCAAGGGTGTCCCCGCCAAGCCCGGTGGTGACCGCTTCAACCGCACACCAGACCGGCCACCGAGGATACGGATTCGTTGGCGTGTCGGGCAGGTGTTTGCCCTCCCTCATCGCCGCGGCCTGAAGACCCTCTATCGCCTCATCCACCCAAGCGGCGGGCGGTACGCTATCGAGCCGCCAGAGCCGAAGGCCCCCGGCGGCAACCAAGATCAAGACGAGAAGAACCGCAGTAGTGACTACCCCCCCCCCCCACCCCCGTGACTGACCGGTCCCCTGGCATCTTCACCACCTGAAGCCGGAACCCGGACGGATGTCGGGGTCGGACGGCGGGACCGCGATGATCTCGTCGGGCCGGGCCGGGGCGGAGACGACCGGCTTCGGCGCGGACGGCCTGAGGCCGGCCGGAGGCAGGGACGGGGGATGCGGGATCGGCGGACCCCAGGGAAGGACGGCCGGCTCGCGCGGCGTCGGGGAGGGAGACCGGGCGGAAGGGGTCGCCCATAGATCCTCCGCCATGACTGGAGGAAGAACCGTAGCCGGGCCAGGCGCTGGCAGTGGAGCAACCACCGGTACCGCCCGGGCCGCGGTCGCAAGCGGGAAGACGACGGCGAACAGCACGACCGACGCGAAGACGCACCCGGCAACGAGCCCGGGCAGGACCGGATCCCCCGGCACCCACCGGCTCCACGCCAGCGCGCCCAATACCCCGGCGACGAGGCCGCGCGGGGCACACGCGTTCAGCAACGGCCGGGACGCCGCGACGGGCGATCCCGCACCCGTCACGAGCGCCACGGCGGGACGGCGCGCGAGGAACAGCACGGCCGCGAGGCCGGCGCCGAGCCCGACCGGGCCCCAGGGCGGCCCCAGCCGGGTGCCCACGAAGATGAAGAAGAACGCCTTGATCAGGAACGCGAGCTGGCTGTGGAACCCGCGCACGTCCTCGCCCAGGTCGAGCGCGTCGGTCAATCCCAGCGCGCGCGAGATCGCGGGGGCATTCCCGAGCACGATCGCGGCCCCAAGCACGGCCATCGCCGGTACGCCCCCGGCCCGCTCGACGCCGACGGAAAGAGCCAGGAGGAGACCCAGCGTGATCGAATACGCGTGGTTCGTGGCCCGGATCGTCTTCAGGAACAGGAGCCACACGAGCCCCGCGATGATCCCGATCGCGAGCGCGGAGCCGAAGGCCCGGACGGGCCCCGGCACGGCGAGGGCGCAGGCCGCGACGATCGCGAGCGTCTCCCCGGCCGCCGATTCCAGCGAAGCGACCGAGGCGGCCCGCAAGTCCAACCGGGCCCGCATGACCGCCGGCAGGAAGACGGCCGAGCTCGTCCCTCCCAGGATCGCGCCCAGCAGGAGGGCACGCCGCCAATCCCAATCGGGCGGAAGCCACCTCAAGCTGACCCCGAGCATGGCCGCGGCCGCCACCGCGAGCACCGACGCCGCGAACGCGAGGAGGCCGAGGACGGCCGCGCGCCGGTGCGCGCCCGCCAGCTCGGCCAGCCTGAATCTGCTCCCGGTCTCGAAGACGACCACGGCCAGCGCCAGCGAGGCGAAGTAGGGGGCGGCGGGGTCGAGCACCGCGGGCGTCGCGATCCCGAGCCAGGGGCCGAGCACGGCGCCGCCGAGCATGAGCCACACGACGTCCGGAAATCCGGTCCGGCGGAACACCAGCTCGCCGAGCGAGCCGACGAGAAGGATGCCGGCGGCGGAAAGCAGGAAGACGGCGACGGGGTCCATCATGCGTGGACCCGGAAGGTGCTCAGTACGGGATGGTCGTGGCTTCCGGCGACGGGACTGACTCGCGCGGCGGAGTCGAGGCGTCCACGGTCTTCACCACGAAGAAATAGCGGATGTTCGTGTCCAGCCCGCCCACGATGATCGTCGTCGACGTGACCGGCTCGTTGTTGTACTTGCTGTAGGACCGCTCGGGCCCGGCCTGGCGGTAGTAGACGTTGTAGCCGAGAATGCTCGAGGCCTGCGGCGCGTCCCACTTGAGCAGGACACTGCCCTCCCCCGCCTCGGCCTGCAGGTACGGCGGGGCGGGCGGCAGGGGCCCCGTCGGGGACACCATCCGGATCTCGCCGACGCCGGAACCGGGAATGGGCAGGCTCACGAGCGGCCAGAACTCCCAGTTGAGCGAGATCCGGTGGGTCGTGCCCAGCGCAGCGAACGGCGCGAACGCGTAGTCCACGCGCAGCGTCTCCCAGCGCACGCCGATGCCGGCCGCGAATCCGACGAGCCCGGACAGGTCCGTCTGCTTGACGGCGTAGCCGGCGCGCAGGGCGAAGTACCGGCCGCCCCAGAACTCGACGCCGAAAGACGGGTTGAACATGTTCGCCGGCGGCAGGTACCAGTCCAGGTCGGCCGCCGCGATGAGCTGGCCGAAGTCGCTCTCGAGTCCCTTCCACGCGATCGCGAACTTCGCCTGCATCGGAAGGGGATCGCTCTCCGCCTCGAAAGCCGAAACCGCGCCGACGTTCATGATGGCGCCCCCGAGGGTGAAACTCCGCACGGGCGTCCAGAGCACGCCGGCGTCGGCGGTCCCCCCCGACGAATTGAAGTCCGAGATCTTCTCGTTGAGTATCTTGGCCCCGGCGCCGACGGTGAAGTTCTCCATGAGGGTCCGGGCCCAGGCAAGCCGGACGAGCATGGACGACGCCTTGAAGGTCGGAACGGAGGTGCCCTCGATGTCCCCGACGTCGAGGAAGCTGACGGCCCCGCCGACCGTTCCCAGGAAGGGAACCAGGTGAGCCCCCGCCACGGACCCGAAGTTCACGTCGGCCAGCCACCGGCTGTACATGAACGAGACCTGGCTGTTCGCCAGCAGGCCGAGCCCCGCCATGTTGTACTCGAACGCGCCCAGGTCGTCCGCGATGGCCCCGAAGGCACCGGCCATTCCGGCCGCTCGGGCCGAGAGCCCGATCTTGAGGAACTCAGACTGGGTGACGCCCGCGCCGGCGTGCGCGCTGGCCGCCAAGCCCGCCGCCATCACCGCGCCCAGCAGGACGGGAGTTTTCTTCACGGCGGGGTCATTGTAGCACGGCCAGCTTCCGAGTGTCCTTCGAAAGGTATGACTGGAAGAAGACCAGGTAGATTCCGCTCGCGATCCTCTGACCGGAGCCGTTCCTCCCGTCCCAGACCGCGGAGTAGACCCCGGTCCCCTTGGCGTCGTCCGCGAACGACCGGACCAGCTCCCCGGCGAGCGTGTAGACCGCGACGGAGACGCGCCGCCCGGCATCGCCAGGAGCCACGGCGTAGCAGATCTCGACAGGCCCGGTCCGGGGACGCCAGGGGTTGTCCGAGAACCCGCAGAAGCCGGACCGTCCGGCCACGACCTGGAGAGGGTGGGCCGATCCCACCGCGATCGCGGGCGTCCTGTCCCCCCACTCTTCGATGCCCTGGGGCACCGCTGCCAGTGACCCGGGACCAGGAGGCAGGTTGGCGGGCATCGCGATCTGGAGGGTGAACGTCCGGACCTGCCCGGGCTCGTAGCAGATGGGAAGCAGGGAATCGCCGAGCAGATCGAGCACCAGGGTCGCGGTCGGATACACCGGCCCCCCGTCGTCGATCCGGACGGAGAACGCGCTCTGGCACACCGCGGTGGCCCCCAGGTTCGCGACCGCCACGCGGTAGGTCGCGAGCTCTCCTTGCACGACCCCCTCCGCCCCCGTCACCGTGTAGCTCAGTACCGACGGCACCGGGACGGCGAAGGTCGTCGCGGTCGAATTCGAGTAGACGGCCGTTCCGGCGTTGTGATCCACCCCGGCCGCGGTCGCGGCCACGGTGACGACGCCCGGCCCGTCCGCCCGGTACAGCCAGGTGAACTTCGTGGCGGAGTTGTGCTCGATCGTGGCCTGGCTGATGGCCGAATTCTCCGGGCACAACGTGGCGAGCGGCGGACAACCCAGCGGCGTCAACCGCCCCGCTCCCCCCAGCGTGATCGAGAACCGGATGGTCGCGTCGGCGGCCGCGTCGCCGGAGTTGAAGACATCCAGGTAGAGGGTCACCGTGTCCCCGTACCTCACTATTCCCGACGACGACGTGGTGATAGTGGCCGAGAGCACCGCCGGATTCTGGATCATGAGCGTCACGGTGTCGTACGACCTCGCCATGCCCGGGCCGGCCACCTCGCGGCCGAAGACGGAAACGCTGAAGTCCACGGCGCCGGTGGCCGTGGCCAGGAACGACCAGGTGAAGCCCGTCGTCATCCCCTCGGTCAGATAGGCCGTGACCTGCGGCTGGGGCTGGGGAGCCCCCACCTCGACCGCGGCGCCTCCCGCCTCGGGGGTCACCACGATGCAGTCAGCCAGGGGAGGCGAGGCCATGATCCAGGACGGGCACGGAGCCACGTAGTTGACGTCCGTATCCCCGCTGTTGAAGATCCTGGCCAGAACCGTGAAGGGCTGTCCCACGTTCAGCTTCGACACCGACGTGTAGAGCGTGCACGAGAGGTCCGGACTTCCGGCCGCGGGACCCGCGCCCAGCGTCAGCGCCGCGGAGAGCACGACGGCGGCGCAGCTCATGGCGCCGCCACCTGGAAGGGACGATCCTGGCGCCAGGGAGCTCCCTCCGGCCATCCCGACGAGGACGACGGGCCCGCCAGCCGGAGCACGTACCGGCCGGGCGCCACCCAGCCCCCGCCGTCCGCCTGCCCCCGCCACAGGTCCAGGTACCGGCCGGGCTTGACCGGGCCGAGCGGACGGACGACCGACACCAGCCGCCCCTCGGCCGTCGTGACCGCGAGCCCGAGCTCGCCCGTGAACGTCGAGCTCCAGTCGACGCTCAGGAGCGGATCGGCCACGGGCCGGAAGACGTCGTCCGGCTCGACGGCGTTGATCCGGGTCTGCCGCGGCCGCACGCCGGCCAGCGGCCTGGACGGCAGGCGGACGGAGAACGGGAGGCGGTAGGAAGTCACGACGCCCGAACCGCTGAACATGCCCGTCACTTCGTACGGCGCCTTCGTCGCCGGGAGGAAGACGCGGAACGCGAGCGTGGCGCTCGCCCCGGACGCCAGGTTCAGCGGGACGGGGCCGGGCTTCACCTGCGGGAGGGAGAGCCCCGACGACGCCGTCAGCGCGACCGCCATGCTCGTGAACCGCACCGCGTCCGGCCCCCCGTTCCGGATCACGAATCTTACCGTCGAAGACGCCCCCTCCCAGACGTCGCCAGGCAACGCGAACAGGAGCGGGGTCGGCCTGGCCACGCACTGGAACCGCACGGGTTCCGACGGAATCGTGATCCAATCGCCTCCCCGGTCCCCGCGCCCCGTCACCTGCGCCAGGACCTCCACGCTGCCGGCCTCATCCGGGATAAGGCCCCCCGCGAACCACGCGGTCGAAGCAGGCGGCACGCCCTGGAACAGCGGCATGAACGGCTGGACCGTGGCCGCGCCTTCCCGGATCTCGATGAGCGGGGTCAGCCCCTGCGTCCCATGCTTGGACCGGTTCACGACGCCGATCCGGAGGGGCAGGCGGCTCCCGGCCAGCACCGGGGTGGCGGAGAGCTCGAGCACGCAGTTCAGGTCGGGAGGCGCCTGCACGGCGAGCAGTCGCGTGACCGGATCGGCCTCGATCCGGCGGCCCGTGTCGGACTCCAATCCCCCGGCTGACACGGTGAACATGAGAGGGCCGGCCTTCAGCAGTTCCAGCGTGAATCCCGCGCGGGCGCGATTCCCGGGCTCGATCACGCTGGCCGACAGGCTGGCGGAAGCGAGACGCGCGGCGTCCGCCGGGGACCAGCTCAAGGCGGCCGCCACGTCCCGAGCGCCCGTTTCGCCCGAGACGCCGACCTCGGCCCGCACGTTGAAGGCCCGCCCCACCGCCGACGGCGCCGCGGGCGCGGGCACGGAGAGGTCCAGCACGGCCGACTGGCGGATCGTGACCGGGGACGTCATCATGATCAGCCCGGCGGCCACCACCCGGAACACGGCTTCCCCCGGTCCTATGGCGCGGAAGTGCCACCTGACGCGGACCGTGGAGCCCGCCGGCAGGATCATGTGCTCGCCTTCGAGCACGGCCGCCGGTTCCACGACCGGCCCGTCCGTGCGGACGGCGGGCGGGGCGACGCGGCCGATCATCTCGATGTCCGCCACCGGCCGGCCGAACACCGCGAATTCGGGCGCGCGGTTGTGCAGGGTCAGGGCGATCTCGATCGAGTCCCCGAATCCGACCCGCTGAGGCAGGGCCGTAAGGACGGTGTCCATCGGGACGGGCATGAGTGTGACCGGCGGAGTAAGCTCCTCGATGTTCTGGGACTCGCCGGTGTCGCACACGAGCAGGCCGACCGTCACGCGGAACCGGACAACGCCCTCCTTGACCGCCTGCCACCCGTACCGGCCCGCGCTGCGCCCCCCCGGCGTGCACGTGAACGCGGGCGGCGGCGACGCTCCGACCAGAGTCACGAGTCCCTCCGGGACCGGCACGCACCCGGTCTCCATCACGTCGGCGCCGTGCCCCGAAGTGTCCTCGACCTCCACCGCAACCGTGATCGTCCGGGTCAGGTACACGGACGCCGGGCCCGCCCGCAAGCCGTCGGCCGCGAACCGGACCGCGAGCGCCGGAGTCGCTCCCAACAGAAGCAGGAATAGGAGGATGCCTCCCCCCGCCGGGTGGCTCAGCCGCCGCGTCACTTCAGGATCGCCGCCTTGACTACCTTCGAGAACGTGGGAGACTCCAGCCGCGCCAGATACACGCCGCTCGCACATAGCTGGCCTTCGTCGTTTCGCCCGTTCCAGGAGACGCTCGCCTCCTCGATGACGGCCTCCTTGTCCACCAGCGTCCGCACGAGCTCTCCCGTGATCGTGTAGAGCCGGAGCGTGGTGCGGCCGCCCCGGTCCCCCGCGTCGGCAACCTGGTACATGAGGATCACCGCCGATCTCAGGATGTGCACCGGGTTGATCTCCACCACGAGCTTGTTCTGCAGCGAGATGACCCGGGTGGAAAGCGCCCCGCCGGTATCGACCGCGGGAAACGGCAGGCCGGTCGCCGCATCGATGGCCACGTACTGACCGCCCTGCGCCACGACGATTGTGACAGCCCCCGGCTGGGCGTTCCGGTGGGCCGTCACGACGACATCGATGGTCCGGCATTCGCCGGGCTGAAGGACCACGGGCGCGGGCGGAAGCACGTCGTACTGATCCGTGACGTTGGCCCCCGAGGCCGAGAAGCTGAACGCCGGCTCCCCGTTCTGGAGGCTCGCCGGGGTATCGCCGGGGTTGCACACGCTCACCTGTACCGTGAACTGCTGGCCGGGCGCGACCTGGGGCGGCACCCCGACCAGCGAGAGGCCCATCGGGCGCCTGGCCCGGATCTGCGTGCACCCCGACCAGCCGTCGCAGTAAAGGGTCACTCCCGTCGCCTGGTCCACTCCGGTAGCTTCCACCTTCACCTGCATGCACCCAAGCCCGGAGGGCGAATAGCGCCAGACCGCCGTGCCGGACGCCAGCGTTCCGAGCGATTGCGGGGGCATGGTCCGCGACTCGAGCACGGCGGATCCGGATGCGCAACCGGCGTTGGGTGGCATGAAGCACGCCAGCATGGCCGGCGGGGCGTCGCTCAGCGAGACATTCACGTTCTGGACCGGAATGTCGCCGAAGTTGGAGAGATCCATAGAGACGTTCACGCACCCGGCTCCCGTCACCCGGTTGCAGTTCGAGGCGGGGGCACAGCCCGTGCAGGAGACGGACATCGTGACGACAGGCGTCACCGCGGGCGGCGAGCAGGCCAGTTGGGCGCTGCTCGCAATGCGGAGAACGGGCGTCTGGCAGGTCGTCGTCTTCCAGGTGCCGCACTCGGCGTCCCACCCCATCGCGGTCACGGTGAAGAACACCCGTCCCTTGCTCAGCGTCTGGAACTGCCACATGAAGGTCTGGTTCGAGGTGTAGGGGGCCGCGGGGCCGCAGTTGCCGCTGCCCGGGTACGCGGGGGGAACGACCGGGACGGGCCCCGCGACCAGGGAAACCACGGCGCCGAGGTACGTCGTGGGCCATATCCCAACCCCGAACGACGAGAGGTTGTCGCCGCCCTCGTTCACAACAGTGAAGAACACCGTGATCGTCTGCCCGACCGAGTAGTCGCTGTTGTTGGCCCAGGTCGAGCACGAGAGGCTGGCGGGATACGTCACCGCGATGGACGGCGCCACGCCGCCCCAGTCCGCCCCGTCCGCAGGATTGATGACGCCCTTCGTGATGCAGTCGTAGGTTCTGCCCTCGATGAAGCTGTGGGTGGACGAGAAACAGCCGAAGATCGTGCTCGGCGAGCACTGGGTCGCCTCCATGCACCATGTCAGGTTCAGGGTCGCCGTGGGCGAGATCGCGATGGCGGTCATCGGAAAGGGAATCGGCTGGATGGGGAAACACGCCGCCTGGCTGGCCCCGTATTGCTGGGCGAAAGCGATCGGGTCGGTCTGCGGGGTGTTGTCGTCGCAGATGGTGGCCAGCTCGGCGCAGTAGATCGTGCTCGTGTTCCTGACGGTCATCTGAACCAGCACCACCTGCCCGCCGAATTTGCAGGACAGCGGAGGAGACGCCGTGAACGACTGGATCGAGAGGGCGCCGGGAATGGTGATGAACATGCGCTGCCACGGGTACAGCCCGTCGGTCGAATTGCAGTACTGCAGGGGCACGCTTCCCTCCCGGCAGGCGATCAGGCACGGCGGGGACGAAGACTTGAAGTCGAGCCCGCCCTGCCACCGCATCTCCCCCGGCGTCTCCGCCAGGTAGACCCACGACAACGTCCGATTCTGCCCCGCCGTCCACGTGATCGGGGGAGCCGTCGGCGAGCTCGTCCAACTCACATCTCCCCCGAACGAGGACCTCGTGAGGTAGATCTCGACCGCGGGATCCAGCACAAAGGTCCGGGACTCCGCGTTCCTCGCGTAAAGGTTGATCGTGAACGGGCTCCCCGCGGGAGCGTTCGTCGAGGCCTCGAGCGTAAGGTTCCGGCTTCCCACGGGCAGTCCGCCCGGGGACGGGCCCATCGGCCGGAACGGCACGTCCGAGATCATGACCGACTGCGTCGCGGCCGCGCCGCGCGCGGCGGAGGTGAACGTGGACACCTGCGGGACCGAGACGCACGTGTCCAGCGACCCGCCCGGTGTCCGCGTGAACGCCCACCCGACGGTCGCGCTCTGCCCGGGCGCCAGCAGGAGGGGCCCGGACGGCGTCGCACCCCCGAGCATGATGAAGGCCTTGGAGTCGAAGCCGCCTACGGCCACGTCGGGCTGGACGTCGAAGGAGAAGACCGTGCTCGTGTTCGTGTAGATGAACCTAGCCTCGATCGACTCCACCCCCATGTAGTAGTAGGTCAGCGCCGCGCCGCTCCCGTTGTCGTAGCCCATGGGCACCGGAACCTCGGGTCCGCCCGGCCCGTCGGGATCCACCCACGTGGTCGCCGTAACCCTTAAGGGGGCGGGCTGGACGTATATGTACGGCGTCTCGGACTTCGCGCCCTGGATAAGGACGTCCCAGTAGGCGGTCCCGGACCCGACGCCGCCCGTCGTGCATCCCCCGAACCCGGGGAAGAACGCGTTCCCGGAAACCCCGAAATCCCACGTGTAGTCCTTCACGTTCGCAGGATAGGAGGCGAGGTCCGGGATCGTGTCCGGCAGCGACGGCGACCCCGGCTGGGAGTTGTTGGGGGAACATGCCCCCGGCCCCGTGGTCGGGACGACGCAGACGTTCCCCTTCGGCGGCGACGGAGCCCCGTTGGGCGGATCGCTCGGCGCGTTCGGATGCCAGGCACAGCACGCGTCGATCGAGTTCAGCGTCACGGCGGCGCCCGTGTTCGTGATCGAGGTCACGATGCGGACCATGTCGCCGACGTACGCCACGCCCGGCGGCCGGGTGCCCCCGCTCAGGATCTCGACGCGGGACTTGCACTTGAACTGCGAGGCGATGACGAGCGTGCCGAACCACTGGTCGGTGAAAATCTGCTGGAGCGTGTTGTCCCCGAGAAACGAACCGCAACTGACGCTGTCGTAGTAACTGCCCTCCCAGGAGCTGGTGTCGTATCCGTCCCCGCGGTCCTCCGCGTTGGCGGCGAAGACCGAGAAGTCGAGCGACGGCCACTCCGACCTGGCGACGAAAGTCCAGGTGATCGTGGCCGTGTCCGGGTCGGCGACGTTCGTGAACTCCAACCCCGTGAACCCGCCGATAGCGTAGACGAGATCCGTTCCCGCCGCGTTCGAGGCCGCCGCCCCCAGCCACGTCCGCGGCGTCGGCATGTCCGGTTTGGAGGTCCACGTCCCGTCCAGGGGACGGTATTCCTCGTTGTTGCCCGACAGGTCCGTCAGCCCTCCCGAGGACGAGGGCGACATATCCATAAGTCCGTAGTCGGTCGAGACGTTTCCAGTCGCCACGCCCCCGACCGCGTAGACACTCCCGCCGATTGCCGCCACCGCGAGCCGCGTCCGGGGTTTGTTCAGCAACACGGCCGGCAACCAGGTATCGGGGCTGTAGGCGTCGGTTTCCCCGCGCACGATGTTCCAGTCCCAACCCCCCACCGCCCAGACGTACGTGCCGTCGGATGCCGCCCCGAGATCCCCGCGCGGGGTGAACGTCGCGGTCGAGGTACCGGGCCAGGAAACGCTCGCGGGATCGTACACTTCGGTGTCCCCGTAGGAGGCACCGAAAAAGCTCCCGTCGAATCCGCCCATGACGTAGACGAGCTCGCTCCCGGGCGGCCCCAGCCCCGCCGCCGCGGGGCTGAACCGGGCCGTCGCCATCCCCGGCAACCCCGTCGTCCACGTGTTCGTCCCGGGGTTGTACTCCTCGATGGTGTTCAACACCACGCCCGTGGCGTCCCGGCCCCCGATCGCGTATATCTTGCCGTTGGCCGCCGCCACCGCGAGCCCTTCCCGCGGCGTCGGAATCGGCGCCGCAGTCGTCCAGGAGTTGGCGGCGGCGTCGTAGACATAGGTCGTCGTGGACAGCCCGGTCCGGCCCCGGCCGCCGATCACGTAGAACTTGCCGCCCACGGCCGCAACCCCGAACCGCGCCCGCCCCGCCGGCATCGGGGTCATCGTCGTCCACGTTTCCGACGCCGGGTCGTAGGCTTCCACGACGTCCAGGAAGGTCCCGTTGTAGGAGAAGGTCGTGACCGGCTGCGCGGCCAGGAGGCTGACGGGAGACCCGATGATGTCGGGGTAGAGGCCGGTCGGACAGCCCCCGATCACGGGCCAGATCCAGAGTTGGCCCGACCCCAGTCCCCAGCTCCCCATCGCCATTACCCCGTTGTTCTCCGTGATCCAGTCGGTCGGATTCGCGAAGATGCAAGAAGACTCGTTGGGTTTCGCCACATTGACCCCCGGGGGAGAACCGATGTCGGCGCACAGGTTTCCGAGGAGTCCGGAGTTGTTGACCAGCGTCATCGTGATCCGAATGTAGTTGTTGACCGTGACCGTGTCGCCGGGGATCAGGGGCGTCCAGAGAACCCCGTTGTAGCTCTGCTGCACGG
>Ga0315294_10001479_pt1 | contig 25564 bp, 21 predicted proteins | sample YL17G13_40_MG_FD_203626 | JGI IMG/M metagenome (GOLD analysis project Ga0315294, IMG submission 203626) | Sediment microbial communities from Yellowstone Lake, YNP, Wyoming, USA - YL17G13_40 | ecosystem: Environmental > Aquatic > Freshwater > Lake > Sediment | place: USA: Wyoming | collected... | reverse complement strand
AGTTTTTTCTTATTCAACCGGCCATGGGGGGGCTGAATTATGAACTCTCAGATCCTCTGAAGAATACTAATTATAATTTCAAAGCAATACATGGCGGATGGCCGACTTTCTCTCCATGTTTTTATAAGGACCTGAGAGAAATTGGCATGGAACATGCTTATGAGATATTCCCCAGGCTTGCAAGAGATGAGGGTTGCTATGTCGTTGTAAATGAAGAATGTATTACCTTAATATCTACATATCTTTGGGAGACGTATGGGTTGCAAAATAAATTTATTCTGGTAAAGCAACTCAGTAATCACCTGACTGTTTTCAAGATTGTAGCGTTATAAGCATGACATAAAAATACAGGTGAAAAATGACATCATCTTTTATCTCGAGAAATAATCACGAAAGGATTAGATGAATAACAAAGATATTGCGAACAGCAGAGGCCTAATGGAGTCTGTTTGTGCCAGAAACTTTGTTTATTTATTCATTCTATTTCTTTCCATATGAGTTGAGAGGACCACTGACGATGAAACAAAAAATACCATTTAATAAACCCTGTTTTGAAGGGAAAGAGATGGTCTATATTGCCGAAGCGATTAATCAGGGGCATATCTCGGGTGACGGTATCTTCACTCGCAAGTGTTCAGAGATTTTTGAAACAGTATTGGGCTGCCGGAAAGCATTGCTGACCACATCCTGCACTCATGCGCTGGAAATGTCGGCAATATTGCTGGATTTGCAGCCCGGCGACGAAGTAATCGTTCCCTCTTTCACATTTGTTTCAACGGCCAACGCATTTGCGCTGCACGGGGCGAAGATCGTTTTTGCGGATATCCGGCCGGATACGCTGAATATCGATTATGAGAAGATTGAAAACCTGATTACCGAAGCGACCAAAGCAATTGTGCCGGTGCATTATGCAGGCGTCGGATGTGAGATGGAGGCTCTTGGGGAAATTGCTCGCCGTCATAATCTTCTCATTATCGAAGATAATGCGCACGGACTGTTTGGAAAGTATAAGGGACGGTATCTGGGGGCATTCGGCCAGATGTCAACGCTGAGTTTCCATGAAACCAAAAACTTTACCTGCGGGGAAGGCGGAGCGCTCCTGTTGAATGATTCTTCTTACATTCAGCGCGCTGAAATTATTCGGGAAAAAGGCACCAATCGCAGCCAGTTCTTCCGGGGTGAAGTGGACAAATATACATGGCGGGACATCGGTTCCAGTTATCTTCCGTCAGATATATTGGCGGGCTTTCTTTATGCTCAGCTTGAAGAACGAGAGCATATTATGGAACATCGATCAAGAATCTGGAGTCGTTATCACGCCGGTCTTAAAGAATGGACATCGCAAAAAGGAGTTCGTTTGCCGTACGTTCCCGCGTATTGTGAACAACCCTATCACATGTTCTATATGATAATGCCTTCGTTTGAAATGCGGCAGTCCTTTATTCAGTATATGAAATCGCACGGCGTTCACTGCGTTTTTCATTATCTCCCTCTGCATTTATCCACGATGGGAGCGCAATTTGGGGCTAAGCCGGGAGACTGCCCTGTTTCGGAAGAGGTCTGCGAACGTCTGGTGCGGTTGCCTTTCTTTAACAAGCTCTCGCATGGGGATCAGGACTATATTATTGAAAAAATAACGCGTTTCTGATGTATGATGCCGAATATTGACAAGAGGGACCAAATGACAGACCGGGCAAAAAGCTGGTTTCTTCGGGAATACCAGGACTGGAAATATGTTTTTGGGGTTTGTTTCCTCCTTAATGTGTTGGCATGCGGAACCTATATAACCAATGCAACCTATGCGCCGGACGACTACTTAAGCCTTCTCGCGAAAGTCGATCATGTTGCCAGCGGAAGGTGGTTCGCCGGGTTCATTTACAATTGTTTACTTCAGGCAAATTATATGCCTGTACTGACTCTATTTATCTGTATTACCAGTTATATTTTTACTGGCATTGGATTATGCAAGTTATGGGGGATTCAGAAAAAATCACTGTCGGTTGCGGTGATTGCTTTATGGAGCCTGCACCCTTATCTTTTGGATGCGTACAATTTCCGGATGGCTGCAGCTCTTTTTGCCCTGGTTTACCTGATGGTTGTAGCAGCTCTCCTTTGGGCCAGGAAAGGCAAAGGTGGTTTTCTTCTGTCCATCCTTCTTTATTACCTGGCGCTTTCGACTTATCAGGCGGTTTTGGGATGACTTATAGGGTTTTTATCAGTCTAAGATGGGTCTAAAAAAAGGACCACCGTATCATCAACAATAAACACTGACGAAGGATGCGGCCATGGCTTAGACCCACGTGTCTGTATAAACTGTCGGGCTACTTTTTCTGAATCCGGTCCTGTCGGGATAAGCGGTAATTGTAAAAAATTACACAAAACAGCATATTTGCTCCATGTCGATTCAAAACACCCCTCCAGTCCGAATTGATGCCGGCTGTAATATTGCGTAAAATTCTTAATCGTCTGGACTGTAAATTTCCCATCCCAAGTTAACATTGCGCTGGCAGTATCGCCTACAATGACAAGCTTCATTCCCGGGCTATATCCTTGCAGCGATTGTATTCGGCAGACAATTCGATTGGCCGTTGCGATATCTCTTTGGTTCCGGATATATTGCTCAAACATTCGGGCATTGTCAACAATAACGAATGAGCTGATCAGGAATAATCCAAGTGCCAAACCCGCCTTGTGCAGTTCTTTGTGCTGCAAAATCATCGCCAAAAACCCGGTAATTAAAACAATCAATCCAAATGATATTCGCCATGGAACGGATGGGTCTGCCATTGGCAGCATGTGGACAATAGCGGCAAATGGGAGTATGACAAGTATCAATACGGCCCACCATTGCAGTTTTGATTTAATCAGTACAATTCCAGTTCCGAAAACCGCACAGAGAAATACGCCGATTTTCGGCGCCAGAGGGATCACGTATTCCGGAATAAATGAAAGGCGGACGAAGAGGATAAACGTATATTTCAGGAAATTCCTTAGGAGATCCGCGCCAAAAAATCCGGCTGCAATGCGAGAATTCACCGAGCCAGGCATAAGCGTCAATTTCATAATCAGAAAATATCCTGCTATTCCTAACAACATCCAACCCCAGCCCTTGAAATGCCGGCGGAGCAGCAGTTTATTCAGTTGGTACCCGTTTGCATGCAGTCGAAACAACAGCGCCATGAGCCATGCACAGGCTGCAACGCCGAGTGTAGCCTGATAGATTCCCAGAGAAATGCAAAATAGAGTGGCTCCCACCCATCCCTTTCGCTGATTCAGGGCAAGCAGAGCTAAATAATAAGCCCAGGGAAAAGCAATCGTGACAATCCGAAAATTATACATTTCCAGAACATACGGATGGAGTGAAAAAACCGCGATTACCAAGACACGATTTGTAAAATTCCGAATACGCCAAAGACGCGTCAACTCAAAACCGGCCAGAGCCATTGCGGTTATCCCGGCCAGCGGCGAAAGAACCGGGAGGTAGTTTTGCATACATAAATAGTTATAAATAAAATGATAAGCCCATCGGCCCGATGCAATCATATTGCAGTCTTTGAACAAAAAGATGTAGTCATCGGTACTGTATGTCATATCGAACACGTAAATACCCAATGCCAGGATACTCAGCCCCAGAACAATGGACACCTCTCGATACCGCCGCAAAAACCATAATTTAAGAAAAATGGGTATATCGTGATTGCCAACCCTTCTCCCATCACTTTGCTGAATGCTGTAATACTTCAAATCATTCATTTAAATAAATCCTTCTTTATTGCCAGATGTTCTTTGCAACGAGTAATTCCTTTTATTTTCTGATTTTTTGTTCACTCAAGATGGGTCTAAAAAAAGGATCGCCGTATCATCCACAATAAACACGGACGAAGGATGCGGCCAGGGCAGGCATCCATGTGTCTGTATAAATTGTCGAGCCGTTTTTTCCGCCGTCGGGCCTCCCAGGGTGAGTGGTAATTGCAGAAAGTTAAAAAGAACAGCATATTTGCTCCAATCCGCATCAAAACACCCAACCAGCCCAAATCGCTGCTGGGTGTAGAGGCGGGCGAAATCTTTAATCGCCCCTACGGTAAATTTCCCGTCCCAGGTTAATAATGCGGGGCCGGTATCGCTTACAATGAGAAACTTCATTCCCGGGGTATATTCCGGCAGCGATTCTATCCGGCAGGCAATCTGATTGGCTGTAGCAATCTCTCTTTGGTTGAGGATATATTGCTCGAACATCCGGGCATTGTCAACGATGACGAATGAAATAATCAAAAACACTCCAAGTACCAGTCCCGCCTTGTGCAATTTCTTATGCTGCAATATCATTGCAAAAAGTCCGCTGATTAGGACGATTAACCCGAATGAGACCCGCCATGGAATATATGGAATTGCAAGCGGCAGCATGTGAGCAATGGCGGCAAATGGGAGTATGACGAGTATCAGCACGACCCACCATCGCAACTTCGATTTGATCAGTATAATTCCAGTTCCGAGAACAACACAGAGAAATACGCCGATTTTCGGCGCCAGAGGGATCACGTACTCCGGAATAAATGAAAGGCGGACGAAAAGGATAAACGTATATTTCAGGAAATTTCTCAGGGGATCTGGGCCCCAAAGGCCGGCCGCAATGCGAGAATTCACCGGGCCATGCATAAGCGTCATTTTCATAATCAGAAAATACCCCGCGATTCCCAACAGAATCCAGCCCCAGCCCTTGAAATGCCAGCGAAGCAGCGTTTTGTTCAGCCGGTATCCGTTGGCATGTGTCCGAAACAGCAATGCCATGAGCCACGCACAGGCCGCAATACCAAGCGTAGTCTGATAAATTCCCAGAGAAACGCAAAATAGAATGGCTCCAACCCATCCCTTTCGCTGATTCAGGGCAAGCAGGGCTAAATAATAGGCCCACGAGGCGGCGACAGCGCCTATTCGGAAATTATACATTTCCAGGACATAAGGATAGAGCGAAAAAACAGCCATGATTAAAACACGATTTGTAAAATTTCGGATGCGCCAAAGACGCATTAACTCAAAGCCGGCCAGGGCCATTACCGTTATCCCGACCAACGGTGAAAGAACAGGAAGATAATTTTTCATGCAAAGATAATTGTATATAATATGAGATACCCAGCGTCCATGTGCAATCAAGTTGTAGCTTTTGAACAAATAGAAATAGTCATCGGGGCTGTAGGTCATATCAAACACATAAATACCCAGCGCCAGGATGCTCAGCCCCACGACAATGGACACTTCTCGATAACGGCGTAAAAACCATAATTTCAAAAACACAGGAATATCATCATTGCCGATCGCTCTGCCGCTGTTTTGCAAAATGCCGCGATAGCTCATTTTTAACAGTTCCTTTTCCACGCCTGCTTTTTTATGAAGAGATTCCGTGTTGAATATGGTTAATTATTTTGGTTTGTTTCCGTGCGATGATATACAGAATATCAAAAGCGTTTAAATAACAGTAAAACTGCGTGAGTTTCCATTTTCGCAGCCAATCGTAGAGTTTTTGATTTTGATGGCGTAATACGAAGATGTTGTGAGCGATATTGTCTATGCTTCGATAAAAACCGCAGTAACGGCAATAAAAGACATCAAAGTTGTATTTTTTGAGTAATTTCCCGATGGTCTCAATGGAAAAATAATGCAGATGTGTGGGAGGATGAATTAGTCTCCAATTTTGCTTTCGTATTCTGGCCGGCACACTCAGGATGTCGCCGGTGGTCAGAGCCAGAAGAGCGCCATCTTCGGTATGTTCAGCTATTTTTTGAATATAACGATGAGGTTCCCGCAAATGTTCGATGGTATCCCACATACATACCACGTCATAAGTTTCATTCTTTAGATCGCAATCCGGGAAATGCCCCATCATTACGTTGAGTCCGAGACTGTTTTTAGCGTGGTTTATCCCATCTTCCGTGATATCGATGCCCAGCGAATGACTGAAAAATGGTTTCGACTGCTCAAGAAAAAATCCATAAGCGCAGCCGATTTCCAGAAGTCGTTTATGCCGTTGGGAGTCCAGAAAGCGTTTCAGTACCTTCCATCGCAGTGTGAAATTTTTTTGCAAAACCGTTTTGTCGTTGAGATAATTGGAGTATTCCCGGCCGAAAAAATAGTTCTTTTTATACAAGGCGGCCAAATCGCTGTCTGAAAGTTGAGTATCGGCGAAGACATGACCGCAGGAACTACATTTTAATATTCCGGGATATAACACACTATGGGAGCCGGCGCCACAAATAATACAGTTGCCATCGGCTGTTAAGCGGTCTTGTGAAATCGGGTTGCCCATCGGTCATTTTAACAAATTTGATTTTTTGATAATATAAGCCGGTCTGTGTTTGGACTCGATGAATAATTTGCCCAGGTATTCACCTACAATTCCCAGCATCAGAAGCTGGATGCCTCCTAAAAACAGGACACTGAGAATCATCGAAGTCCACCCGGATATAACCTTGTTGCTGAATAGGGCTGCGCTGATGGCAAACAGCCCATAAAGAAAACTGCTCAGGGAAACGATTCCGCCAAACAACGTAGTTAAGTGCAACGGACGAACGCTGAAAGAGGTGATGCCATCCAGCGCCAGTAAAACCATCTTTTTAAGAGAATACTTGGAATCGCCGCGAAGTCGTTTCTCCTGCTGATAAGGAATAAAACACTGCCTGAACCCCATCCAGGAAATCATTCCCCGCAAAAAAAGATGTTCTTCTTTGATTTGTTTAAAAACATCCAGCACCGCCCGGTCGATCAGGCGAAAATCCGCCGCCCCTGGGCGAACCTCTACTGAAGACAAATAATTAAGAAGTTTGTAAAAATACTCTGATGTTTTCCTTTTGAATAAAGATAAATCGGAACTATTCTCGCGGAACGCACTGACTGCCTCATAACCCTGTTTCCAGAGTTCGATCATTTTGGGAATGAGTTCAGGGGGGTGCTGAAGGTCTGCGTCCAACGTAATCGCACATTGTCCAACGGCGTGATCTAAACCGGCCCTAAGAGCTTTTTGATGGCCGAAATTTCGTGAAAAAGAGATGTATTTTACTTTTGGATCTGTTTGAGCCAATTTTTCGATTTTCTGTAATGTCGTATCGCTGCTGCCATCATCCACAAACAGAATTTCGTAGTCACCATATGTATCCAGCACCGCCGCCAGTCTTTGTCGCATCACAACGATATTGCTTTCCTCGTTATGAGCAGGGATCACAATCGAAATCATAGGAACGTTATTAGGTTGTGTCTTGATTTCCATATTCTGCCGTTTATTTGACGTCAAATCTCTTATTTAAGTCCGAGACATTTTTTCTGAAAGTTTTCATTTTGACGGGATCGTGATTGTTATCAATAAAAGTATATCCTGCTTGTCCTAAAAATCCATATTTTTTACAAGTTTTGTAAAAATCGGTTTTCTCAAATACGTCTATTTCAATCTTTGCATAAGAATAAATCCTGTTGACACTGTATATGGTATTTGGTAAAGACGTAGCAGGGACAAAAATACAACAGATTGATTTTGAGGTTAAAATCTGAGAATTGAGATGAAAAGGACTCCTTTTTACCATAAGCATTTAGAATATGGGGGCAAGTTGGTGGATTTTGCCGGCTGGGAGATGCCGGTTCAGTATCCCGCCGGCATTATTCAGGAACACCTGACGACACGCAAGACGGCGGGGCTGTTTGATGTATCCCACATGGGGCGATTTTTCATTCGCGGCGCAAAGGCCGCGGCATTTCTCGATTACGCATTAACCAACTCTGCCGGCGGACTGGAGATGGGGAACAGTCATTATACGATCCTTGCTCAACCCGACGGCGGGGCGGTGGATGATGCCTGGCTGTACCGATTCGACGACAAAGGTTTTGTTCTGGTGGTCAACGCCTCCAATAAGGAAAAGGATTGGAAACATCTTCAGTCGCTGGCCAAATCATTCACGGATGTTGTCCTGGAAGACCTAAGCGAAACGCGGGCGATGCTGGCTTTACAGGGGCCGAAATCCGAAGATATTCTCAATACACTTCTGACAGGGGGAACTCTGCCTGCGCCGAAACGCAACGCCGCCGGTGTCGCGTTTTTTGCGGGACGCCAGGTCCGTATCGGCAGGACAGGCTACACCGGTGAGCCGGTGTGTTTTGAAATGATGATGGAGGTTGCCGACGCGGAATATCTGTGGGATATGCTGATTAAAAACGGTGCAGCTCCTGTCGGACTTGGGGCGAGGGATACGCTGCGGCTGGAGGCGTCGCTGCCATTGTACGGCCACGAGATGGGACTCGACGGCGAAGGTAAGACCATTCCGATTTTGGCTTGTCCGGCGGCAAGGTTTGCCGTGACGGAAACGAAAAAAACGGATTTTGTCGGCAAGGCCGCGATTCAGCGACAACTGACCGCACTGGAACGATATAAAAAAGGCGATTTTTCGGATTGTTCGGACTTGCCCAAACGCATCGTTTCCCTGAGAATACTGGATAAAGGCGTCGTCCGGCAGGGAGCGAAAGTTTTTTATCAGGGACAATGCGTTGGCGATGTCACCAGCGGCACAATGATTCCGTGCTGGAAGCCCGATGAATCAATGCGACCGACAGATCAGACCGACCAGCGGGCGATTGCGATGGCGTATGTGGATTGCCGGCTGACCGCCGGCGCAGAAGTCGAGGTCGATGTGCGAGGCCGGATGTTGAAAGCAAAAAGCGTACGTAAGAATTTACGGTCAGCGGGAAGATATGCCGTTGCGGTATTTGAATAAGGAAAAAGGGGAACGCAAATGATGGTGGATAAACAGGCGCGGTATTTACAAACGCACGAGTGGGTCAAAAAAGGACCGGGCAAACTAATGACCATCGGCCTGACGGCTTATGCGATTGAGCAGCTCGGAGACATTGTTTATATGGAATTGCCGCAGGCGGGAAAAACCCTGAACAGGGGCGACATCTTTGGCGTTGTTGAATCCGTCAAGACCGCCTCGGATATGTATTCTCCCGTCGGCGGCAAAGTCGTCGAGGTCAACATCGCCGTGCCGGACAATCCCGATATGCTCAAGACGCAGGCCTACGGCGATGCCTGGCTGATTCGCGTGGAGCCGTCCAGCCCGGCGGAGTTTAATTTACTGATGGACGCCGACGCCTACGAAAAGTTCTTGCAGACAGAAGCACATTAAAGGAAAATTCGAATACCGAAATTCGAAATCCGAAACAAATTCCAATGGTTTAATACAAAATATTCAAAACAAAAGTGTTTATGATTTTTGTTATTCGGATTTAACAAATTAAAAGTGAATGTCATCTAAGTAAGGTGGCCTTATGCCTTTTATTGCCAATACGGACCAGCAGCGAAAACAGATGCTGGAGGAAATCGGTCTTCGGGCCGAGGATTTATTCGGCGAAATCCCAAAACAGCTTTTTTGTAAAGACCTGAAACTGCCCCCAGGCCTGTCCGAGCAGGAGGTTCGCAATCGGCTGGCGGGGCTGGCCGGCAAAAACTATATCAACCTGACGCTGTTTCTGGGCGGCGGATTTTATGACCACTTCATTCCCGCCGCAGTCCACGCCCTGGCCGGCCGCGCGGAATTTTACACCGCCTATACGCCGTATCAGCCGGAAGTCTCGCAGGGCACCTTGCAGGCCATTTACGAGTACCAGTCGATGATGTGCCGATTGACGCAGATGGAAGTCTCTAACGCCTCGATGTACGACGGCGGCACGGCCCTGTACGAGGCGATGATGATGGCCCTTCGCATCACCGGCAGAAACAAAATCATCATCGACGACTCGGTCAACCCGATTTATCGTGTGATGATTCATTCCTATACGCGAAATCTGCATATTGAACTGATCGAAACGGCCAACGCCGGCGGCCTTGCCAATCGCAGTGCGATAGAAAAGGCCCTCGACGACAAAACCGCCGCGGTGATGGTGCAGAACCCTAACTTCTTCGGCTGCATCGACGATTTTACTGATTTGGCACAAAAAGCCCACGCCAAAGGCGCCCTGTTGATCGTGTCGTGTTATCCGATTTCACTGGGCATACTCAAAACGCCCGGCGCGATGGGAGCCGATATCGCCACCGGCGAAGGACAATCGCTGGGACTGACGATGTCGTTTGGCGGGCCGTATCTCGGATTTATTACGACGAAAAAACAATATGTCCGTGCGATGCCCGGACGCATCGTGGGTAAAGCCTTCGACGCGCAGGGCCGACAAGGTTTTGTATTAACGTTGCAGGCGCGGGAGCAGCATATCCGCAGGGACAAGGCCACATCCAATATCTGCTCAAACGAGGCGCTATGTGCGATGACGGCGCTGATTTACCTGAGCCTGCTGGGCAAAGAAGGCCTGCGCGAAACGGCGCAGTTATGCGCCGATAAGGCCAGCTATGCGTATGAACGTCTGACGGCCATTCCGGGCGTTAAGCCGCATTTTCCAGCCAAGTGGTTTTTCAATGAGATGGTGATTGATGTTCCGACGGACGCGGCGGAAGTAGTGGGCAAACTGATTGAAAAAGGATTCGCCGCGGGATTTCCTCTGAGCCGCTATTACAAGGGAATGGAAAATTCGCTGCTCATTGCCGTCACAGAAAAACGCACTAAGCAGCAAATCGGCAAACTGGCCGAAGAAATCGAAGCGATATTGTAAATATTTTGCCACAGAGAACACAGAGGGATAAGAGGTGAGATACCGAACCATTAAAGAGCTTGTTTTTGGTTTTGTGAATACAAACAATGGGATTGTGGACCCAGAGAAACTGGAGAAACTTGTTTTGACGCATTTTCCAAACAGCGCATGGAAAAACACACACTGGGCTTGGTATCGAAATCAAATCTGCAAAGGCAGATATGTAAACGAATTTTCTGAACAAATAAAAGAAAGGTTGTCAGGAGGTTTAAGACGAAAGACAATAAGGCATAATGTGGTAAAAGATCGTGGAGATGAAATTCTTCGTCAAACTCGAATTTTTATTACAGAGGCAGCAAATGGCGATGCTGATTTGCGATTTAAAATTAACCGATGGGTTTATGCGCGTTTAATGCAAGATGAGATACAGACAAAAAAGCCATTCAAACAGGCATTGTGGGATTTGGGTATTCGTGCCTGTCAAATTTGCGGAAAACCTTTTTCTTCTTTAAAAGGTGTTCATTTGTATAGAGTAGATGCCTCGAAAGATTATGGTATTGATAATTGTCAATTGCTTTGCAGTCTCTGTCATAAATCATAAAATTCTCTGTGTGCTCTGTGATAAAATAGATAAAAAGAAATATTAAAGTCCCGAAGGGACGGTAAGTTTCATAGCCGGAGGCGTGAGCCTCCGGACCAGGGAACAAAAAGAATTTTAGCCCCGAAGGGGCGAAAGAAAAACGGCGCTTAAAAAATGTCTTACGCGAGTATTTATTATCATATTATCTTTTCGATTAAGGATAGAACCGCGGGTTTGTCCGAGGAACAGGTAAAACGAACCTGTGAATATATCGCAGGAATCATACGGAATATGAAAGCAAAACTTTACATTTTGAACGGAACCTCTGATCATTTTCATATGCTGGCTTCTCTGCATCCGGAATTGTCTGTTTCTGATTTTCTTCGTATAGTGAAAACCAACTCATCCCGCTGGTTTCGAGATACCTTTCAAAGTAATTTTGCGTGGCAGGAAGGCTACTCGGTGTTTTCTGTTTCTTATTCGGGTATCAGACAGGTGACGGAGTATATTAAAAATCAACAGGAACATCATCGCACTCGTTCTTTTGAGGAAGAATTGAAATTGTTTTTGAAAAAACATCATATTGTGTATAAGGAACAGTATATATAGAAACCATTCTCTTTCGCCCCTTCGGGGCTTGTGGATTAGGGTGAGTCTTCTACCGGAGGCTTACGCCTCCGGCTATTAAACTTGTCGCCTCTTCGAGGCTGAAACGAATAAAAACGATTTAGATAAATGTGAATTGTTAGCGGGGAAAAAACATGAAGCTCGTCTTTGAAAAAAGTCTAAGGTGAAACAAATAAAGAGAAAATTTAAATATCCCGAAGGGGCGGAAGAACTAACATGAAAGCGGAAAATAAATAACTTGTTTTCGAAAAAAGCGTGAAGTGAAGCGGAAATAGAGAGAAATTTGAATGTCCCGAAGGGACGTTAAGTTTCATAGCCGGGGGCGTAAGCCCCCGGAAAAAGGAACAAAAAAAGGAAAAAGCCCCGAAGGGGCGAAAGAAATAACATAAAAGCGAAAGAATAAACAATGAGACTTGTATTTGAAAAAAGTACAATCGGGCGCAGAGGCTTGCGTATCGCTCAAAGCGATGTGCCGGCAGGTGTCCATATCAAAAAAGACCTGCTGCGGGGCAATCTGCCGATACCGGAACTGAGCGAGCTGGATGTTGTGCGGCATTTTACGGAACTGTCCCGCCGCAATTTCAGCGTCGATACGGTGTTTTATCCGCTCGGCTCCTGCACGATGAAATACAATCCCAAGGTCTGCGAACGCATCGCCGCCTATCCGGGTTTTGCCCACCTGCATCCGCTCCTGCCGCAACTGCGTATGGGCGGTATGCTCACCCAGGGCGCGTTGCAGGTCTTATATGAGACGGAACTGTGGCTGCGGGAAATCTGCGGGATGGCCGTATTCACAATGCAGCCAATGGCAGGCGCACACGGCGAACTGACCGGCATTATGATGATGGCCGCCTATCACCGCGACCGCGGCAATAAAAAGAAAGTCGTCCTGATTCCCGACAGCGCCCACGGCACCAACCCGGCCAGCGCGGCCATTGCAGGCTATACCGTCAAGGCTGTGCCCAGCGATAAAGACGGCCTGATGAGCGTCGCGGTCTTAAAGCAATTTCTTAATGACGAGGTCGCGGGCATTATGCTCACCTGTCCGGACACGGTAGGCCTGTTCAATCCGCACGTCAAAGAGATCTGCGACCTGATTCACAGTGTGGACGGTTTGGCATATTATGACGGCGCCAATCTCAACGCCATTGTCGGCCGTGTCCGTCCCGGTGATATTGGTTTTGATATCGTACATATCAACCTGCACAAGACTTTCGGCACGCCTCACGGTGGCGGTGGGCCCGGCGCAGGACCCGTCGGCGTCTGCTCAAAGCTGGCCGATTATCTGCCGATTTCATTAGTCGTTAAACGGCAGGACGGGACGTTTGCTCTCGAATATGACCGGCCCAAATCCATCGGTTATATCGCGCCGTTTTACGGCAACTTCGGCGTCATCTTGAAAGCCTACGTCTATATGCTGATGCTGGGCAGGGAAGGACTGCTTCGCGTCAGCGAAAATGCCGTGCTCAACGCCAACTATATCAAGGAAAAACTCAAAGATTTTTATGACATTCCCTATCCGCAGATTTGCAAGCACGAATGTGTCCTCAGTGCTGCCCGCCAGGCCGCCAATGGCGTTCACGCCCTCGACATCGCCAAGGCCCTGATTGATATGGGCTTTCATCCGCCGACGATATATTTCCCGATGATTGTCAAAGAGGCCCTGATGATTGAGCCGACCGAGTGCGAAAGCAAAGAGACGCTCGACGCCTTTATTGAGGCGATGATAGAAATTGCCAAAAAGGCCGAGTCCGACCCGGCGTCGATTAAGTCAGCGCCGATTACGACGCCGGTGGGGCGTCTCGACGAGACTGCCGCCGCAAGAAACCTCGACATCGCCAGTGTGTAAATCATTTCTTTTATAGTTTTGTTTTTTCTCGAGGGCTTGCAGCAGGGCCGGAACCAAGCAGAATCGCGAGCCAGCGTGTGTCATCGTTGCTCTGTAAAACGATTTTGACCGCCATCGTCAGGGGGACGGACAACAGCATTCCCACCGGCCCCAACACCCAGCCCCAGAAAATCAACGACAAAAACACCACCAGCGTCGATAGACCCAGTTTTTGCCCCATCATCCGGGGTTCGAGAAAATTGCCGAGAATGACGTTAATGATAACGCAGCCGACCGCAACGACAACCGCGGTACGAAAACCCTGCTGCATCAGGGCCAGCAAAATCGGCGGGACAGCCGCCAGAAAAGCCCCGATACTGGGTACGAAATTCAGTACGAATGTTAAAAGCCCCCACAAAATTGCATATTGAACGCCGCAGGCCAGAAACAGAATCGCACATAAAACTCCGGTCAGCAGACTGGTAAAGGTCTTAATCCCCATATACTGCTGGACCTGGGCGGTGATTTTGTTGAGTTTCTCGATGGAAGCGGTGTTACCCGAAAAGGCAGTGCGAAGTTTGTTATGAAACAGCGACGCTTCCAGCAGGATAAAAACGGTGGTCAGGAAGATCAAAAAGCTGTTGGCCAGAATAGAAGTGGTCTGACTCACAAGACCGCCAAGGATTTCCACGGCGGTTCCTGGATTCAGATAGCGCTCTATCGAGAGATTGTCAACCGGAATGTTCCGCTCCTGAAGTTTCGCCTGGAGACTCTGCATAAGTTGTTGCAGGTGGGTTTCATATTCAGGCAGCGACTGAGCCAGATTGGGCAGCGTCTGGGCCAGAATCGTTACCAGTACCGTACCGACGGCCAGAATCAGCAGGGTCACAATGGACATCGCTGCAATCGGCGGAATCCCTTTGGTTTGCAGAAAATATAAAACCGGCGCAGCGATAATCGCCAGAAACAGCGCCAGCAAAAACGGCACGAGAATCGCTGCCGAAGCCTTCATTCCCGCCACGATAATTACGAACGCCGCCAGACCCAGCAGGACCCTGAGCCATACGGGCAGTATCGTCTGATTTTGTTTATTGTCGGGATGGTTCATATTACCATAGGCCTTTATTGGGGTTCGACTGTGATTTTGGCTTGTTGGTCAATCGAAATCGTCCGCAGCGACATATCCGGCATCCGCAGTTGTACACCGGCACGAAACGAATCCGGGCCGGTCTGAATCCCAATCGGCTCGGTAGCGAACATCGGCGGCGTTTTGTCCAGACCCAGCAAATCCGGCGAGTCGGCATAACCGCCGAAATTCAGGTAATACCATTTCTCCGCATACAAAATCCGGTGCAAAGCATATCGGGCCCATTCGGTCGGGTCAGGCTCAAAATCCGCCGGCGAACCGGCAGGCTGCGTGTAAAACTGGATATAGCCCCAGGTCTCCGGGCGGTGCATATTGATGACGCCCTGCGGCGTCCAGCAGCAGCGGATGAGTTTTTCCATCGCCGCCAGCTCTTCGGGTTTATAATTTCCCCGATCCGTGGACAGAACCAGTTGGCTTCGCCATTCCACCCGTGCAAAGTTGACCCGCCAGATATCACCGTTAGCGGGGGTTTTGGACACGCCGCCAAGCAAGGCCGGCATCGCCAGGGGGATGGCCATTTCCACCTGCCAGTATTTATCTGTGTCATTGGAATCGTTGATGGTTCCCTCGAAGAAGACGGCGTGTTTGAGTCCCTGAATCGGCCAGGCCCTGGCCGCACCGCCGTCTTTAGGTGGTCTGTCATAGACCAGGCTTTGCAATGCGTTGCAGGCGTTGATTTTCAGCAGGCTATATTGCTGATTGTCCGCGTTGGCGTCGATGTACATTTCCAAATCAAAGTCGATAGACTCCGGGTTGTCGCGTTTCATTTCTTTGGCCCGGATGTTGTATTCACTCAAATACGCCGCGACGTAGAGATATTCGTCGTCCCAGAGCATCTTGAATTTGGTCGGCGGCGAGGGCTGCGAGGCGCCGTAAGGGGCGCGAATATCGGTAAACGTTTCACTCCAAAGTGCTTTTCGCCAGTCCGCCTCGTTGAAGTGCCCGTCGATGATAATCGGTCCCTCGGCTCTTAAACAAAGATAATGCCGCGGCGGGGTGAACGGTCTGGGGTCCGGGCCGTCCTGCGGTTCAAGACTGGCAACGGTTTGCTCCTGCTGTCGAGAGACAGGTCGAAGAGCGGTCTGTTTAGAAGCGGCAACCCATCCGAACCCCGGCGGGGGGGAAACTTTCTTTAACACCGGTTCTGACGCCCCAACGGACAAACCCAGGTAAAGTCCGAGAAAAACGCCCCACGAAAGAATCTGCAGAGATTTCATAAGTTTCTTCCTGAATCAGACAAAATCCATTACGACACAGCATACCTTCGCCGGCGACTTTGTCAAGAAAGTGAAACGGGGCGTCGAGATATTCATGAAATTTCCGGGAAGGACAAGAAGGCGCGCAAAAAAATACCGGGCCTGAGACGTTACGAACGTCTCAGGCCCGGCTGGAGGAGGAGGAAAGAGTTTATCGATTCGCAGATGGTCGTCCGCGGTTCTTTTTATAGTCGGGCCGATTGTCCGTAAGGACGTATTGACCCGACTGGAGGAGGAGGAAAGAGTTTATCGATTCGCGGATGGTCGTCCGCGTTTCTTTTTATGTCGGGCCGATTGTCCGTAAGGACGCATTGACCCGACTGGAGGAGGAGGAAAGAGTTTTATGCGGTCCTATCCTCAAAGACCGTTCTTTTCATCACCCAGACTCACCACCCAGCTCTCATCACCCTGGAGCTTTCATCACCCTCAAAGTTTGAGCTTTCCTCAGATTTCCTTGACAGCGTACAGTTCAGTAATTGACTCGACCTTTTCCAGTCCCAGCACTGCACAGACCACCTGGCGGAAATGGTCGTCCGAGCAGTCTTCGGTAATCACGGCCGAGACCCCAAGGCTTCGCGCCTCGATTTCCTGAGTCGGGTTATTCGACTCGATGACCGCAATGGTCGGCATATCCGGACGAATCCCTCGCAGATTCCGCAGGAAAGCGCCCGGCTGCAGATCGACCAGATGCCAATGACTGATAACGCTGTCGAATGATTCAGTTTTGAAAGAGCGTGCTGCTTCGCTTCCGTGTTGCAGATTAATCAGGCGTATCGGTAATTCCTTTAATACCTCTGCTTTTTCTTTTAGACCTACTGTCAGAACATTTGCCTTTGCAATTACGTACATGCCCATATCAGCCTTTTGTTGTTTCTCCTCATCGTATTGCTATAACTATTAACAACCGCCGTGCCAGCATCTGGAAAAAATCTTGAAAAAATTGCAACTTACGAATTTTGCTGAGGTTATGAACGAAAGAAGAAATCCGTCAAACCGTCCTGGGGAAAGCAACGAATGAGCCATTTTGGACCGGGAAGACGAAATGAAATGGTGATAAGCAGCGCAAAGTGACACAGTTATCATTGCAGTGTACCATTTTGGCAAGAGGGGCCAAAATGGTACGTTGCAAAGTTAAAAGGCAAAAAGCAAAAATAAGAGACTTGAATCGACAAACCGAAAACGGATGCCAAAACATTGCGGAACGAGGCCGTCCTTCCAAAAAGATTCACTTTAATCTTTGCGGATTTGGGCGATTTCGATATGGAGTTTATCGATGAGCCGGTTGAGCCGACGGCGGTCAATGCCGAGGATTTTGGCCGCGGTGTTTTTCTGCCCTTTGGTACGGCGAAGCGCTTCGATGACCAGCCGTTCCTTGGCGGCCTCGAGAGTCAGCATCGCACTTTGTCCGGCGGCGGTGCGTTTCTCAATCAGAATTTCAGGCGGAAGCGCCTCGGTCTGAATTACAGCACCTTCTGTTAATACGTAGGCCCGCTCTATCGCATTGGCCAACTGACGGGCGTTGCCGGGCCAGGGATATTCGAGGAGAATTTTCTCCACCTGCGGCGATAAGGTCTTGAGCGGCTCATCGTAAAACCGGCTGAGATTTTCGAGAAAATGTTCCGCCATCGGCAGGATGTCTTCGGGTCTTTGCCGCAGCGGCGGTACATGCAGGGTAACGACATTGAGCCGATAGTACAAATCCGCCCGAAAATCCTGCTCAGCCACCATTTGACGCAGGTCGCGGTTGGTTGCACAGATCACCCGCACGTTGATCGGATACGAATGTGTGGAGCCCAGCGGCGCGACGATTCCATGCTGCAGAACGCGAAGCAGTTTAGCCTGAAGCTCAAGGGGGATTTCGCTGATTTCGTCGAGAAAAATAGTCCCGCCGTCTGCAGCCCTGAAAAATCCTATCGTGTTATCCACCGCGCCGGTAAAAGCGCCTTTGACATGACCGAACAACTGGCTTTCAAATAACGAACCGGTCAAAGTGGTACAATCCACCGGGATGAAAACTTTATTTTTGCGGTCGCTGGAGAGATGAATTTTGCGAGCCAGCATCTCTTTGCCCGTACCGGTCTCGCCGACCAGCGTAATGCAACACTGGCGGGAAGCGATCGAACGAATGGTATCCAGCAATGATACGAACGATTCAGAACATCCGATAATGGTATCTTCCAGATTGCCCTGAGAATGCTGAGCCGCGCCAAGGGGCGCACCCCATCCCCTTTCGTTTTGCACCGGTCCTTCTCCGCGCGCAGTCCTTTGCGGATAATTTTCTGCATTGGCACCGGACATAATCAGTCCCGTCCCCCCGTTTCTTTGCGTCTTCCTACACGGACGCAAAAAACACTCGAATTTTATTATCCCAATGATCCCTTTATTGGCTCAACGGCGGGAAAACCGGATATGACCCCCGAGTTTTCCTCACACCTCCAGATACAAACCACTATACCAAAAGAAGTTGGAAAATCAAGAAAAAACAGGAAAAGTTTTAGATAATTTTTTATATACAGGAACCTATCTATTTTCCAATCAAGGACTTATAACGATTGTGCACGATTTTTTTCAGGACTTTTTTTATCCTGCCGGGTCAAAAACATTGACACCATAAAAGATTATGAGTACCGTGTTTGCTTTATTCGTGAATACAAGAACCTCAGGGAAGGATTTGACTGCCGTATGAAAATATCGCTCAACTGGCTGCGGGATTATGTGGATACGTCGGGTTATACGGCCCAACAAATTGCCGAGACCCTCAGCGACCGTGGGTTGCCCATCGAATCCGTCAAGCCGTTTGAGGACGATGTAGTCATCGATGTGGAAATCACCAGCAACCGCGGCGATTGTCTGGGGCATATTGGTATCGCCAGAGAATTAGCCGCGGCCTTGGGCAGACCGCTGATCCTGCCGCGGGTTGAGAATCTGTCCGAATCTGACCGCGACGTCAGTCGGCTTGTGGATGTCAAAATTGAAGAGCCGACGCTGTGTGGACGATACGCTGCGCGCGTGATTGAGGGCGTCAAGGTCGGCTCATCGCCCGGATGGGTTTGCAGACGTCTGGAAGCGGTGGGACTTCGCAGCGTCAATAATGCGGTGGACGCGACCAATTACGCAATGATGGAACACGGCCAGCCGCCGCACGCCTTTGATTATGATAAGATTCAGGGCAAAAAAATCATTGTCCGCAAGGCCCGTCCCGGCGAACAGATTATCAGTATCGACGGTACAACGTGCGCGTTAAGCGATTCGATGCTGGTTATTGCCGACGCCACACATCCCGTCGCTCTGGCCGGTGTGATGGGAGGGCTGGAAACGGAGGTTTCCGACAACACAGCAACCATTCTTTTGGAAGAGGCGCATTTTAATCCGGTCTGCATTCGGCGAACCTCTCGACGACTTGGGCTGCCGTCAGAGGCGTCATACCGGTTTGAGCGGCAGGTGGACGCCGAACAGATTGACTGGGCTTCCCGCCGCTGCGCCCAATTGATTATTCAGTTTGCCGGCGGAAAAGCGGCGAAGGGCGTGGTTGATGTCTATCCGGGAAAGGCTGAAAAAATCACCGCTGGGATGCGATTTTCACGACTCAAGGCGCTGCTGGGAATTGAAATTCCCAAAGAGAAGGTCCTGGCGATTTTTAAGTCGCTGGGTTTTGAGCCCACATTGAAAAACGATGATTTGGTTGTCTGTACGGCGCCGAGCTGGAGACACGATATTTATCGCGAGGCGGATTTGATTGAAGAAGCAGCCCGATGCTGGGGATACGACAAGATTGGCGTGGGACGAAAAATTTCAATCGAGGTTGCGCCGAAAGATAAGCGACAAACGCTGGCTAATCGGATTCGTTCTGTGCTGAATGGATATGGTTTCTTTGAAACGGTGTCGGTTTCGTTTGTGGAACCGGAGATGGCGGCTGTGTTTGGCAGTATCGCATCGGAACAGCATCTGGCGGTGCAGGATGTCAATCAAAAGTCCACGCGTATCCTGCGTTCGAATTTAGTCGGTTCGCTGATCGGCGTGCTGCGTTCCAATTATCGCGCCGGCAATATGCCGTGCCGCGTGTATGAACTGGCCGATACCTATCTGCCGGCGCAACGGGCCGAGCAGAAACTTCCCGTGGAGCGGACCTGCCTGGGACTGGCTACTGACGGCGATTTTCGTGAATTGCGGGCCGCGATGGAAGGAGTGGCTGAAGCAGTCAATCCGGCTGTGACGTTGGAGTTTAAGCCCGCGTCGGTATCGTGGGCTCAGGCCGGGGCGGATATTTATATGAATGGCATGCGCATCGGGAACGCCGGTGTGATGAAGACGGACTTGGCAAAACGTTTTGATCTGGACAGGGCTCAGCAAATCTGTGCGGGGCAACTGGATTTTGACCTGCTCTTTGAACATCTCGGCGAGACCTTAACCGTAAAACCAATCCCCCAATTCCCGGCGATTCGCAGAGATCTGTCGCTGATTCTGGAAGAGAAGATTCAATGGGCGCAAGTTGCAGAGGTGATTGACGCCATCCGTCCACAGGAGCTTGAGAAGGTGGAATTCGTCGCGCTATATCGCGGCAAGCCCATCCCCGCCGGTCAAAAAAGCGTGACGGTTTCATTGTGTTTCCGCGATGACGACGGCACACTGCGGCACGACCAGGTGGATGAATTTGAGAAAATCGTTTTCATGTCGCTGCAGGAAAAACTCGGCGCGCAAATCCGCACGGTTTGACTAATATAGTTCTGCCATAAACGGTTGCTTTTGCAACGGTTTAAAAAGAACACCTCGTGAGATATTCTTTTTATCGGTATCTGCGGCAATAAAGGTCCGGCAATGGGGGTGATTTATTCAATAAAAACTTGCGTCGGGGACGATAATCTGATATAGTACAATTGCGGGTTAGCCCCTGGGATGTGCGTGTAAGAGTCCAATTTGAAAGAACCGATGAAATCACCCCGGGAAGCCAGGTCGTTGGAACCAGACAAGCCTGCTTGACAGGATTTTTGGAAAAACGCAACGGCTGCCCACCTCAAATTAAGGGGTTACTTTCAATACGACTCAAACGGCATCATCGGAGGTCAGCCTACAAAATGAGAGGCTCGTCGAGTACGAGCCTTTTTTGTTTTTTCCAGTCATACCGACTTTTCCCCAAGAAAAGAGACAATCTCTCTGCCTTGTTGGAAACTTATTGACAATTGCGATTTTTGGCACTAAAAGCGGCAAGTTTGGGCGAGAAAATTAATATAAAGTTCGCAGCGTTTCCGGGCATGCTTTTTTATGGGGAAAAAGGTCATTATTAACGCTGACGATTTTGGGCTGTGTGAAGGCGTCAATGAGGGCATACTCAAAGCCCACCTGAAAGGCGTGGTGACCAGCGCTACCCTGATGGTCAATATGGCCGGCGCAGAGGATGCGGTCCGAATGGCCTACAGCCACCCATCCCTTGGCGTCGGCGTTCATCTGAGCCTGACAGAAGGTAAAGCCCTGACCCCGGTCAATCAAATCCCGGCGCTGGTGAATGCGGAAGGCGCATTTCTGTATTCTCCTGAGAAACTGGCATTTTTGTCTCTGGTTCATTCTGAGGTCAGAAAAGCCGTCTATACGGAATTACAGGCCCAGGTACAGTGGGTCATCGATCGTGGAATCAAGCCCACCCATCTGGATTCGCATAAACATTTTCACTGTTTTCCGCCCCTGTATTCTATGGTGTGTCGGATAGCCGAACAATTTCAGATTCGCGCCATCCGCTGGCCCTTTGAGCCCAAAGCGGTTTCCTTTCATCCCTGGCCAACAGCAGATAAGGCTGGTCAAAGACGAGCAAGGGTTCTTCGCGTATTGACACGAATCAATCGACTTCAGAACTCCCTGTATATCCGGACACAGGCCCTGTTCGGGATCGCTCATACCGGCAATATAGATTTTTCTTTTCTCGGTGCGGTCTGTCTGTATAATATAAAAGGCGTCGTCGAAATTATGACCCACCCGGGATTTCCTGCGGGTTTGAATCATAGCAGGACACGTTTGATTGAGCAGAGAGAAAAAGAATTACAGGCACTTTGCGATATTCGAACCATTAATTTGTTTAGAGATAAAGGTATTCAGTTGACACATTATGGCTCAATCTGAAAAAAAGGCGCTGGACTGTTCCATTGTTGTTCCGCTCTATAATGAAGGACTGGTTGTTGACGAGCTTTATCAGCGAATTACAGCGGTCATGAAACAAATCAGTTTGTCTTATGAAATTATCCTTGTGGATGACGGCAGCGAGGATCATACGCTTGAAAAAGTTCGTTCTATCGCGGAAAAAGATTCCACGGTGGTTGTGATTGAACTTCGCAGGAATTTCGGCCAGACGCCGGCGCTTGCCGCCGGGTTCGATCTGGCTTGCGGGCAGGTTATAATCTCCATGGACGGCGATCTTCAGCATGCACCTGAAGAAATTCCCAACTTTCTGGAAAAAATCAACGAGGGTTACGATGTTGTAAGCGGATGGCGCAAGCAGCGGGTCGATAATATGATTATGCGGAAGATCCCCAGCCGAGCCGCGAACTGGATAGCCTCCAAAATCAGCGGCGTAGAGATTCATGATTTCGGTACAACGTATAAGGCCTACCGCAGTGAAATCCTCAAGGAATTGAAACTGTATGGGGAGATGCATCGCTTTATTCCCGCTCTTTTGTCGCAGATCGGAGCCAAAATCGCTGAAATTCCCATTCAAAGCATTCTCCGCCCGAAGGGGACCAGCAACTATGGAATTTCCAGATTACTTCGAGTGTTTTTTGATCTGATTACGCTGACTTTTTTACTTCATTATGTGACCCGGCCAATCCACTTTTTCGGCAAGGCGGCGTTCTATTGCATTCTCACCTCTCTTGTGATTGCGGCTTATCTTCTCGTAGACAAATTCTACTTCCTTGTTCCTATTTCTGTGGCACATCTTCCTTTGGCCGGTATGGCGGGGATTCTTTTTTTGGTGGGTCTGATTTTCATCTCTTCCGGTTTAATCAGCGAACTCATCAGCCGGATTTATTTTGAATCCACCGGCAAGACCATTTATTCCATACGTCGGATTTACACGAAAGAAGAACAAGCAGAGAACGACCTATGAAAAAGAAAAAGAAGAAGCTGAATTCTGTTATTTACATTTTACTCATTGCCCTTGCGATCGTTGTTGTGGTTCGATACCTTCATATTCATGACTTTGTGGTCGTCCAGAAAGAAGAGCTTTATGTCTGCGGGCAACCCTCCGGGATGGATTATGCGCGACTGGCGTATAAATATCATATCGCAACGATCGTTAACATACGTCCCGCCTCGGAACACCGCAATCAAAACTGGTACAACAAGGAAATTGTAGAAACCAAATCTCTTGGCATTCAATATATCCAGATTCCTATCGAAAAAAATCAGTTCTTTCCGGACACTGCGGCTCAGGCTCAATTTCTGGCGGTTATGGCGGAACGAAAGAACCGTCCCGTGCTTCTGCACGGTGGCACCGATGACAGCCGAGTCGCAATGCTGGTTGCTGTCTGGCTGTGCAAAAGCCAGCATTATTCTTCGGAACAAACCCTTGAGGTTGTCCGGGAAATTATTGATGACCGTCCCCTGAAAGAGGAAGAAATCATTTTTGTCCGACAACTGGAAACAGAGAAGCAGCTTTGAAACGGGTAATCAATTTCGCTTTGTCGCCGGAGATGCTTTGTGGAAAAGAGCCCCCCCGTAATCTCTCTTTTTTACCCGCGTGTCTGCGATCTCCGTCTCTGAATAAACCACGTCGAACGGCCCATATTTTTTTATTGCTTCAAGTTTTTCGAGGTTGCAAAAAATCCATCCGCCCTTCTCATATATTTCTTTTAATGCCGTCTCGTCACTAACAATCGGAATCGTCTTTCCATAATATTGCACAAAACGGGAAGAAGCCGACTGGAAAGCGACTACCATTTCCGAAGGCGGGACTCTGCGTGCGACCTCGACGGCAACATTACGGGCATATTTATCCGTATCCAACTGCGGCTCCAGAAAGGCTTTTGCCAACAAGCACCAGAAAATAATCCCGGTAAAAATCAGGCATGCCGCATGTCCCGATTTTCGTTTTCGAAACAACTGCACTGTCACAGCAACCAGAAAAATCATAAACAGACTGAGTATCAACACACGGAGTCCCAAAGGAGGACTGATTATGGCAACGACTCCATAGGCGATGATGGAGCCGCCTGCCAGAATGATCGCATGATAGCGAAGCACATTGGCTGAAAATAGTCTGGAAAAGGCTTCTTTTTGAAAAATCATATCTTCCAGCAGAATCCCGATTAATATTGCCGTCGTTGGCATAACAGGAAGGATGTAATGCTGGCGTTTGCCCTGGTCGAGGGTTAAAAAGACAAACACCGCAACAAAACAAATCCAGAGATACTTCATCAGCGGCTGTTTCTCTTTCCAGACCGGGTAGAAAGGGCAAATTAACGCCATCGGCAGAAATGCCGCCCACGGGGCAATAAATTTGAACATCATCAACAAGTAGTAATAAAACGGAAAGTGCCCCGGCGCATAATCGCCCGTCAGACGTTCCACATACTCCTGCCTCCACAAGGTCAGATTCCAATGGATTTTCGAGCCAATATACAACGGCCAGGGCAAGACAATCAGCAGGAATAAAACAGGCCCGACCAGCGGAAGCAGCTTCGGAATCATTTTCCATTTGCGGAACAATAGAATATAGGAGAACAGCGGCACAAAAACATAGGCGATGGGGGCAGGGCCTTTGGCCAACATTCCCAGACCCAGACTGGTCCAAAAAATGAGTATGGAAATAATCTGACGTTTTCGATTCGGACTGACAATCGCATCATAAAATGACAGATAACAAACCAGTACAAAGAATGTCAAAGCCATTTCCGGCCTGGCGCTGTGGGAATATCGGAATAATCCCAGCGTGGTTAACCAGACCGCACTGGAAGTCAGGGCGATTCGGGAATGAAACCATTGTTTCATATAAAGATAGATGCAGCCGACGGAGAGAAAACCGAAAACGGCACTGGGAAATCGCGCGGTAAAGGCGTCTATCTTTCCTGTAACAAGACTAAATGCCGCCACAAGCCAATAGGAAAGCGGCGTTTTATTCAATCTTGGCTGGCCATTGCAGGTTGGAAAAAGCCAGTTGTGGTTTTCGACCATTTCTCGTGCCGTAATGGAGACAAAACACTCATGGCTGTCAAGGGTCCTTAAGGAAAGTAATCCCAATGTCCCAAACAGGCAAAGAACGAAAAAGCCGCACACGATAAACATTCTTGCCGTTCCAGAAAAAGGCTCTTCCAAGAGGATTTTTTCTTCCGGCGGAATCATAATCCATTCCTTCTCAATCCGTTATTCTGTTGTTTTCGGCGTTTGGTAGATGAGATGCAAATTGCGTATATAAATGAACGAATTTAATGAAAAGGACAACATGAAAATCGGATTTTTAATATGGATGGAATAGCCCAGGAGAATCAGACTTCCGGCCAGCGACAAGAACCAGAAACTGATGGGAATAT
>Ga0315294_10001477_pt1 | contig 25581 bp, 18 predicted proteins | sample YL17G13_40_MG_FD_203626 | JGI IMG/M metagenome (GOLD analysis project Ga0315294, IMG submission 203626) | Sediment microbial communities from Yellowstone Lake, YNP, Wyoming, USA - YL17G13_40 | ecosystem: Environmental > Aquatic > Freshwater > Lake > Sediment | place: USA: Wyoming | collected... | reverse complement strand
ATTATTCCCGCACAGCATTTATCCAATCGGCGGAGGACGACCAATGGTTGACGGCCTGAGTGTACTTTGGTACCATAAGCTCGGCAACGCGGCGGTGGGTGCGCGTTGGATTCCCAAGTAGCCAATCGCGACTCGCGCCCGGGACTGGAAGTCCCGGTCTACTATTATGCAAAAGCAGGCTGAAGCAAGCTCAGAACGTGCATGGTGCCTAGTGCTTAGTGCCCCCGCAGCGCGTACCGATGCAGCTCGCTTTAGCTTGCTTCGCGATCCAGGTAGACTCACCATTCGATGGTGAGGCGCTCCTGCCACCTAGAATCTCTACGCGAAGCCCACGGACGTTTGGCCGTGTGCCGCAGCCTCGGTTTGACGTAGAACGCCATCGGGAGGGAATGTGATTTATGAGACTAGGCTTCTGCACGGGTTGGGACGAGAAGAACTTCAAATTTGCGAAGAAAGCGGGATTCGATGGAGTGGAGATCTTCGTGGGCGGCATGATAGACCCGGCCACAGCCACCGACGACGACGTGAAGAAGGCGCGTGAGAGTCTGGACAAGATTGGGGTGAAGGCGCTGACGCTCTTCCACTACCAGAACTACGCGGATCCGGCGAACCGGGAGCAGTCATGGAAGAACTTCCGCCGGACGATGGAGATGGCGAAGACCATGGGAACGGATGTCGTGACGTGCAACGCGTGGGTGCCGAGGGATGTGAGTATAGACGAGAAACTCGCGTTCTACAAGAAATCGTTCGGCCGGTTTGCGAAGTGGGCCGAGGATCTGGGGGTGAAAGTCGGCATCGAGAACTGCCCGCACGGCCTCGCGAATATTGCCTATAGTCCGGCGCTGTGGACGCGCATGTGGGAGGCGGTGCCCTCGGCCGCCATCGGGCTCGAATTCGATCCGTCGCACCTTGTCTGGCAGGGCGTTGACTACATTGCCGCTCTCTATGAGCACGGAAGCAGGGTGTATGCTTTCCATGCCAAGGACACAGAGATCAACCACTACAAACTGGAGAAACAGGGCAACCTGATGCCGGGCTGGTGGCGGTATCGCATTCCCGGCTGGGGAGACGTTGACTGGCGGCGGATCTTCATGGCGCTCTACGATATCGGCTACACGGGAGACATGGTGATCGAGCACGAAGATCCGGTCTTCGAAGGCGAGCGTAGGGAAGAAGGGCTCAGGCTCGGCCTTTGGGAGCTGCAGTCGCATGTGGATTCCGGTAGGTAAGCTGATCGGTGGCCAATGGACGAAGTGATCCCCATCAACGAACTGGCCGATCTGCGGCGAACACGCTACCGCCAGACGAAGGAGAACTTCGTACGCTCGGAAGACGACGCCCTGGACTTCATCAACGAGATGGGGTTCGTGTGGCTCATTGACCCGTCGGAGGCCGATCTTCCGAGCGTACACCTGGCGAGCCCGAGCCCCTACAAACCATCCGGGCATCGATACGTCCAGAACGCGGCCTCCTGGTGGGATTTGAAGCAGACGCTCCCGGGACGAAAGGCATGCTACTACTCGAAGGTGCTTCGAGGGCGCGGCACCTTCATCTCCTGGGACTGCTTTCCTCTTTTCTACGCCGTCTATGCAACGGGGAACGACTACCGGCATGACTATCGCGAGGGCATCCTTTCGCGGGACGAAAAGCGCGTGCTCGATCTCGTCGGCGGCGCCCCGGAAATCTCGACTCACGAACTGCGCAGGAAGTTCGGTACGCCGGGCAAGGACACCACCCGCGCGATGGATCGGGCTCTTCAGAACCTGCAGGAGACGTTCAGGATCACTGTGGCGGGCGGATCGCTGGAAGGGTGGAGCCTTCACAACTGGGCGCTCGTTGAGGATTGGGTACCGGCCGAATGCCTCGAGCGGGCACGGCAACTTGATCCCAGCACTGCGAAGCGGGAACTCACGCTCAGGTACGTCAGAATGGCGATCGCCGCGTCCGTCGGCGACATCGCCTGGGTCTTCCGATGGAAACGGAGAGAAGTAGCCCCACTAGTGGACGATCTGGTGCGGGAAAGCCGCCTTCGCGAGGTCGAGGTGCCCGACCTGCCGGGGATATTGTTCTCGACTGGGGACTAGGAACAGCGCATCAATCCCACCAGGAGACGCGGCCGCCGAACTCGTCGCACGCGTCGTACAATGCCTCGATGTTTTCCCACGGCACGTCCGGCTCAATCAGGTGCGTCGGCGCCACGAAAAGGCCGCCGCCTTCGCCCACAGTCTCGATCATGTGCTTTACCGCCGCCCGAACTTCCTCAGGGGTCCCGAACGGCAGAGTGGTCTGGGTGCCGATCGTGCCCCACAAGGCAAGATAGTCGCCATACTCGCGCTTGACCCACACGGGATCCATGCACTCCGGCTGAATGGGGTTCAGCACGGTGATGCCGATCTCGATGAGGTCCGGAATCACAGCCCGGCAGTCGCCGTCGCTGTGGTACCAGACGTGAAGATTCGGATTCTTCTCGCGGGCGGCAGCAATGACAGCGCCGAGGCGGGGTTTGAGCCACTTCCGCCAGGTTTCCGGGCCCATCATCATGCCGCGCTGTGTGGCGATGTCATCGCTGGTGTGAAGCATGTCAATCCCGCACGAGCTGAGGAACCTCGCATTGTCCGTCGCCATCTCCGTCAGCCTGTCGAGGTGATAGCTCGCGAGATCGGGGTTGAGCAGCAGGTCGGCGAGCATGTTCTCCAGGCCGCGCATTCGCCAGGCCGTTTCGAAGATGGTTCCGCCAACGCACGGAACCCCGGCGGCCACGGGCCGCCCCTGCGCCTGCAGCTCGATCACTCGTTCAGCGATTCCGACGCGGCGGTATTCGGCAGCCACGTCGGGGTAGGGGAAGCGTTTGAATTCTTCAAGCGTTGTAAACGTGTACATCGGATGAACCATGTCCTCGAAATGGTAGACCGAGCCGCGCACCCACCCGATTCCGAACTCATCCACCCTTGTTCTGTCGGCCGGCATAGCAGGCGGATAGTAGGCGTGGTATTCCGAGAAATCGGTCCGCAATCGCGTCGCACCGATGCCGATGCCCGCCAGGGGATCCATGCGGAAATACGCGGTTGGGTCTTCGCTCCCGGTGCGCTCCTTCAGCCGCTCCATCTGGGCAGGCGAGAGGTTTCCGCCCCTGGGTACCCATTGCGGTGTTCGACGTGAGACAGCGGCAAGCAGGTTTTCTCGAACGGTCATTACAGCCTCCCATAGCCGGGCATTCGGACCTCTACCAATTCTGCGGATAGACATTGATACGGGTGAAGCATGCGATCAGCGTGTACAGCCCACCATGCAGAAAGTCTCCGACTATCAAGCCAAGGAATATGGGCAGCGTCCGCCGGTAGAGTCGCAATCCCCCGAAGCGGACGATGAGGACCTTCGCCAGCCAGGCGATAAAAAACGGCATCCAGCTGTAGCTCATCGTCCATGTGTTCGCCATCGCATAGCCCACCGGGTGGAACGGCCACGATGCATACCGGGTTCGAAGGAACATGAGAGCCAGCGTAACCAGCGCTCCGGCCAGCACTCCGCCCATGCCGCGCCAATCCGTCGGCTGTGGATTCCGCAGCGAGTTCTCCAGGGCAGTAAAGGCGTTCAGGCCGTGGTAACTTCGCCAGATGTCGGTCTTTGCGAGGGCGCCGAACTTCGTCCAGATTGCCAAGGCGGTGACGAATGACACGGTGACGCCGATGGCAACAGCCATCAGCATCGCCCAAATCACTCCCTTATAGTTTGCGCCGGTGGAGTCAGCCATCTTCAGCGCATCGAGTTGATGCGGCATACACACTCCTCGGAAGTCCTGGCTGCCGGTCGCATCTCTCACATACGTCAGCGCGGTGAGGTCTGCAGCCGTGTAGAACTGGGTGCCCATCGCTGTCATCATCAGGCGGAATCCGTCTATTTCCGGCCCCACGGGCCAGGCATTCCCTGTCTCCGCCCGAATGCGCGTTGCGGCGATCAGGTAGAGGAGGATGAGGAGAACCATTGCAAAGCCCACGAAGAACCTGGCGCCTGAGAGCATGGTGAACCCGACCAACGCGAAGAAGCAGACAATCAGGCCGATGAACGCCCATCTGTACGTCCTGGACTCGTCGTCCATAGTCCCACCGCCTGAGGGGAACGCCTTCCTGACCAGTTGTACGAAGTGTTTCCGGCCGAGCCAGATCCCTGCGACGGCCAGGCCGAGGAACGCTCCAGCGCCCTGGTAGGGCAGGTATGGAAACATGCTTTGCACGCCGGCGGGCGCGCCTTCGTTGATACCCGTTGCTGCCGTCAACACCAACTGCATCCTCGTCAAGACGTAAAAGAACCAGGTGCTGAACAGCACTTCGGTTGAGAGGAGGAATCCGATCCCGATGGCAAATGGAAAAAACGTTACGCGGGTGTTGTTCAATGCGTTCCAAGGCGGGTTGGCGAATACCTGTATGAGTTTCAGCCCTCGGACCTCAAGACCAGGGACGTTCGGGATGTTGACATGCAGGGTGTTCAGGGTTCCGAGCAGAAAGGTGGCGGCTGTGGCCTCCCAGAACAGTTTGTTCCGCAGAATCGGAGTGCCCTCGCGCGTCATCTCCAGAGGCATCACAACAGTGGGAAATGGGAGCTTCTCGTTCTCGACCCACTGCTTTCTCAGCAGAATGGCAAGACACAGGGTCGCGCAGGAGAAGACGAAGAGGAAGCCCATCCAGACCGCGATCTGAGTCCACCATTCGCCGATGGGGAGCACGGCGTTCCCCTTGTAGAACTTGTCCAGTGCGTCCTTGTTCGTTTGTGCGAGCCAATCGGGGATGAACCGATGGAAGAGAGTGGACCAGCCGTTGGTATCGCTCGCAAAATAGTGAGCTGCTGTGATCGTCGGGATCAGGAAGTGCAGGCCGCCGGATGAGGATAGAACCGTGGCGACAGTCGTCATGATGTAGATGACCAGGAGCTCAGCCCGGCGAAGAGCCAATCCTGGGAGAAGTCGGGTGACCAGCAGATTCACCACAACCAGCGCGAAGAGGCTGCTGAACGCGCCGACGGGTATGGACGTGTTCGCCAGCGCAGTGTGGCCCTGTTCGCCGCCGAGCACGAGCTCCGCGTAGTGAAGCCAGAGGTTGATCACAATAGCAGAGGATATGCCGATGAGAAACGAACGCCAGGTCAGGCCTTTGGATTCCAGTCCGCTGCGCGAAGCCTTGTCTCTGTTACTCCGGTCCGTCGAGCGTTCCGAGCCGTCGGCGGCCGATATAGGCGGTGTGTCCAATTACCAAATCCTCGCCGGTGATTCGCGATGCTCGGACGGGCTGGTTCTCGCGCCTCGCGTCCGGGAATTGCCTACAGTATCTCCCTGAAGAAGTCCGCATCCCGCTTCAGTACCGCTACACGCTCCTCGGGCGCCCACTTCCCGAGCGACTCATCCTCAAGGCAAAGGTCCCGGCTGTAACCGGCAGACTTCAGGATTTGCACGACGCGCCTGTGGTCTATGTCGCCATCGCGGAGAGGCGACACGTACTTTCCGTACTCCCAGCCGATCTCGCGCTCGACCTCTCGCTTCTCCGGCGGGTACTGAATGTTCTTCGCATGCGTGTGCTTGCAGTAGGGAGCGAAGTGTTCGATGATCTTATAGACGCGGGAAAGAGGATGCCCGCGCCAGTAGAAGTTTCCAGTGTCAATCGTAACACCCACGCGGGGCGAGTTGACCCTGCTCAGGACCATATCGAGGAAGTCGGGATTGTTGCCCTGGAAGCCGTGGTTTTCAATGCCCATATCAACATTGGCGTCCACAGTTGCGTCGAGTATCCGTGCCATGGCGCCGGCGAATACGTGAACGTTTCGCTCCAGCGGCTGATCCTCTTTCCCGTGCATTATCGCGTCAATACGAACTGCCGGGACGCCGAGAGCATCGGCGGCCCTTATCGCCGTGATCGCCCAGTTGACCTCCTCCTCAATGTCATCGCTGCCGAAGTTGTTGCTCATCAGCAGCGCGGAGACCCTAATAGCGTTTGTGGCAAGGTGGTCGCGGAACTCCTCCATCGCGGCCGGAGCATCGAGCTTGAACCGGTCTCTGCTTGTCGCCGGGCGGATCGCGAAGACCGAGTTGTCCCGAGCCAGCTCGAGTTCGACGGCGCCGAAGCCGAGCGCGTCGAGCCCCTCTTTCAGCGACGGCCACGCCGCCAGAACGATATGATCACGGACGGATGGATACATGAAGACCTCCAACGATGCAGTCTGGTGATTCGAGATTCTGCCGCCAGTATACGGCTTCACAATCCGCGGGTCAAGCGCCTGACGCCGAATTGACATGACGGTGTGTCAGAGGCTAGACTTGCAGCACTGAATAGATGGGAGGTCGGCATGTTGAGGACGGCTATTCTCGCTTTGGTCGTGCTCGGGCTGTGTGCGGGCACGTGCGCATCGGCGCCAGTGCAGGACGACGCTGAACTCTGGACCAACGTCCGTGATTACGGCGCGTTAGGCGACGGCAAGGCGGACGACACAGCGGCGATCCGAAAGGCAATCGAGGTCGCAGGAAAAGGCGGCACGGTCCGCTTTCCGGGGGGCACGTACAGAATCTCCGGCACGCTGGAGGTCAACGCGTTGCACCTGCTCGGCAGCGTCTCCGGCGGCTTTCCGGCGGACGAGGACCGCATGCCGAGGATAATCGTGACGCATACAGACGGCCCGGCGGTGAAATGCGGAGACGCGTCCAGCGTCCACGGCCTCATCTTCAGGTACGAGAGCATCAACTGGGAGAGTCCGGTCAAGTATCCGCCCACCATTCTTCTCTCAGGCGTCGGGATCTCCATCAGTAACGTGAAGATCTGGGGAGCGTACGATGCCATCATGGCTGATGGGAAGTCGAACATCGGCCGAGTGAACCTGGAGAACATCTTCCTGCCGGAAGTTGTGAACACCGGCGTGTATCTGACGAAGGCATACGACATCCCGACGATGCGCAATGTAGAGGTTTTCTGCACAAACAGGTACTTTCTTGAACACGGCGTCGGGTTCAAGCTGGGTCGGCTGGACGAGTTCCGCGCCTCGAACTGCTTTGTAATAGGCGCGCAAACGGGCTTCCTGTTCGAAGAGGACAAGTCGGAGAATGGGGGAAGCACGTACGGCGGTCTGGTCAACTGCTCCACCGATTTCTGCGGCTACGGATACGTTGTGGGGTCCGGCGCGAGATTGAGGATCACGAACGGGAGCTACCTGAACCACGCCATCGCGTTCGACATTAAGCATCCGGATGCCGTGGTGCTGATCCACGGAGCGATACTCCAGGCGAACGGCGATCACATCGTGAGAGTCTCTGATTGCCGGGACCTCGTGATCAGCGCCTGCCGGTTCCAGAAGGCGTTCGAGAATCCGAATGCATACGGTGTGCACGTGTCCGGCGGCAAGAGCATCATTGTCAATGCCTGCACGTTCGATGCCTTTGGGCCGGGAGTCTATCTCGGGGGATCGGCGAGCAAGGTCACGGTGACCGGCAACATCTTTGCGGAGTCGAAGTTCGCGCAGGTGGAGGACAAGCTGCCGGAATCCGCAGGGCGCGTCATATCCGGGAATCAGTGACCGCCGTTGTTATCGCGGGGCACGAACTCAAGCAGGGTGACGGCGTTATTCTCAAGGGGGAAAGTCAACGTGAATGCATGTTCCCTTTTCCCGTTCTGCGATCCTTTTCTGGTACTCCCGCGACTGGTACATGAATGCTTCGAGCCGGGTCGCGTCCGTTCCCTGCTCGACGCCGTCATAGACCATGTTCAGGAACGGAAACTCGCCCAGCTCCTCGCGCACCCGCTTGAGAAGCGCATTGGAGATCGTGCCGGGCATGCAGGTGAAAGGCATCACCGCGACTATGCCGGAAAGGCCCTTCGTCGCAAAGTCAATCGCCTTGCCCACGGTCATGATAGCCTCGCCCTCGAAGCTCCTGTGGACGTAGGGCGACGCCATGGTCAGAACCTCCTCGCTCAGAGGTTCCTCGAGATTCCGCAGGAAGCCGTGGAATACCTGAGTGAATTGCTTTTCCTGGCGCTTCATCACGTAGTCTTTCAAGTGGTTCTTTATCCAGAGGGCATAGTCACCTGCCAGCGAGGCGCGCATGCTGCGGCGAACGTTGCGGTAGAGGAACCATTCGAGGATCGGGGCAGCCCATACCTCGCCGCCGAGCTCCTCGATCTTCGCGACGACGTCCTGGTTGCTGAATGCGTTCGCGCGCACGTAGAACTCGCCGACCAGGCCGATGATGGGTTTCTGCACGCTGCGGTCTATCCCAACGCCTTCAAACAGTTCGCGGCATTTCCGGAGCGCCGCGACGAGATCGGCCTCGTTCTTGATTGCCTCGTAGACCAGCTTTACCGAACGGTCGAATGCCTCATTCGCCAATCCCGGCACGGCTTCGTACGGCCTCGTTTCCCGAACGCACTTCTCCAGCAGGTCTATGGCGATTATGCCTTTCCATCCCTGCTCCAGGAGCTTGCGGCCCACGATGCCGATGTCGTTGTAGAAGCTCGAGGCCTGGTTGGGCGCGTATATCGGCACGTCCGGATATCCGAGCTGATCGAGTACCATGCGCTGGAGAGCATTATACTGGCCGAATCTGCAGGGGCCTCCCGAGCCGCCCATGAAGAACGCGTACCCGTCGCGGTCGAAGTCGGGGCGCTTCACAAACTTGACCATGTCGCCGGTCGTTACTATGCACGGGAAGCACTCCTTCCCGGTCGTGAGCTGGCGTCCCCATTCGACGGTCTCGTCGTCCGGCGGAGGAAGTACCTCCGCACGCATCCCGCAGGCCTCGAAAGCGGCTGCAAGGGCATATGCGTGGGCGCTCATGTTCGGGACGAGGACCGTTCGATGCGTGCCGCGCCGGATGCCCACCGGCCGGAAGCGCCTGCCATCGGCCGCGCGACCATCGGCATTTCGCAGGCTGTCCATGAACGCTTCACAGCGAGTGATCATGCCGGCATCCGCGCTGTGCTCGTCAACCTCTATGAGCAGGCACGGCTTGCTTCCAAGGCGCTCGCGGAAGAACTTGTGAACAAAGGAATCAGGCCCGCATCCGAAATTCGTCAGGTACAGAGGATAAAGCCGCTCATCGTCGGCCACTATCTCGCCCGCCGAGAGAATCTTCTGGCCGTACCGCCAGTACATGTTCTTCCAGTCGTCGGGCAGGCGCACGGAATCGAGCGGCAGGTAATCCATTGGGATGCACCGCACGCCCATCTTGTTCAACTTGCGAGGGATCTCCAGGTTCGCGCCCGGATCGCAGGTGTTGTACGACCGGCCGATGACTACTATCGCTTTCTCATCCGGGCGGATCTCGGCCAGCACCTCGCGCCCGCGGGCGCCTAAACGTGCCTGGAAGCGTGCGACGTTATCCTCCGCAGCTGCGATCGCGCGTGCCACCTCTACCCTCGATCTGCCGAGCGTTCGGCCGACTTCCTCGAGCGCTTTGATCCTGTGCTTCCTCCCGAGCTGCAGATAGATGACCGGCTGAAGGACCTTGACGCCTGCTGCCGTGAAGTCCACCGCGGACTTAATGGTGTATGCCAGACTCTGAACGTACGGACAGACGAAGCTGTCAGTCATGCGCTCGTCGGGCAGCGGGAGATTGACTACGCTGGGCAGGAAGATGTAGTCTATCTCCTTGTTCAGCAGGTTCAGCACGTGTCCCAGCGCGACCTTCATCGGGAAGCAGGTCTCGGCCACGGAGCGTTCCGCCCCGTCATGGATGATTCGTTTGGTGGTCGCGTCCGATATCACGACTTCGCAGCCGAGCTCCTTGAAAAATGCCTGCCAGAACGGATAGAGCTCATAGAACAGCAGCGCCCGGGGCATGCCGACGCGGATAGCGCCGGTTGAAACGGCCTCGGACGGTACGTAGGGCTCCAGAAGGATCTCGTCGCGCTCGGCGAAATGGTCGGGAAACGCGGCAATCTCGGTCGCCCTGCGATCCACGTCGTACTTCTCGCAACGGCTGCCGTAGAAAAGCGGCTTCTCGCCCTCCACCGCGACGCGATTGATCTCGCAGTGGTTGGCGCATTCCTTGCATTCGAACGAAGTGATCTCGTAATGCTTCCGGCTGAGATCGAAACCCTTGAATGTGCTGCCCTGTCCCTTGTCCTCCTCCATCGCGATGCAGGCGCACCCGATAGCGCCGGTCACTTCGTAGTGCTCGGGAACGATGATCGGCTTGCCGGTCACCATCTCGAAGGCTGCCACCACGCCCTTGTTCGCGGCCACTCCGCCCTGGAAGAATATCCTGTTTCCGACCGGCTTCGTGCCAACGACGCGGTTCAGGTAGTTCCTGACTATCGAGTAGCTGAGGCCGCCGACGAGGTCTTCCGTAGGAACTCCGGCCTGCTGGTGCCTGACGAGTTCAGTCTCCATGAACACCGTGCACCGCTCGCCCAGGTTGACCGGCGAATCGGAGGAGAGCGCCATCTCTCCGAACTCTTCCTTGATGCTGATTCCCAGCTTCTCCGCCTGCTCCTCCAGGAACGAGCCCGTGCCCGCGGCGCACACCTTGTTCATCTCGAAGTCCACAATCGCCCCCTCATGGAGGCTGACGTACTTGGAATCCTGGCCGCCGATCTCGAAAATGGTGTCTACCTCAGGATCAATCTCCACGGCGGCCCTGGCCTGCGCCGTAATCTCATTTCGGACCACGTCTGCACCTATGAAATCGGCGATGAGGTAGCGCCCGGAGCCGGTGGTGCAGGCGCCGCGGATTTCCACAAGATGGCCGACTTCCTCGCCGACCTCCTGAAGGCCCTGCCTCACAGCCTCTATCGGGCGTCCGGCGGTCATAAGGTATCGTTTGGCGAGCACCCGCTTGTCCGCGTCAATCACGACGACGTTCGTGCTTATCGAGCCAACGTCCACGCCCAGATAAGCCGGCACGCGCTCCGTGGGAAGCGGCGCGCACGGTTGATCCATCGAGGGGATGGGTTTTTCAAGTCTGAGCGGCTTATCTGCCGCGGCCTGCTGCCGATCCGAGAGTGCGTGGTGCTTCAGACGGTCAATTGCCGCGAAATCCGGGCGAGCCGGCGAGTCCGTCCGCATCGCGACCAATGCGGCTCCGATGGCTCCCGTGCAGCCGAACTCGCTGGGTATGATGAGTTCGCCCTCGCCGAGACCGAGCACGCTCTCCATCGCGCGCACGATCCCGGGATTTGCAGCGACTCCGCCCTGGAACGCGATCGGCCTTTCGAATTCCCTTGCCGCGCCGACCGTGCTCTTGAAATTGCGGACGAGAGCAAAGCACAGCCCGGCGACGATATCGTGCACCGGTGTGGCTTTCTGCTGGAGGTGGATCATGTCGCTCTTCGCAAAGACGCTGCATCGCCCGGCGACGCGCGGAGGATTCTTCGACTTCAGGGCGAGCTGTCCGAACTCCTCGATGCTCAGGCCCATTCTGCTCGCCTGCTGGTCGAGGAATGAGCCTGTGCCGGCAGCGCATACCGTGTTCATCTGGAAATCCGCGATGGAGGCCATGCCGTCGCCCTCCCGCGGATTGAGAAAGATCAGCTTGGAATCCTCACCGCCGATCTCGATGACCGCGCGGACCTCAGGATGCAGGTGAGCGGCGGCCTCTGCCTGCGCGATGACCTCGTTCACGAAAACACCCTTGATGGTCTCGGCGACGAGCCTGCCTCCCATCCCTGTGGCAGCGCAAACGGCGATCCGGTCGCCGTGCTTGGCCAGCGTCTCCCGGAGAGCCTCGGCAGTGACCTCCATAGGGCGTCCCCTGTGCCGTATGTAAGTCGTGTCAAGGATTTCGTGTGCCCCGTTCAGGACGGCCAGATTCACACTCACCGATCCTACGTCTATCCCCAAGATCAGGTTCGCGCTCGACATTCCCGCTGTTACCACTCCTTGTTGGATTCGGCTCGCGGCCGTTTACAGCATTTCCCAGTCTTCGGGGTTCCAATCGTACGGCATCTTGTTTGATACCGTATCACCTGTCCGTAGTATTCTTCCTGAGCCAGCGTGACTCCTTCTGGATTCAGACTGTGCAACAGGGCGTGCCCAAGACTGCCGGCGCTGAATGTGAGCGCGGAGACCGTGCGGCGGATTCCCCGGGTGCCGTGCCGATCGCGCGCGCAATCGCACGGCTATCTTGACAAACGGCGCCGATTCTCCCAAACTAGACCTGGTACGCTGAGAGGTAAGACTTCACGATTGTTGATAGTAGAACACCCAGGTTTGTCATTCTGAGCGCAAGCGAAGAATCTCGCACGCTGCGAATGAGATGCTTCGCTTTGCTCAGCATGACATTACTATCAAGGAGCGTGAACTGTTTCGCTGAGAGTTCCAGCATTCCCGAAAGGAGCGACCGACGTGTCATACTTCCCCAAACTGGACCAGGAGTTTGCCGCGTTCAAGCACTGGCTTGACCTGCGCAAGGAGCAGGGCGCCGACGTCTCCGGCATGGAGAAGGAGGTGCGCGTACTGGTGAGGCAGTTCTCTCGCAGGATGGAGTCAATGAAGCCGCCGTTCACGGACAGGTACCACGAGCCGTTCTCGCTGCCGGAGATCAAAGCTGCTCGTCCCAGCGGTCCGCGCTCGCTGCCGTACAACCTCGGCGAGGAACAGCTTTACGACAAGATGCTGGGCGCGTGGCTGGGCAGGGGAGCAGGCTGCGTGCTGGGGATACCTGTGGAGGGCTGGACCAGAAGGCGGATCAGGGAGTGGGCAGAGATACTGGGGCAGCCTTATCCGCTCGCCGAATACTGGAAGGAAGTGCCGCACCGAGGGATACACTACTCCGAGCCCATCGAGAACTTCCTGAAGGGGAAGATAGATCACATAGGTCCGGACGATGATCTTGCTTATACCGTCCTCGGCTTGCTGATACTGGAAGAAGCGGGCATTGATTTCAGCACGGAGGACGTCGGAAGGCTCTGGCTGAAGTACCTCCCCATGGCATGCACTGCCGAGCACGTGGCGCTGGAGAACCTGAAAAAGGGCCTGAAGCCGCCGAAGACCGCGCTGAACGGCAATCCGTTCATGGAATGGATTGGCGCGGATATTCGTTCTGATCCCTGGGGATACGCGGCGCCTGGTCTTCCCGAGGTCGCTGCAGACTTCGCGTACCGCGATGCGAGCGTCAGCCACGTTATGAACGGAACTTACGGCGAGATGTTCTTCTCCGCGGCAATCGCGGCGGCCTTCGTGTTCGATGATCCGATCCGCTGTCTCGAGACAGGGCTGACCGAGATCCCGGCGAAGTGCCGGCTCACCGAGAGCGTCAAGGAGACTCTGCGCTGGTGCCGAAGGGACCGCGATTGGGGCGCGACGCACGACCGGATCGTGAAGAAGTACCTGGGCATGCACATGGCGCACACGCTGAACAACGCAGCCATTACTGCTGCCGGGCTCTACTACGGCGAAGGCGACTTCGAGAAGACCATTGCCTACACGGTCATGGGAGGCGTTGATACGGATTGCACCGGCGCGACAGCGGGCTCGATCATGGGCGCGATAATCGGGGCAAATAAGCTCCCGAAGAAGTGGACAGCTCAGTTCGGGGATGAGCTAACGACCTACGTCAAAGGTCATGAAGTGCAGAGCATTGCCGGTCTGGCGCGAAGGTGTTGCGCTGTGGCAAAGAAGGTGCGCGCGATACGTAGCTGAAAAGGCCCACGGTGTCGCGCGCAGAATAAGAGGTCAGTATGGCGGGATCGGGTCACTGGGAGTAGAGGATGTCCGACGGTCTTCAGTTAGCGCTGATCATTGTACTCATTACCGCGCTGTACTTCGTCAGCAGCCGGTGGCGGCCTGAAGGTGGGAGCCAGCACGCCATGCGCGTATCTTACCGGATCGGCCTGGCGGTCGCTGCTTTAGTAGCGGTCTTGCTTGCGATATCCAGGCTGAGACACGGCTGACGAACAGGCCAGCGCCAGCGGTCAGGTCTGCTGTGCCGGTTTCTCCAACGCCGCGAACCACTTCGGGTCAATGTCCGGGAAGAGGCAGTCTCGCTCCTCACAGATCTTGTAGAAGTGCAGGTCGTCCTCATCCATCTCCCCGCCTGAAGCCGCCTTGCGAACGATGTCTGCCAGTCTCTTGAAGCTCTTGTAGTGTTCCGTCAGGCGGGTCTCGCCGTACTCCTTTGACGCCTGCGTGCTGATGCTGAACTGCCAGTCGGATGACTGGAGCAGCAGCAGCTCGCGAGCAGCCTGCTTAAGGATGGGCATGACGTCCTTGTTGTCGCCGTGGTCTCTCACGAGGTCCTGCATCTCCAGCTCGGCGTCGTAAACGTAGGACCAGGTCCACTCCGTGGACTCGTTCAGCCACATGTAGTGGAATCCGCCTTCGCCCCACGAGCCTTCCGGAAGGGAGATGGATGCCGACGGTGGATGGTTCTCAAGGTACTCCGAGCAGGTGGTGAGCTCGATCTCCGGGTCGTCGTGCATCGCCTTGAGCACCCGGTAGAGCCATCCCACGCCCTCGAACCACCAGTGGCCAAAAAGCTCAGTATCGTAGGGCGCGCATATGACGCCGGGCGTGCCCGTCCCATCCAGGTGGTGACGCAGGACTTCTTTCGTCGTATGGATGAAATGAGTTGTGTGCTCGGCCGTCTTCTCCTCGGCGCGATCAGGCTCGTAGATCACCTTGTCTCCCAGGTCTGCTTCAGGCCCCGTGACACGCCAGTAGCGCAGGCCTCCCGGCGAGTGCTTCTTATGGAACTCGAGGTACGATTCATCGCCGGGGTACCCCTGCCAGCGGCTCCAAACTTGCGATCCGGTGACGTGGTCTCGAACGAAGACGAACACGGGAGTCTCGCCCTTACCGGCGGACTTCACGGCGTAGGGCAAATACGGTGTTTTCGCAGCGCCTGAGTCCGGATGCTCATTGGCAAATTGCTTCCACAGGCTCTGAAGCGCGCCGAACCGGTCTATGTAGACTCCTCTGGTCTCACCGCCGTGCAGGAGGTGAGACTCGATGATGAAGTACCTCAGCCCATTCTCGCGCAGGAACTCCTCAACGCCCTTCCGGCAGTAGGGCTCGATGGTTCGACCCTTCGGCTGAAGTGGAGGCGACCACCGGTACGCCGGCCGGTACGCGCACTCGGGAAGCCAATACCCGACAGGCGGGCGCTTGAAATGGCGCTTGTAGGTCTGCACTCCTTGTTTTACTTGCGCTTGGAGACTCACGTCCTGCGAGAGTAGGGGAGAGTAGCCATGCGTGGCCGAACTGGTCATTACCTCGATGTGGCCCGCGTCCTGCAATTCCCGGTACGCCTTGACCAGAGAGCCTCCGTATCGCTTCTTGAAGTTGTTGAACACCTTCCAGTAGTACTCGTGCCAGAAATCAGCAAGCTGCGCGAAGGTTTCGTCCTTCAGTTTGGAGAAGTGCTTCTTGTTCTCTGACGCAGCCTTGGCCCGCATCTTCGCGTAGGCGGCAAACTCGTATTTGAACGACTCGTCGGCCAACTGCTCCACGAGCACCGGCGTAAGGCCAATCGTAATCTTCGGCGAATAGCCCTCTTCCACCAGGTCGTACAGCGCATCCAGCAGCGGGACGTACGTCTCGGCTGTGACCTCCAACAGCCAGTCGCTGCCGTGCGGCCATCTTCCGTGCGAGAGCACGTATGGTATATGCGAGTGCAGCACAAATGCGAAACTGCCTAACGAGCTAGTGGGCAAAGCTAACTGCTCCTTTCGTAGAGCTTGGCTGGAAGGAAGCGTTGCGATTATCGTCCGGACAGGGTGACGGCAAGGCTGTGTTCAGCCGGCCGAGTCTGCCTGTCGGGAATGGGAAAGTGGATCCGGTGCGGTTCTCCTCAGAACACAAAGGCTGGAAGCCACTGGTGTCTTCCCCAAAGAAGATAGCACGTCCACCTCCGGCTGTCAACAGCTTTCTTCGGGTCTATCTGTCTGTATGGACGACCGCGCACACAGTATCCGGTATGCGAACTCATGTGCCAGCGCCCTGAACCGCCCCCAATCGCTCCAAGGCTCAGGGAGTTGCTTTAGCTGTCCGGCAATGTCCCGCAGGGCACAGGGATCTACCTCGCGGAAGCCGGTTATGCGTTCTTCGATGTCCCGGGGCGCGGGCTGCCCCGCAGTCTCTGAGGTCAGCATGACATGGCTGAGGTAGTCCGTGCTCCTGTGCCGGCTTCTCAACGAGCAGCGGATTGCGCCGAGATGCCGGCGGACTCGCACCTGCAGTCCCGTTTCCTCGCTCGCCTCACGCTTCAGGGCTTCCTCAGGGCGCTCGCCTTCTTTCATCTGCCCGCTTGGAAGGCGGTAGACTCCCGCCGGATAGAACTCCTTGGTCACGAGTAATACCGTGTCTCCCGGACGCCGGATGACCATGACGACTTCGCCGGGCGATTCGCCGCTCTTGCGGGCCATCTCTTCCAGGAAAGCGTCTCCCACGTCCAGGGCGCAGTACTCTAAGTCCTTGTTCGCATCCATCGGCAGTGCTCATTCTACACCAGCAAGGGCGGGGATGCAAGCTTTTTCTCCCGGATTGACTGCATGCCTCCGTCATGCTAAACTGCTCACACGCGTTTGCCGGCATCGCGGGGTGACTGCGCAGGTCGGTCTCACGCGAGTGACGGACACGCGAAGAGTCAAAGATGGGAAAAGCCACGCGCCACTTGGCTGACTTACACGTTCATACGACAGCTTCCGACGGGACGCTTACGCCCGAGCAAACGGTTCGGGAGGCGGACCGGCTTGGGCTCGCGGCTGTGGGGATCGCCGATCACGATACGATCGCCGGGGTCGCGCCTGCCTTGGCTTCTTCTGTGGGTACAGGAGTCCTTGTGGTGCCTGCCGTCGAGATCAACACCGATTACGAAAACGACGAAGTACATCTGCTGGGCTATTATATTGACCACGAATCGAGTGCCCTCGGCGCGCATCTTGAACGGCTGCGTCAGGCGCGGATGGAACGCGCGGCACGCATCGTGGAGCGCCTGAATCAGCTGGGCTTGAATGTCACCCTGGACAGAGTCAAGGCCATCGCGGGCAAGGGCGCTATCGGCCGGCCTCACATCGCCAGAGCCATCGTGGAGGCGGGCGGTGCCTCAACGCTGAATGGCGCGTTCGGCAAGTACCTGGTGCGGGGCGCGCCCGCATTTGTCGAGCGGCACAAGCTGACGCCGTTTCAGGCGGTTGGCATGATTCACGAAGCGCGAGGCGTCGCGGTCCTGGCTCACCCGGGCATCAGCAAGCACGACGAACTGATACCGGAACTCGTACGCTCCGATATGCAGGGAATAGAGGTTTTCCACAGCGATCACTCGGCCTCCCAGACGCAGCACTACATGGAAATCGCACGGCGCTGCGGCCTCGTGCCGACCGGTGGTTCGGACTCCCATGGCCCTGATAACATGAAGACGATCCCGATCGGTCACGTCACGGTAGACATGGCCGTGGTCCACCAGCTAAAGGCGTTGGCTGAGGCGAGGAGATCCCGTCGAGATAGGCCCTCATAAATGGGGCATCTGCGGACGGGCCGACTGTCTGGAATCGTTTACATCACTCGTTTTTTGCGCGAAACCGGCCCAAAAGCGATTGACAGACGGGTTGGCGTGTGGTATAAAGGAGGACGGTGTCCGTGCTGCCTGACGAGCGAGTCCGTCAATCGGCCGGGGCCGCGGAAGCATTCATAGTCTAGTACGAAGGAGTGGCTGGTATGGATATGTTTGGGTCCAGGTGGATTGCGAAGGCCAAGGAGATCATGGACCAGATCGAGAAGACCCAGGCCGGGAGTATTCTGAAGGCTGCCGACGTGATGGCGAATGCGATAGAACAGGAGCGATGGGTTCACATGTTCGGCGCAGGCCATGCGCATATACCCCTGGAGGAGATATACCCGAGGACGGGTGGCTTCGTCGGCTTCCACCCTATCAGTGAAATGGCGCTTACGTACTTCACCAACGTCGTCGGTGACAGCGGCGTGAGACAGTTCTGCTTTCTCGAGCGCGTCGAGGGTTACGGCAAGGTCATCATGCAGAACTACGATCTCGACCCGCGAGATGTCATGTGGATATTCTCCCACTCGGGAATCAACTGCGTCGTTATTGACGTGGCGCTGGCTGCGAAGGAGCAGGGAGCGACTGTGGTAGCGACGACATCGCTGGAGCATTCGAGGACGACCACGTCCCGGCACTCATCCGGCAAGAGGCTGTTCGAGGTCGCGGACATCGTGATTGACAGCTGCGTGCCCTTTGGCGATTCGATGATTGACGTTCCCGGTCTGGAGCAGAAGGTCGGGCCGGGCTCCACGCTGGGCTTCATTACCGTGGCGAATGCCGTAGTCACCCAGGTGGCGAAGAACCTGGTGGACCGAGGAGTCAAGCTGTTCGTGAACGCAACGCTGAACGTGAAGGGCGACCAGACCGCCGAGGACCTGGTAGAGATCGGTACTCAGGAATTCAAACGGCGTCTGAAGAACGTGTAGTGTGACGTACTAGATGCCCCGCTTGAGTCGGGGCATTCTTGATTCATCAATCACTTTCATAAGGAGGTACTTACAGGTAATGAACGTCGAACTGCGGCAGTTTGATCCGGTGGCGGACCGGAAGGCGCTGATGGATCTCTGGAATCTGTGTATTACTGCCGATCCGATCACGGATGAGACCTACGACGAGAAGATCACCGGCGATCCCAACCTGGACCCGGCCGGGTGCCCAATAGCGGAAGTAGACGGGAAGATGGTCGGCTTCGCGATCTCGTCTGTGCGCCGAACACCGAACGATGGCAGGGGGTACGAGCTCGATCGCGGTTGGATAACCGCCTTTGCGGTCCATCCCGATTGCCAGCGGCAGGGCGTCGGAACTGCCCTCATCCAGCACTGTGTCAACTTCATCAAATCGAAGAACAGGTCTACGATATACGTCTGCGGACTGACCGGCTCTTCGCCGAAGTACTTCTTCCCGGGCGTGGATATCAGGGCATATCCGGAAGCCGTCAAGCTCCTGGAGAAGCACGGGTTCTACATCTCCCATCTCGCTCACCACATGGAGCGCCCGCTCGCCGACTACAGCTACCCCGAAGACGTGAAGAAGATGGAGGCGCAGCTCGCGAGTGAACGAATCACCGTGCAGCCGCTGGAGTTCGGTGAGGAGAAGAACCTGCTCGAGTTCCTCTGGCACAATTTCCCGGGCGACTGGTATCGTCACGTTGACATCGTCATGAACGGCAAGCCGGAGAACCACAAGCGCTTCTTCACCGCCAAGATGCACGGCAAGATCGTCGGCTACTGCCACTACGAGGAGGCGCATTTCGGGCCGTTCTTCGTACGCTTCGACCTGAGATCGAGGAAGATCGGAACGGTTATCTTCCACAAGTGCGTGCAGCTCATCAAGGACAACGGCCATCCGACCGTCTGGTTCGGCTGGGCCGACGAACCGATTCCTGCCCGCTTCTACCGCAAGAACGGTATGAAGGAGACTCGCTCGTATGCGATGATGCGCAAGGGTGGACTGCAGGGTTGGCACGCAGACTCGTAGTAGGCATAGATCTCGGCGGCACGAAAGTGTCCGCGGGTATTGCGGATCTGGAAGGGGTCGTCCTCCACAGGATCGAGCAGCCGACCGATACCGAGTCGCCGGAGTCGTGCGTCAACCAGCTCAGTTCGATCACGCGGGAATTGCTGGATCGGTGCACTGGCGACGGCGAGCTCGCCTGCATAGGCATAGGTGTGCCCGGAATCACGGAGAGCGAGACAGGACTCGTGGTCTGGGCGCCGAACCTTCCCGGCTGGCGGAACATCCCACTCGGGCAGCAACTGAGCGGCCTCTTCCACGTCCCCGTGCTCGTCGAGAACGATGTTGATGTCGCCGTGCTTGGCGAGTGGTGGCAGGGCGCGGGCAAAGGCGCGCGGAACGTCATGCTCATCGCGGTCGGCACGGGCATCGGCGGCGGCATGATCATTGACGGCCGGCTTTACAAGGGCAGCGGCGGAGTGGCCGGAGCCGTCGGATGGTTCGTCATCGGCGAGGACTGCCTGTTCCGCGAGGAGTATGCGAGCGGCGGCTGCGCCGAATACCTCGCAGCCGGGCCGGGAATAGGAAGGCGCGGACAGCAGGCCGCGGAACAGAACCCGAGCACTCTGATGCTGAAACTCGCCGGTGGCAAGGCCGAAGCTATTACGTCCAGGATCGTGTTCGAGGCCGCTGCGGCCGGGGATGAACCCGCGCTGCAGGTGGTTCAGTACACGGCTCGTTACCTCGGAATTGTCGTTGCCAACGCGATCAGCCTGCTGAACCCGGAGGTCATTATCATCGGCGGAGGAGTAGGCGAGGCCGGCGATATCCTGCTGAAGCCGATCGCGGAGATCGCGAAGGCACACGCGCAGCCGGTGTCCGCTGCATCCGTGCGGATCGAACCGGCAGTCCTGGGAAACAAGGCGGGCCTTATCGGCGCGCTGTGTCTCGCCGCCGAGCATGAGCAGCACATTCAGAACACAGAGGAAATGCGTGAAGCGTAAAACGTAACTCGGAATAACCTGCCATCTTTACGTTTTACTGCGCTTCTGTGTTTCTGTGGATTTCTGTGCTTCTGTGTTCTCAAACCGGACATCAAAAGGAGAAAGAAGTCATGGCAGATAAGCTGCACGTAGTCTACTTCGGCGCGCACATCGGCGACGCCGAGATCACATGCGGGCACGTGCTCGCAAAGTACACCCGCGCGGGTCACAAGGCGACCATCGTCCACGTCACCCCCGGCGAGAAAGGGCATCCGACGCTGAGCCCGGAGGTCTACGAAAAGCAGAAGCGCGAGGAGACTGCCGCCTCCGCAAAGCTCTGGGGCTGTGACGTGCGGATCATGCCCTTCAAGGACGGGGAAACTTATCTGAACGAGGAAAGCAAGCTGATGTTCGCGGACCTTATCCGCGAGCTCAAGCCGGATATCGTGATCACGCACTGGAAGGGCAGCTTCCATAAGGATCACATCAACACGCACTACAACGTCGTGGAAGGCATTTTCTACGCCGCCGTTCCGGGGATCAAGCGCGCGCTCCCCGCTCATGGGATCAAGCAGCTCTACTTCGCCGACAACTGGGAAGACGCGCTGGAGTTCGAGCCGAACGTTTACATGGACGTGACGGATACCTACGATGTCTGGAAGGAAGGCATCGCGAAGCACGCCCTGTTCCGGGGCGAGGTCTCGTCGTTCCGGTACAACGAGTACTACACCGGCCTGACGCAGGTTCGGGGTGGAATTGCCGGCTGCAAGCGCGCGGTTGCCTTCATGCTCCCGCGCTTCTCGACGCACAGGACGTACGACTTCTTCCCCGTCGAGGAGGCAATGTTGATTTACTAGGCATAGACCTCCCTTTCCCTTTGGGAGAGGGCCAGGGTGAGGGTTTGTCAAGCCTTCTCACACGCATGGCTAAAGGCCCCGGGATTACCTCGGGGCCTTTTTCGCTGCTTGATTTCGGGCATGGTTTTCGGCTAGAATTGATAGGTCGCTGACGGTGCGAAAGGACGGATCAAACCCAATGGAAGGCCATCAACCCGCGTTTATGATCCTGACCTGGGGCTGCCAGATGAACGAGGACGACTCCCGGCAGATGGCGAACCTGCTGGAGCAGATGGGATACCGGCAGACCTCGGAGGAATCGGACGCGGATATCATATTGCTGAATACGTGCTCGGTTCGGGCCAAGCCCGAGCAGAAGGTGATGAGCAAGCTCGGCGAGCTTCGGCGCTTGAAGATGCAGAAGCCCGGCCTCATCATCGGCGTGTGCGGCTGCACGGCCCAGATTGAGGGCGAGGCATTCTTCAGGCGCGCGCCTCATGTGGACCTGGTGATGGGCACGGCGAGCATCCACGAGCTGCCGGCGCTTATCGAGCAGGCCAGGCAGGGCAGGGGACACGCCGCTGCACTCAAGCTGCCGGACAGAGCCTGCTCGAACGGCATCTCGCATACGCCCAGGTTCATCGGCAAGGCCGGCCTGAAGGCGTTCGTGCCGGTGATGTACGGCTGCAACAACTTCTGCGCCTACTGCGTGGTTCCATACGCACGCGGCCCGGAGCGAAGCCGCCCGCCTGAGGAGGTAGTCGCTGAGGTTGCAGAACTGGCCTCCAAGGGATGCAGGGAGGTCACGCTCATCGGCCAGAACGTGAACAGCTACTCCCCGCTGATGGGGGGACAGGGGGACGCGGCGACGCGGCGATCGGACTTCGCGGGTCTGCTGGGGAAACTGAACGACATCCCTGGCTTGGAGCGGATACGCTTCACCACGTCGCATCCGAAGGACTTGAGCGACCGGCTGATCGAGGCGATCGCGGATCTGCCGAAGGTGTGCGAGCATCTTCATCTGCCGCTCCAGGCCGGCGACGACGACGTTCTCCGCCGGATGGGACGCGGGTACACCGTGGACCATTACATGGTTCTGGTGGAGAAACTCAGAGGCCGCGTTCCCGGGATCAGCCTGACCACCGATGTGATGGTGGGATTCCCCGGCGAGACCGAGCAGCAGTTCGAGAATACGCTGAAAACCGTCGAGGCCATCCGGTTCGACGCAGCTTTCATGTTCGCGTTCAATGCGAGGCCCGGTACAGCGTCCGCCTGCATGGACGGCCAGATTGACGGTCCGACCAGGCTCAGCCGATTGCGCGAGCTCATTGCATGTCAGAACGCCATCACGCTTGAGAGGAACCAGGCTGAAGTCGGCAGGCTCTTCGAGGTCCTGGTGGAAGGCCCCAGCGAGAAGAACCCGGCGAAAATGACCGGCTACACCAGGACGAACAAGACGGTGAACTTCCCGGCGGGGCCCGAGATTGCAGAGCGACTGGTGATGATTCGCGCCCAAAAGGCCCATCCGTGGGGATTCACCGGGGAATTGGCAGAACCATGACTTCGAAACTCACCCCAATGCTCCAGCAGTATACGGCGATCAAGAAGGAGCATCCGGACGTCATCCTGATGTTCCGGCTGGGGGACTTCTACGAGATGTTCGGCGACGATGCGAAGATCGCCGCCCGGGAGCTGGAGATCACGCTCACTTCGCGTGAGGCAGGACTGTCGGGCCGGATTCCCATGTGCGGGGTACCTTATCACTCTGTGGATCGCTACATCGCCCGCCTGATCAGCAGGGGATATCGCGTGGCTATCTGCGATCAGGTCGAGGACCCGAAGCTGGCGAAGGGGCTGGTGAAGCGCGAGGTTACTCGAGTTGTGACTCCCGGAACGGTTCTCGAGGACTCCATGCTGGAGCCGGGCAGCAACAACTTCCTTGTCGCGCCGGCAGGTCGGCAGGACGCTTTTGGTCTGGCTCTAGCTGATATCTCCACGGGCGAGTTTCTGGTTACCGAGATGTCCGGGCAGGGCGCGGAACAGCGTCTACTGGACGAAATCGGACGACTTGCCCCGGCGGAAATCCTGGTCCCGGAAGACCCGAACGATCTGACGGCGCGGATACAGGAAGTATCCAACGCCCGAATTACGCCGTTCTCCATAGATGGATTTGTGTCTGCGAGAGACATCCTGCTGAAACACTTCGGGACCGCATCGCTGCGCGGCTTTGGATGCGATGATTACACCGCCGGCCTTGACGCCGCGGCCGTCGTGTTGAAGTACCTGGAGAGCACCCAGCCTGCCGCGTTGCAGCAGGTTCGCTCCCTTGCAACGTACTCCACGGACGGCTTTATGGTGCTGGATCCCGCCGCACGCCGGAACCTGGAGCTGACCCAATCAATGTTCGACGGTGCGCGCAGCAAGAGCCTCCTCCAGATACTCGACCGAACCGTCACGCCGATGGGCGCGCGCCTCCTGAGAAGATGGCTTGATCAGCCCCTGCTCGATGTGAAGGCCATCGAGGCCAGGCTGGATGCGGTCGCGGATTTCCATGGGAATCTCATGATGCGCTCGCGCGTCAGGGAGATACTGGCCGGCATCTACGACCTTGAGCGGCTGACCTCCCGAACGGTGACGGGAACTGCAAACGCCAGGGACCTGATCGCGCTCAGGAACTCGCTGCAATCGCTGCCCGAGCTTCAAACCGCGCTTGCCGCTTCGGAAAACCGGACGATATGCTCGCTCAGCGAACACCTGGCGTCGCTTGAGCGCGTTCCCGAGCTGATCTCCTCAGCAATCGTCGAGGAGCCGCCGCTCACACTGCGCGAGGGCGGCCTCATCAAGCCGGACTTCAACGCGGACCTCGATACCCTGCGCTCTGCAAGCAGGAACGGTAAGGAATGGATCGCCGGCCTGGAAGCCAAAGAGAAGGAGCGCACCGGCATCAAGAGCCTCAAGGTCGGCTACAACTCCGTCTTCGGCTACTATATCGAGGTGAGCAAGTCCAATCTGTCGCTGGTGCCGGAGAACTACATCCGCAAGCAGACGATGGTCGGCGCGGAAAGGTTCATCACGCCCGAACTGAAAGAGTACGAGGCCATGGTTCTCGGAGCGGAGGAGAAGTCCACGCAATTGGAGTACGAGATCTTCTGTGCCGTGCGCGAGCAGGTTGCGGCGGAGGCCGAAAAGCTCACGGCGGCGGCACGCGCCGTGGCGCAGATTGACGTTCTCTGCTCGCTGGCCGAGGTTGCGGCTGCGAACCGATACGTCAGGCCGGAGATCAACACGGGAACCGGGATCAGCATCAAGAACGGACGGCATCCGGTCGTCGAGCGGCTGCAGACCGGCGAGCTTTTCGTGCCGAACGACTGCCAGCTCGACTGCGGGGAGAATCAGCTGCTGATCATCACGGGGCCGAACATGGCAGGCAAATCCACCTATCTCCGGCAGGTGGCGCTGATCGTCCTCATGGCGCAGATCGGCGGCTTCGTGCCCGCTGACTCGGCGCAGATCGGGACCGTGGATCGGATATTCACGCGGGTCGGGGCGCACGACGAGCTTTACTCCGGCCAGAGCACCTTCATGGTCGAGATGAACGAGGCGGCGAACATCCTGAACAATGCGACCGACCGCAGCCTGATCATCCTGGACGAGATCGGGCGGGGAACGAGCACGTTCGACGGCCTGTCAATCGCCTGGGCGGTGGCGGAATACATCGAGCACATCGGAGCAAAGACGCTTTTCGCGACGCATTATCACCATTTGAATGACCTGGCGGACGCGTTCCCAGGCATCAAGAACTACCGCATAGCGGTCAAGGAGGACGAAGACCGTATAATCTGGCTGCGGAAGATCATGCCGGGCGGCACCGATCGGAGTTACGGCATTCAGGTGGCGCGGCTTGCCGGTCTTCCTCAGCAGGTGATCGAAAGGGCACAGGAGGTCCTCTGGCAGCTTGAGAGCAACGGGGCTACGAAAGGCATGCTCGGCAGCGGCGGCAAGATCCCGGCAAAGACCGAGAAGCTGCAGCTCACTCTGTTCGAGGCGGAGCCGCATCCGGTGCTGCTTGAGATCGAGAAGCTGGATGTCGGCACGATGACGCCGATCGAGGCCCTGACGAAGCTGTACGACATGCAGAACAGGCTGAGGCAGGGTAAGGAATAGCAGCGTTAGGCAGGATGATGCAACAGGAAAGATTACAGTCCGTAATCCGGATCCTGGACGAGGATACGGCGAACAAGATCGCGGCGGGTGAGGTCGTCGAGCGGCCTGCTTCCGTCGTCAAGGAGCTGATCGAGAACGCGCTGGACGCCCTGGCGGACGAGATCAGGATCGAGCTCGT
>Ga0315294_10001476_pt1 | contig 25592 bp, 22 predicted proteins | sample YL17G13_40_MG_FD_203626 | JGI IMG/M metagenome (GOLD analysis project Ga0315294, IMG submission 203626) | Sediment microbial communities from Yellowstone Lake, YNP, Wyoming, USA - YL17G13_40 | ecosystem: Environmental > Aquatic > Freshwater > Lake > Sediment | place: USA: Wyoming | collected... | reverse complement strand
CTGTGGACAAGCCCATCGAGGTTCTGTTGACCCTCTGCCTGACGTGGCAGCAGTTCGCCAAGGTAGTAATTGGAGAACAGCCTCCGATTCCTGTGGGTTGCCCGGTGGCCGGGGAGGCGCTGCTGCCGCGGCCCGTCAAAATCCGTCTTGTTGCGTCCCATTTTCCCCGTCATTATATCTCCGACCTAGCGGCGGTAACAATCCGGTCCCTGATCTTGTTTCACCGCTTGGGTCCGTCAATGCCCGGACGGACTCACAATAACCCCACACAGCCCTCCCTCTCCCGCGCGAACTCACTAGAACTTGTTTCAAAACTACTTGAGCCGGGGGGGCTGCGCGGATTCTAACGCGGTTTAGCACGCATTTCATCCTCATATCTGCGCAATCTGTGGTTCGATCCACCCCGTAGGGGCGGACTCACCACCCTGAGCCTGTCGAAGGGCAGATAACACGCTCTTGCTCTTCGCTCCTACTTGAAACTTTGAACTTGAAATTCGTCAAAACCCGACCGAACCCGGGCGGGCCTGAAACTCTCTCGTCAATCTGCGTCATCTGCAGATAACACGCTGTTGCTCTTCGCTCCTACTTGAAACTTTGAACTTGAAATTCGTCAGAACCCGACCGAACCCGGGCGGGCTTGAAACTCTCTTCTCAACGACTTTTAGTATCTCCTGCTCACCAGCCCCTTGACCGCCTCCGCCACCGTATTCTCGTTCGGCATTGCGGCCAGTTCCAGGTTCTTTGCGTATGGCATCGGCGCCTCCGCCCCTCCCACCCACGCCACCGGGCCGTCCAGGTAGTCGAACGCCATCTCCTGAATCTGGCTCACCACCTCGCCGCCGAAGCCCCCGGTCTTCGGCGATTCCTCTAATACTATCGCCAGATTCGTCTTTCTCACCGAGTTCACCGCGGTCTCGGCGTCCATTGGCCGCAATGTCCTCAGGTCCACCACCTCCACCTCGATTCCTTGCTCCGACAGCATCTCCGCCGCTCCAAGCGCCACCTGCACCATCCGTGAATAGGCGATCACCGTGGCGTGTTTCCCCTCCCGCTTCACGTCAGCCACTCCAAACGGAATCGTATAGTCCTCTTCCGGAACCTCTCCTCTTATCCCGTAAAGGAGCGAGTGCTCGATGAACATCACCGGGTCGTCGCCCCGAATCGCCGTTTTTAACAGCCCCTTGGCATCGTAAGGCGAGGACGGGTTCGCCACCTTCAATCCCGGAACGTGGGCAAACCATCCCTCGAGGCTCTGCGAATGTTGTGCCCCCAGCCTTCGGCCTCCCCCGCTCACCGTCCTCACCACCATTGGCACGCTAACCTGCCCTCCGGACATGTATCGCAACTTCGCCGCGTTGTTCACTATCTGGTCCATCGCCAGCAGGCTGAAGTTGATCGTCATCAGTTCCGCCACCGGCCGAAGCCCTCCCATCGCCGCTCCGATAGCCGCCCCCACAATGACCGACTCGGAAATGGGAGTATCCTTCACCCTTCTCTCCCCAAACTCCTCCAGGAACCCCTTCGTCACCGCGTAGGAGCCTCCGTAGGCTCCCACCTCTTCCCCCATGATGAAGACGCTCTCGTCTCGGTTGAGCTCTTCCCGCAATGCCTGGCTGATGGCCTCTCGGTAGGTGATGACCGGCAACTCGCCTCACTCCCCGTAAATGTCCTCGTAAATGGCCGACAGCGGAAGTTCCGGGCTTTCCTCCGCGAAGCGAACCGCCTCCGCGATGACCTCCCCTATCTCCTGATCCACCTTCTCAAAGTCCTTATCGCTGAACCCTTTGTCCGATGCGAGCAACTGCCGGCGAAAATTGCTGATGGGATCCCTCCTCTGCCATTCCGCTTCCTCCTCCCTGGTGCGGTATTGCGCGGGGTCTGCCATCGAATGGCCTCGGTAGCGATAGGTCATCGCCTCCACCAGCGTCGGGCCTTCTCCCTTCCTGGCTCTCTTCACTGCTTCTGACGTCACCTCGAATACCTTCAGCACGTCCATTCCATCCACCCGCAGGCCGGGCATCCCGTATCCTTCCGCCCGGCGATACAGTTCAGCCTCTGCGGTAACCCTCGCCACGGCTGTGCCCATCGCATACAGGTTGTTCTCCAGCAGAAACACGATCGGAAGTTTCCACACCGCAGCCAGGTTGAGCGCCTCGTGAAATTCCCCCTCGTTGGCCGCGCCGTCCCCGAAGAAGTTCAGCGTGACCCGCCCGTCAGCGCGATACGAACTCGCCACCGCCAGGCCCACCGCTATCGGCATCCCACCCGCCACGATCGCATATCCCCCCAGAAATCCGGTGGAGGTGTCGAAAAGGTGCATCGAGCCTCCCTTCCCTCGGCACAGCCCGGTAGCCTTGCCGAACAGTTCCGCCATCACCCGCCTCGGCTCCGATCCCTTCGCCAGGCAGTGCCCGTGCTCCCGATAGTGGCTGACCACGTAGTCCTCCGGCCGCAAGGCCGCGATGGCCCCCACGCCGGTTGCCTCCTGCCCTATGTAAAGATGCAGGAAACCGCCGATCTTCCCGTGAGCATACATCTCCGCCGCCTTCTCCTCGAACTGCCTCACCAATACCATCTGGCGATAGAGATCAAGCAGCCGTTCCTTCGACAGACCCGTTCTCTTTTTCTCAGATGTGGATCGCTTCGCCATTGGCAGAGAGAGCGGCCTCCATCACCGCTTCGGCTATCGTTGGATGGCAGTGGACGGTGCGTCCCAGTTCCAGGGCAGTTGCCTCGAGGGTCTTCGCGACCCCCAGTTCCGCTATTACCTCGGTGGCGTGCGGCCCGATTATCTGGGCGCCCAGGATTTCGTCGGTTTCGGCGTTCACCGTCAGTTTCACCATCCCCTCGATCTCCCCTTCGGCCTGGGCCTTCCCACTGGCCCGGAAGGGGAACCGCCCAACCTTCACCTGGTATCCCTCTTCCTTCGCCTGAACCTCCGTGATCCCCAGGCTTGCAACCTCCGGATGGCAATATACCGCCCGCGGCAGATCTCGATAATTGAGCCTGGCTGGATTCTTGCCCGCTATCCCCTCCGCCGCCATTATCCCCTGGGCGGACGCTACGTGCGCCAGCGCAGGCGGGCCGGTAACGTCTCCTATGGCGTAGATTCCCGGCACGTTCGTGGCCATCATCTCGTCCACGGGAATGAATCCCCTCTCCACCTTGACGCCGGCCTCCTCCAGCCCCAAACCCTCCACGTTCCCCTTCACTCCGAGGGCTAACAGCAGTTTATCGGCTTTTACTTCTTCCTCCCCATTTTCCGTACTCAACCTTACCCTCAATTTCCCCCCCTCCTGCTGGCCCTTACCGGCCCTTTCCGACCTTTCCACCCCAAGCGCCTTTCTGCCGGTGAGCACCTTAATCCCCTGCTTGGTGAAAGACCTCTTCAATATCTCGCTTATCTCCCCATCCTCTCCCGGCAAGAGTTGGGGCATCATCTCCACCACCGTCACCTCCGCCCCATAGCTGCGAAAGAGATAGGCAAACTCCACTCCCACCGCTCCTCCCCCGATTACCACAATTGAGCTGGGCGCCTCCTGAAGTTCCAGCGCTCCCCGGCTCGTCATTATCTCTTTCTCATCAACCTCCAGGCCCGCAGGCACGATCGGCCTGGCTCCGGTCGCCAGGATTATGTTCTCTGCCGTCAGGTTTCGACTTCCGCCGCCGGGCTCCTCCACCACCACCTGGCCTTTGCCTCCCAGCCTGCCCTTGCCTTTGATGACCTCAACCTTGTTTTTCTTGAGGAGGGATTCCACGCCCTTGACCAGCCGGTCAACGACCTGCCGGCTCCGGGCGTGTGCCTTTCCATAGTCAGGGCGGATCGCCGAAACCGAAATGCCAAACTCTTCTGCTGTGCGGAAAAGGGAAAGGACTTCTGCGCTTCGCAAAAGGGCCTTGGTAGGAATGCATCCCCAATTCAGACAGACTCCCCCGACGCTCTCCCTCTCCACCACCGCAGTCTTCAGCCCCAGTTGCCCCGCCCGGATGGCTCCCACATATCCGCCCGGCCCTGCGCCAATCATTATCACGTCGTAGTCAGCCATCTGAGAACGCGCCTCGCAATCGCGGATGTTAACCTTGCCTCTGGCGCACGCCTCGAAACCAGCCGAAGCGGCTCTCTGCTAGCCAGGGCAACAGAACCAGCCTGCTATCTGAACGATGACTGCCGCGGAGGATCTTGCCCGGTGGCACATCCTTACTGCTACTACTTCCACGCGAGCATGCCGCTGGCGATTTGTCTTACTTTTGTATCTCCAGGGTGGTTTCCCAGGTGTCGGCGTGGCCTTCCTCGTCGGAGAGGATCTTCTCCAGGAGCAGCCTCGTGGCTGGATCGCCCTCGTCGGCCGCCAGTTTGACGTTGGCCTTGTAGTCGGCGATGGCCTTGTTCTCGCCGGCCAGGTCATCCGCTATCATCTTCTTCAAGTCCCCGCCCGTCTTTATCTCCGTGGGCTGCTTGGTCGGGATTCCCCCCAGGTAGTTTATCCTCTCCCCAAGCGCCTCCGCGTGTTTCATCTCGTCTATCGCCGTCCCCTTGAATATCTCTATCACCGCCGGGCTCTCCAAACCCTCCGCTGTGTAGTGATGCAGCATGTATTGGATTATCGCCGCCAGTTCGTCCGCCCGATTCCTGTTCAATGCCTCGATTATCTTCTCCTTGCTGCCCATTTCTTTCTCCTTTTTTGACTAACCAGAGCCATCGCTGGCGCGTCCTGCCAGTTGCTTCGCTTTTTCCCTACGGATGGTCCCCTTGACTTGGTCGAGCGCCACTGGGACGATGCTTGCGTTGGCCGAGATGTGTCCATTGCATCCGGAGGTATTCATTCCCCCTTAGGTTGCTATCTGCAGGCACCGCGAGTGATATGCAATTCACGCCTATACCATTAAGTGCCCTAATGTGTCAAATGGTTTCATGCCACCCGGAGCCTGGAAATGAGGGTTCCGTGCCCGCGAGGCCGAAGGGCAACATGAGGCAGGCTAGAAGCCTGCACCACAAGCGAAAGACGTGCGGCCTATTTTGTACCGCATTGTCAGCGAAGTTATCCGCTGCAACCGGCGAAGGCCTGAGTGCCAATTTCCGGCCTGGCGCGTGAGAGGCAAGGCGGGTCCAAGAGTTTTGACATTCTCGGGCGACCTGGCTAGCATACTTCGTCAATAAGTGCGCGAGCGGGACGACTTGCTTGACCCTGGCAGCAGGGCAGTTCGCCAGACATGGGGCGTTCTGATTGGGAAGGAAATACAACCAACAAGACTTGAATTGATGCCCCAGAAAAGTTGTTGACACTCGGAGGGACAAAAGTTACAATACATTGTGAAGAACTGCACGAACTGGAGAGACATGCATGGAAAATAGGTGGAAAATAGGGGAGAGGAACCTGCTGAAGAAGGGACTCCTGCGGGAGGGGGAGAGGAGGTTGCGGGCTCCTATTTTGGAACGGTTCACCCCCACCCGCCGTCGCTTGAAGGGCTATGGCGGGTCTGCGACCTTAATCCTCTCCGTTCGACCGAGCTCACGGCAGGCCCGTCAAGGGGGAGGAGAACCGATTGCGCAGTGGTGGGAAGGTTTAGTTTCTTGAGATGAAGAACATCCTGACCGTCTGTCCTTTTTGCGGTTGCGGCTGTGGACTCTACCTGAGGGTTGAGGCGGGAAAAGTCGTAGGTGTGATGCCCAGCCTGGAGCATCCGGTTTCGAGGGGTAAGTTGTGCGACCAGGCGTGGCACGCCCACGAGCCGGTTGCCAGCCCCGGCAGGATAAGGCAGCCACTGCTCCGACGAAATGGGCGACTCGAGCCAGCGAGTTGGGAGGAGGCATTGGGCCGGGCCGCGGAGGGACTCCGGAAGGCTGCTGAAGACCACGGGAGTCGAGCGGTCGGGGTGTTAGGATCCGGAAGATGCACTAACGAGGCCAATTTCCTGGCGGCTAAACTGGCGCGGGCGGCCCTGGGAACGAATAGCCTGGACTTCAGCGGAAGGATTGCCTGGGTGGCGGCGTCAAGTGGGGTAAGGGAACTTGCTGATTCGGGCAGTGGTGAGAGGCGTCTTGCTACCCTTTCCGACCTGGGGGAGGCCGACCTGGTCCTGCTCTGCGACGGCGACCTTGCCGAGCAGGCCTGCCAGGTGGCAGCCCTAATCCTGGAACGGGTCGAGGGGGGACCGCAGCGGAGGTTCGAGATTCACAATCCAAAGGTTTCGGCCCAACTCTATAGCGACGACTTCGACAGAGCTCGGCTGGTAGCCGTTTCCGCCCGAACGACCAGGATGGGCAAGGTGGCTGACATCTCTCTCCAGTCCAGTTGGGGAAAGGAAGCCGTTTGGATCAAGGGCATGGTGCGAGCCGTGCTTGAGATAATGGGAAGCGGATCGGAACACCCTCTTGCCTCCGAGGTTGAGACTTATACCGGCGATTTCGTGAAAGAGGAAACCGGAATCGCCGCGGAAAGCCTGTTACAGGCAGCCAGGGCCTTCGCCTCGGCCAGCCATCCGGTCATAGTCTATTCCTCCGGCCTGACCAGACAGTTCCACGGGGCGGAGGCTGCGGTCTGGTTGAGCAAGTTGGCCCTGCTGAAGCCTGAAGCGAAGGTTTTCGTCGCCACAGAAGAGTGCAACACCCTGGGGGCCTGTGATGCTGGGGTAATGCCCCATGCGCTGGCAGGAGGCGCGCTTGCCGAACGGGGGTTGGCGGCCTGGGACATGCCCGAGAAAGTGAAGGCCATGTTGGTGGTCGGAGACGACCCAATCGCCAGGCTGCCGGACTCAGCAGCGACCAGGCGGGCGTTGGATAAGTTGGACTTCCTGGTGGTTCAGGACTCGTTTCTCACTGAGACCGCGAAATTGGCCGACGTGGTCCTTCCGGCGGCCCTCTTTGCCGAGGAGGACGGCACCTTCACCAGTGCCGAAGGAAGGGTGCAGCGAGTAAGGAAGGCATCCGAGCCGCCCGACCAGGCGAAGCCCCACTGGCAGATAATCTGCGAACTTGCAAGCGCAATGGGCTACAAGATGGCGTATTCTTCCCCAGAAGAGGTTATGAAGGAGATAGCGGCCGCTTCGCCCCTCTACGCAGGGGCGACCTACGACCGGCTCGCCCCGTTCGGCACGATGCTTACAGGCGATGGTTCGACCCTGCTCCCTTCGACAGGCTCAGGGCCCGAGCACGTCGAGGGCACCATCCCGAGCAGACCGAGGGAAGGGCGCGCCTTGGGGGCGTCTTCTTCCCCTCACTCTGGGTCAGGGTCGGAGGAAGGAGAGGGAAGGACGGACGAGGGCTACCCCTTCCTCTTGTTCGTGGACGGCTCGTCCTATCCGTGGCAGGGGAATGCCCTTGTCGAAAATGCACCGACTTTAGCCAGGGAATATGAAATCCCGATGAAGAATTTCCCCGGCGGTTTCGTTGAGATCAACCCCGATGACCTGCAAAAACTTGGACTCAGACGGGGGGCAAGGGTGAAGGTGGTCTCTCGGCTGGGAGAGATGCAACTTCAGGTGGCCCCCAACCCGCAACTGCGGCCAGGAACTCTCCTGCTGCCCTTCTTCCTGCGGGAAAGGGCGGCCGGCGTGGTGAGGCTGGATGCGAGCGAAGGCTATCCCGCCTTCGCGCCCTGCCCCGTCAGAATTGAGAGGTCAGCCTAGATGCAAGCCAAACTGTTGCCCGAGGCCAATCTTCTTCCCCTGTTGAAGCGTTTGATGGCGGAGGCCGAAGTGATTGGGCCCAAGAGAACCGAAGCGGGGGACGTCGTTTTCGAGCCTCTGGAACGGCCTGAGGAGGCGCTGCATCATGACCAATACGTGCAGAGCCTCTTTCCGCTGAAGGATTACTTCTTTCCCCAGACGGAGCCGCTTTTCAAGGTGCGGCTGGAGAAAGGCGCTGCCCCCGAACCCATCTATCAAGAGCGCAAGAGGATATTCTTCGGAATTCGATCCTGCGACGTCAGCGGCATCAGATTTGCGGACCGTTTCTTCCTGCGGGATTTCGAGGACATTTACTATCGCAAGAAAAGGGACAACAGCCTCCTCATCAGCATATCCTGCCTCGAACCGGGCCCAAATTGCTTCTGTGTCTGCTGCGATGGCGGGCCTACCCTCAAGCAGGGATACGACGTCCAACTAACCCCTCTGGGAGAAGGCTATCATGTTGAGGCGCTCAGAAGCAGGCTGGAAGTCCGTCAGAACCCGACCGTACCCGGGCGGGCCTGCACCACAAGCCAAGTGACGCCTCTGGGCGAAGATTGCTACGTTGAGGCGGGCTCGCCAAAGGGAGAGGAGTTCCTGAACGCCCACCAGGAGTTCTTCCTCCCTGCCAGCCAGGAGGATGAGGGCCGGAAACAAGATGGCTTGGCGGGCGTGGACCAGAAGTTCGAGAGATCCACCTACGTGGCCTATGCCATTCGCAAGATAACTCGTCGGGAGGTGGCTGACGAGTGGTGGGAGGAGCTTGCCCAGCGCTGTTTCGGCATTGCCGGCTGTCGTTACGTCTGCCCTACCTGCACTTGCTTTCACGTCGTAGACCTGCGGGATGGGAAGGAGTGCGTCCGCCAGCGGAGTTGGGATTCTTGCAGTTTTGTAGGTTTTACCCGCATGGTCAGCGGAGAGACGGCCCGCGAGAAGCCAAGAGACCTCTTGCGCCGCTGGGGAGAGCACAAACTCAATTTCCTTTATCTATTGAGGGATGGAAGACATGGCTGCGTCGGCTGTGGCCGCTGCCTCACTACCTGCCTCGGAAGAGGAGATACCTGGAATATCGTCAGCCGAATTAGGGAGTTAAGCCAGCAGGAATGAAGAACATCTACCTGCCGCAACTTGCCCAGATAACGTCTGTCAAAGACGAGACGCCCGACGTAAAGAGCCTCACCCTGAAACTCAAAGACGGCGCATTCGCCTACAAGGCAGGACAGTTTGTGGAAGTCTCCATCTTCGGCATGGGAGAATGTCCTCTTTGCATCTCTTCCGGCGTTGGGCAGGTGAAGGACGGCATAGAGATAACCGTGCGTGGGGTGGGGACGGTGACCCGAGCCCTCCACGAACTGTCCGTTGACGATGAGATCGGCATAAGAGGGCCTTTCGGCAATGGCTTTCCGGTGGACGAGGTTGCCGGCAAGGATATCCTGTTCGTGGCTGGAGGAATAGGCCTCCCCCCTCTTCGTTGCCTTATCAATACCGTCCTTGCCAGGAGGCAGGATTTCGGGCAGATATCTATCGTGTACGGCGCCCGAACCCCCTCCGACCTGGTTTACAAGGACGAGTTGAAGGCCTGGGCGGCAAGGCAAGACCTGGAATTCCAAGTCACCGTGGACGCCAAAGACGATGGCTGGGAAGGTAACGTTGGGGTGGTCACCACCCTCCTGCCCAAGGTCACGATCGCGCCGAAGAACGCGGTGGCCTTCACCTGCGGCCCTCCCATCATGATCAGGTTCGTGATAATAGACCTTCTCAAGATGGGTTTCGCTTCCAGGGACATCATCTCGACCCTGGAGCGATACATGAAGTGTGGCGTGGGCAAGTGCGGGCACTGTGCCATAGGACATAAGTATGTCTGTTTGGACGGACCGGTATTCTCCTATCAGCAGTTGGAGGAAATGGGCGAGGAATGACCGAACTTTCCGAAGTCTTCTGTGCCTGTCTCAAGGGGCCGGTCATGGTCCTGGGCGTGGGGAACCGCCTGCGGGCCGACGATGGAGCCGGTTCTCTGCTGGCGGAACGGCTTGGGCGGCGGCTGGAGGGAGATGTCCTGGATTGCGGCGAGGTGCCGGAAAACTACACCCAAAATGTGAAGGAGCGGCGCCCGCGAACCGTGCTGCTGGTAGATGCGGTTGAACTCGGCTGGGAGGCCGGCGCGCTGGCAGCCTTTCGGGGTGAGGAGTTGAAAGGGACGAGGAGCCCCTCGACCCACAATCCAAGCCTCGGCCTCTTGGCCCAGTATCTCGAGGCGGAAACGGGTGCCGAGATATTCCTTCTGGGAATACAGGCGAAGCGCACCGCTTTCGGGGAGCAAATGAGCCAGGAGGTGGCGCGCACCGTGGAGATCCTGGAGGAAGTGCTGGCCTCTTGTTTGACCACGACCAAGCAAAACCTTAGCGAGGATGAAATAGCATGGGCGTAGCGGAGTTGTGCCTGGTTCTGCTGGCTGTGCCCCTAACGGGGGCGTGCCTGGCGGCCGTGTTAGGGGGGCGGGCGAGGGAGGTGGTGGCGGTGGTCTCCTCCTTTGGGAGCCTGGTAGTGACGCTCCTCGCCGGTCAAAAGGTATCTCTAGGGCCAGCCAAGTTGGAACTCGCTCGTCTGCCCTGGCTGCCTGGGAGCGGAAACTTCCTGGGATTCCTCCTGGACCCTCTGACCTTCCTGATGCTCCTGGTAATAACCCTCATTGGCTTCCTCGTGATTCTCTACTCGGTTAATTACATGAGCCCAGCCAACGTCGAGCACCCCTCGACCGATGGGAGGGGCCGCTACTACTTCTGGATGTTGTTCTTCATCTGCTCCATGATCGGAGTGGCTATCTCGCCCAGTTTCTTCCAGTTATTCATCTTCTGGGAACTGACGACCCTTTGCTCTTGGATGCTGATCTCCTTCTATCAGAAAGAGGAAAAGGCCCTCAAGGCTGGCTTCAAGGCGCTGATTATGACCCACGTCGGCGGCCTCTTCTTGATGACGGCGATAGTGTTGCTGTTCATCAATACCGGCTCTTTCGAGTTCAGCGCCCTCAACCAACTCTCGCCGGCTCTTAAGACGGGGGTGTTGGTCCTCATCCTGGTCGCCGCCTGGGCAAAGGCGGCGCAGGTGCCCTTCTATACCTGGCTGCCCGACGCCATGGAGGCCCCCACACCCGTGAGCGCCTACCTTCATGCCGCAGCCATGGTCAAGGCCGGGGTTTACCTGGCGGCCCGCACGCTTATCTCCTCCTATCCCGTCGGTTACCCGGTCGGCCTGATGGTGGCGATCATGGCCATGGTGACGATGGCCGTGGGGGTCTTCCTCTTCTTCTACCAGGATGACCTTAAGCGCCTTCTGGCCCTTTCAACTATCACCCACCTCGCTTATATCTTTCTGGCGCTCGGGCTGGCCGTTTTCGGGTCAACTACGGCGCTGAAGGGTGGGCTGCTGCACATCGCCGCCCATGCGTGCGGCAAGGGTCTGCTCTTCCTTTCGGTGGGGGCGCTCGGCTACTTCACGGGCAGCAGGAAGATTTCCGAACTTTCGGGCGCGCTTTCGCGCCTGCCTTTGGTAGGGTTGGCATTCTTCGTGGGGGCGTTCACGGTAACGGGCGTTCCGCCCTTCGCCGGCTTCTGGAGCAAGTTCCTCATCATCACGGGCGCCCTTGAACTGGGAGGTGTTGGCACCCTCTTCGGTGTCCTTTTGCTGATTGAGAGTGTGATAGCCTTCGCCTGGTTCCTCTGGGTGGGCCAGAAGGTCTTCCTGGGCGCTCCCTCCCCCGCCGTAGAGCGCGCGAGCGGTCGCGCGCCGGGAATGGAGATCGCGCTGGTCGTGCTGATAATTCTATGCCTCGTGATCCCGCTGGTGGCGCTGCCGATAATCGGATTGATCGGATAGGTGGCAGAACATGACCGGACTTAACTCATTGCTGACAGGTTTGGCGGTGCTGGTGGTCGGGGCAGCCGTGACGGCCCTGCTGGCCGGTTGGAGGAAGGGCTGTGGGTGGGTGGCAACGGCGTTCACGTTGGTGGGCGGCGGGGCACTTTGTTATGCCGCCCTGACAGCGCTGCTGGGCGACCGAATATCGGCCACCTACCAGGGGCTGGCTGACCTGGGAATCGCCTCCTCCGTCCATTTGCAGGTTGACCACTTGAGCGCCATCTTCCTCTTGGTGACCGTGCTCGTTGTTTTCTGCGCCACTCTCTTTTCGGTTCGCTATATGTCGGTTTATCCGAGGGAAGGACTCAGGCGCTTCTACCCGTTTCTCCTCCTCTTCTTCGCCACGGTGGCAGCGGTCGTGGTCACCTGGGACATGCTTGTCTTCATCGTCGCCTGGGAGATGATGACGCTCACCTCTTACGCGCTGGTCGTCTATGAGAAAGGGTCTGCCGAAAGTGCGAGGGCCGGCCTCCGCTACTTCATAACCACTCACCTGGCAACCGCATGTATCATCTTGGCAGCCATCATCCTATACACCCACAGCCTACCGCGCTCGATGGATTTCGACGCGCTCCGCGTCGCTATGGGGCGCATGCTCCGATACGAGCCGGCGCTGGCCCACCTGGTTCTCGCCCTCTTCTTCATCGGCTTTGCCACCAAGGCTGGCGTTCTGCCCTTCGGCTTCTGGCTGCCGGATGCCTACCCCGCCGCTCCGTCCGCTGCTTCCGCCGCCTTCGCGGGGACGATGAGCAAACTCGGCGTTTACGGGATAGTCCGCGTTTTCGTGGACATCCTGCCCGTCTCTCATTTCTCGACCCTCTGGGGTCAGATCATTGCCGTCTTAGGAACGGGTTCCATCTTCATCGGCACGGTTACCGCCCTCGTCCAGCATGATTCCAAGAGGCTTCTCTCGTTTCACATGATCGGCCAGGTCGGCTACATGCTCTTGGGCGTGGGGACCGGCGTGGCCTTCTTGCGCATAAGCCCGCCGCTGGCGGTCGCTGGCCTGGTCGGAGGGCTATTCCACCTAGTCAACAACGCCTGCTACAAGTCGCTGCTGTTTCTCAATGCCGGTGCCGGACTTTACCGGAGTGGAACGAGAGACCTCAACCACGTGGGAGGGCTAGCAAAGATAATGCCGGTGACGGCCGCCACTGCCGTGATTGCCTCTCTGGCCATCGCCGGGGTTCCTCCCTTCAGCGGGTTCTCGAGCAAGTGGCTCATTTTCCAGGCCTCCCTGGGAAGCGGAATGGAGAAGCCCCTCTTCATCGCCCTGGGAATTATTGCCATCTTCATTTCGGCGGTGACCCTCGCCTCATTCCTCAAGTTCCTCGGAACCCTTTTCCTCGGCAAATTGCACATCGAGAAAGAGGGTGCGGAGCACCGAGAGGTTCCGCTTTCCATGTTGCTTCCCCAGGTTATCATTGCCATATTCTGCATCCTTTTCGGAGTCTATCCGATGCTGCCGGTTAAGTTCCTTTATGGAGCGGTAGAGGGTCTCCTGCCTGGCGGTTATGCGCCTTCGCTTGCTTCCCTCTTTGGCAATCTCGGAGTTGGGGTCAGTTTGAGCGTGTCGGGGGGAACCGTTGGGGTCTGGAACCCGCCCGTGGTGCTGGCAGGTCTTCTGGTCTGCTTCTTGATTTCCTATGGCATCTATCTTTTGGCTGCTTCGCCCGTGCGAAAGACCGCCACCTGGCTTTGCGGGGAGGAGCACGAGGAAGATGAGGTCAGATACAAGGCGCACGGCTTTTACCTGCCCTTCAGCGATTTTCTGTCCTTCCGGGTGGGCAAGTATAACGTAAGAACCTTCTTCCCCTCCATTCCGCGGCCCAGGGTTGGTGATCTCGCCTGGCTCCGCAAGGCGGTCAACCTGGATGAATGGCTTTATTATCCAGCCGTCAGGGCTGGAAACAGGTTCTGTCAGCGCTTCCGCGAAAGCCACGTGGGCATTCCCCAGGTTTATGTCCTCTGGATGGCGGCGGGAATGGTCCTGGCGATAATCGTGCTATACGCCCTTTCAACGTGAGGAGTATGGCGGCGAAGAAAGTGAGAGACGCAGGCTGGAAATCCGTCAGAACCCGACCGGACCCGGGCGGGCCTGCACCACAACCGCCGCCTTTCAACGTGAGACGCAGGCTGGAAGTCCGTCAGAACCCGACCGGACCCGGGCGGGCCTCCACCACAACGGCGGAGAAGAAAGTGAGACTCAGGCATGAACAGTGCTGAACTTATAGAGAAGGTAAAGACAAGACTTGCCGATAGGCTCCTAAGGGCGGAGGAACTGACCCCAGGCAGGATATATTTCGCCATCAATCGCGAAGACGTGGTGGAGGCTGCTGACTACCTCTTCAACGGGCTGGGCGCCCGCTTCTTCGTCTCCGTCGGCACCGACCGCAGACAGGAAAAAGGGAAGTTCGAAGTCCTGCATATCTTTTCCCTCGACGAGGACAACCTCTTCGCCTCCCTGAGGATACAGCTCGACCCCTCCGATCCCGTCATCGCCTCCATTACTCCGCTCATTCCCGGCGCAAACTGGGCAGAGCGAGAACTCTACGATATGCTGGGAATCAGGGCCAAAGGCCATCCGGACCCCCGTCGGCTGGTGCTGGCGGACGACTGGCCGGAGGGGCTTCATCCCCTGCGTAAGGACTTCCCCTACAACTTCAAGCCGGAATCCGACCCCAACGCCCGGCCGGTGCTTAAGCCACCGCCGGAGGGAACCACCGTCCTCCCCGTGGGCCCTTTCTACCCCGTGCTGGAGGAGCCAGCCTATTTCAGGCTTTTCATCGAAGGCGAGAGGGTCGTGGGGTGCGATTACCGTGGCTTCTACAACCATCGGGGCATTGAGAAACTGGGCGAGAGCGCGCTCACCTACAATCAGGTGGCCTTCCTCGCCGAGAGGATCTGTGGCATCTGCGGCAACATTCATTCCACGGTATATTGCGAGACCGTTGAGCAGGCCGCCGGCATAACAGTTTCCCGCCGGGCCAGGATCCTGAGAAGCATCATGCTCGAATTGGAGCGGATCCACAGCCATCTGCTCTGGCTGGGAATTGCCGGGCACATAATCGGCTTCGAGACGGTGCTGATGCAGACCTGGCGTATGCGCGAGCCGGTGATGTGGCTGGCCGAATACATAACCGGAGCCAGAAAGACCTACGGAATGAATCTCATCGGCGGCGTCAGGTTCGACATTACCGTGGAGAAGATGCCCAGAATCCTCGAAGTGCTGGACAAAGTGGAGAAGGAGTGGCTCGCCCTCCTGGATGCCATCCCCGGCGATTCACCTCTGATGATGAGGCTGAAAGAGGTGGGATACCTGTCAAACGAGGATGCCCGCGCTCTCTGCACGGTTGGGCCTACCGCCAGAGGAAGTGGAGTGGCGATAGACGCACGGGTGGACCATCCCTACTCGGGCTACGACGAACTGGTGGCGGAGAAGAAGGTGCATCCCGAGGGAGATATCCTGGCCAGAACCCTGGTGCGACTGGAGGAAACCGTTGACTCCATCCGCCTGATTCGCGAAGGCGTGAAATTGCTGAAGGAGATGCCGGAGGGTGACTTGATGGCCAAGATGGAGGGGGAGATCCCTGCCGGCAGGGAGGGCATAAGCGTGGTCGAAGCCCCCAGGGGCGAGGCGATCCACTACGTCCTCACCGGAGAGAACAATGCCCCCGCTCGGTGGCGCGTCCGTGCCCCAACGTACCCGAATCTTCAGGCAATCCCCTCCATGATTAAGGACGTCACCATTGCCGACGTCCCCATCTCGCTGGGCAGTATCGACCCTTGTTTCTCCTGCACGGAGCGGATGGAAGTGGTGGACGTGGGAAGCGGCAAGGTGCGCGTTTACTCGCAGGATGAGTTGTTGGCGCTTTCCCGGAGCAGGAATGTGGTTTGAGGGAGAGATGAGACCATGTTGGAAATCGTAGGCCTTGGCGCTTTGAATGTGGGGTTGGCGCTGTTCTTGGGGCCGCTTTTCGAAGGTTTTGTCAGGAAATATATCCGCGCCAGGGTCGCCCATTCCCGGGTTGGACCGCTCGTCGGCGTGTGGCAACCCTTCCTTGACCTGGCCAAGCTGTTCGGCAAGGAGAATCTCGACGTGGGTGGAGGACCCTTGCAGAAGATGTCGCCGGTGGTTTGTCTCACTGCGGCCCTCTGCGCCGCACTGCTTATCCCTCTTGGCACCAGGGCACCGCTGCAAGGGGGCGGAGACTTCATCGTCTTCGTTTACATCATCGGCATCAGCGCTATAGCCATGATAATTGGCGGAATGGCGAGCGCTTCCCCCTATTCCTACGCCGGGGCCACCCGAGAGATGATGATGTTCCTGATAGTCGAGCCGGTGATGGTAATCTGCCTGGTAGCGGCGGCGGTGAACTGCAAGAGTCTGAACTTCTCGGATATGGTGGCCTGGCACCTGGCCCGCGGCTCCTCCCTTTCCATGGGGATTGCGGCTTTCGCGCTCTTGATGGCGCTCTTGGCGCAGTTCGGCAAGTTGCCGTTCGACATCCCGGAGGCGGAGCAGGAGTTGATGGGAGGGCCTTTCATAGAGATGAGCGGACCGAGATTGGCCCTCTTCAAGTGGGCCATCTGGGCCAGGCAGTTCGTCTTCGCCGCCCTCTTGGTGGGGATTTTCCTGCCCTGGCCGAAGGTTGATGTCCTTGCCTTGCAGGTGCTCTTTACCGTGGTCAAGGTGTTCATCGTATTCGTGATTGTCGGACTCGCTGACGTTGTCAACCCCAGGATCAAGATTGACCAGGCGCTTGCCTTTTACCTGTTTGTGATCATCGCCGCTGCAGTTGCGGTGGCCCTGGCGTTGATAGGTGCGTAAGGGGGGAGTGGAGTGATAGCAAGCAAGATAAAAGAGGTTCTGATCTGCATTCGTGGGGGGAAGGTGACGCTGGACTATCCCCTGGCGCCGCCCCCTCCGGTTCCAGAGGGGTTTCGGGGCAAAGTGGAATTCAACCTGGACCGCTGCATAGGGTGCGGCGGGTGCGCGAACGTTTGTCCAGCCCGCTGCATAGTGCTGAAGGACCTCGGCCAGGAAAAGCGCGAGATCGTCATATATCGCGAGAGATGCACCCACTGCGGCCGCTGCCAGGAGGTCTGCCCGGAACGGGCGGTAGTCCTCACCCCCGAATTCGAACTCGCCACCAACTCCAAAGCCGACCTCACCGATACCTTGGAACTGTATATGTCCAGTTGCGCCCGGTGTGGTCGCTGCTTCAAACCGGCGACCGCGCTGGACAAGATGATGATCACGGGAATGAGAGAGTGAATTAAAGTGGGACCTGCCATCGACCCCGGAAAACTGATCGTTACCCTGATGGCCGTTCACCTCCTGGCCTCGATCCTCACCGCCGAGACCAGGAACCTGCGCATGGCCACTATCGCGCTTATTTTCCAGTCCACCACGCTTGCCGCCATCATCGCGGTCTTCGGCGTCCTCCGGGGGCAGCCCTGGCTTTACGCCTGGAGCGCCAGCGCCCTGGTCACCAAGGCGGTGATAATCCCTGCCCTCCTCTTCGCCCACATCGGCAATTTTCCCGCCAGGGAGTTGCGGCCCATCATTGGCTTCAGGGTTTCCATCGCCCTTATCATCGTCTTCCTCCTGGTTTTCTACCGTTTTGTCCATACGAACATGTATTACATTGCCCCAACCCCCGCGGCCGGCGTCGAGCCAGGGCGGAGCTGCCTGGCCATGGCCTTTACCGTCTTCGCCCTCGGGATCTATGTCTGTATCATCCACCGCGACGTGGTGAAGATAGTGATCGGAATTATCCTGCTGGAGAACGGCGCCCACCTTTCCCTGGTGACGCTGGCACCCAGCCTGCCTGAGACCACCGTTCTGGGCATCAGTTCCAACATTGTGGTTGCCACCTGGCTGCTGCTGATACTGGCCGGCCGCATCTACAAGGCGCTCGGCACGACCGACACCGTCACCCTTTCCGAGTTGAGGAGGTAGTGGCCCGCCCCGAGGAGCGGCTGGAATAAAGAGATGCAAAACGTCATCCAAACCAAAGAATCGCTGTTGCCCCTTCTGGTGTTTCTGGTGCCCACCGCTATGGGTGTCATAACCCTCTTGATCGGGAGGATCAGACGGGAGTTCCACTTCGAGTGGGCCCTGTTGGGCCTGCTTGGCACGCTCGCGGTTTCGGTGGAGATAACCCGCCAGATAATAACCCAGAACTGCGTCCTCACTGCTTGGAACGAGAACTTCTACGTGGACGGGCTGAGTGCCTTGATGGAGATTCTTGGCTGTGGGATGGGCGTCATTATCGTCCTTTACTCCTTCCGCTACATCCCCCATCGTCTGCGCGGGGATCCCGCCCTGCCGAGCAAACTGAGCCTTTATTACGGTCTCCTGCTCCTCTTCCTCGGCATGATGAACTGGACCTGCGCCACCAACAACATCGTCATGCTCTACGTCTCCCTCGAGTTCACCACCCTTGCCACCGCCTTCCTCGTCGTTTTCTACGGGAGCCGTCAGTCCCTCGAGGCAGGATACAAGTATCTCGTCCTGGTCACGATAGGAGTGTTGTTCGGTTTGGTTGGCCTTTGCTTGATCTACTCCGCTGCCTCCGGCCTCCCCCAGATGGCCGGCAGGAGGATCCTGCTCATCACTGAATTGGGAAGCGCCGCGAAACTGATGCCTTCGAGCGTGGTGCTGCTGGCATGTGCCCTCCTGGTGGCGGGCTTCGGGACGAAAGCGGGCCTGGTTCCCTTCCATGCGTGGCTTCCTGATGCTCATGCTGAGGCCCCCGCCCCTATCAGCGCCCTCTTGTCAGGAGTCGTAATCAAGGTCGGAGCCTACGCCCTCGCCAGAACAGTTGCCATCTTCGCCGCCACCTACCCGGCGGTTCCCGTCTTCATGGCCGTCATGTGCTCTGCGACCATGTTGATTGGCATAGTCATGGCGTGGGCCCAGGACGATGTGAAGAGGCTCCTCGCCTTCCACAGCGTCAGCCAGATGGGATATATCGCTGAAGGCATGGGCATGGGCACCTACCTGGGCATTTATGCAGGCCTTTTCCACCTGCTCAACCACACCCTTTTCAAGGGCCTGCTCTTCCTCGCCATCGGGGCGGTCATCCATGCCACCGGTGGCCTGCGCCGGATGAGTCAGATGAGCGGGTTGGGCGCCAAAATCCCGGTGGTGGCGCTCTGCTTCTTCACCGGCGCACTCGCCATGGGCGGCATGCCGCCATTTAACGGCTTCTTCAGCAAGTTCACGCTCTTCTTGGCTGTCACCCAAAGACATTTGTTCTGGGCGGCGGTCATCAGCATAGCAACGAGCCTCCTCACGCTTGCCTGCATGGCTCATGTCGCCTACAAGATCTTCTGGGGGCCTCTGCGGGTCGAAGGCCCCACCCCGGCCGAGGAGGTCAAAGAGGTTCCCCGGACGATGCAAGCGGCAATGCTCATCCTTGCCATCCTGACGCTGGCGGTCGGGGTGATTCCCAGATTGACCTATCCCCTATTGGACAACGCCACCCGCTGCATCATGAAGATCGTGGCCGGCTAGGAGGCGGAAATCATGTTCAGACATCTCTATTACAAGGCATTCCCCAAATCCCTCTGGGCCTTCCATGCCAATACGGGCGCCTGTAACGGGTGCGACATAGAGGTCATAAACGTCCTCACCCCCTACTACGACGCCGAGCGGTTTGGAATAAAGTTGGTGGGTTCGCCCAGGCATGCCGACGTGATCCTGGTTTGCGGGCCGGTCACCAGGCAGGTAGCTCCAGCCCTGAAGCGACTTTATGAGGCCACGCCGAGTCCGAAGTTGGTCTTTGCCATCGGCGGGTGCGCCTGCGGAGGGTCAATGTGGTTCGACTCGTACAATATCGTGGGAGGGGCTGACAAGGTTCTCCCCGTGGATTACTACATCCCAGGCTGTCCGCCAAGGCCGGAGGCCATACTTTACGGCGTGGCTGTGGCCCTCGGCTTGGCCCCGAAGAAGGTAGAGGGAAAGCACATGGTGCAGACTCCCCTGCCGGACGGTGTGGTGCTGGAGGAGTTGATGGCTGGAGGGGTGGGACTTCTAACCGCCCCTGCTGCCGCAGAGGGGCCCACCGAGGTTGGCCCCCTGCCTTCCACGGCCGTTCTTGGGGAGCGCGGCAAGGAAGAGTGAGATGAAGGCCTTCAGACTGGCGTTTCTCCCGCTTTGCCTCTCTCTCATCGGTTGTGCTATGGGCCATGAGATCGTGAAGGTCAGGACGGTAAAGGTCGCCATATTGCCTGAGTATTCCCTGCAACTGATCTCGAAGAAATACGATCCCTTGCTCCGCTATCTGTCGGAAGAGACCGGCTACCGGCTCGAACTGGTCTCGCCGATGGACTACCGTTCCTTCCTCTCCACGGTGGAGGGCTCCGGGGCGGAGATAAGTCTGCAGAATGCCCTGCTGCTTACTCGCCTGGAAAAGACGAAGGGCGCTTACCCCATCGCGGCCGGCCTCGGGACAGATGGATCCTTAACCCAGCGGGGCATCATCGTGGTCCGTCGCGACCGCGGCATAGATAAACTGGCAGACCTCAAAGGGAAGGTAGTCATGATCCCAGCCAGGGAGGCGGTGCTCGGATACCTCGCCCAGGGCGTGTTGCTTCGACAGAACGGCGTGGACGTAGAGAAAGACATGACCCTCGTGTCAGGCGTCAGGCACGACCAGGTGCTTACTGATGTGTGGCACGGGAGGGCGGATGCTGGCTTCGTAAAAGAAAGGGCCTTGGCGGAGGCCGCCGGCAGAGTGAACCTGGATGACTTGAAGACTCTAGAGCGCACCGAGGCCTTTCCAGGCTGGTGCTTCGCTGCCTTCCCCGAGAGCGATACGAAGATTGTAAGAAAGATAAAGAATGCGCTGCTGGACCTGCGCTGGCAAAATCCAGCCGAGCGCCCTATTCTGGAGGCGGCGGGATTCAGAGGATTTGTTGAGCCGTCTCAAATGGACTTGACCCCGATTCACCAGGCGATTGACTCCCTGGCCCTCCCGTATTGAATGGCATGGGGTAGGAAAGGGCAGACATCCAGTGCTCAGATTAGTCACGCGACCAGCGCTTGTTATTCAACCCGATTTCGCCACGGAAATAGCCGCGGCAGCCAAGACCCCGCTCGAACGCTGCATCCAGTGCGCCAAGTGCAGCGCGGGGTGCCCGGTGGGGTTTGCGATGGACTATCTTCCCAACCAGATCATCCACCTCGTCCACCTGGGCCTCGAGGACTGCGCCCTCGGAAGCAATTCCATCTGGCTCTGCGCCACTTGTGAGACCTGCACGACTCGCTGCCCGATGGAGGTGGACCTGGCGGCCGTAATGGATGCCCTCCGCCAGAAGGCCCGCCAGAAGGCCGGCAGCAGAGCCGGGGGTAAGGTCGGGGCCTTCCACGATGCTTTCCTCGCCTCCGTCAAGAGATTCGGCCGGGCCCACGAACTATCCCTGGTGGGCGAACTCAAGTTGAGGACGAGGGACTTCTTCACCGACCTGGGCCTCGGCCTCAAGATGTTCCTCAAGGGCAAGTTCGGCCTCTTGCCGCAGCGGATCAGGGGCGTGAAGCAGGTCAGGGGAACCTTCCGCCATTGATTAATGTTGTTATACAAAATGGCGGGGCGATGAGCAACAGGCCAGAAACGACGACGCAAGTCTGCGGTTGCGTTCCGTCCTTCTCCGGACATTCCTCAGATGGCTGAGAATACGTATTCCTACTATCCAGGCTGCTCGCTTCACGGCACGGGGAAGGCCTACGACCTTTCCGCTCGTGCCGTCTGCCGGCATCTGGGGATAGAGTTGAGGGAACTGCAGGACTGGAACTGCTGTGGCGCCACCAGCGCCCATGCCCTTGACAGTTGGGCGGCGATCGCGCTCCCCGGCCGCAACGCCGCCATCGCCGAGCGAGCCGGCCTCGACGTGGCGGTGCCCTGCGCCGCCTGTTACTCGAGGCAAAAGACCTGCGAGAAGGCCCTGCAAGAGGATCAACAGGCCAGAGAGCGGCTCGAGAAAGAGATGAGTTTTTCCTATACCGGCCGGGCGAGGTTCAAACACCTGCTGGAGATAATAGTGAAGGATTACGGCCTGGAGAGGCTCCGCGAGAAGTTGACAGCGCCCCTCACGGGCGTGAGAGCCGTTGGATATTACGGTTGCCTCCTGGTTCGGCCTCCGGACGTGGTCGGCTTCGACGACCCAGAGGACCCTCGCACCCTCGATGACGTCATCCTCGCCAGCGGGGCCGAACTCGCCAATTGGTATGCGAAGACCGACTGCTGCGGAGGGAGCCTTGCCCTGGTTCGGCCCGATGTCTGCGGGCAGATGGTGGCCAGGATTCTGCAGCAGGCCAAGGAAGCCGGCGCCGACTGCATCGTAGTAGCCTGTCCTCTCTGTCATAGCAATCTGGAGACCCGGCAGCCCATGGCCTCTAAGTTGTTGCGAACGGATTTTGAAATTCCCGTCCTCTACTTCACTGAAATGTTGGGGCTGGCCATGGGCCTGCCGCCCAAGCGGCTTGGCCTCAATACCCACCTCATCTCGCCCCGCAAGATACTCCGTCGGAAGCCGCAGGCGGTTGGCGCGGCGGCAACCGTCGGCGGTCCGGCGCAGCGCGGCCCGGAGCGGCAAGAAGAAGTGGCTGGAGAGGAGGAGGCCGATGGCTAGAATAGGCGTTTTCGTGTGCCATTGCGGCACTAACATCGCCAAGACGGTGGATGTTGACCGGGTGGCAGCCGCGGCTGCCCGGATGCCAAACGTAGCCTATGCCACCACCTACCTCTATATGTGCTCAGATCCGGGGCAGAACATCATTAAGGAGGCGGTCAAGGAGCACTCCCTCGACCGGATCGTCGTCGCCGCCTGCTCCCCCTCCCTCCACGAAAAGACCTTCCAGAAATGCGCCGAGGCGGCCGGCCTCAATCCCTATTTCTCCGAGATGGCCAACATCAGAGAGCAATGCTCCTGGGTTCACTCCGACCGCGAAGAGGCCACCGCCAAGGCCATAAAACTCGTTCAGATGGCCGTTGCCAGGGCCTACTACGACCAGGAACTTTACCAGAGCCAGATTCCGGTGCATCGTCGCGCCCTCGTCATCGGCGGGGGGGTGGCCGGGATTCAGGCCGCCCTGGACGTCGCCGCCAGCGGATACGAGGTTGTCCTCGTAGAGCGGACCCCATCCATCGGGGGCAGGATGGCCCAATTCGATAAGACTTTTCCCACCCTTGACTGTGCTGCCTGCATCCTTACCCCAAAGATGGTCGAGGTGGCGTCGGATCCCAACGTTAAGATCGTTACCTATGCCGAGGTGGAAAGCGTCTCGGGCTTCCTCGGCAATTTCGAGGCTGTTATCCGGCGGAGAGCGCGCTCCGTGCGGATGGATGCCTGCAACGGCTGCGGTGTTTGCTACCAGAAATGCCCCTCGAAGAAGATTCCGAGCGAGTTCAACGCCGGCCTGGGCACCCGCACCGCCATCTACGTTCCCTTCCCCCAGGCGGTGCCCAACGTCCCGGTCATTGACAGGGAGAATTGCCGCTATTTCCTGACCGGCAAATGCCGCATCTGCGAGAAAGTTTGCTCCGCTCAGGCCATAGACTTCGACCAGCAGGATGAGATACTGAAGGAGCAATTCGGCGCTATCATAGTCGCCACCGGCATTGACGTCCTCGACCACAGCATCTACGGAGAATACGGCTATGGCCGGTATCCCGACGTCATCAGCGGGCTCCAGTTAGAGCGGCTGATCAATGCGGGCGGCCCCACCCAGGGCATCCTCAAACGACCCTCCGACGGCAAGGAGCCCGAGTCGGTCGTATTCATCCAGTGTGTCGGCTCCCGGGACGACTCCAAGGGCTTTCCCTATTGCTCGAAGGTTTGCTGCATGTACACCGCCAAACACACCATCCTCCTCAAAGAGAAGCATCCGGAGACGGAAATTTACAGTTTCTACATAGACATCAGGTCCACCGGCAAGGGCTACGAGGAGTTCGTCCGCCGCGCCCAAGAGGAGTTCGGAGTTCACTACCTTCGCGGCAGGGTTTCCCGAGTATATCCCAGAGGGGACAAGATGGTTGTCATGGGGGTTGATTCCCTCCTGGGACAGCAAGTGGAGGTGGAGGCCGACCTCGTCGTCCTCGCCACGGCCGCCCAGGCGCGCTCGGACGCGAAGGAACTGGCCCGCAAACTGAACGTCGCCACCGACCGTTACAACTTCTTCACCGAGGCCCATCCCAAACTGCGCCCGGTGGAGACGCTTACCGCCGGCGTCTTCCTCGCGGGCGCCTGTCAGTTCCCCAAGGATATTCCAGACTCCGTCGCCTCCGGCAGTGCCGCCGCCGCCAAGGTGGCTAGCATGTTTTCCAAGCCTTTCCTGCTCTCCGAGCCTACCGTGGCAGAGGTGCTGCCGCTTACCTGCGTCGGCTGCCTCAATTGCCAATCGGTCTGCCCCTTCAATGCCATTGATGAGGTCGCCTTCGTCAATCCCCTGACGAGGGAGGAAAAGAAAGTGGCAAAGGTCAACGAAGGGCTCTGTAACGGGTGCGGAACCTGTGTGGCTGCCTGCTATTCGAGTTCCATCCAGTTGCGCGGATTCACCGACGAACAAATCTTCCGTCAGATCGAGACTGCCCTGGCGCCGTGAGCAAGAATTCAACGGAGGAAAAACAGGCTGCTGCCGCTGCGGAATGGGAACCGAGCATAGTTGGCTTCCTTTGCAGGTGGTGTAGTTATGCCGGCGCTGACCTGGCCGGCTCCAGCCGGATGGAATACCCGCCGAACGTAAACGTCATTCGCGTCCCTTGCTCGGGTAGGATTGACCCCTTGTTCGTGCTCAAGGCCTTCCAGCAGGGGGCCGACGGCGTGCTCGTCTCCGGTTGCCACCCCGGCGATTGCCACTATGCCGAGGGCAACTACTACGCCCGCCGCAGGATGACCTTGCTCAAGCGGCTGCTCGAATTCCTGGGCTATCATCCCCATCGGCTCCGGCTGGAGTGGGTTTCCGCCGCAGAGGCGAGGGAGTTTGCCGAGGTGGTCAAGGACATGGTTGAACAGGTGAAGGCCCTCGGCCCGGCAGAGCGATACGCCGATTTCGATGGCAGGCCTGGGGCAGTTGCTGGTCTCGAGCCCAGCATTCCCGTAGAAGTTCCCGTCGTGGGCGAGGGTGAGCGGAAATGACGGAGGATTTGACCGTTCGCCTCCGCCAGGAGGCGAGGAGATTACTCGCTGAGGGGGAGGTCGGACTGGTCATCGGCTACCAGCAGGGCGGCTCGGCGGTCGAGGTCATTCCAGCCTTCGTTACTGACCCCGAAGCTACCGAGGCGCTCGTCTTCAACTCGCTGTGCCATTACAGCCCTGCGACGTATCTTAAGCGCGGCGCAAAGGGTAGGGTGGCAGTTGTGGCCAAGCCCTGCGACACCCGGGCCCTCGTCTCCCTCATCCAGGAAAAGCAGTTGACCAGGGATCAACTCGTGGTCCTCGCAGTGCCGTGCCTGGGCGTGGTGGACGTAACAAAGTTTCGAGATGCCCTTGGAGAGGACTACGGGCTGGTGACGTCGGTCTCCCAGGAGGGGCAAAGGCTTTCCCTGACCATGCGGGGAGGCGATGTCCGGCAGATGAACCTGGCTGATATCCTGGCCCCGCACTGCGCGGAATGCGCCGTCACCGAGCCGGTGCTGGCGGATATCCGCCTCGATGAGGCCATCTCCGTGACCAGGCCTGCCGCTGCCGAAGCCGGCGAGGGAAAAGTGGCGCAGATGGCGACTATGCCCAGAGAGGAGAGGCTTCGGTTCTGGCAGGAGGCCTTCTCCCGGTGCATCCGCTGCTACGCCTGCCGCAACGTCTGTCCCGTCTGCTTCTGCGAGAAGTGCTTTGGGGAGCAAACCATGCCGCAGTGGGTTGCCCGCTCCACTGGCCGAGGGGAAAGCGAACTGTTCCACCTGGTCAGGTTTATTCATATCGCCGGCCGATGCACCTTGTGCGGTGAGTGCGAGCGGGTCTGCCCCGTCAAGATTCCCCTCTCTACCATCACTGAAAAGATGAAT
>Ga0315294_10001474_pt1 | contig 25598 bp, 29 predicted proteins | sample YL17G13_40_MG_FD_203626 | JGI IMG/M metagenome (GOLD analysis project Ga0315294, IMG submission 203626) | Sediment microbial communities from Yellowstone Lake, YNP, Wyoming, USA - YL17G13_40 | ecosystem: Environmental > Aquatic > Freshwater > Lake > Sediment | place: USA: Wyoming | collected... | reverse complement strand
GACATGGTTGGCAAGGCAGGAGTGTGGGCTCACTTTGGCTTATGGGATTTCAAGAAGGCATACATGATAAGAGAGGTAAAGCCTGCAGGAGCTGAGGAAGGAATAAGGATTCTGAAAGAGAAATTCAACTACTCTGAGAATGAAGCCACCAATCTGTATTATGAATTGCAAGCCTTGGACTCAGACAGGGCAATGAACGACTGGATATCACCCTGGCCTAATTATTTGATAGGAGACTGGTCTCCTTGCAGCTTAGAAAAGACAGAGCCAAATAAGGAAGAATCAAACCTTACAAATACCACAACCAATATTACTTCTGCTGAGCAAGAGGATGCTGGCCGCATTATATGCCCCATAGGCAGGGAGATTAACAGGAATGAGCAGGCTAGAGTTGTTATTGATGGCGCAGTGCTAGACCTTGGTGATTACAAGAACTCAAGCCTGGTTGTCAGCTCATACGACCTTACATCAGGCTATAAGGTCGGCACAGGAAAAACAATACCCTCAGCATTCGTGCTCTTCAAGGAAGAAGGTATTGAAAGAGTGGAGATGGAGAACGCCACCTTTCCCTATGACGTGCTTATAGACCTGGTGGAGAACAGAACTCTCATGTGCGATCCGGCTTTGTCAGAATCCTTGTTCACCAAGCTATTCTACCTTGACGGCAGGTACACCAAACAGTTCGAGAAGTTCTCAGAGCTCACAGACATGACAGGAGCAAGGATAAGCGTGTGGAAGGTCAAGTGGGACCCGCAATTCTTTGATTAAGCTGGCCAGAATTCTTTGGCTAATCTGGCTAGAACTCCTTGACTAAGCTGGCTAAGATTGCTCAACTAAGATTGATCAAGACTGGCTAAAATTGATTAAGAATTCTTTTCTGCTTCCTTTCTACTTCTTTTCTTACCCTATAATCTTCTTCATCCTCTTGATGTTATGATAAGCATCATCATCCACGTCCTTTATTTTCTTGCTCTCAAGCACCTTTTTCATCTCTATAATTGATTCCTTTATTGTGTGCTCTGGCATAAACCCGAGTTCGTTCTTGATTTTGTCAGAACAAACATGATAGGAGCGTAAATCATCTGTTGGCACAACCTCGACAGGTATGTCTCCCATTACTTCTTTTACAAGGTTTGCTATTTCAATAACTTTCAGGTTGCCGTAGCCAGCATTAAAGATTTTCCTGTGAATCTTCTCAATAGGCACTCTTAATAGGAGCTCGTATAAGCTGGCCATGTCCTTGATATGGATTAGCGGTCTTAGCTGCTCTCCTCCAAACACCTTTATCTTGCCCTTAGTAATTGCAGAGCTGGCAAGAATGTTAACAACCAAGTCAAACCTCATCCTTGGAGAATAGCCGCTAATTGTTGAAGGCCTGATTATTACTCCTTTGAATTTATCATCCAGGCGGTACATGAGGTAATGCTCAATCTCCACTTTCAGCTTGGAGTACTGGGTAAGGGGCTCTAGCTCCAGCTCTTCTGTCACATTAGGCTCCTTCTTTATCCCGTAAACACTGCTTGTTGAGGCGTAAATAAACCTCTTCACTCCCTTCTCCTTTGCCAAGTCAATCATGTTGAGTGAGCCATCATAATTAACAGAGTGAGTGAACTTAGGGTCAAGGTCTGCGCTAGGGTCATTGGATACACAGGCAAGGTGAATAACGCTCTCAACACCTTCCAATGATTTTCTTATGTCTGACTTGTTCCTCAAGTCGCCTTTTATTATCCTGAGATTAGGGTTATTCCCAGCCTTTATTGCCTTGACAAACTCCTCAGGAGAATCCCAGAACCAGAAAGTGTCGAGCACATTGACTTTGTAACCTTTTTTCAGAAGCAATTCTACCAGCACAGTACCGACGTAACCTGCGCCGCCGGTAACTAGTACTCGGCCCTGGCTCTTGTTTGTTTTATCCTTTTTATTTTTCATAATGCCTAAGAAAACAAGTTTGTATATAAATCTTTTTCCATTAATAAAGAGATTTGAGTGAAAATTATTTAAAGAAGTATTAAACCATTATCTAATTATGAGTGCTTTCAACCCAGATGTCATAGGGTATCTTGCAGCTCTTTTCGGAACATTCATAATGCTGCCTCAACTAATAAAATCCTTAAGAACCAAGAGCGTGAAGGATATTTCAACATTAATGCTGGTTCTTTTTATTATTAACTGTATCCTCTGGGCAGCTTACGGCATTCTCATACAAAGGCTTCCTGTAACTCTTAGCAACGGAGTTGCCCTTCTTATTGTTCTCGCCCAGTTCGCCGTCAAGATAAAGTACACCAGAAAATAAAAAACAGAAAAATAAAAAATTTAAGGTAGGTATTAAGATTAAGGCATGTATTTTGCCCAGTCATACTGACCTTTCATTGGCATGAAGGTGTTTGCCCTGCGAAGAGTCTCTTCTGCAGGCACATCTACTGAGTGGATTGGCATGCAAGCGCCTACCTGCTGCCTTTTATCATTAAACCTTTCTTCAATCCTTGGGCTAACAAACAGGATTCCGCTCTGGTAGAAGAGGGTGAAGATCTGGTCATTCTCCTCCAGTCGCCTGAGCAGAGGAATTGCTGCGTCTGAGATTGGCTTTTTCTCTTCCTTTACAATGAGCAAGGTATCAAAGGGAGTGTTCTGCGCCAGATAAACATTTGAGCCAAAATTTGTTCTTTGTTTTTCATCAGTTACTGTTTTAGTCTGGGAGAACCTTGGCAAGTCTTCCGGGAAGATTTGGAAGTGGTCATGCCCAGGAATGCTCATGCCTTCAAGCACATGGTTCCTTAAGCCTATGAGATAATATTTATCGCACGCCTCTACCGCTGCTTCAAGGTAGTCTGCGCCAAAGATGTTGCCTCTTGTCTTTCCTGGCTCTGGTTTGTACATGGCTGTTTTTTCTTCTGGAACCGGGACTGGCTTTACTCTTGTTGTGACGTCGTCATGGTTCCTGAGAACAGAGAGCGAGTGCCCGTACTCTGCAGGATACCTGTTGGGCAGGATTAGGTGCAGCCCTAAATCATCAATAACATTATCGCCAACATCGCCAGGATGGTTTTTTGCATCAATGGCCTGGAGCACGTTCTGGCACAGGAAGCAGCTGGTTAGGTCATCAGCCAGTCTTACACCATAGCTTCCCAGGTTGTCTTTGAATTCATAGTGCTTTTGCTTTGCCATGAGCTCTCTTCGCATAGCATTGTTTGCTGAGGTGACTATGATGAATGAATATATCTGGTTATTGATTTTAATCAGAGCAGGCTCGTAGCTTGTTGAGTAAACAAAATCCCTTGGCGTTCCATAGCTCTCAAGTGCATGCGCCCATTTCACAAGAAAGCCTCCGTACTTGTTAATGTTAAGGTATTGGCTTGCTTTGTCCAGAAAACTCTCATCTTCTTTTGATAATGGTTCTATTCTCATTTTATAGCCCTCCTAATTTTTTCTATTATTTCAGGATTTTCACGATAAACTTTCATCGTATGTTCGAATTCTATCCTTGCAATCTCCTTAGAGATTGGTGAATACAAGAAGTTTGTCTTTGCAAAGGCTTTTTGTTCTGCATCCCATATCTGTTCTACAGTTCTATTGCTTCTTGGAGATTCTATTACCATTGCTGTTAGTGTTGGCCTCCAGAGCTTGTCAGCGTCTCTCATTATGCCGTCATTAACTGCATAATCATCCAATGAGTAGAATCCTTGCCTGGTATCGTGCTGTGAAATGATTTCAAGGATGTGCTCCTTGGATTTTTGCCAGTTCATGTATGAATCGTATGAATCACCATAACCGATTTCTGTGAGCACCTTGTCTGCAAATTCTTTGCCTAGCTCCTGATGCCTTTGTCTTAAAAAGGGCCCATAAACCTTTCTTGCAGGCGTTGAGAATAATGCTCTTTCTTCATCCGGCATTAGGCCCCAGCCAGTATCGTGAAGAATAGCTGCGGGCATTACTATATTCCTGTTTGCACTAGGATGATATTGAAGCAGTTTTAAAGCAAAATACACAACATGCTCTGCATGGCCTGGATCATGTCTTTTGTCCTGAACTGGCAATGCTTCAATCCACATTGCTCCTTCTAATGGAGAAAGCTCAGTTGCTATGTTTGCCCCTTTGCCAGAATAATCCCAAGCATTATAGTCTATTGGCTTGTAATCATTTAATATTTCCCTAACATGCATTATATTGCCTCACCAGTAAATTAAAATACCAGAAAACCCGCCCACTATTTAAATGTTACTCTTTCGAAGTGGAGAATAATTATTTCTTTTTCTCAAAAATCAAAGAATATCTCTTCATTTACGTTGAGGTTTTACTTTGCTACTTTGATTTTTGAAAATACTTCGGCCTTTAGGCCGAAGATATTTATCCTTTGAGAGGTACTTAAACCATGTCTTGGTTGCCTTGTCAATAGAATCCTTGTCCCAGACAGGCACTTCCCTCCAGTACTCGATATTATCCAGCATTATCTTGACTCCTTTTTCAAAAGATACTTCTGGCTCCCATTTCAATAATTTCTTTGCCTTGGAAATATCTGCGTGAGTGGAGTCAGGCTCACCAGGCCTCTTGGGAAGATGAACTTTTAGATAATCCTTGCCTCCAATCAGCTCTGCAAGGTAATTAACAGACCTGGGCTTGCCAGTGGCAATATTGATTATCTCGCCATTAAGCTCAGACTCTGCTGCTTTAAGAGTTGCTCTTGCAACATCCTTGACAAAGGTGAAGTCTCTGGTCTGGTTTCCGTCTCCAACAATGGTGAGCGGCTTGCCATGAAGCTTTTGCGAAAGGAAAATTTTGAACACAGCTCCATAGGTAGTGTTAGACCTGGCTCTTGGACCAAAAACATTGAAGTAGCGAAGAGAGATTATAGGAAGATTGTACAGCTTGCTCCAGAAGAGCACGTACTGCTCTCCGATGTACTTGGTGAAAGCATAAGGGTACTCTGGCTTTATCTCAGCCTTTTCATCAGTCGGGTATTTGTCAGGAATGCCATAGCAAGAAGAGGAAGCAGAATAAACAAACTTCTTGAGCTTGTCACAGTGTTTTCTGGCAGCTTCAAGCACCCTGACGGTGGCAGTAACATTGGATTGGTGATAAGTCACTGGGTGCTCAATGCTGGGAACAATATCAGCCAGAGCAGCTAGGTGGAAGATATAAGTCGCATCCTTGAATAAAGAATCATCAAACTCCTGGCTCAGCTCTATCTTGTGGAACTCATAGTTAGGGTTGTCCTTGAAAATCTCAATGTTCTCAGGAGTGCCATTAGCCATGTTATCAATAGCAACCACTCTGAAGCCTTTGCTCAGGAGCAGCTCTACCATGTGAGAGCCAATAAAGCCTGCGCCGCCAGTGACGATTGCTTTCTTCAAAAAATCACCCTTAAAAGATGTGAAGGCTGGTTCATATTTAAATCTTCCTCTCTGAAAACCAGAGCATAATACCAATAAATTTATTAATCCTGCTGAAATCTCTCGATTATTAATTATAGAGAAGGTGTTATTATGGGGGAGTTAAAGAATTTTATTACTCCGCTGCACAAGAGGACTAAGAGGGATTACCTTGCAAGGATGACTGATGACAAAGTCCATTGCATGAAGGTTGCCAAGGAGTATGGCAAGGATTATTGGGATGGGGACAGAAGGTATGGCTATGGAGGCTACAAATACATTGCTGGCTACTGGAAGCCTGTGGCAGAGGCGCTTATCAAGAATTACAAGCTAACCAACAAGTCCAAGGTGCTTGATGTTGGCTGCGGAAAAGCTTACTTGTTGTATGAGATAAAACAGCTGCTTCCAGGCATTACAGTCAAGGGCATTGACATCTCAGAGCACGGGATTAATGATGCTATGCCAGAGATAAAGCCTCATCTTATCAAGCACAGGGCTCAGGACAAATACCCTTTCAAAGACAAGGAGTTTGACCTGGTAATTTCCATAACGACTCTTCACAACCTTTATATTTATGAACTGAAAAAAGCCCTGCAAGAGATAGAAAGGGTGGGAAAGCACAAGTACGTTGCTGTTGAGAGCTACAGGAATGAGCAAGAGCTCTTTAACCTGCAATGCTGGGCTCTTACCTGCGAAGCTTTTTTCACACCAGAGGAATGGAGCTGGCTCTTCAAAGAGTTCGGGTGTGATTGCGATTACGAGTTCATTTATTTTGAATAACTTTGAATAATAAAGCTAATCAGAGGGATTGTTATGGGAAAGCGTTATACCAAGCTTAAGATTTTTCATTTCCAGAAAAAACTTGATTCTCTGCCAAAACATGTTAAGAAAATAATGCCGCCCATTCACATAAGGATTAAGCCTACAAATGTGTGCAACCACAGGTGCAGCTACTGCGCTTACAGGCAGCCTGACTTGCAACTAGGCCAGGACATGGTTGTCAGGGACTTTATTCCCAGGGAGAAGATGAAAGAGATAGTCAAGGACCTTGCTGAGATGAAAGTCCAGGCAGTCACTTTCAGTGGAGGAGGAGAGCCTCTGTGCTATCCTTACATTCTGGAAACTCTCAAGGCATTGGCCAAGACCAAGGTAAAGTTTGCTGCGCTCACCAATGGTGCTCTCCTAAAGGGAGAGGTTGCAGAGGTTTTTGCAAAGCACGGCTCCTGGTTAAGAGTATCCATGGATGGCTGGGATGACAAGAGCTACAAAATGTACAGAGGAGTTGCTGATGGCGAATACACCAGGATTATGAACAATATGAAAGCCTTCAAGAAGCTCGGAGGCAAGTGCGTCCTTGGAGTAAGCCTGATAATTAACAAGGACAATGCCTCGCATGTTTATGAGATGATTAAGAGTGTGAAAAAGGTTGGGGCTGACAGCGTAAAGGTTTCTCCTTGCATTATCAGTAATGACGGCAAGGCAAACAACGAGTACCACTCGCCTTTTTTCAAGACAGTCAAGGAACAGGTTGCTCAGGCTGAGAAGGAATTTGCTGATGACAAGTTCGAGATATTTGATGCTTACCATGACCAGCTTGAATCCTTTGAGAAAGATTATACCTGGTGCCCTTACCACCAGATACTCATGGTAATAGGAGCAGACCAGAACATTTATCCATGCCAGGACAAAGCCTACAACCTTGAGAACGGACTGATAGGCTCGATAAAGAGCCAGAGCTTCAAGGAATTCTGGTATTCTGACAAAAACAACTTTTTCAAGATAAACCCGTCAGTCCACTGCAACAACCACTGCGTATCAGACGCAAAGAACAAGCTGGTGTTTGAATACCTTGACGTGGACATGGACCACCTGGAGTTTGTTTGAGCGAGGAATTTACTAATGAAGAAGAATAGTAAAAATAGCAAAGCCAAGGGCGCTGATGATTTTGGAGAGCTAAAGAAAATAGCCAGAGAGCTCAGGCAAGGAGGCTTTAAGATTGCAATAGGATTCGGAGAAGGACATATTGCACCTTCTTTCTCGCCAATTGAAATCATAGTTGCATTGTACGAGCGTGTGATGAAACCAGAGAACAAGGACAAGTTCATCCTGAGCAAAGGGCACGGCTGCCTGGGATGGTATTGCATGCTGAAAAGAAAAGGATATTCTCCTCACCTTAGCCCGCACCCTGATATTGAAGTTTGCCAGGGCATTGAGTGCACCACAGGAAGCCTTGGCCATGGCTTGCCAATAGGAGTAGGCATGGCTTTTGCAAGGAAGCTAAAAAAAGAAAAGGGAAGGATTTTTGTGCTTATTGGAGATGGTGAATGCCAGGAAGGAACAATCTGGGAATCGCTAAACCTTGCAAGAAGATACAAGCTTGATAACCTCACAATAATTGTGGACCATAACAAGCTCCAGGCGCTTTCAAGTGTCAAGGAGATAATGGATGAGCAAAACCTGAAAGCCAAGTTCGAGGCTTTTGGCTGCAACACAACAGAGATTGATGGCGATGATTTTAGCCAGATACTTGATTCCCTTGATGAGAAGCACAATAAAAAAGAAGTGCCTCGCGCAATAATTGCTCACACTATTAAGGGCAAAGGCTTAAGCTTTATGGAGAATACTCCTAAATGGCACACCGGAATTCCTACCGGGGAAGAATTAGAACAAGCATATAAAGAGCTCGGGATAAAGGCTGAGAAAAAATGAGGAATGAATTCAGCAAATTCATAGCTGAGATAGGAGAAAAAGATGATAAAGTAGTCTTGATAATAGGAGACTTTGGTTACAGGATAATTGATGAGTTCAGGAAGAAGTTCCCCGACAGGTTCTTTAACTTCGGGATTTGCGAGCAGAGCATGATAGGAGCAGCAGCAGGAATGGCTCTTGAAGGACTCAAACCATATGTTTACACTATTACTCCCTTCTTAATAGAAAGGCCTTTTGAACAGATAAAGCTGGATATTGACCAGCAGAATGTTAATGTGAAACTAATAGGTTATGCTGACTACCCTACTCAGGGACCAACGCATGCAGAAATAGATGCGCCAGCGCTCATGAAATTATTCAAGAACATCCAACCTTACTTCCCAAAGAGCGCCAAGGAAGCCAGGAAAGCCTTGGAAGAATCCTACCTCTCAGGAAAGCCGACCTTTATCAGCTTGAAAAAGGATAAGCCCAAATAGAAAAAGGATAAGCCCAAATAGAAAAAGGATAACCCAAAATAATCCCAAAATAATTCCAGCATAATTCATTGTGCTTAAACCCTGGGTTTTGAGTGATTTTTATGCCTAAGCAGAAAACATCTAAGCAGAAAACATTGCAGCTTATTAAAAACATTAAAAGAATAGTCATCCTTGGCCATTCCGGCTTCATAGGAAGCAACCTGGAGCATTATTTCCAGGAAAAATATCCGAATATAGAGCTGGTTGGTAGGGCTTTGCCTTCTATTGACTTCACCAAGGAAGAAGAGCTCATTGCCTTAAAGGATTTTTTTGACACAAACACAGCAGTGGTGATGCTGGCTGCCATAAAGCCCAACATCGGGAATGACCTTGAGACTTTTGTCAGGAATGTTCAGATGGTGGTTAATCTTTGCAAGCTGCTGCAAAAAAATCCTGTGGCCAGACTGGTTTATTTCAGCTCAGCAGCTGTTTATGGAGAGGACGTCCATAACATTCACATAACAGAAGAAACTCCTATCAATAGCCGCTCTTATTATGGCATTTCAAAGTATGCCTGTGAAAGGCTGCTCTGGAAAACTTTTAATGAGCAAAATAATGAGCAAAAGAATCAGCAGAAAAATGAGCAAAAAAACAGCTCTCTTCTCATATTGAGGCCGCCTGTCATCTACGGCCCTGGAGAAAAGGAAGTTATCTATAATCCTGCTGGCTTTGTAAAGAAAGCCCTGAACCATGAGAAAATCACTCTTTGGGGTGATGGGAGCGAGAAACGCGAGTTCATCTTCATAGACGATATAATCAGAATAGTTGATTACTTCATCTTCCATGATTACAGCGGAATACTGAATGTTGCTAGTGGAAAGAGTTACACTTTCAATGAGATAATTGACACTCTCTCCAAGCTTGGCATCAAGGCTCAGCTTGATTCCCGTGAAAGGACAAAGGAAAAAGCGGATAATGAATTTGATAATAAGCTGCTGGTTAAGCTCATGCCGGGTTTCAAATTCATCAGCTTGAATGAGGGAATAAAGAAAGTACTGGAATATGAGTCTAAAATATCTAAAACCAAATAAAACTAAAAGCGAAAAATAAAACTAAAAACAAAAAATGAGTGCGTGCTCTGCTTGCAAGAATAAGGAAGTCAAGGTTCTGCTTGATCTAGGAATGCAACCTATTTGCAGCAGGTTCCTTAAAAAGCCTGTAGATGCAAAGAAAGAATATCATCATCCACTAATCTTAGGGCAGTGCCAGGCTTGCGGCTTAGTGCAGCTGGTTAACCCTTTTCCTTTAGCCAGGATTCTTCCGCTATACGATTGGGTGGTGAGGTATGCAGAGCCAGAAGAGCACCTTGACAAGCTTGCAGAGAGAATTGCCAGGCTTCCTGGGCTTGAGGATAATGCAAATGATGAAAAGAATGCAAAAGATGCAAAGATTTGTGGCATTAGTTTCAAGGATGACTCATTATTGCAGCGCCTGAAAAACATGGGCTTCAGCAATGCTTGGCGCCTGGACATGGAAAAAGAGCTCGGAATAAAAACAGCTCCTGCTGGCGTGGAGAGTGTTCAGGACAGATTTACATTAGAAAAAGCAGAAGAGCTTGCTTCAAAGCATGGCAAACAAGATATTATCATTGCAAGACACATCCTTGAGCATGCCTATGATGTGATTGGGTTCCTTAAGGCATTGGGAGAACTTGTTAAGCCAGGAGGCTATGTTGTTCTCGAGGTTCCTGGCTGCAACCAAGCCTTGGAGCAGCTTGATTACACCACAATATGGGAGGAGCACACTGCTTATTTCACAGAGCAGACTTTTAAGCACTCAATTACTGCAGCTAGCTTTTTCATCAAGCATTTTGAAGAAGTGCCTTATCCTCTTGAAAGCTCGCTCATAGCCATTGCGCAGCTGCAGGAGAAAAAAGACGAGCCAGAACAAAAAGACAAGGCAAAAACTATTGCAATGGATAAAAAAATTCTGAATAAGGAGATAGAGCGAGCAGAAGACTTTGCAAAAGGCTTTTCAAAGAGAAAAGAGGAGTGGAGGGATTATCTTTCAAGAACTAACAGGATTGCTCTTTTCGGAGCAGGCCACCTTGCCTGCGGATTTATCAACTTCTTCAAGCTCAAGGAGTTTGTTGACCTGGTTATTGATGATAATCCTAACAAGAAGGGCTGGTTCATGCCAGGCTCAGCCCTCCCGATTCTCGGCTCTGAAGCCTTGCTTGGGAAGAAGGTTGAGCTTTGCCTGCTAAGCCTTAATCCTAGGAACGAGGAGAAGGTGGTGCTGAAAAACCAAGAATTTATTAATCAAGGCGGAGTTTTCCTTTCAATATTTCCGTCAAGCAAGTACGCGCTTAAATTATAGCTTATAATCAGAAAGTATAGTTCACAATCAGAAAGGGCGGCTAAGATGATTAAGACGAAGAAATTTAACGATGAAGTCTTCTATGCAGACGAGGACGTGATTCAGGTTGGCAAGGAAGATATTGAGTTCCTGAAGCAAAAAGCTCTTAGCAATCCAAGAAAAAGGTGCAGGCTGTGCACTCACAAGGATGTTAATGACAAGATTCACGAGATGATTATTGTGCACACCAAGGATACTTATGTCAGGCCTCACAAGCACCTGAACAAGGCAGAAGCTTTCCATATAATCGAAGGCTCTGCTGATGTTGTGGTGTTTGATGAGCAAGGAAAAATTACCCAAGTTATTGCCATGGGAGATTATTCTTCTGGAAGGAAATTTTATTACAAGCTCTCAAATCCCTATTACCACACCCTGCTCATAGGATCAGATGTGATTGTGTTCAAGGAAACAACCAACGGGCCTTTCAGGAAAGAAGAAACAATATTTGCCCCTTGGTCTCCTGAGGATACTGACCAGGAAGGCATTAAGAAATTCATTAGGCGCTTAGAAAAATCCATTAAGTAAACTATGGAGTATTATTAATTAGGCATCAGGAGGGATTATCATGAAAGATGCAAAAAAAATACACTCTCTGATTATTGGCGGAACAAAAGGAACAGGCCGCGCAGTGGTCAGAGCCCTGGCTAAAGAAGGGCATGTTGTGTCTGTGATTGGCAGAAGCACTCCTTCACCATCCGAAGCAAGCCTTTCCAATGTTAGTTTCTGGGCTTTGGACTTGGCGCAGCACGACAAGATAGCTGGAATTTTGGACGATATCATCAAGAAGAGCGGGAAGATTAACAACTTGGTCTTTCTCCAAAGATACAGGGGAGAAGGAGATAGCTGGAAAGGGGAGATAGACGTAAGCTTGACTGCAACCAAGATTATTATTGACTACCTTGCAGATAAGGTTGCGAATAAATTTGCAGAAAAAGAAAATAACTCTATCGTTATCATAAGCTCCATAGCAAGCCGCTTTATTGTTGAGGAACAGCCCTTAAGCTATCACCTTGGCAAAGCAGCTCTTAGCCAGATGGTTAATTACTATGCTGTACGGCTAGGGCGCCAGGGGATTAGGGTTAATGGCGTATCGCCAGGCACAATCCTGAAACAAGAGTCAAGAGACTTTTACCTTAATAACAAGAAGCTTTACAGCCTGTACCAGGAGATTATGCCCTTGGGAAGAATGATAACCTCAGAGGACGTGGCTGATGTTGTAGGCTTCCTTTGCAGCTCAAAGGCAGCAGCAGTCACAGGACAGATAATCACCCTTGACGGCGGGGTTTCCCTGAGAGGCCAGGAGTCATTGGCACGCAAGCTAACGCACTATGATAACCCTAAAACAACAATAACAGCTAAAACCAAGAAATAGGATGGCAATTCGCATGAAGAAATCATTTTTCAGAAGAACCACCTGCCGCTTATGCAGCGGAAAAAAACTTGAGTCGGTGATAAAGCTCGTCCCAATGCCGATTGGAGACGCCTACACTGATGCTGAGCATCTTGATGAGAAGCAAGAAACTTTCCCTGTGGAAGTCTTCCTGTGCAGGACGTGCGGCCACGCCCAGCTATTGGATGTGGTTGACCCAGAGAAGATATACAGGAAATATATTTACCATACTTCTGATTCCCTTGGACTGGTTGAGCATTTCAGAAAAGGTGTGAGCTCAATCTTAGAGCATGCAAAGCCACAGAAAGGCTCATTGGTGATTGATATAGGCAGCAATGACGGCTCTGTGCTTAGATGCTTCAAGGAACAGGGAATGAAGGTGCTGGGAATTGACCCTGCAAAGGAGATTGCCAGGAAAGCCACTGAGTCAGGCATTGAAACGCTTCCTGAACTTTTTAACTCCAAGCTGGCTGTGGAGGTAAAGAAAAAATATGGCTCTGCAAAAATAATTGTTTCTAACAACACTTTTGCCAATATTGATGACTTGGACGAAGTGGCTGATGGAATAAAACAATTACTGGCACCGGACGGAGTTTTTGTTGTGGAGACAGGCTATGTGCTGGACTTGCTCCAAAAGATGATATTTGACAACATCTATCACGAGCACCTGAGCTATTTCTCAGTAAAGCCGCTCAAAACATTTTTTGCCAGGAAAGGAATGGAATTAATTGATGTAGAGCATGTGCCTACAAAGGGTGGCTCTCTGCGCGTAACAGTTCAGCTGGCAGGAGGGCCAAGGAAGAAGTCAGAGCAGGTTGAGAAACTAATAAGGCTGGAAACAGACCTGGGCTTGCATGAGCCTCAGATATTCAAGAACTTTGAGGTTAACTTTAACAATATCAAGAACCAGACAGTCACTCTCCTGAAATCACTCAAGCAAAAGGGGCGAAGAATAATTGGCTACGGCGCTTCTGTTGGGGTTACGACTGCGCTCTACAATTTTAACATTGGCACAGAGTTATTAGACTGCCTGGTTGATGATAACCCTGGAAGGCAAGGATTATACAGCCCAGGCTTCCACATACCTGTGAAGTCTCCAGGAGAGCTTTACGGGAAGAATGCGAATGATAAGAATGCGAAGAAACCAGACTACGTCATTATCCTTGCCTGGCAATACTCAGAGCAGATTATAAAGAAACACCAGGAATATGTTAACCAAGGGGGATGTTTTATTGATTTTTTACCTTTGCTCAAGGTTACAGGCAAATGAGATTAGCTTCACTACTATGCAGGAGGATTTCAATAGGTTTATAAATCTCACAAAATTATCAGGCTTAGGGTTGGGGGTAAAATGAGGAAACTTAACAATGATGGCGGCGAAGCCAAGAATTACCTTGGCCAGGTAAAAAAAAGACTTAGCCTTGAGCATATAAAAAACCACCTTGAACAATTGAAGGATACGAAAGTGCTCGTCATAGGAGACACTATAATTGACGAGTATGTTTTTGTTCTGCCAAAAGGAAGAGCTATCAAGGACCCTATACTCTCAGTTGAGTACCAGTACCACGAAGAATATCCTGGAGGCATTCTTGCAGTTGCTAACCATATAAGCGACTTTGTGAACAAGGTCAAGCTAGTGACGCTGGTGGGTGATAAGAATCCGAGGCTGAGCTTTATCAAGAATTCTGTCAAGGACAATGTGGAATTAAAGACCTTCACCAAGGAGGACTCATACACCACGGTTAAGAGGAGGTATATTAATTCCTACAGGAATGTGAAGCTTTTCAAAATCGAGTACATGAACGACAAGCCAATATCAGAAGAGCTCTCAAAAAAAATAGTGGATTATCTTCACGCTGAAGCTCCTAATTATGATTTAGTAGTGGTGAGCGACTTTGGCCATGGCTTCCTGAACAAGGCCATCAAGCAAAAGCTCAGGGAGAAAGCAAAATTCCTAGCAGTTAATGCGCAGTCAAACAGCGCCAACATGGGATACAATTATATCACGCATTACAACAAGCCAGACTTCATGACCATGTCTGAGGAGGAATTAAGGCTTCCTTTGTTCATGCGCTTTGAAGATATTGATGAAGTGATAAAAGAAGGCCGCAACAGCTTCAAGCTGAACAATTTTATTGTGACTCTTGGAAAAAAAGGCAGTGCCTATGCGCACCAGGATAAGCTTTTTAAGGCGCCTGTGCTTATATCTTCTGTGAAAGACACAGTGGGAGCAGGTGACGCACTCTTTGCATTAACCTCCTTATTCGCTTATTCCAAGGCAGAGCCTGAGCTTATTCCGTTCATAGGCAACTGCGCAGGAGGAATAGCTGCCAATATTATGGGCAACAAGGAAAGTGTTAATAAGGAAAAGCTGTTAAGCTTTGCAGGTGAGCTGTTAAGATGAAATGGGATGATTATAAGGAGCAGATAAAAAATGCTCTTGATGCTTTTGAGTTTGATGAGAACATACTTCATGTGCTAAAGAACTCGATAAAGAACAACCAAACCATTTTTGTCGGCGGAAACGGCGGAAGCGCAGCCATAGCTTCTCATTACGTGTGCGACCTTTCCAAAGGAGCCAACAAGGACTGGTCAGCTAATTTTAAGAGGTACAAGGCAATATGCCTTTCAAGCAACCTTGGCTACATAACAGCCATCTCTAATGATGAACATTATGAAGAGGTTTTTAGGCAGCAGCTGATAAACCTGGCTAAGCCTAATGACATCCTTGTCATGATATCCTCATCAGGCAACAGCCCGAACATTATCAAGGCCGCAGAGTATGCGAAAAGCATAGGCATGATTGTTATCGGCGTCTCAGGCTTTGAAGGTGGTAAGCTGAAACAAATAGCTGATTACACTGCTCATATCAGACACAACAAGTACGAGGTCTGCGAGAACATTCACGACATCTTTGGCCAGTTCCTTGCGGTTTATCTTAGAGAATCAGCTGATGCAGAGCATTCAACAGTGATGAGCACCAAGAGCAAAAAAAAGAAATAGAAAAATAAACAGAATAATAACTAGAGTTACTCATTGGAATTCTTTCTTCAGTTCGTCATAGCTCTTATTGTTCACATCAACATAGTTGACTTTTAGATTCTCAGCCAGCCCTTTGTCATCATCACTGTCGCCAATAACTATTACGCTGTCAAATTCCTTAATATCTGCTTTTAATTCCTTCAAGGCATCAAACACCATGTTAGCCTTCGGCTTTCTCTTGGTAACATCCTTCACGTATTTTGGGTCAAACTTGATTTGGTCTTTTTTCAGCTTTGCATAGGCAGAGTCAGCGTCAGGGCAGTACTGCCAGTTATTAATAATAATCCCTTTTTCCTTGAGCAGGCCTGCAAGGTATGCATTTATTTCCTCAACAGTCTTGCAGTCAAAGTATTTTCGCGCCACGCCAGTCTGGTTGCTCACAACAATAAAGGTGGTGTCATATTTGGTCTTGGCATAGATGAGCAAGTCAATCACTTCTTTTTTGAATTTCACTTCGTCTTTCCAGTTTTTGTTTTTGCCAAGAAAATCCGCGTTGTCTATCAATGTGCCGTCCCTGTCAATTATCAACAAAAGTTTTTTCCTGTCAAGCTCTTCCTTTACATACCTAATGATTTCTGTTGTTGAGAGGTTAGGATCATCAGTGTATTTCGTCTCGCCGCCAACACTAGCAACTGCTTCGCGCTCAGCAGTTATGCCGGGTGTTGTCTTGTTAATGAAGTCAGGTCCTTTGATGTAATAACTCGGTTTTAGTTTGTTGATAACTTCTACTCCTTTTTCAAAGTCACTAACAACAACATAATCCACGAACTCAACGCAGCCAGCAGAGTAAGCTCTTAGCTTTTCAGGAAAAACAGGCCTGCCTGTGCCTTTTCTTGAAGTCACAAACCTGTCAGAGGTTATTGACACGAACAAAACATCGCAGAGCTTTTTTGCAGACTCAAAATGCTTCATATGCCCTGGATGCAATAAGTCAAAGCCTCCGTGGCACAAGCCTACTTTTTTGCCTTTCTTCTTCAGCTCAGCAATCTTTTTTATTGCATCAGGATAGCTGAGTATCTTATTTGAGGCAAAGCTTTTCTCCATTTTCTTGCTGATTTTGACTGGCATCTTGATTTTACTCCTTGCTCTTCTTGAAGCGAATCTCAAAAAATAACCTTGTGACGAGCCTGGTCACTCCTATCAGGTTCTTTAATTTGAAACAAGAGCTTTTTCCCTTGGATTTCCTGCAACGATAAGGAACTTCTATATACGAAAGCTTTCTCTTGCCTTTGAGAAGCCTTATCAGTACCTCTGCCTGGTAGGCAAAGCTGTTAGTGCTCATCTTGACTTTTCGCACAAACCTGGTTGTGTGGATGACGTGGCCGTTATAATACTTGAGGTGCAAGCCGAACAATATGTTAAGCATGGTCCTGAAACTCCAGGTGACTATCTGCCTGTACAAAGGCCTTTGCTTTGGGGTGGCTATGTAAGGGATGATAAGGTCTGCCTTGCCTATCTCTCTCAGGTTTTCTTTTATTGACTCGCTCAGCACCTCGTTCTCTCCAGGAAGCACAAGCACATAATTCTTTTTTGCAAGCCTGACGCCCAGCCTGTAATTATAGCCAAGCCCTTTGTTTCCCTTGTTATGAACCACCCTGACTCTCTTGTTCTTCCTTGCCAGCTCATCAGCAATCATTCCTGTCTTGTCAATGCTTCCGTCGTCAATGATTATTATCTCGTAATCATCAATTGTTTCCCTGAGCAGCTTGTCATAAGCATGCACTGCTTTTGCCAGGTATTTTTCCTCGTTATAGGCAGCCACCAGCGCAGTTACTGATTTTTTCATATTAATTACCCAAATTTATTCATTCAATTATATTCATTCCCTTAATCATTGATTCCTATTTCATCATCCCCTGGTTATTTCATTACTCCCTATTTTTTAGCAGCAATCAGCCTTATTATATTTGAATCCTGGCTCTTAGCCTTGACTGATTTCTCTTTTGCCAGCAAGACTTGAGCCAGCCTGGCGAACCTCTTAACCCTAGGCAGCCCTCGCACAGTTATCAAATCAATCCTGCTTATGAGAGTCTCTTCCTTTATTATCCTGTAACCATGTGTTATGAACGCATTTTTTAAGCTTTTGGTTGTGAAGTGATGCACATGAGCCTTGTTCTCCTTGCTGTCATGCAAAACCTCTTTTACCTCGCAATTAGGCACCTCAACAAAGATAGCGCCACCGTCAGCCTGCATCTTTGCAGCCACTCTGAAGAACCTATCCAGGCTCGGCAAGTGCTCAATAACATGGGAGAGGACGAGCAAATCATATTTTTTCCTTACACCAATTGATTCTATCTTGCCACAGGAAACTAGTATTCTGCCAACCTTCTTGTTTATGCGCTCAACTGATTTCCTGTCAGGCTCTATGCCATTGATGTCATAGCCTTTCCTGTGCCAGTAAATTATTCCGCCCCCATAGCCGCAGCCAATCTCCAGGATATGCCTAGGTTTGTAAGATGAGAGCATCCACTGAGCCTGGTCCTTTGCTCGGAGCATTCCTGCCTTGGTGTATATGAAATCAAGCAATCCTTTTAATCTTGGCAATCCGAATAATCCTGAGAGGGCTTCTCTTTTATCTTCCCAGAACTCTTCCTTGTACAGTTCTTTCTGCGCCATTGAATTGATAATCAGACTCTCGGATAATTTATAAATATTTAGGTTGCTCTATCTGCTCTTTCGAAAGATTTAAAACTAATCCTAAAAATCATAGCTCTACGATGGGTGAAGGGGAAACTAAGTCTTTGCTCGACAAGATAAAGGCATTTGCCAAGAAGCTGGAGTGGCAGGACTATGCCTTCCTTGGCTTGCTGGCTGTTTATCTGGTCTTGCAGATAAACCTCACTTCATCATTCAAAGCCCTTCCTAGTCCAATATTTGGTGGTGACTATTATTACTCAATGGGCAATGTCCAGCACATGATGAGTGGAGGCAACCCTTTTGTGAGCTCTAATGTGCTTGGCTCTGAGCCAGGCTATCTTCCGCTCTACACCATCTTAGTCGCAATTCCTGGCTGGGTTTTTGGCTTATCAGCTTTCGGCGCCATGAAGCTTTTTGCAATCATAGAGCTGGTTTCTTCCATGGTGCTGTTCTACTTTTTTGCCAATTACATTTTCAAGAACAAATCAGTATCCCTTATAGCCCTCATGCTTTACCTGCCCTTAAACCTTTTCCCCGGCTGGAAGTACAGTCATTTTGCCATAGCCATCATGTTCCCTGCTTATTTTCTTAGCATGCTCTACTTTTTCAAGAAAAGAAACTTCTTATCAGCAGTTATTGCTGGCGTTGTTTTCGGATTATTAGGCATAACTCACACAGTCGGCTTTGTCAGCGGAGTATTCTTTTTCGTAATCATGTCCTTGTACACATTGTTTTTCGAGCACCTGCACAGAAAAAGCAAGAAATGGGTTTTTGACAAGCAAGAATTCAAGAAGATATTTCTTAAAATCCTCTTGCTGCTCTTCATAATAGGAGCAATTGGCAGCATTATTGCCATGCTTTACTGGTTCAAGCCAATATTCGTGTACCAGGGGAAAGTGCAGCAGCCACACCTCTACACCCAGGAATTCTCATTTTTCTCAACCCAGTTAAAGTTTTTGTTTGATAACCTAAAAGGAGCTTTCCTTAATTACTCAACCATATTTGATGGCCTCAAATCATTCCTGTTCCTTATAGGGTTCGTATCCCTTTTCCTTCTTAAGAAGTACGATGCTTCAAAAAAATTCCTTGCCCTAGTGATAATAACCACTTTTATCAGCAGCTTCCACTTCTTATTATCCCAGCCATTATTAGGAACTAATTTTTCTCCAGTGTACATGGTAATATTCGGCTTTGGATTAGCCATTCCCCTCTTCGCAGGCTTAGGAGCAGAGGTGATTGCTGGCTTTGCAAAGAAATACAGCGTTTACATCCTCCTGGCCCTAATTATAATATTGTTCGCCTTGAACATCTACCAGTTCAATAATTACGTGAAGAGCGACAGGTGGATTGCTGCTGGCAAGCAACCAGTCTCGCCTAACCTGGCTGAGATGCAGAAATGGGTCCTGGCCAACACCAAGGTTAATGATGTCTTTTTATCCACGAACGAGCTAAGCTTTGCCCTGAACTCATTAACAGGAAGAAAAGAATTGGTTGGAAGGAAGTCGCATAACAGCATGTTCCTTGACGTGGACAAGAGGCAGGCTGCTGCTGCAGTAATACTTTACGGCAATGATGATGAGGAGAGGAAAAGGCTGCTAACAGAGTACTCTGTTGATTATCTTTACTGGGATTATTACTGGATCCAGTCAGACTACACTTTTGATGACACAGGCAGATTATCCTCTTGGTTCGACCCTCTGTTGCTGGAAGACACGCCAGAGTATAATGAGATAATCCGGAAATACAACATCTCATTTTTCAAGCAGCACACCTGGCCAGACCCTGCTGTTAAAGGAGATTACATAAAGCAGCTTGATTTGATATTCATCCTGCCAAGCCAGTTCAACATCACTCATCCCTGGAATCCTGGGCTCGATAAATACCTTGAGGAAGCCTGGAGCTATTCCCAGGGCGGAGTGCTGGTCAGCAGGATTTACAAGATAGTTAGTGTTGACTAGTTAACGCTGACTAAATTTTTCAGTAATGCTTTGTTTAAGGTTATAGGGAAAGGAGCAAAATGAAGAAGAAAAAATTAACTTATGTAGTTGCCTTGGCGATTGTTTGCACTCTTTTCACTGCATTTGGGCAATTATTCCAGAAGATGGGCGTGGATGAGCTGGAGCTGTCTCTGCCAGGTATAATCACGAACATCCCTCTCATAGCTGGCGTTCTTCTTTACATAATCGGTGGGGTGGTGATGATTTATGCCCTTAAGCAGGCAGAGCTTTCTGTTGTTTACCCTTTCTTCAGCCTTAGCTTTATCTGGGTTGCTATCCTATCCGTTGTGATGTTAAAAGAGAGCATTGTATTTTTGCATGGCCTGGGAATCCTTGTTATAATCTCAGGAGTATGTTTTGTTGGCAGAGGTGCTATGCATGATTAACTGGTTAACTATTGTGCTAATATTAATTGCAACTATTGGAGGTGCTTTTGGCTCTTTCTTCTTTAAGAAAGCCTCCTCAAGATTTAACTTGAACATCTTGGCACAATTAAGGAATACCGAGTTGCTGCTTGGAATGCTTATATTCACCATCAGCACTCTTTCTTATCTCTTTGCCCTAAGAACAGGGGGGTTGTCAATAATTTATTCCCTAACATCTTTGACTTATATCTGGATTTCTATTATCTCTGTAAAGTTCTTGAAAGAAAAAATGAACAAACACAAATTGCTGGGAATCTCCTTGATAGTAATAGGCATTTTCCTTATAAGCTGCTTTTCTGTCTGAACCACTCCACTGTGTCCTTGATGCCTGTCATCAAGTCGTATCTGCACTTGTAGCCAAGGATTCTTCCTGCCTTAGTGATGTCAAGGAACGCTTTTCTTGCCTCGCCCTCCCTTGCAGGAGCATAGTTAGGGTTTTCCTTGTTCCCAAGTATTTTGCTGATAGTCCTGTAAAGCTCATTCACGCTAGTCTCCTTGCCAGCTCCAATATTTATCGGCTCTCCAAAGCCAGACTCTGCCTTACAGGCCAGCATGTTCGCTTCAACCACGTTCTTCACATAAACAAAGTCCCTGGTCTGCTCCCCGTCACCGTAAATATTTGGTATTTCTCCTCTAAGAAGCTTCTTGATGAATATGGAGATTACTCCGGCATAATCTGATTTAGGGTCTTGGCGAGGGCCGAAAACATTGGCATAGCGGAAGATGACTGTTTTCAAGCCGTGCTTATCATAATACTCTTTGCACAGCTTTTCTCCTTCAAACTTGTTCTTTGCATAATTAGATAAAAGCTCTGTCTGAGTCTCCTCTGTGAAAGGAATTGGCTGGTTGCCGTAAACAGCTCCTGAAGAGGAAAACACCACTCTTTTCACGTTATTAATCCTTGCAGCTTCAAGCACGTTCCTTGTGCCCTGCACATTGTTCAGCTCATAATCCTCTGGCTTGCTCATTGATTCCACAACAGAGATGAGGGCTGCGTGGTGAAGCACAAAATCCGCTCCTTTGAATTCTTTTTTCAGGAAGCCAAGGTTCTTTATGTCTCCTTGGGCAAACCTTATCTTGCTGTAAGCATTCTTCAGGTTCTCCTTGTTACCAGTAACAAGGTTATCAACCACAACAACCTCTTCTCCTCGCCTGACAAGCTCGTCCACAAGATGGCTTCCGATAAAACCTGCTCCGCCCGTAACAATGTATTTCATGATTATCTAGCCTCTCACCCTTTTTCTAACCTTTTATCCTTTTCGCTCTAACTCAGAATTTATAATTTTTATGAATTCCTCTTCTGGCTGAGCACCAACTACCATTATGCCGTTAATAAAAAAGGTTGGGGTGCCAGACACACCAACCAGTGCTGCTGTTTTTACATCCTCATCAACCTCTTTTTTGTACTTCTGCTCCTCAAAACAGTTGTTGAATTTCTCAGAGTCCAAGCCAAGAAGCTTTGCATACTCTTTAAGGTATTGGAGTTCTTGCTGCTCTTGGTGCTCAAACAAATAATCATGATACTCCCAATATTTGCCTTGCTCCTTGGCGCACTCAGCAGCCAAAGCAGAGTTATAAGAGTTTGGATGAATCCTTGTTAATGGCAAGTCCTTGAACACATAAATAATTTTGTCAGGGTATTTGCTCATCAGGCTCTTAGTAATCTCTTCCCCTGACTTGCAATTTGGGCAGCTGTAATCCGAGAACACAACCAATGCAATGCTAGCGTTCGTGCTGCCAGTATAAGGGTCATTAAGGCTGAGAGGCACGTTTATTCTCTCGCCAGAATCAATCTTCTTCTCAAACAAGCCAAAGCCCTTGGTCGGGATGGCTACGCCCAATAATATTAACAGGATAAAAACTGCGACAGCAACAATGTTCTCAGTGCGCTCTGACTTTTTATTATCTTTTGTTATTTCATTCTTTTGTTTAGAACTCTCTTTCTTGGTTGAGGTTTTCATGATAATAAAATAGAATAATGAGTTGTTTTAAAAATCTTTTTAGAGCTCAGTGATCCTTCTTCGTAATCCCTGTATACACCAAGCCAGCCACCAGGGTTGTGACAAAGGCAACGAACAATGCTCCCAGAAGGATGGTGATGTTGGTGTCAAAGCTCTCCTCTATTGTGACAAAGCCGGTTGGCGTGCCTCCAGTAATGTTAAGCACGAAATGAGCAGCAATCACTGAGATGAAGATTATGAGCATCCATATCAGGAAGATGTCTTTCTGGCTCCTCTTATGAATTTGTTTTGTGTGGTCCCTCATGAATTCCTCCTCGTCCACTCCGATGGTACTCATAGTTTCTTTTTTGTTTAACCAGATATTTAAATCTTTTGCCTCGAAACCTTTATAAATGACTGCCTTTTGCTTAGGAATAAAAAGCCCGAGTGAGTAGCGATTAATAGGGTTTTATCATGTTGCATACGTTATGTTTCGCTATTTCTCTCGGTAAAATTTCATAATAGGTTTGCGAGAAAGTTTGAAAATGGCTGATAACAGGAATTACTCTCAGTCCATGACTGAGGACAAGGATTTCAGGCACCTAGTCAGGGTTATGAACACAGACCTTGACGGAAGAAAGCCATTAATGTATGCCCTCACCAAGATTAAAGGCATCAAGTACATGCTTGCTAATGCTGTTTGCAGGAAAGCCAACGTCCCTATTGAGAAGAGAACTGGTTTTCTGACTGATGCTGATGTTAAGGCTTTGGAGGATGTGCTTTCAAACTTTAAAAGAGCAGGCATTCCTGCTTGGATGTTTAACAGGAGGAAGGATTTTGAAACCGGAGAGGACAAGCACCTTTTCTCAAGCACTTTGGAATTCACTCATGAGATGGATATTAAGAGGATGAAGAAGACCAAGTCTTACAAGGGCTTAAGGCATCAGTGGGGCCAGCCTGTGCGCGGGCAAAGGACCAAGTCCAACTTCAGGAGGAACAAGGGCAAAGGCTCTCTTGGTGTTATTAAGAAGAAGATTAAGTCTGGAAAAGTATGAGCATGATTGTAAGGTGATACTCTAATATGGGCGACCCAAGAAAGATAAGAAGGAAATATGACAAGCCAAGCCATCCTTGGCAGAAGACCAGGATTGAGGAAGAGAAGAAAGTCTTTGATGAGTACGGCTTGCATAATAAGAAAGATATCTGGCGTATGGAGACTGTTCTCAGAAGGTTCAAGAACCAGGTTAAGTCCTTGGCTAGCCGCGTTGATGAGCAGTCAAAGCTCGAGGAGAAGCAGCTTGTCAGCAGATTAACCTCCTTAGGCTTTATCAAGCTTGAGGATTCTCTTGACGCAGTGCTAGGGCTTGAGCTGAAGGACGTGATGGAAAGGCGCCTTCAGACTTTGCTCGTCAGGAAGAACCTTGCAAAGAGCATGAAGCAGGCAAGGCAGTTCATCACTCACGGCCACGTAAGGGTGGAGAGTAAGAAGATAACCTTTCCCAGCTATATTGTGGGCCTTAAAGAAGAATCGTTCATAGAGTTCACTCCAGGATCAGCTTTGAGCAAGGACGACCATCCTGAAAGGATAATCCAGAAGGCTTCTAAGGAAAAGGTTGAGAAGAAAAAGGTCGTGGTAAAAGAGGAAGTGCCTCCGGCTTTTGACCAGAAGGAGATTGAGGAGCTGGAAGAAACAGGGGCTTTGCGCAAGAAAGAAGCAGAAGCTGAGCAAGAGCTGAAGAAAAAGGAAGAGCTGAAGAAAAAGGAAAAGTCGGCACGGGCTGCAAAGCATAATCCTGAAGGTAAGAGGGCGAAATAAATGAGGGAAAGAGAAGACATCAGGTGGGGAGTAGCGCATATTTATTCGTCTTATAATAACACTATTATTCACATAACAGACCTTAGCGGTACAGAAACCCTGGCTACAGGCTCTGGAGGCCAGGTTGTTAAGTCTCACAGGCTTGAGAGCAGCCCGACAGCAGCCATGATGGCTGCTAAGAGAGCTGCAGAATCTGCCATGGAGAAAGGAATTACTGGCGTGCATATAAGGATAAAGGCGCCTGGAGGACATAACGGGCCAATGACTCCTGGGCCGGGAGCGCAGGCTGCTATCAGGACCTTGTCAAGGATTGGCTTGAGAATAGGATTAATCGAGGAAGTCACTCCTTTGCCGCACGGCGGTTGCAGGAAGAAAGGCGGTAAGAGAGGAAGAAGAGTGTAAAGGTGAGGGTTCAAGATGATGAAGGTTGCAATATCAGAAAAATCAGGCAAGAAAGACAAGGACAAACTGGTTTTTGAGCTTAGCGGAGCAGAGATTAACTACGCCAATACTCTGCGAAGGCTTTTTATGAGCGAAGTGCCTGTAATGGCTATAGAGGACGTGGAGCTTAGGAAGAATGATTCTGGCTTGTACGACGAGATGATAGCTCACAGGCTCGGATTGATTCCTTTCAAAACAGACCTTAAATCATATAATCTTCCTGGCGAGTGCAAGTGCAAAGGAGCAGGATGCAGCCAGTGCCAGCTCAAGATGACTCTGAAAGCAAAAGGCCCCTGCACTGTTTATGCCAGTGATATCAAGACAAAAGACCCCAAGATAAAATCTGTCTATCCCAAGACGCCCATAGTCAAACTGCTCGACGGACAAGAGCTGGAGCTAGAAGCAGTTGCAGTGTTAGGGCTTGGAAAGGCGCATGCAAAATGGAGCCCTTGCCTTGCTTATTACAAGGAACTAGTAGATATAAAGATTGAGAAGCAGCCAGACAACAAGGAAGAGATTATAGAGCAGTGCCCACCAAGAATATTCGAGATGAAGAACGACAAGCTCGAAATAGATAAGGACAAGGTTAATGATTGCTTGCTATGCAATGCCTGCGTTGAGCTAAGCACCAACAAGATAAAAGTTGAGCCTAACGGAAGCTACCTCATGACAATAGAATCCTGGGGTCAGCTTGAGCCGCAGGAAATAGTTAAAGAAGCAGTTAATGCTTATGACAAGCAGCTCGAAGAGCTAAAAGAGCTGCTCTCAAAAACCAAGTAGCTGGATAAAGCACCTTCCACTCATGATATGCGGGGGTGCCGGAGCGGTCAAACCATTAAAGGGACCAAACGGGCTACCTTGAGGGGGTAGTGGCTTAGTGCCTACGCGTGTTCGATCCACGTCCCCCGCACTTACGAAGTAAGTGTGGGTTCAAAAACCGAGAGGTTTTTGTTACCCGCATT
>Ga0315294_10001472_pt1 | contig 25610 bp, 45 predicted proteins | sample YL17G13_40_MG_FD_203626 | JGI IMG/M metagenome (GOLD analysis project Ga0315294, IMG submission 203626) | Sediment microbial communities from Yellowstone Lake, YNP, Wyoming, USA - YL17G13_40 | ecosystem: Environmental > Aquatic > Freshwater > Lake > Sediment | place: USA: Wyoming | collected... | reverse complement strand
ATAGTAATCTAATTGCTTAGAAATTACTAAAATCTTCTTGGTGCTTTTTTAGCAAAACAATCCCTACAAAAGACAGGCTTGCCTTCTGTTGGCTGGAATGGAACTTCACATTCCTTTCCGCACTCAGAACAAACAGCTTTGTGCATTTCCCTTGGACCTCTATCAAAGCTACTGCCTCTGTTTCCGAATCGTCTATTTTCAAATGGCATTTAAATTCTCCTTTATTTTAATTAAGAATTGTTTGGGTTGACAATTTAAATAGCTATGTTTTAATTGAAAATACTTAAATCCTTATTTTTGATTTTCTAATTTACCACTCATATCAGTGGCAATCAAATATAGAAGCACTAGACAAAGCGTCTCCATGAAAAAGAGTGTCATATTCACCAAGCATTTCATAGAGAAGGCTATCTTAAAGGGTGCCTTTGACGAGTGTGGATTCGAGAACGGGAAGAAAATCACGGAGATAGCATTGAAGGGGCTTGGAGTAATATTACCTGACAAGTGTGGTTTAAAATGCATATTCGAGATTATGCCGAGTAAACTGGTTACGGTACCCTTTGTTTATGATAACAACAACATAATAGCGAAGACTATATACCCTAGTCAGAAACCAGACAAGGATGAGTATTATAAAAAATTTAAGAAAGCAGGAACAAGTATAAAGTAGGTATGAACATGCAGAAAATGAGCAAGTGTATAGAATGCGGAAGCAAGAACTTGAAGACTGTCAAGAAGAACCTTGAATTTGAAAGGAAAAATCCCGGCAAGATAAAAATCAGGAATCAGGGATGCATTGAATGTGACAACTGCGGAGAATTATATTTCGATGAAAAGCAGTCTGACGAGTTGGCAAGGAAGATTGATAAGAAAATAAAACATTAAATCCTGTTTTTTTCTATAAAATCCTCTAATTGTTTCTTAGTTGTTATAAACGAAATGAAGAATTAGTATCTTCTTTGCGGTACATGCTTTCGATAACAATCTCTACAATAGACAGGTCTTCCTTCTGTTGGCTTGAAAGGAACTTCACATTCCTTTTTGCAATCAGCACAAACTGCTTTGTGCATCTCTCTCTTGAAGCTGTCTACTTCTTTGGAAACTTTAGATTCTTTCTCTTCTGAGGTTTCTTCTTCTACTTCCTCTTCTGTTTCTTCCGCATCATTTTTTTCTTCCTCATCAGTTTCCTCTTCATCTTCAATTTTTTCTTCTTCCATATAATCTCTCCTTATTTTAATTAAGAATTGTTTGGGTTGACAATTTAAATAGCTATGTTTTAATTGAAAATACTTAAATCCTGATTTTCGTATATTATTGTTAGATGATTATTTTATAGGTTGAGTTTGTTGAATAATGAGAATATCAGTTTGGAAAAACATTATAGTAGAATTTTAAATAGAAAGACTATCAAATTTCTGATTGTATACATTATTATTTTAATAATTCCTATATGGATAACAACAGCATATGTTTCTGGAGGAGATACCCCCCTTAGATCTATTCTTAGTATAGGCCCCTTTTTTATACGACTGATAGGAGCAGCTATAATGCTGAATACTCTTTTTGTTTTTGTCTGGCCGTTCTACATACTAATTTTTTCAAACGATGGTAAAAATGTAATGAAATGCATAAGAATTCTTGATGAACTTGGGATAAAAAAAGCTTTTATTAAATATGGCTTTTTAGGTTTCCCATCAAGTGCAGTAATAACCCAACTAAATAACAAGAGAATAGAAATCTATCCTACAAATGAGCCTGGTACATCCGTAGGCAACCGTTACATAAAGGGGCCGCAACTTTATTATATCTTTGCGAGGGTAAAGACAGACTATCCAAATTTCAAAGAAATTAACGAGAAAGAAATTAACATCGGCGTGGCTTTGACTGAAGATGAAAAAAGAATAATCTTTGGAAAGACCAAACAGATTGAAAGGCTAAAATCAGCACTGAAATTTTTGATAGAATCCTACCCTCCTGAAAAATTCACTGGAAAGGATTTTGTAATCGATGGAGACGATGTTAATAAGTTCTTCTCTGGGAACTTGGGTAAGAAAATAGAGCACATTGGATTGAAAAGCGATGAAGAACTCTTTGGACTTTGGAAAGAGCAGGATGCAATGGAATCTATTGAAGAAAGAATAGAGACTGACGGCCTGAATAAAGATGAGATAAAAAAAGAATTTAATGATATTGATGTTAAGAGGTTCTATGACTCAAAAAGAAATCTGAAGAAATGGAGATTTATTTTTTTAATAGTCGGATTTATAATCGCGATATTAATCCTAAACTTCATACTACCTCCTGAACCTGATTAAGCCAGCAAAGAAGTTTAAATTCTGATTAACTTGAATGAGAAGTTTAATTGTTTCAATAAAAATATTCAATCTTTTTTATGAATAGCTTTACACTCTTTACATATTTTTCTTCTATCATTCAGAAGATTCAAATAATGTTTTATATCATCCTTTGTTAGGCCTTTTTCTATCATCTGATTTACATCATCGCCTATCTCAAATGATTTTTCCAGGTATCTTTTAAACGTAGTGTTGTTTTCATAAATAAACGGTGTTGAAACCACAAGCCCATAACCTACAAGAGGGAAAGCAGTTGAGAGTACCCCACCTAAGACATTAAAGGTTATCTGCTTCTTGCTAAGAACATCTTTTCTAGTAGGCTGCTTTGGTAAGAACGAGCTCGCTTCCTCATACACTAATTTCTCAAGGCCATATTCCTTGAAACGTGGGTCTTCAGATAGCTTAGCCAATTGATAGGTGCTGTAGACGTCTGAAATCCTGTTAGGTATGTAAGTCAGCAAACCTGACAGATGATATATTGGGTTGCCGAAAAATTCTATAGATGGTCCGCTTAGACTCGAAGTAGCAATTGCAAGCAATTCTACTTTTGAACGGTTAAACGTTTTGCCTTCAGCGTTGTTAACAGCTGCTTTTACTATTTCATTTGAAAAGTCTTTTACTTTCATATTAATTCAATTAAAAAGAAATCTTTAAATTCTCTTAAAAATAACCCTTAAATCCTGATTCTTACAATTCTTTAATATGACTGATCAAATGGAAGAAAAAAGACACTATGGAACTTGCAAGGAATGCAAGCATTACGTTCCTGTAGACAAGGACAACATGTGTGTTGTCTGCATCAGACCGTTAAATACCGGGAGTAAGCAAGAAGAGTGGAGATTAAGCAAGCTGAAGAAGAGTGAAGAGTGATACTCTAATCCTTAAATCCTAATTTTTAAAAGTTCTTTTATATTATTTATAACATAATCTGGTTTAACTGTAGATTTCGTCTCATTTCCACCATACTTTGCATAAACAGTTCTAAATCCAAGCTTCTTTGCAGGTTCAACATCCTTCTTTAAAGAATCTCCTATCATCAAACATTCTTCAGGCTTTAATTTTAACTTTTTCAAAGCGAATAAGAATGGTTTTTTATCTGGTTTTTCAACTTTCGTATCATCAACTGTCACAATTAAGTCAAATATGTCTTGGATTTTCATTGCAGCAAGTCTTATCCATGCTTGAAATTTAGGTGCATCTGAAAGGATAGCTAGCTTGTATTTTTTCTTTAGCTCGTTTAACGTAGGAACAACATTAGGATATGGATATAACAACCCTTCTTTGACTCTGCGGTAAGCCACTATGCCAGAAGCCATTATTCCATAGTCTATTCTTCCCAGAACTTTCTTTAGAAAGACTTCAAATATCTTTTGGTACTCAAAGCCATATTGGGAATATAATTGAAATATTATCTTCAGTCCTTTTTCCTTGTTTATTTTCAATCCAGCAGAAATCATGGCATCCATCGCTGCCTCGCAACTCAGCCTTTTCATTCTCATGAAATCAATCAAAGTGTTATCCAAGTCAAAGATAATGGCTTTAATCATAATGTTTATTTCATTTTGAATTATAAGAATTTTATTTCCTGTTCGGGCTGATCAAATTCTTTAATTGCGAGTCTACAACCACTTTTTGCTGTCTGCTCCAGTCCCTGTCAGAATGGGTTCTAACATACACTGCCCAAGTTTTTACAAATTCCATTCTTTCCTTTCTGTTTTTTGCCTTATCAAACAGCTTCATTTAAGCATCTTCCTGTATTTTCCTAATTTGTCTAGTAATGTAGGCACTTTGTCCAACTTGATATTTTTCTTATCAATAAATTTCATATTTTCAGCCTTAATGATATTAATTGCCCTTTGAAAATATAACCTTGTGGTAAGTCTTAAATCCTGATTTTTCTAGTGAAGAGTTTAAATGCTTTTGTTTTTAATTAAAAGTATGACAGGAATTAGAGAAATCCCAGGTTCAAGATATAATGAAGCTTTAGAAATAGTCGTTAATTTTTGCCACGCGACCCCAGAGACAGTGTACATGCCTAAAGATATTGTCAAAATTTTAAGACTTGACGTCACTCCTATGGGGCTAGGTACATCGCTCAAATCAAGGCATAAAGAAATTGGACTGCTTAAAATTTATGATAAGTATCGTACTTATTTTGGATACTCTAAAGTCTGCGGGTCTGGAGAATGCTTTTCCTCTTGGTGCCCAGAAGAAACACCATCAACCAGCTGCAGAGCTGGAAATGGAAATAAAGATTTGGAATTCTTTTGAAATAAAATCTAATACTTAAATCCTGAATTTTACAAATCATTTATCAACAAGTTGCTTTACGTTAAGATTTGAAAGGCTGTCTATTGGCATCCTCTTTGAGGCACAAAGAATTTCTATTCCTATGACGTTCCCATCCTTGTCCAAATCAGCAATCGTATCATCTGTTATCTCTCTGGTCTCGAACACTTTCTTCTTCTTAAGGTATATGTACATCGCATCCGCTTGTTTGTCAAATGCTATCTCCATTTTACTCACTACATATAGTGGTAAAATCTGCATAAATAATTTTAATAAAAATAATTTTCATGAATTTAGAAGAAATGAAAAAGAAACTTAAAACTTATACTGAAGAGCAAATTATATTAAAGGAACATACTTTGATAAGGTGCTTTCAAAGAGGAATAACAAGAGAGATGATTATAGACTATCTGTTAAACCCTGATAGACTTGTAGACATGATAGAGCAGGAATCCAAGTATCCTGGAGAAAGGAAGTTCAAATTAATATTCGAACTAAGCAGAAATAAAAGTTTTATTATAGTCGTCGCAATTAACAAAAAATTAAATATAGTCACAACCGTAATTAGATATAGAAAATGGATAAGGCCTGTATAACTGAGGTGATGATATGAAAGAGACGCTTTTTGATTATGACTCTGAAAATGACTCTTTGTTCATTTACAAGAAGTCTAAGATAAAGGGGAGTGTAGACATAGGAGACATTATAGTGGATATGTCAATAGACGGGAAGGTTGTAGGGATTGAGATGCTTAACGTCAGTGATATGCTAAAGAACTTGGGACTAAAGAATCCAAAGGAAATTTTAAACACCATCAAAAGCGTTAGCATAAGAGCAGTGTACAAGCAAGATTCTATAATGGTTTATTATTCAATAGCATCAAAGGCAAGGGAAGTGTCATCTTCTGTTGCATTACCTGTACAGATAAAATAGGATATCAGTATGACTAGGCTAAACAGATGCATAGAATGCGGTTCGACTAAGCTTGTCAACAGGAAGAAGGACTTTACATTCGAGGTAAAGAACCCAGGTTCTGTGAAAGTAAGACAGAAATGCCTGGAATGCTCAAACTGCGGAAAGAGTTATTTCGATGACGAAGAGATAAACCAGCTCTCAAAGAAGATAAAGAGAAAATTGACAAGAAAATAAAATATTGATTTCTAAATTTTATTTCTTGTGCTTTATCTGAATTTCCAATCTATTATGATCACAGACCTTGATGGATGCTGTGTCTCCTGAGTGAACTCTCAAGGCCGTAGAAACTTCCTTCGGAAATCTTATTATCTGATTTGAGCCTAATGAGCCAATCTTAACTTCTAATGCTTGCTTTTTTAGCTTGTTTAAGTATAAAATAGTTTGAGCATCCTCTGGATGGATGAACTCCATATCACATTTTTTACACTTCCAGCCTCTAACTTCCTTTCCTTCTAATCTTAATTTTGCAGGCTTAGCCCAGCCACCACAATCACATTTCAACTCATCATTATCAAGTTTTGTCATAATCATACACCATATTCTCCTACATGCCTCAGCTTCCAGTATTCAATCCCTCGCCTTGACAACTTTAGTTCGACCACGACTTTGATTATCTTGTTTCTTCTCCTTATACACTTCTCGATTATGCCCTTGCTTCTTTTTCCTGAGGGGCAATCATAACCATTCTCTAAAATGTAGGCGACATCATAAAGGTCCATCCCTAAGCGTAGCAGTTCGTACCAAACTTCCTTGGTTAGCGGTGGCACCACCTGTCTTTTCTGCCATTCTGGACAAATCAAGATATCGCCTTAACATATCTTTTATAGATATCCTTCAAAATATTTAAGGGTATCGTTTGTAATTTGTTTTCATGGGTTTAATATTTTTCTCACTGCTCTTGGTGGTGAATTTTTATTTCAGATATACCATTTTCTTATCATGGTATCGCTCACATTCTATGGAGGTGTAAACGAGATTGGCGGGAATAAAATATTATTGGAAGACCAAGGAACGAAAATATTCTTTGATTTTGGAATGAGCTTTAGTCGAGCTAATCAATTCTTTTCCGAATTCTTGCAGCCGAGAAAGTGTAATGTCATCGGCGATTTGATAGAGTTCGGATTATTGCCTGATCTGAAAGGATTATACAGACGAGACTTTCTAAAGCATATGGGACGCGACTTCGAAGAAAAGCCATCTGTCCAAGGAATATTCTTATCGCACGCGCACGCTGACCATTCCTCATATGTAAATCACATACGACATGACATCCCAATATTCTGTTCAAAGCCGACCAAGCTCATACTCCAAGCGATTCAAAACACTTCCCAATCAGGCTTTGTCGACTTCCTTGAGATGGTTGAGAACTTCCAGATTTATATTAACAAACAAGGCGAGTATAGCAGAAAGACCAAACAGTATCATTATAATGATGTTGTCATCAAAAGAGACGTTCGCGGCTTTGATTTTGGAGATAAGATAAAAATTGATTCAATGGAAATTATTCCATATCCAGTCGATCATTCATTGCCTGGTGCGACCGGATTTATTATTCATACTTCTGAGGGAGCGGTCGTCTATACTGGCGATATAAGATTCCACGGCAGACGCGGTGCTGAGAGTGAAATGTTTGTTGAAAAGTGCGCTGAGTCAAAGCCCGTCGCAATGATAAGCGAGGGAACGAGGATCAATGAACGAAAAGGACTAAAGGAAGAGGACGTTGAGAAAAAGGTTTCAAAGATTGGTTGCAAATGCAAGGGACTGATGGTTGCTGACTGGCCGATACGTGATACTGATCGTATGCTGTCGTTCCTTAATGCTGCAAAGTCATTGGATAGGAAGTTGGCTATCAGTACTCGCCAGGCTTATTTACTAAGCCTTTTGAAGGAATGCAACGATGCCAAGATACCAAGTATTGATGATGAGAATCTTTGCGTCTATAGCATAAGAAAAGGTTGGGGTGTCATACGCAAGGACTTTCCGCAAAGGATAAAGGAGCAGGATTATGAGCATTGGGAAAAGCCTTTCCTTAATAATTGCTCTGACCATGAATGCGTTAATAAAGATCCTAGCAAGTATGTCTGGTTCTGCTCGAACTTTGATCTGAAAGAACTCATAGATATAAAACCTAAGAATGCTTTTTACGTCAAGTCGACATGCGAACCGTTTGACGTGGAGATGGAGATTGAACAAGAAAGAATCAACAATTGGCTGAATCATTTTAAGATTAGGATGTTCAGGACGCATGTCTCAGGTCATGCGCCAGGGACGCTGCTTGGCAAGGCTGTGAAAAGAATAAAGCCAAAAGTCTTGTTTCCAGTTCATACTGAGCATCCGGGAATGTTCAGGAAGTTCACTAGAACGAAAGTTGTTAAGTATGGAAGAGCGTATAAAATTAACTAAGTGTTTCTATGGATGATAAGACAACAATAGAGGAATTAAAAAGGATTGTAATAAAATTCATGGATGAAAGAGGTTGGAAAAAATATCATAACCCAAAAGACCTTGCTGTTTCTATAAGTATTGAAGCTGCGGAATTGTTAGAGATATTTCAATGGAAGTCAGTCGAAGAAATAAAAGATATGCTAAAAGATAATGAGAAATATCAAAAAGCTTGCGAGGAGCTGGCTGATATTATCATCTACTGTTTGTATTTTACAAATGCTGTGAATGCTGACATGTCAGAAATTGTTAAAAGCAAGATGGAACGTAACAAAAAGAAATACCCTGTCGAGAAGGCAAAAGGCAACGCCAAAAAATATACGGAGTTATAATTATGAGACTTTATGAAGGCACAATTGAAAGTTTCAGAGATGATATAATTCAAAACAGGATTGCAGATATAATTTCTAAAAACTATTTTGACTATTATGGTAAAAGAGTAAACACATCAGAATTTAGTTCTTGGAACAACTCGTTGAATTTCCTTAAAAATGCCTTTGACTTTTCAGAGTTGAAGGACAATAAAATAGTAGTCGAGTATGAACTGCCCTATTCAACTAGAAGGATAGATGCACTGTTATTCGGCAAGGATGAATCTAATAGAGATAGCATAATCTTAATAGAGTTGAAACAGTGGTCAAACGAAAATGTCAAGGATTCTGAAATAGAAGGCAATGTTATAGTTAATTTTGGAAAGTTCGAGATTCAACATGCACATCCATCCCTTCAAGTTCAAGGATACCACTTCGATCTTAAGGATTTCATAACCGTATTCGAGGAAAAACCAGAAGTGTTCCTAAACTCATGTTCATACTGTCACAACTATTCAAGATATGATAAAAACAATGTTCTATTTCTGTCAAAATTTGAAAAAATCATAGAGAATTATCCTCTGTTTGCTAAGGAAGACATAAAAGATTTTGGAAATTTTCTAAAGAAAAGACTTCAGAATGGCGCTGGAATAGAGGTATTCAACAGATTCATAAACAGTCCGATACATCCTTCGAAAAAGCTGCTGGATCACACAAAGAACATGATAAACAAGCAGCAGATATTCAATCTAATAGACGATCAGATTACTGCTTACAACGCCATAATGTATAAGGCGAAGAAGATTTCAGATTCGGGTAAGAAATCCGTGATTATAATCAAGGGTGGTCCTGGAACTGGAAAGTCTGTCATTGCCTTGGAGGTAATGGGAGAATTGATGAGAAAGGGTAAGACTGTGTTTCATGCAACAGGCTCCTCGGCATTTACAAACACACTTAGGAATATATTGGGAAGCAGATCAGGCAAGTTTTTCAAATATTTTTTCAGCTTCACAAAGTACAAAGAAAATGAAATAGATGTACTCATATGTGATGAGGCTCATAGGATAAGGAGAGATAGCAATGACTACGGAGTTCCATGGAAGCTGAGGTCAAGGAATCCACAGATAGAAGACATCATAAGACCTGCCAAGCTATCGATATTCTTTATAGACGAGTATCAGGTGGTAAGACCGAGTGAGATTGGAAGCGTTGAATTAATCAAAGAAGCTGCCAAGAAGTTAGGAGCAGAAATTATTGAAATGCCAGAATTAAAAACACAATTTAGATGCGGCGGATCTGATTCGTATTTGCAGTGGATTGAAAACACTCTTGGAATCAGGGAATCTGAGAAGCAGTTTCTGACATCATCTGACAAAATGGAGTTTGTTATATTTGACGACCCGATGAAGCTCAAAGAAGCTATTCTTGAGAAGAACATTCAAAAGAAAAACAGCGCAAGAATTGTTGCAGGTTTCTGCTGGCCGTGGAGCAAGCCTAATCCAGACGGAAGTCTGGTTAATGACGTTGTTATTGGCGATTTCAAAATGTCATGGGAAAACAAGGAAGAGTTCTGGAAATGGGCTACACATGAAAGCGGTATGGAACAAGTAGGAACTGTCTATACTGCTCAAGGGTTTGAGTTTGACTACATAGGCGTGATATTCGGCAACGACTTGATTTATGATAGAGAAAAGCAGATTTGGGTAGCAAAACCAGAAAACTCTCATGATAGTATGGCGAAAAGAAATAACGAAAAGTTTGCCCAGCACCTCAAGAACATATACAGAGTTCTGATGTCACGAGCTCACAGGGGATGTTACGTATACTTCATGGACAAGGATACTGAAGAATTTTTCAGGTCAAGGATAAAGAGATAATTAATAGACGTTGAATTCATCTACTAATTTCTCCAAGTCATTAAGAACTTTAAGGATTCTTTCCTTCTCTTCAGAAGAGAAGACTGCTCCTTCTTGAAGTATGTGGTCTAGTTCTGACCATATACTCTGAAGTGTTTCAATCAAATGATTAGAATAATTCATGATTGAAAGAAGTTGAAATATATAATTAAATATTTGCTAACTACTTTAGTAGTAACTAACCACCAACTTTGTCAGACTTTTTTATATTACATTTTGAGCAAAGTATCTGAATATTATCAGAATCATTACTACCACCTTTAGAAAATGGAATTATATGATCAAAGTGTAAGTTTTTATCAGAACCACATTTAACACATCTACCACCATCTCTTTTCCACACTTCTTTCTGAACATCAGACGATATGCCTCTAGATCTGTAGTTATCTGGATCTAGAATTTCAGTTTCCTCTCCTCCAGAGGATAGGGTAAATCTATAAACATATCTCTTACCATCAAAGGTTCTTTGAATACCAACAAGTTTGAATTCTCCTCTATCAATCCATTTGTTCTTTTCTAGTTTTTCAAAAACAATCACAGGTTCTGCCTTTCTTTTTCCTTGAATAAAATTTATTACAGCGTTTGTTAAAGAACGATTCTGTCTTGTGAGTTCTTGGTCTATCGATTTCTTATTTGGGTTCCCATAAGCATCTTCGCCTTCATAAACTATTTGATTGTCTATTCCTTCTTTATCAACGTATGGTGAGCCTATCCTAATTGACATTAGAATTATAGTTGGTTTTGCGCCTTTCCCGTAATTTATTCCTCTTTGTATATTTCCGTATCTTTCTTTCAATTGTTGATATGTGATAATATCGTTTTTTGCCATTAGATCATTAATTATTATTTGTAAAACTTAATTAAAGCTTTTAATGTTTTCTTACCACTTACGGTGGTAAACGAAATTGTTTGCTTTTGGAAATTAAAGGATAAATAAAGTTTAAATACGGTTGAAATTAACTTACTATTAGTTGATTAATATGAATGGAAAAGATATGGGAAAATTAATGAAAAAACAATCTGATGAAATAGCAAGAGAATTAGTTAGACAAAATAGGGAAATTAGAAGAGCTGTTAGAAAACTTGCTAGACTTTAATTACATTTTTCTTTAACCACTTCTTGATTTGTTCTACCCCAATTTCATATTTTGCAGTTTGAAGGATTATATCTGTAAATTCATCAATCTTTTCATCGGGTATTTTATAATCATTTTTTATTAAGTAAATATATGAACACAGCATAGCTGATCTCTTGTTTCCCTGAACAAAAGGATGTTGGTATGCTAATTGATAAACAATGTAAGCTGTTTTTGTAAGAAATGAAACTTCTTTGTATTGCAGCTTATTTACTAAATCTTCTAGAACAACAGGCAATGTTAGAATTTTTGGATCATCAAGATTTTCGTCTCGGTTTCCAATTTCAATCATGACATCATGGATTTTTATTATGTCTTCTACTGTTAGAATTTTTTCTGAAGAAAGTTTTATTAATTTACCTTTTCCTTTGATTATGTAATGTTCAGGCTCAACCATGAATAATTATTGAACAAAATCTTATTAATAATTAACTTGTTTTGGTGAGACTTCAGAAACTTTTGGAATTTTATTTTTCCTAAGCAAATCTTCACGTTTTCTCACGAACTCTCACATTTGCCGGTGACTTGAACCTGATTTTCTATTTCTAAAATATATTTTATAGCATACATATTATGTCACTACTAACGCAATATATCTATCCTAACCTATTCACTAGCCTATATCTATAACATTATATATGACAAAAAGCTATGTTCGTAAAATATATAGACTAACCATTAAGTCACGATATATAGCTTATGAGCATTTTTCAGTGATAATTTTTCTATTTATGGCTTAATTGTGGCGTGGAATTCTTCTATGATGCGAGTCATATAGCCCTGGAACGCTCCAGCATCGAGAAAATAGTGTGTAGCATACTTTTTCCTGTCCTTAGTAGTATAGACACGCTTCTCCTTCACCAATTGCACTTTCTTTAGTGGATTCACGACGAAGTAGAAGGTTCTTTTTGGTTTTTGATACTTGTCAAAGCCTATACCTAATAGTTTGCACAATTCTTGATGTTCCAGAGACTGTTTCTCCTTGAGAACAATGATCAATTTCTCTGCCATATCACGTATGTGTGCGTTCCTAGCAGATTTTCCATATAACCAAAGCAATAATTCTTTCATAATTATATTTGGTAACCTACATATAAAGATTAATGACAAGTGTCCGTAGTGGCCCTGCATGAAAAAATTGACTTTAGATATGGATGCACCATAGACATCTCTCATCAAATGGGCATGATGCTACAGTATAAACATCTTAAAGGAGTGAAAGATTAACAACAACTGTCTATAGAATTTTTTGCACATATTTTTGCGTAAAGGGATAGCCCAAATGAGAAACTTTTATTATTCCTTTAATGGAAATTCTTTGAAGTCTATACCAAGTTTAGAGAATTTTCTTCGTATCCCTTCAAAGTCATGCGCAATATCTACTCCGCTATCAGTAAGCTTGATTAATTTTACCCTTCCTTTCTTCTCAAACTCGACTAAACCTAATCTTCTGAACATTTCCAGGACTTTGACAGTGTGAGAATACGTACAATCAACAACTTTTGACACTTGTGTGGCATACCTAACGTCCTCATTCTTCAAGCTCGTCAACATTTTTACAGGTTTTGGATGAAGAAAGATCATTTCAAAGGCATTTTTCTGAATTTTTTTCATTGTCACGTTATTTTCACCTAATATTTTTTTGTTTCTTTGATATATAAGCCTAATTTATAATCTGAATCATATATTTTTTGTTATTATATTAGTAATATATATGACATTACATATTTACTAGCCTATATTTATTACGATTATTATGACTAAATAGATATATCATAAAATATACTTCTTGTAACATCATTTTTCTGCTTGATTTTTAGTCTCACTTTTTCCTTGTTAGGAAGTGAGAAATGCGAGAGAAATAAGATTTTGAAAGAATTTTCGCTACTCTCGCGAATGTGAGCGTTCTTCTCTTAGCTCTTTCATAGTTTGTTCGATTTTTTTCTTATTCTTCTCTGTAACTTTGTTGTCTGGAAAAAGAGCTAATGTATCTAGAGTCACTTCCACTGTTCCTGAACGTCCTACAGGAAAGTAAGCACTAAAAAGACCACTGGTAAATTTTACTTTGTTTTTTGGCGAGGCTGATAAGTATCGTGACATTGGCGCTTCAACTGTCGCATTAGCATATTCTTCATAGTCGCTGAACACGTTTCTTCTTTTTACGCCGACTTGTTGAGCTACATACCCTTCTAAAACTTCATTGTCTGCAGTATATTGAAATCTAACTCTTCTCCTAGCATTTAGAATGCCTTTTTCTTGCAGCTTTTTAACAACCTTACCAAAGATAACATCGTTTCTCATTTTCTCACTAATTTTTAATTCAAAAGAAAAGGATTTAAGCTTTATAAAAATGCTTTTTAAATTTTAGAACATTATTTATTTAGTGTTGCTATGGATTTTAGACAACTCGTAAAAGAAGGAGACTTTCTATATATTGTAGAATTAGAGCCACCTACGAGACCGAATCTTAGCGAAATACTCTCAAAGATAAAGGACCTGAATGCAGACGCATTCAATGTAGTCGATTCTCCTCTAGCATATCCGTTGATGAACCCGATCGCATTATGCCATAAGATAGAGCATAACCTCGGGACGCCGACGATAATGCATTTCACCTGCAGGGACAGGAACCTGATAGAAATAAAGGCTCTTTTGCTCGCTGCAAGAGCTTTGGATATAAAGAACATCCTTGCTTTAACAGGTGATAAGATAAGTGAGAGATTCAAGGCAAAACCTGTTTTTGAATTCTCCTCGTTAGGACTGATAAAATTCATAAAAGAACTGAACGAAAAAAAGAACACAGAACTCTTTATCGGCTGCGGAGCAAACCTTAATGCAAACCTCGATGTGGAAATAAAAAGAACAAAGGAAAAAATAGCTGCTGGCGCAGAGTTCGTGATAACACAGCCTTGTTTTGATATGATGAGCATTGAAAAGTTTGTAAAGTCAATTGAAGCTCCTGTTTTCATTGGTCTGCTGACGTTATACTCAAAGGAAGAGGCTGAGAATTTAAATAAAATGATGCCTGGCATATTCCCAACAGACGTGTTTGAAGAAAATCTAGACGATGTGTATGCGAATTTGGTAAAAGAAATTAAAGAAGCTGGAGCAAGAGGCGTTAACATAATGCCATTTGGGAATTTTGAGAAAGCTAAGAGCCTGATCCAATAATCATAGAGAAACATTAAGATTTCTAGCGATCTTACGTGCTTCGTCCAAATCTGTCACATATTTTTCAACAAACTTCGAAGGTGTCATGCCATATTCCCTATGAATAGCATGCACAGGGAATAAACAACCACCGACTATGGCATCAAGACTCCAGGCAACAACGTTTACGCCTTCAGGGCTTATCCAATATCTTTTCCCCTCTTCTGTTTTTAATTGTACTGTTTTCTTATCATGGCTATTGCTATATTCTACAACTTGACTATGAGCACTCTCTAAAATAGGAACAAGCCTTTGAATCGCATCTTTATCAAACTTCTTTAAAGATGCAATAGCATTGAAAAAATCAGTATACTGCATAAAAATCCATAGAACAATAAAACTTAAATCCTTATTTGTCCTTTAACCTGCTTTATATAATTCTGAACATAGCAACCAAACAACCAAGGATTCCTTATATCAACTTTATACGCATGCTGGCATCCTCTGCAAAAGACTGAGCTTACTATTCTATTATCACTTTTACAATCAAATCTTGTATAGACAACTTCTTCATTACCTGACTTGACTGCTTCTTTAATTTCCTCTTCACAATTCTTTGTCAGCTTCAGTATTATGTATAGTTCTTTTTCATAATTAATTTAGAACAGAAAAGGATTTAATCGAAACAGTAATGGATTTTCTGGAAAGCCTTCCTAAATTCCTCGACATCCTTCTTGATGTTTCTTTTTTCCTTTATTGCTTTCTTAAAGAACTCTGCTACTTGCTCGATGTTATGTTCTTTCATCCCAATTCTTGTAAGTTCTTGTGTGCCGAGTCTTATTCCAGACGGATTCTTGGTCGCGTCCTGCGGGGTGTCTATTGGCAAAGACATCTTGTTGCATATTATGTTGTTTGCTTCAAGTATTTCAGCAACAGTTCTTCCACCGCCAAACTCCTTGACGTTGACAATGACTTGATGCGACTCTGTAAAATCCTTTTCAGGACAAAGAACCTTAAAGCCTAGGTCGTACAGAGCCCTTCCTAATGTCTTGGCATTCTTGATAATCTGCTTGGCATAGTCTTTTCCATATTCGTTCATCTCCAATGCTGTTATTGACAACGATGGCAAACGATGAATATGATTGTTTGAAATCGTACCTGGGAAAATTGCTGTCTGGACTTTTTTCCAATCCTTCTCATCCAAATCCTTCCTTCCAATTATTATTCCGCCTTGCGGGCCTTGGAATGTCTTATGGGTAGAAGAGCAGATGACATCAGCACCCTCTTCCAAGGGCTTTTGGAACATCTTATTATAGACCAGACCGAAAACATGAGCAGAATCATAAGCAATTTTTATGCTTGGGTCTATCTGCTCTTTGATTTCTTTTATTGGATGAGGAAAGAGAAACATCGAAGCACCGAACATAACAATCTTGGGATTTATTTTTTTAATCAACTGAACTGTTTTTTCAACATCTATATTCATCTCCTTTGGGTCAAAGAACATGTCTATTGAATTAAGGCCTCGTACGCCTGCCATCCCCCATTGAGTAGAGCTGACGTGAGCACCGTTCGGGATTCCTAACGCGATTATACTGTCGCATGGTTTTGCAAACGCAGTATAAACAATTAAATTAGCAACTCCGCCTGAGATCGGGCGGCAGTCTGCAAAAGGAGTGTTAAAATTATTCCTGAATATCTCATTGCAAAGCTCTTCTATATCGTAAGAGTATTGAGTGCCATGATAGTGGCGCTCAGGTCCGCTGTGTTCGTTATACCTTCCAGCGAAATCAGTCACAAAATACTTCTCTGCTAGCGGCGACATTATTGACTCTGAAGCAATCATGTTTATGCATTGCTCTCTTCTCCATTTGTTATGAATATTTACAATCTCTATTATTTTTTCTAACAACTAACCACCGCCAAAAGCAACTATAAAACCTATTATCGTAAAGATTACTGAAGCGACTATTAATATTAGACCTAGATTGAAGGTGTTTGCTGCTCCAAGGACGAGCTGCAAGCCAATGTAGAACATTATCACGTCTCTAATCATGCCTTTGAACCCCATCAAATCACTCTCAGAATTAGATTTTGAAACTTTAAATTATTTTCCTTCTCTCTTTTAATTTTCGGATAACTTCGTTAGAAAGATATTTAGTTCTACAGCTTAATCCATAATAATGGTTTGCTAAATAATTATCTAAATCTTTGAGGGAAGAACTACAATTAACACCTTTTTTAAGACAAATACCACATATATCATCAAAAGAATCAATTATAATTATTTCTAAATTCGGATTTTCTATCATTCTTTTATAAATATCTATAACTCTTTGATTTTGTTCATGTGTACCTAATACTGGTCTAAGCTCTTCCAAATCTCTTTTTGCTACTTGGTCTGACCATAAAACATAACTTAATATAGGTAAATGATGACCTCTTATTTTAATGCTTTGTACCATAAAACTTTTAGAAAATGAAAGAATAAATAATTTAAAAAAGCATTAAATTTAATGACAATAAAAATTGCTGAAACCTGGCCTATACTTTCTGGAAAATATGAAATTGGAAATAAGAGCTCTAGTGTTGCTATTGCAACACTTTCAAGCAAAATTAACTTCCCAAAGGATTTGTTTACACTTTGCGGGGAGATGAGAACTGAAAACCTTGGCGTAGAAAGGGTAATAATAAACACAATCTCTAACTGCAATATAAGGTATATTGTAGTTTGCGGCAAGGAGTCTAAAGGGCATTTTTCAGGTCAAAGCCTGATTGCAATCCATGAAAATGGGATCGATGAGAACGGTAGAATCGTCGGTTCAAAGGGAGCCATACCTTTCATAGAAAATATTCCTAAAGAGGCTGTTGAAAGATTTAGAAGACAGGTAAAAAAAGTTATAAATTTAATTGATGAAACTGATGTCATAAAAATAATTGAGAAAATAAAACTTATTCCAAAAGAAGATGCTTTTGAAGAGGAGCCTTTCATTTTTAGGCTAATTGAAGAGACTAAAAAGGAAGTAGTTTACAGCGGAAATAATATTTTGATTACTGACACCCTCATGTTTGACCCGATAAACTTTATAATTTGTGATTAAATGTTCAAATTCCCAAAAGAATTAAAAACTGTTGAAATAGGAAGCATAAAGGTCGGCGCTAGTAATCCGATGCTTCTAATTGCAACAATGCTCTACAGGGAAGAGAAGAAGATAAGGACTATAAACGGGATAGATTTTGATGAAGCAAGAAGACAGATTGAGACTGTCTTAAATTTAAAAGAAAAGACCGGATTCAACTTTTTGCTGGATGTATTCTTCGATAAGGAAGATGATTTTGAAAAGATAATTAATTTTGTAAATGAATTCAACGTCCCGTTCTCCATTGATTCAGAAAACTGGGAGACTAGGATAAAAATACTGAAATACTGCAAGGAAACTGGACAGTCAAAAAATACCGTGTACAACTCTATAAACTATGGTATGAACGAGGACGAAAGGGAAGCAATAAAAGAGCTAAAGCCTGAGAATGCCATACTTCTTGCTTACAACCCTTTGGACAGCTCAGTCAAAGGAAAAGTTGACTATGTTAAAGGAAAACTTTTACCGTTCTCGCAAAACGCAAGAATAAAAAATGTTCTAATTGACAGTGGTGTCGTTCCAATAGGCGCCGGTTCCTTGAACTCTATAAAAGCTGTCATAGCCTTGAAAGCTGAACTAGGATATCCAACCGGCAGTGGTATTCATAACATTGCATCTGAATGGGTTCATAGCTTGGATAAGCCTGTCAGAGAAATATGCGATTCCAGCCTTTGCGCATGCCAAGCAATACTTGGTGCTGATTTTATGCTTTACGGCCCTATAGAATCATCATGGCGAGTGTTTCCTGTCGTAAAAATGATATCAGAGATATTAAAGGATGAATGAAATGACTGACTTCGAGTTCGATATAAAGGGATTTTTTGTCATTCTTGTTGATCATGAAAAGAAGAAAATAGTTGTTGAACATTATAATTATGTAAAAGACAAGAAACTTATTAAGACTGGAAAAATAAATGAAGTAGTAGAAGGTGTAAACGCAGAAGAACTCTGCAAAAAAATAATCAAAAGAGGACTTTTATCAAGATTAGACCATGCGTCATATTTAGGAAGAGAACTGCAAAAAGCTGAAAATGCTCTGAAGCATGGTTTTGAATATACGCAAGAATAAAAGGGTGATTAAATGAGTTATGGTGTAAAATTTGTTCAAGCTGAAACTCTTGGCGAAGGCTGGGAAAAGGCTGTCTTCACAATGATGACTGAAGGGTTTGATAGATGGGTCGAAGCGCCTGAGTTTAGAACAATGACAAAGGATTCTCCAATGTTTTTGATGATATCTAACCCGATGAAAGAACCTCGTCTTTCATCTCTGGCACCAATAAGCATAAAGCTAGCTCAGGAGTATGCGGACAATTTAGTAAACGGCTTGTCGCCTGAAAAGGAAAATTCATTCGACTATACTTATTATTCTAGATTAAGATGCTATCCTGACTGTCAGATAAGAGCTTGGATGCCAAACGTAAGCAATGAAAAAGAAATAAATGATTTTGTCCAAAAAACAACTGGCGGTAAATGCGTTGTCAAAAGAATAGACCAAGTCCAAAAGGCAATTGACACGCTAAAAAAGGATTTGGGAAGAAGATCTGTTGTAATGCACACTTGGATACCGATGCGTGACCTAGAAAAATTCACACCACAAAGAAAAGACACCTCTTCGCCCTGTCTAGTAGTAATTCACCCACAGATAGTTGAGGATAAGATTCATTTCAATGTCGTCATGAAAACGAACGACCTATTCAGCGGTTGGCCTGGAAACGCGTTTGCATTCACAGCATTACAAAAATACATGGCTGAACAACTGGAAGTCGAGGTAGGCAGTTACAATCATTTCTCAGTTGCAATGCAGATATACCAAGACCAATATGACTTTGCAAATAAAGTAGTTGAAAAATTCAAGAAATGATTTTATGGACATACCGCTAGCACCTGTAGAGAAGATATTAAAAAAATCAAACATGAGAATCAGCGATGACGCTGTTAAGGAATTTGCCATTCTGCTGGAAGAACTGACAGCTGATGTTGCAGCAGAAGCAGCAGCAATTGCAAAAAGCAAGGGAAGAAAAACAGTGCTAACTGAGGATATATCAGAAGCTAAGAGGAAAATCAAGTAGATTTTTGAGACAACACAACCATTAAGAAGATTACGCCAAGTATCAGCATAAAAATACTTATTCCTAAAATCCCTGTCCCAAAATTAATGTCAGAGGAATATTCTAGTATACCAAACAATAATAACGGAACTCCTATAAGAATAAGCGCTAGTGAAAAGAAAATTGAAAATGCTTTAGGCTCTGCCATAAAGTATAATTAATTTTATATATTAAGATTACTTCTGTCGATAGTAAAAAAAGAATATAAACGTTAAAGAGTAATTTGATTTATGGATTTTAATGAGTTACTTCAGAAGATAATTGAAAAGACCGGACTTTCTCAAGACGATGTTCAAAAAAAGATACTTGAAAAACAGCGAGAGCTGTCAAACCTGGTCTCCAAGGAAGGAGCTGCTTACATAATAGCAAAAGAACTAGGTTTGGACGTCTTCACTAAGGCGAAGAGGAGACTTGAAATAAGAAACGTCGTGCCAAAGATAAGGGACTTGAAAATAACAGCAAGGATCATAAGAATTTTTGAGACTAGAAACTTCCAAAAGAATGGGAAAAAAGGAAAAGTTGCAAGCATTATACTTGGGGATGAAACTGGGAATATAAGACTTTCTTTATGGGATGGCCAGACTGACATAATTGAAAAAATAAAGCCTGGGATGGCAGTCGAAACTTTCGGCGCATACACGAGGGACAATGGCCTGGGTGGAGTGGAACTACGACTTGGAAACAAAGGCGGAGTAAGGGTTTTAGACCAATGTGAATTGCCAGCATTAGACAAACTACAAAAGCCTTTTGAGATAGAAAGAAAAAATATCATAGCCCTGAGGGAAGGAGAAAATGCTGAGTTAAGAGCATCGCTCGTACAACTATTTGAGACCAGCATCTTTTATGAAGTCTGCCCTCAATGCGAAATTAGGGTAGTGAAGGAAGGAAAGACCTTCAAATGCCCAGAGCATGGAGTTGTAGAACCAACTAAAACCATAGTCTTATCAGGAATAATCGATGATGGTACAGCCAATATAAGAGCGGTCTTCTTTAGAAACGTAGCATTGGACTTGATAGGAATGGACATAAAACAAGCTTTGGAAAAAGAAGATGAATTCTTTGAGAACCTGAACATCCTAGGAAAGGAATTTATCATGGTTGGGAAAGCTAGAAAGAACAAAGTGTTTGAAAGACTGGAATTTGTTGTTAATAACGTTAAAGAAATTGACCCGATAGAAGAAGCTCATAAAATTATAAATATGTTAGCATCGAATGTTTAAGTGAGTTCTATGAGTAAAAAAATTGAAGACATTTCAGACCTACCTGGTGTAGGTGAAAAAATAGCAGATAAACTAAAGGAAGCCGGCTATACTGATATGATGGCTTTGGCTGCAGCATCGCCTCTTGAAGTAGTTGCTGCTGCTGAAATTGGAGAAGTGACAGCATCGAAGATAATCTATGCTGCAAGAGGGGCCTTAAACATTGGCTTTGAAAAAGCAACTGTCTTTCTTGAAAGAAGAGAAAATCTAGGTAAAATATCAACTGGATCAAAAACCTTTGACAAACTCTTAGAAGGCGGTGTAGAAACTCAAACAATAACTGAAACTCATGGAGCTTTTTCTAGCGGCAAATCGCAGCTCGGATTCCAACTGGCAGTAAATGTTCAACAGCCTAGAGAAAAAGGCGGATTGGGCGGCGGTTGCTTATTCATTGACTGTGAGAACACGTTCAGACCTGAACGTGTCAAGCAAATAGCAGAATCCCAAGGGTTAGATGCAAAGGAAATTTTAGAAAACATTTACGTTGTGAGAGCTTATAATTCTGACCATCAAATAGTCTTAACTGAAAAAGCTGGAGAAATGATAAAAGAAAAGAACATTAAACTCCTGATAGTGGACTCTGTCACTTCATTATTTAGAGCTGACTATTTAGGAAGAGGAGAACTGGCAACAAGACAACAGAAGCTAAACAGGCATTTGCACACACTGCAGAGATTAGCCGAGGTCTACAACCTAGCAGTTTATGTCACAAACCAAGTAATGTCAAGACCTGATATTCTATTCGGTGACCCGACAGTACCAATTGGCGGCCACATACTTGCTCATCAAGCTGGAACTCGTCTTTATCTAAGAAAATCCAAAGGCGATACGAGAATAGCAAGAATCGTTGACTCACCGAATCTGCCTGAAGGTGAAACTATTTTTAGAATAACTACTGATGGAATCAAAGACACTGAAGAAAAGTAAGTTTAATTTTCTACGAACATTACTTTATTCGATGATTTATGGACCTTGACATAAAAAAAGTAAGAAAGAGATTCGGAAAACAAAAAAAAAGCATTAATATAGTACCTATAACTGATGCTGATGGTAATGTTTACCTTAAAGGGCATTGTTGAAGAGATAACAACTAGGAGAATTGTTTATCCTTGTCCAAAAAATATGAAATTTAAAGACTATCTCTCATTGAAAAAATATTTAGAAGACTTAGAAAAGTCTGCAAGAGTTCTAGTCTAGTTTTATACAATATCTTTTTCTGCAATTATTATAAAATCTCCAACAGATCTGACAGCAGAAAAGGGTATTAACAATCTACCTTTATCATCTTCTGCAAGTTTTAATTCCATTGTTTGTTTTGTTGGTTCAGCAATAACTATGTTCATTAGTTCTCCTGATTCTGTTATAAAATTAACATCTCCAACGACGCCAAACTTTCTTCCAGTATCTTCAGAAACAATAACCTTTCCTACTAAATCCTTGGCTCTAACCTTATCCATTCGTATCACCTTACTATATACAATTAATTTTAGATATTTAAATTTATGTTATATGCATTGAATACCTAAGCAATCTTCTTAATTAATCTTACGACTTTACCTTCCATCTGTTTTTTTGTTAATCTTGAGTTATCTATAGTATAATCTGCTTTCTTTAGCAATTGCTTTAAACCTATTAATTTGCCAAGTTCTGACTTATCTCTCTCTCTTAGATATTTTATTGATTCCTGCTTGCCGAACCTGCCCCTTTCTATTTCTCTCTGAACTCTAATTTTAAAAGAAGAAACTATTTTTATAAGAATTATTTTTTCTTTATATAAATTCTTAAACATGGCTAATTCCTTTGGCGATCTTAATCCGTCTATAACAACTATGCCGTTCTCGTTCTTAATTTTTTTCCAAAGTCTTTCAACAATCAAATGCTCTCTTCCGGTATGGAACCAAAGTCTCATTTTTGTGTCGCTCGCAGGAGTATAAGGCAGCCCTCTTCTCTTGATTTCATCTCTAATCACATCCCCTGTTTTGAAAGCATTGGCATGAAAATGCTTTTTAATAATTTCTGCTGCTAGTGATTTTCCAGAACCAGGTAACCCCACTATCAAAAACAGGGCCTTCTTCATAGAATTATGTAGTTAAAACTAAAATAAAAAAGAAAGTGAAATTATTTGCTCTGTACGGATACATACTTCTGACCATTACGATATGTTTCATCCGTTCTGAAAGTTTCAAGCTTTCCAACAATATCTGGATTTAATCCTACATATGTGGATCCAATTCTAACTCCTGCTTTCACATTCTAACCTTTGTAGTGTTAAAAACAAAAAAAAGAAAAACTAAGATCTTGAAACTACTCTTGGTTCATTTAAAAGGTTTATCGTTCCCACATCTGGAGAGTAAACTATTCTCTCGCTTGGCCCAACTGTAAACGCCTGTCCTGTTGCCATTTGAGCTGTCCTTAATTGTCCCCCTCCATGATACACCTTCAAAAATCCGTTCCCACCGACGTTACCTCCTTGAGGAGCCAGTGCATCCACTATGCGACCTTTATTGAAGTCTTTTGTAAGATCAACCATATAATCACCATATAGTAATTACTATTAAGTGATATATAAAGATAACTACGTTAACTACTTTATGATAGTAACATTTAAATATCTACAATACTCAAATAAATAATATGATAGAACCAATATTTGGACACCAAGGGAAAAAAGTGGTAGTAAGTGATGATGGTGAACTTTTAGTTGGAAATGAAAGGATTTCCAGAGAGAAAACTATGGAAATGCTTGAAGGTAATTTTGGAAAACCAAGATACCTAAATTTCTCTGATTTAGTAGAAAGAGTAGATTTACTATTAAAGAACTATGAAGGCGAAAAGCCATTGAAGCATTATCCAACTGAACAAAATAACAGAGATTACCATCAAAAAAGAAACTAAGACTGAACGAACAGTGTCTTTATCTTAGGAGTTAAAGCATACATAAAAGCCTTTCCTCTAGCTTCTCTTTGAACATAGCCGTCTAGCATTAGCCTTTTCAGAATATTGTTAACCGACCTTATAGCATGGCCTTTACTTTTATAGCTTTTCATGTCTAATTCCTCAACTATTGCTGTTGGTGTTAGCCAGTCTCTTTTGGATAATGACTCTAAAATTTTCCTTTGCTTGTAAGGCAAGCTTCTAAATTGCTCTTCTGAAGGCGGTTTAGGCATGAACGTGACAACAGGCTCTTCAACTCTCACTTTTGGAAGTTCCATTTCCCTATGTTCTTCTATATCCTTTTCATCTATAACATCAAGATTTTTCTCTAAAGCAGTATTAACTAGCCTATCACAGTATTTTAAGACCTCTCTTGGAAAGCCACCAGTTCTCTCATAAATCTTCTCCAAAGCTGCATCTGTAAACGGTTCTACTCCTTTTCCACCAGCACTCTCAATCCTTTTCTGTATTAGCTGTTTTGTTTCGATTCTGTTTAAAGAATTCAGAACTATTCTAGTTGTTATTCTTTGATCTAAAGTCTCTAACTCTGACTTTATCTTGTTTTCTAGAATAGGCATTCCTGCAACAACTAGGCTCACATTATTAACCTGATCTGTCAAGACTCTAAGCCATTCTAAAACATTCTTATTAGTTTCATGGGCTTCATCTATTAGAAATACCAAGTGCTCATCCTTCAATTTTCTATTTATATAATTAGGAAGATTGTATAAAGTTGGTTTTTTGCCAAGTAGTCTCTCAAAGAAGCTAATCCCAAAAATGTCTGTAAATAGGTTAACGAGCTCTTCTGGCCTTTCTGGTGGCTTGCTTACATATAATTTTGATGTGTCATAATTCATTTCCAGCCATTTAAGAAAGGTTGTCTTGCCACTTCCGGTCTTACCTGACACTAGAGCTATCTTATGCTTGTTTTTAATATGATTATGAACTGCCTTAACTTGATCATCATAACCCACAAAAAGCTTTGGATCTATTTTAAGAACAAAAGGATTTTCTTTCCAACCCCATTTTGAGATTTCAGCAGACATAAATGTTCACTTAATATTCACGTGAAGTAAATATTTAAGCTTTACTATGTTCACGTGAACATGAAATTCACACGTGAAGTTTTTGTGAAGATAAAATGAACATCTTCTTAGGAAAATCCAAGATTTAGTGAAATTACCGTGAAGATAAAATGAAGTTAAATGAATTTTCATGCGATTTTCGGTTTTTTATATGTTTGTGAGAGTTTTAACATAAACTTGACGTGAAGATGTTGTGAAGTTCACGTGAAGTTCATATGAAGTTCACATGTTCACGCGTGAAGTTAACGTGAATATGTTTATATGTTAAACTTTGTACTACATGTTCACGTGAAGATGTAGTGCATGTGATATGAGTGTATGGAGAAAGTGCGAGCGTTAAACGTGAAGACGTGAAGATTTTGTGAACATCGACGTGAACATTTTTATCGACAAAAAACGAATTATAACACTGTTTTATTCGATAAATAACGTAATTTTTTTAAAAAATTAAAAAAATTCACATTGAATAAGATTTATATATTCATATTACTAATATCTTAATTACTGAGTG